>Ga0182739_1002102_pt1 | contig 19057 bp, 22 predicted proteins | sample eDN5th30CBELigBY_FD_128873 | JGI IMG/M metagenome (GOLD analysis project Ga0182739, IMG submission 128873) | Enriched backyard soil microbial communities from Emeryville, California, USA - eDNA 5th pass 30_C BE-Lig BY (version 2) (version 2) | ecosystem: Environmental > Terrestrial > Soil >...
AAGAAAGACCCCGCCCGGAGTTTCACCGGACGGGGCAAGTCAGTCCCGGTCGCGCCAGAGTTCGCGATCATCGGGACACGGCGACCTGAATGCGGGTGATCAGTTGGGGCGGCCCTTGTCAGCCGCCATTTCGGCGCGGATCTGCTGGCGCAGCGTGTCGATCGGGACCATCCGCCCCTCGCGCCGGTAGTGCCAATAGGTCCAGCCATTGCAGGAGGGCGCGCCCTCGAGCGCGGCGCCGACCTGATGGATCGAGCCCATGACGTCATTGCCGACAAGGCTGCCATCGGCGCGGACCTTGACCCGGTGCCGGCTGTCCATCGAGAACAGCTCCTCGCCCGGGCGCAGCATCCCGCGCTCGACCACCTGACCGAAGGGCACGCGCGGTTCGGCCCGCTTGGGCTTCACGGTCGCGATGGCCTCGCTGTCGAATTTGCGCACGCGGGCGATGCGCTTCTCGGCGACCGCGCGATAGGCTTCCTCGCGCTCGATCCCGATGAAGTCGCGACCTAACATCTTGGCGACCGCGCCGGTCGTGCCGGTGCCGAAGAACGGGTCGAGGACCACATCGCCCGGATTCGTCGAGCCGACGAGGATGCGGTGCAGCAGCGATTCAGGCTTTTGCGTCGGATGGGCCTTGGCGCCGTCCTTGTCCTTCAGCCGCTCGCCTCCGGTGCAGATCGGCAGCACCCAGTCCGAGCGCATCTGCACGCCTTCGTTCAGCGATTTCAGCGCCTCGTAGTTGAAGGTGTATTTCGACCCTTCGTTCTTCGAGGCCCAGATCATCGTCTCATGCGCGTTGGTCAGGCGCTTGCCGCGAAAGTTCGGCATCGGGTTCGACTTGCGCCAGACCACGTCGTTCAGGATCCAGAAGCCCTGGTTCTGCAACTCGGCGCCTACGCGGAAGATGTTGTGATAGCTGCCGATGACCCAGATCGCGCCATCGGGCTTCAGCACCCGCCGCGCCGCAGCCATCCAGGCGCGGGTGAACTCGTCATAGGCGGCGAAACCCGCGAACTGGTCCCAGGCATCGTCCACCGCATCGACGCGCGAGTTGTCGGGACGATGCAATTCCCCCTTCAACTGAAGGTTATAGGGCGGGTCGGCAAAGATCAGATCCACGCTGTTTTCAGGCAGTGAATTCATTACCTCGATGCAGTTCCCGGCCAGGATCTGATTGAGCGGGAGTGCGCGCGCCGCAGCGCGGGATTTGGTTACTAGCTTCGTCATCACTGCCTCGGATTTCGGCTATTTGTCTGCCGATATGATTGGGCCGATGATGATTCAGAGGCGATTCGGCGTCAATTTCTTTTTTGAATCAAGAGGTTGCCGTTTGGGGTTTACACAAGATGTTGTGGATGGGTGCGAAGCTACGCCTATGATGTGGGGTCACACCCAGATCTAGCAGCCCTTGCCTGTGAACTGCCGTCGAGTAACCTGCGTTAACCTCCCAGCCGTATCCGGGGTGCTGTTGCGCCAAATCCACCATGATGCGATCGCGCCACGTTTTGGCCAGGATCGAGGCCGCCGCGATCGAGAGGCAAAGCGCGTCGCCGCCGATGATCGCCCGGCCGGGCATGTCGAGGTCGCGGGGCAGCATATTGCCGTCGATCAGCGCGATGCAGGGCCGCTGGCGCAGCGCGGCAAGCGCCCGGCACATCGCCAGATGCGAGGCGCGCAGGATGTTCAGTTCGTCTATCTCCTCGACGCTGGCATGGGCGACGGCCCAGTCGCAGCAGTCGACCAGCGCCTCGGCCAGCGCCTCGCGCCGCTTCGCGGTCAGGCGCTTCGAATCGTTCAGGCCCTTCGGGATGCGCGTCACGTCGAGGATGACGGCGGCGGCGGTCACCGGCCCGGCAAGCGGTCCCCGGCCGACTTCGTCGACACCGGCGACGAATCGGGCGCCGCCGAGGATCTCGGCCTCTTCGTGGGAATAGTCCGGCCCGCTCACGCTTCGACCGTCACCGGTTCGATGGTGACCTCCTCCAGATTGACGCCCTCGCCCTCGCGATCGACCACAAGGAAATCCGCCGCGTGGTCGAGGGGGGTCAGCACGCCATGCCAGACACCGGCATGCAGGTTCACGCCCATGCCCGCGGGCACCAGAAAGGCGATGGGGGCGCCGGGCCTACCGCCCTCGTCTGGGGCGACAATCGACATCCAGGGGTCGGGACCAAGCGGAAAGAAGGCCTGCGAGCCCAGCGGATGACGCTCAAGCAGCGTGCAGTCATAGGGCAGGCTCACCGCCTCGGACCGGAAGATCGAGATGATCGCCTCGCCGCCATGCCTCTCGACCTCGGCCAGCGCGTGATGCCGCTCGCAGTGGCCGGCATTGATCATGCGGCTGGCCTTGTCGCGCGGCGCAAGCAATTCGCCGAAGGGTGCGAAAGCCTCGGCCGAGATCGGTCTTATCGTGATTTTGTCCATGTTCTTTCTGCTCCCTCTTGGCCTCAGCGTCGATGCATCCGTGGCAGGAAGATCGTCAGCAGCCCCATCAGCGGCAGGAACGAGCAGATCTTGTAGACGAACTCGATCCCCCTCGCGTCCGCGACCACGCCGAGGACGGCCGCGGCAATGCCGCCCATGCCGAAGGCGAAGCCGAAGAAGATGCCCGCGATCAGCCCGGTGCGGCCCGGCACCAGCTCTTGCGCGAAAACCACGATGGCCGGGAAGGCCGAGGCGAGGATCAGCCCGATCACCACCGTCAGCACCCCCGTCGCCGCCAGCCCGACATGGGGCAGCGCCAGCGTGAAGGGCAGGATCCCGAGGATCGAGAACCAGATCACCTTGAGCGGCCCGATCCGGTCGCCGACCAGCCCGCCCAGCATCACCCCCGCGGCCATGCCGCCGAGGAACAGGAACAGCATCACCTGCGCGTGCTGGGTCGTCAGGCCGAACTTCTCGATCAGGAAGAAGGTGTAATAGCTCGAGAGGCTGGCCGTGTAGATGTTCTTGGTGAAGGTCAGCAGCGCCAGGATGACGATGGCGGTGATCACCCGGCCGCGCGAAAGCGCAAGCTCGGGCACGGCGCGGGCGGTGGCTGCCTTGCGCCGCCCCTCGACCCAGGCACCGATACGCCACAGGATCGCCGAGCCGGCCATGGCCGCGACCGAGAAAATCGCGATCGAGGGCCGCCCCAGCGGCACCACGATGAAGGCCGCCAGCAGCGGTCCCATCGCCTGCCCGAAATTGCCGCCAAGCTGGAACAGCGATTGCGCGGTGCCGAAGCGTCCCCCCGAGGCGATGCGCGCCACGCGCGAGCTTTCCGGGTGGAAGATCGACGAGCCGACCCCGATCAGCATGGCACCGATCAGCAACACCCAGTATTCACGCGCGAGCGCCAGCAGCAACACGCCGATCACCGTCGAGCCCATGCCGAATGCCAATGATTTGGGCATCGGCTTCTTGTCGGTGATCGCGCCCACGACCGGCTGCAGAAGCGATGCCGTCACCTGGAAGGCAAAGGTCATCAGACCGATCTGCCAATAGGACAGGCTGAATTCCTGCTGCAAAAGCGGATAGATAGCCGCAAGCAGGGATTGCATGACATCGTTGATCATGTGGCAGGCGCTGATCGCGATCAGCACCGCCCATGCGGTGGTGGAGGGATTGTGACCCCGAAATGCCGCTGCTTCCGACACGCTCATACCTTTCGCAGAATGCGCGCGACATTTGATCCGGGGCTTGGGATTGTCAACTCTCCGGGGCGGAGAAGCGGCCGGCGGTATGGAAGCGCCTTGACCTTAGCCGTTGTATTCCTTCAAACACCTCTCGCATGTGTCTCGTGACGTTGCCGACCAACCATGCCGAGGAAGCCCCTTCAGATGGGCGACGCGGCCCAATTACCCGGCCGGCAGCTGCTTTCCCTATGCCTATTTTTTCGGATCAAAGCTTAATGTCTCACATATCCCGAGGAATCGCCTCCACCTCCCCCGTCCTTGCAATGAACTCCCGCCGCAAGGGCATGACGTGGCAGGCGGTGCAGGACATCGTTCTGGAACGCATCCAGGACGGCACCTGGCCGGAGGGCGAGCTGATCCCGACCGAATGCGAGCTTGCGGCGGATCTGGGCTGCGCCCGCGCCACCGTCAACCGCGCGATGCAGGCGCTGGCCGAAACCGGCGTGGTCGAGCGGCGGCGCAAGGTCGGCACGCGGGTCGCGGTCCATCCCCGCGTGCAGCTTGTCCGCTCGCTTCTGCGGCGCGAACTGGAGGCGGCGGGGCAGAGCTACGGCTATCGCCTGATCGACGCCGAGGAAGCCCCCGCCCCCGCCGATGTGGCCCAGGCCATGCTGCTGCGCAGCAGCGAATCGCTGCTTTTCAGCCGCGCGGTGTTCTTCGCCGATGGAGCGCCCTATTGCTGCGAGGAGCGTTGGACCAATACCTTCGCCGCGCCGGGCCTTTCCTCGACGATTCTGGCCGCGATGAGCGCCTGCGAATGGCTGCTTGGCAATGTCCCCCTGAACCGGGCCAGCATGTCGATCGGTGTGGAAACAGCCGACGGTAGCTTTATCGCTCAGGAACTCAACCTCCCCGAGAATGATCCGGTCCTGCAGCTCGAACGGCTCGAATGGTTGAACAATATGCCGGTCTCGCTCTCGCGGCGTTATTTCCCGCGCACGCACCGGTTTCAGGGCCAGATGTAGCTTCGCCCGAGAACGAATTGAGAATCCTTTACTTGCTTCGAGGCGTCTAAAGCGCCAAACGTCGACAAAACCGACAAGAAACGACAGGCAAGACCAACGGATCCGAGCATGCAGTTCCGCAGCACCCCAACCGGCGCGTTTCTGCGCATTTCCCTGATCGCCGTCACCGCGTTTGCCTCACCGCTGGCGGCCACGGCGCAACCGGGCGCGCATCCGCGCCCGCCCGCGCGATCGACCAGCGCGGTCGCGACATTGCCCGCCGCCGGCGTGGCGACCGGGGTTGCGCAGGCAGCGCACCAATCCTCGCAGCTGACCCATGCCCATGCCGGCAAGGGCAAGGAACTCGCCTCGCTCTCGGCTGCCGAGATCGAATCCGCGATTTATGGCGGCGGCGATCTGCCGCCCGGCCAATCCGCGCTGACGGCCAAGGTCCAGATCCTGCTCGACCGCTCGGGCGTCTCGCCCGGCGTCATCGACGGCTGGCGCGGCGGCATGAGCGAGAGTGCGATCAAGGCATTCCAGCGGCGTGCCGGTCTGCCGATGTCAGGCCGGATGGACGCGGCCACCTGGGATCTTTTGCAGATCTATTCGGGCGAGGCCCTGACCACGACCTATACCATCACCGCCCAGGACGCCGAGGGGTTGGTCGACAAGATCCCCTCGGACTATGCCGAAAAGGCGGCGATGAGCTCGCAAGGCTTCACCAGCATCCTCGAAAAGCTGGGCGAACGCTTCCACATGGACGAGCGGTTCCTGACCAAGCTCAATCCCGGGATCGCCTTCGAGCCGGGCGCGACGATCAGCGTCACGAAACCCGCGAAGCCGATCCGGGCCAGTGTCACGCGCATCATCATCGACAAGGAAACCCGTCGCGTCGCCGCCTATGATGCCAAGGGCCGCATGGTCGCCGATTATCCGGCGACCGTCGGTTCGTCGGACACGCCCTCGCCGCATGGCAACCATGTCGTCCGGGCCGTCGCGCTGAACCCGACCTATACCTACAACCCCAAGAGGAACTTCAAGCAAGGCGACAATGACCGCGTGCTGATCGTGCCGCCCGGTCCGAACGGTCCGGTCGGCAATGTCTGGATCGACCTCAGCGAGCCGACCTATGGCATCCACGGCACCGCGACGCCCTCGCGCCTGTTCGTCAACCAGTCGCATGGCTGCGTGCGGCTGACGAATTGGGATGCTTGGGAACTCGCCCATATGGTCAAGGCGAATGTCACCACGGTCGAGTTCCTGGCCCCCGGCGTCAGCATCGCGGATGTCACCGGCCTGGGCGCCGCGCCACTGGTGACGGCGGCGAATGTGGCGCAGATCACGGCGATCCGGCCTCCGGTCCGGTCGACCAGCCTCAGCATCCGCGCGGGAAGCGTGCCGGAGGTGCTGGCGGACACCCTTTCGGGCGCGGGATCGGCGGCGGCATCGGTGGCCTCGTCGATCACGGCGAACCCGGTCCCGCCCGAGCCGGTCGTCAAGACCCCCGGCGAGGCATTGACCGAGGCGCTGGCCCGTGCCGAAGCCTTGGCGGATGAGATGCTGGCCCGCCGCGAGCAAGATGCGGCGCAGGATGCGGTCGGCACCAGCGTCCTGCCCTCCGCGCCCTTGCAATCCGCGCCGGAACTCTGAACGATGCGGGCGCTGGCGGCAGTTCTTCTGATCGCGGCGCTCGCCCCCTCTCCGCTTATCGCTGAGGAGCAGCGGCCGGCGCATCGGCCGGAGGAAGTAGCCCCTGACGGGGCCGAGCAAGCCCCGGCCGTCACGGAATCCGTCCGGCCCGAACCAGCGCCGCAGGTGCCGGCCGAACCCGAAAAGGTCGATCCGGCCGTCGACACGCCGGAAGAAACCGGTCCGGCGCAGGCCAAGCCCGCCGCCAGATCGAAACCCGAACGCGAGGCGGGCACCGAACCCGAACCCGACTTCATCGGACCCGCAGCGCCGCCGATCCATGCCACCCTGCGCGAGGATGATTTCTCCTATTCCGCCTGCCTCCTTGAACTGACCCTGCTGGGCTCGGATTACGAGGAGCGCGCGCCGGTGAGCGACGAGGCCAATCGCGATTGCGGCATCGACCGTCCGATCATGCTGCAATCACCGCTTCCGGGGGTCGCCATCGAAGGAGGCGCGCTGATGCGCTGCGACACTGCCCGCCACCTTGCCCATTGGCTGCGCGATTTCGTCCGCCCCGCCAGCGCCTTGCTGCCCGGCCAGCCGCGCCTTGTCGGGCTGGTCGCGGGATCGACCTATCAATGCCGCGCCACGGTCGGGAACGGCGGCGGCAAGACCTCGGAGCACGCTTTCGGCAACGCCTTCGACATCGCCGCCTTCCGTTTCGATGACGGCAGCACGATCGAGGTCGCGCCTCGGAAGGATGACGGCGACCTGCTGGAATCCTTCCAGCATGCGGTCCGAGCGACCGCCTGCCTGCATTTCGCGACGGTGCTGGGGCCGGGGTCGAACGCGGCGCATGACAATCACCTCCACCTCGACATCAAGGCGCGGAAGGGCGGCTACCGGCTCTGCCAATAGTCAGGCGAGCGTCTGGGCCAGCAGGGCGAAGCTTTGTCCCGGCGTCGGGCTGTCGCGGGTAAAGAATTGATCCAGCGCCGGATAGATCCGCACCGCCTCGTCCAGTTTCGGGTCGGATCCTTGGGCATATAGCCCGGCCCGGATCATCAGCTCGGATTCGGCATAGGCGCCGAGAGCGGCGCGGGCGCGGGCGATCAGCGCGTTCTCCTCGGCGCTGGCCGCCTGCGGCAGCGAGCGCGAGACGGATCGCAGCACATCGACCGCTGGAAAGCGCCCACGCTCGGCGATGGCGCGGTCGAGGACGACATGCCCGTCCAGCACGCCCCGCAGGATATCGGCCACCGGCTCCTCCATATCCGACCCGGCGACCAGCACGCTGAAGACCGCCGTGATGTCGCCCGCCCCCTCCGGCCCCGGCCCCGAGCGTTCGGCAAGCGACATGATCAGATGCGAGACCGAGGGCGGAAAACCCCGATAGCTGGGGCTTTCCCCGGCGGAGAGCGCGATCTCGCGATGCGCCTCGGCGAAGCGGGTGATCGAATCGGCAAGGAACAGGACATGCCGCCCCTGATCGCGGAAATGCTCGGCCACCGTCATCGCGGCCCAGGCGCAGCGGCGGCGCATCAGTGGCGACTGGTCCGAGGTCGCGGCGACGACGACCGACCGCGCCAGCCCCTCGGGGCCAAGCACCTCCTCGACAAACTCACGCAACTCCCTGCCCCGCTCGCCCACCAGCGCGACCACGACCACATCGGCGGCCACCCCCTTGGCGAGCGCGGAGAGCAGGGTCGATTTCCCGACGCCCGACCCCGCGAACAGCCCCATGCGCTGGCCACGCACCAGCGGCAGGAGGGTGTCAAAGACCGCAAGCCCCGTCCGCAGCCGCGGCCCCAGCCGGTTGCGCGAGGCGGCGGGCGGCGGCGCGGGGCGATAGGCGCGCTCCCGCAGGCCGGGCACCAGCGGCCGCCCGTCCAGAGGCCGGCCCAGCGGATCGACGATGCGCCCGACCCAGCTGTCCGCGGGCGCGAGGGTCGGGGCGAAAAGCAACTCCGCCTCGGTCCCGATGGCGATACCCTCGGTCGGGCCTTCGGGCAGGACCGCCGCCGTCTCCGGGTGCAGCGCCACCACCTCCGCGCCAAGCGCGCCACCCATGCGGGGCACCAGCGACACGCGGTCCCCAAGTGCGGCATGGGCGTTCAGCCCGCCGACATGGATCACCCCGCCATGAACGCCCGTGACCATGCCAAAGCGGCGGGCCATGCGCAGTTTCCCCATCCGGGCCGGGATTGATCGAATTTTATCCATAGCGGTTCCTCGCCTCGCGCAAAAATTGCGCCGTGAAAGGGTTTCTAAACTTCTCGGGGTTAAGACCCGGTTATCGGAAGCTGAGGAGAAACCTCGATGTTTGACCGGATTGACACGCTGCGCATGGCCAGTTCGCTGACCGCCCATGCCAGCGCCCGTCAGGGCCTCGCCGCCCGGAACGTCGCCAATGCCGACACGCCGGGCTTTAGAGCACATGACCTCGGCCGCTTTGCCGAGACCTACCGCTCGGCCCCCGCGACCGAGTTGCGGGCCACGCGGCCGGGCCATGCGAGTGGTATCAGCTGGGGCGGCCCCGACCGTGCCGTCGATGCCGGGGGTGAGCCTGCGCCGAACGGAAACACCGTCGCGATTGAGGATGAGATGATCCGCGCGGCCGATATCCGGCGCGAGTTCGACCTCGCCTTGACGGTCACGCGCTCGTCCCTCTCGATGATCCGCACCAGCCTTGGCCGCCGGGTCTGAGGGGCGGGAGGATGAGCACACCCCTCTCGGCGGTCGAGCTGGCGGCATCGGGCCTGCGCGCACAGGCAGTCCGGCTGCGCCATGTCTCGGAGAACATCGCCAATACCGATACGCCCGGCTATCGCCGCAAGCTGGTCTCGTTCCAGCAGGAGATGGATTTCGGCCGCGCGACCGGCGCGGTCACGACCAGCCCCACCCGCCTCGACCAGCGCGAGCTGCCCCGCATCCACGACCCTTCGAATCCGATGGCGGGCGAGGACGGCTATTACAGCGGCTCGAATGTCGACCTCGTGGTCGAGATCGCGGACGCGAGGGAAGCCGGCCGCAGCTATGAGGCCAATCTTCGCATTTTCGAACAGGCGCGCCAGATGGGCAGCGCGCTTCTTGACCTGATCCGCCGCTAGGGAACCCGACATGATCGCATCCGCATTCGCCGCCTCCGCCTATGACCGCGCCCGCCCCGCCGTCGCGCCGGGCGAGGGTCTGCCGCAGGGCGTCAGCGCCGCCGCAGGAAACTTCGCCCGCTTGATGGAGGAGGTCGACCGCTCCGCCACCGGCGCGATGACTGGTGCGACCGACACGCATCAGCTGGTCCAGAGCATCGCCCAGGCCGAGATCGCGCTCGAGACCGCCGTGGCCATCCGCGACAAGGTGGTCGAAGCCTATCAGGAAATCCTGCGGATGCCGGTCTGACAATGGACGAGAACCTGATTTTCGACCTGACCCGGCAGGCGCTCTGGATCGCGGTGCGCATGTCGGCGCCGCTGCTGGTCGTCGCGCTGGTCGTCGGCGTGGTCATCGGGCTTTTTCAGGCGCTGACCTCGGTGCAGGAAATGACCATCACCTTCGTGCCAAAGATCGCGCTAATGCTCGCCGTGTTCTGGGTCAGCATGAGCTTCATGACGGCGACGCTGGCCGGATTCTTCACTGACCAGATCCTGCCCCGGATCGCGGGGTTCTAGGCCATGGACAATGCGATCTACGCCTCGCTGACCCGGCAATCCGGCTTGATGCGCGAAATGCGCGCGATTGCGAACAACATCGCCAATGCCAATACCACCGGCTTCCGGCGCGAGGGGGTGCTGTTCTCGGAATACATGGTCCCGCTTGGCAATGGCGGCGAGACGCTGGCGATGGCGAATATCCGCGGCCGCATGGTCGATCTTGGTCAGGGCGGCATGACCGAGACCAAGGGAACCTACGACCTCGCCATCGACGGAGAGGGGTTTTTCATGGTCCAGACCCCGCAGGGCAACCGCCTGACCCGCGCCGGCGCCTTCCAGACCAATGCCGAGGGCGAGATCGTCAATCCCGACGGCTATCCGCTGCTCGATGACGGGCGCGCGCCCATTGCCGTGCCGCCGGGCGCGCGCAGCATCGGCATCGGGGCCGACGGGACGCTCTCGGCCGACGGCCTGCCGATCGGGCGGGTCGGCGTCTTTGCCAGTCCCGACCCCGCCGACCTCAGCCATGTCGCGGGCACCCTCTTCGAAGCCGGGACCGATCCCGAACCGCTGGAGGAACCGGTCATCCGCCAGGGCTTCCTCGAAGAATCGAACGTGGATCCGGTCACCGAGATCGCCCGCATGATCGAGGTCCAGCGCGCCTATGAACTCGGCCAGTCCTTCCTCGATCAGGAAGACAAGCGCATCCGCCAGGCCATCACCTCGCTCACCCGCTGAAAGGAAACCAGATGAAGGCCCTCCAGATCGCCGCGACGGGCATGAGCGCCCAGCAGATGCGGGTCGAGGTCATCTCGAACAACCTCGCGAACATGTCGACGACCGGCTACAATCCGCGTCGCGCCGAATTCGCCGACCTGCAATACCAGCAGGCGACGCGCCCCGGCACGCTGACCGCCACCACCGGGGCCATGGTTCCGGCCGGGGTCCAGCTTGGCCTTGGCGTGCGGGCCGCCGCCGTGACCGTCATGCTGGGTCAGGGCAGCCCGGTCCAGACCAATGGCGACCTTGACGTCGCGATCGAGGGCGGCGGCTATCTGGAGGTCACCATGCCCTCGGGCGCCTCGGGCTACACCCGCGACGGCAGCCTGAAACGCTCGGCCGAGGGGCAGATCGTCACCTCTCAGGGTTTCCCGCTGGTTCCCGACATCACCATTCCCGAGGAGGCGAAAAGCATCTCGATCAGCCCCTCGGGCGAGGTTTTCGCCTATTTCGCCGACCGGGTAGAGCCCGAGAATCTGGGCCAGATCACGCTCGCCGGGTTCCTGAACGAAAAGGGGCTGGAGGCGATCGGGTCGAACCTCTTTCTCGAGACCACCGCATCGGGCGCCCCCCTTGTCGCTGCGCCGGGCGAGGAAGGGCTGGGCACGCTGCGCGCGGGCTATCTCGAGGAAAGCGCCGTCGACCCGGTGCGCGAGATCACCGAACTGATCAAGGCGCAGCGCGGGTATGAGCTGAACTCGAAGGTCATCACCGCCGCGGACCAGATGCTGGGCGCCACGGTGCAGGTGCGCTGATGCGGGTGCTGCTGGTCCTGTCGCTTGCCCTGCCCCTGCCCGCGCTGGCCGATGCGGTCGTCGCGGCGCGGGTGCTGCGCCCCGGAACGCTGATCACCGCGGACCTCGTCGAGCTTGATCCGACGCAGGAGGGCGCGATCGGGGATGTCGGGCAGGTCATTGGCCAAGAGGTTCGGGTGCTGGTCAGCAAGGGCCGGGCGATTGAGCCCGCCTTCCTCGCCGCGCCGACCCTTGTTGCCCGAAACCAGATTGTCACCCTCGTCTATGAACGCGCCGCGCTGCGGATCGAGGCCGAGGGCCGCGCGCTCAGCGCCGGCGGCGCGGGCCAGATGATCCGGGCGATGAACAATGCCTCACGCGCCACGGTCTCGGGTCGCATCGCGCCCGACGGGACCGTCCTTGTCGATCCGAACTGAAGGAAATCCGATGCGCCTCACCACGCTGACACCGACACGCCTCGTCATCGGCGGCCTTGCCCTTGTCCTCGCCCTCTCGGCCTGCGGTCGCGTCTCGCAGGTCGGGCGCGTTCCGCCGATGACCGCCCCCGAAAGCACCGCCGAATACATGGCGATGGCGTCGCCCGACCTTGCCTCGGGCCTGCCGGAAAGGCCGGACAGCGCCGCCTCGCTCTGGACCGGGGCGCAGCATTCGCTGGTCGCCGACCGCCGTGCGCAGGGACGCGGCGACATCCTGACCGTGGTGATCGAGATCGACGACCGCGCCGAGATCCAGAACAGCTCGGGCCGGTCGCGCAGCGCCTCGGACAAGGTCAGCATTCCGCAGTTGGCCGGTCTGCCGCAGCGGATCGACGAGAAACTGCCCGAAGGGGCCAGCATGGACGAGATGGTCGAGGCGAAAAGCTCCTCGACCTTCAAGGGCAGCGGCAATATCTCGCGCCGGGACAAGATGACCCTGCGCGTCGCCGCAACCATCGTCGAGAAGCTGCCGAACGGCGTCCTCAGGATCGAGGGTTCGCAGGAGGTCCGGGTGAATTACGAGGTCCGGGTGCTGACCGTCAGCGGCTTCGTCCGCCCCTCGGATATCGGGCGGCGGAACGAGATCGCCTATGACCGCATCGCCGGGGCGCGGATCGCCTATGGCGGGCGCGGCCAGATCAGCGATGTCCAGCAGCCGCGCTATGGCCAGCAGCTGGCCGATATCCTGCTGCCCTATTGAGGACGCCTCCGATGAAGATCGCCATTCTGGGCCTGCTGGCCATCCTCGCCTTCCTCGGCGGCGCGGTCGGGGGTGAGATGCTGCGCAAGGGCGCGGCGCATGAAAACTCCGGGGGCCAGACGGCCCCTGCCGAGGCCGAGGAAGCGGCGGCGGTCAGCGACGACCACGCCCAGACCGAGGGGCATGGCGGCGATGCGGCCAATGGCCAGCAAGGCGCGGCGGGCAAGGACTGGTTCCGTTTCCCGAACCAGTTCTTCGTCCCCGTCATGCGCAATGGCGCGACCAATGCGGTCATGGTGCTGTCACTGACGATCGAGATGTCGTCGGACGCGGCCCCGCTGATCGCCCGGCAGGAGCACCGGCTGCGGGACGCGCTCCTCAATGCGCTGATGATCGAGGCGAATACCGGCGGCTTCGACGGCAACTTCACCTCCGAGGCGAGCCTGTCGCGGCTGCGCCGGTCGCTGCTGGTGGCGGCACGGAAGGCCAGCGGTCCCGGCGTCACCAGCGTCCTCATCGAGGACATCGCCCGGCAGGACCAGTAGCGGACTGGCCAAGTCACCCCCCTTCGGGTTAGCTCAGGCCGAACCAAGGGGAGGCGCCGGGTGCAGCCGCAGATCACCATCGTCATGGCCAGCTATAACGGCGCGCGCTATCTGCCCGCGCAACTGGACAGCATCCTTGGGCAAGACTGGACGGATTGGCGGCTGGTGGTCTCGGATGACGGATCGACCGACGGCACGCGGCAGGTGGTCACGGATTATGCGGCACGGAGCGCGGGAAAGATCTCGCTGATCGAGGGGCCGGGCCGGGGTGCGACGGCGAATTTCCTGCACCTGATCCGGCAGGCGGACCCGCAGGGCTGGATCGCCTTCAGCGACCAGGACGATGTCTGGAAAGCGGACAAGCTGGCCCGCGCCGCCGCCCATCTGTCACGCCAGAACGGCCCCGCCGTCTATGCCGCCCGCACCACGATCTGCGACGAAGCGCTGCGCGAATTGTCCCCCGCGCCGCATTTTCCCGGCCCCTTCGGCTTTCGCAATGCACTGATTCAGGCCTGCCTGCCGGGCAATACGACCGTCGCCAATGCGGAGGCGCTGGCCATCCTGCAGCAAGGCGCGGCGGCGGCGGATGCGGCGGGCGTGATCTCGCATGACTGGTGGGTCTACCAGATCCTTGCCGGCGCGGGCGCGGCGATCCATCGCGACGCGGCGCAGGTTCTGCTTTACCGCCAGCACCAGCAGAACGTGATGGGCCGCAATGACACGGCGCGGGCCAAGGCCGCGCGGGCCTCGATGCTGTTCGACGGCAGTTTCGCGGGTTGGCTCGGTCGCAACCAGACCGCGCTGGAGGCGGCGGCCGATCTGATCCTGCCCGAGAACCGCGACCTGCTGCGGCGCTTCGGCGATCTGCTGACCGCGCCGGGCTATCGGGCGCTGGCCGAGATGCGGCACCTCGGCCTTTACCGGCAAAGCCGGGCCGGGACCGCCGCGGTCATGGCGGCGGCGCTGGCGGGACGGCTGCGCGGCCGCTGAGCCGGACGGCTCAGGCCAGCAGCCGGGCCAGATATTTGCCGTAGTCGTTCTTGGCGAAGAGGCGCGCCCGCTCGCGCAGGGCATCGGCGTCGATCCAGCCGTGATCAAAGGCGATCTCCTCGGGGCAGCCGGTCTGGAGGCCCTGCCGCTCTTCCAGCGTGCGCACGAAATTCCCCGCATCCAGCAGGCTCGCATGGGTGCCGGTGTCGAGCCAGGCAAAGCCGCGACCCATGCGCTCCACCGTCAGGCTGCCGTCATGGAGATAGGTTTCGAGCAGCGTTGTGATCTCAAGCTCGCCCCGTTCGGAGGGCTTCACCCGCCGCGCGCGCTCGGGCGCGGTGCCGTCGAGGAAATAGAGCCCGGTCACCGCATAATCCGAGGGCGGCGCCGTGGGCTTCTCGATGATCTGGCTGACCGCGCCGCTGTCGTCGAAGGCGACGACGCCGTAACGCTCGGGGTCGGCGACGCGATAGCCGAAAACGGTTCCGCCCGACCCGCGCCGGTCGGCGGCCTCAAGCAGCAGTGGCAAGCCGTGGCCGAAGAAGATATTGTCCCCCAGCACCATCGCCGAGGGCGCACCGGCCAGAAAATCCTCGGCCAGGATATAGGCCTGCGCCAGCCCGTCCGGCGAGGGCTGGACGATATAGGTGAAGGCAAGCCCCCATTGGCTGCCATCGCCCAGAAGGCGGCGGAACTGCTCCTGATCCTCGCGCGTGGTGATGATCGCGATCTCGCGGATGCCGGCCAGCATCAGGACCGAGATCGGGTAGTAGATCATCGGCTTGTCATAGATCGGCAAAAGCTGCTTCGACACGCCCATGGTGATCGGATAGAGTCTTGTGCCGGACCCGCCAGCAAGGATGATCCCCTTGCGCCCGCTCGGGGGGGTAGCCGTCTCGGTCATGCTTGAAGCTCCCTCACTGCATCTGCCAGCCCGACCCGCCAGTCCGGGCGCGGGATTCCGAAATCGCGGGCGATTGCGCTGCAATCCAGCCGCGAATTGCCCGGCCTGCGGGCGGGGGTCGGGTAATCCGTGGTCGCGATATCGGTGACGCGGCAGGTCAGCCCGGCCTCGGCCATGATCGCGCGGGCAAACCCGGCCCAGGTCGTGTCGGGCGCGCCCGAATAGTGATAGATCCCGCCCTTGGCCCGGTCGCCCTGCATCGCCGCGATCATGGCAAGGCAGGTCGCCGCGATGTCACGCGCCGGGGTCGGGCCGCCATGCTGGTCGGCGACCACGCGCAGCTCGTCGCGCTCGGCACCCAGCCGCATCATCGTCCTAACGAAATTCGCGCCATGGGCCGAAAAGACCCATGAGGTGCGCAGCACCGCCCATTGCCCGCCCGCCGCGGCGATCCCCTGCTCTCCGGCAAGCTTGCTGGCCCCATAGACGCCCAGAGGTCCGGTCGCATCATCCTCGCGCCAGGGCCGGTCGCCCGCGCCGTCGAAGACATAATCGGTCGAGATGCCGAGGAACGGCACGCTCAGTTCCGCCGCCGCCCGCGCCATCGCCGCAGGCGCTTCGGCATTGACCAGCCTGGCAAGCCCGGCCTCGGATTCGGCGCGGTCGACGGCGGTATAGGCGGCGGCGTTGATCACCGCCTGCGGCCGCGCCGCCAGAATAGCCGCCGCGCAGGCCGCGGGATCGGAAAGGTCAGCCCCGCCACGGCCGAGGAAGCGCGCATCCGGCGCAAGCCGCGCCAGTTCGGTCGCGACCTGCCCGGTCCGGCCAAAAACCAGAAGCCCGGTCATGCCTTGCCAAGCCTCTGGCCGACGCCCTGGCGGTCCAGCAGCGGGCGCCACCAGCCCTCGTTCTCGAGATACCATTCGACGGTCTTCGCCAGCCCCTCCTCGACCGTGACCGAGGGGCGCCAGCCCAGTTCGGTGCGGATCCGGGTCGGATCGATCGCATAGCGCCGGTCATGGCCCGGACGGTCGGTGACGAAGGTGATCAGCCGGTCATGCGGCGCGCTTTCGGGGCGCAGGCGGTCCATATGGGCGCAGATCGTGCGGACGAGGTCGATGTTCTTCGCCTCGTTCTCGCCGCCGATATTGTAGCTGCGGCCCAGCTCGCCCTTTTCCACCACCAGCAGCAGCGCGTCGGCGTGATCCTCGACATAAAGCCAGTCGCGGATATTGCCGCCATCGCCATAGACCGGGATCGGCCGGCCATGCAGCGCGTTCAGGATCACCACTGGGACCAGCTTCTCGGGGAAATGGAACGGCCCGTAATTGTTCGAGCAATTGGTCAGCACCACCGGCAGGCCATAGGTCTCGTGCCAGGCGCGGACCAGATGGTCGGACGCGGCCTTGCTGGCCGAATAGGGGCTGCGCGGATCATAGGGCGTCTCTTCGGTGAACTGGCCCGTCTCGCCAAGGCTGCCAAAGACCTCATCGGTCGAGATGTGGTGAAAGCGGAAGCCCTCGGGCTTGCCCTGCCCCGCCCAATAGGCGCGCGCCGCCTCCAGCAGGTTGTAGGTGCCGGTGATATTCGTCTCGATGAAATCGCCCGGCCCGTCGATCGAGCGGTCGACATGGCTTTCGGCGGCCAGATGCATGATCGCATCGGGCTTGTGCGCCTCAAGCACCCGGTCGAGTGCCGCGCGGTCGCGCAGATCGGCCTGTTCGAAGGTGTAAAGCGGGCTGTTCGAGACCGAGGCCAGGTTTTCCAGATTGGCGGCATAGGTCATCGCATCGAGGTTGACGACCCCATGCCCGCGCCGCACGGCCAGCCGCACCACGGCCGAGCCGATGAAGCCCGCGCCACCGGTTACAAGGATCTTCATGCTCTCGCCTCGTCATGCAGGGGGGCTTCATAGGTGAAAGGGCTGTCGAAATCCGCGAGGGGCTGCGCCGCCGCGTCCTTGGCCGAGAGCAGCGGCGCGCCGGTCAGACCCCAGTCGATGCCGACACTGTCCCAGGCCACCGCGCCGTCGCAATCCGCGGCATAGTAATCGGTGCATTTGTAGCAGATCTCGGTCTCCGGCTCGCGCGTGACAAAGCCATGCAAAAAGCCCGCCGGAATCCAAAGCTGGCGGCCGTTTTCGAAGGACAGCTCTTCAGTCACCCATTTTCCATAGGTCGGGCTGCCCTTGCGGATATCAACCGCAACATCCAGCAACCGCCCGCGCCCGCAGCGCACCAGCTTGCCCTGCGCATGGGGCGGCGACTGGAAATGCAGCCCGCGCAGCGTTCCCACCGCGACCGACATCGAGTGGTTGTCCTGCACGAATTCCGGCAGCTCCAGCCCGGCCGCGCGCAACGTCCTGCGGTTCCAGCTTTCCGAAAAGAAACCGCGCGCATCGCCATGCCGCCGTGGCGTCAGGACCAGGACGCCCGGAAGCGTGGTCTGCTCAATCTGCATTAATGCTCCAACCTGCGAAACTGCGTGACCGAACCCGTATCGCCCATGTTTTGCCGGGGCACAAGCACCCTGCGCGGATGGTCGCCACCGCTGCGGGATAGATAAAATGCGGGATAACAACTTATTGGATCAAGACGGCGGGAAAGGCTTCCTTAAAGGCAGAGTGGCTAGCCTTCCGGGCAATATTCGGATGCCCAGATGTCAGGTCCATGCTCAGCTATTCCCAGATCGGCCTCTATCTCGGCCTGTCCCCCGCCTTCGTGCGCAACCTTGCCGACCTGCAGGTGGTCCACCTGCAATCGGGGCATCTCCTGCTGGGCGTCACCCATATGGGTGGCGGCTATTCGTCTTTCCGCATCACCGGCGCGGATCGTCCGATCACCCTGATCGAGACGCGCGCCTATGGCAGTTTGCAAACCTATCTCGACCGGCCGGGCGCCAGCATCGTCGCGCTGGATGGCCGCTATGCGGTCTTTGCGCCCGGTCTTGTCAACGGGATGGCGAACGGGGTGGCGCTGGCCGCGAATGGCGATCTGGGCAACGGGATTTCGCTGGCGGGGGCAGGCAGGCTCGGCCCCGACGTGATCCAGCTCGGCTCCTTCGCCACGGCCTCCGGGCAGTTCCTCTACTCCGCCCGGAACGCCACCACCGCCTTCGAGATCTGGAAGGTCCAACCCGGCAGCGGCCTCACGCGTATCGACGGGGCCGAGGCATTGTCGATCCCCGGCCGCGACCGCCCGGAGATCAGCGACATGGGCGTCGCGGCCGTGGGCGACCGGCAATTCCTGCTGATGACCTCCGCCTCGGGGAATTTCATCGCCAGCCATGCCTTGGAGGCGAACGGAACGCTGGGCCCGGCGAATATCGTCTGGGCGAACCAGGGCGCCGGGCTGAACGCGCCCGGCCATCTGGACCATGTGACAGTCGCAGGCGTGACCTATGCCGTCGTGGCCTCCGGGCAAAGCTCGTCTTTGACCATGTTCCGCCTGACCTACGACGGTGCCCTGCTGCCGGTCGATCATATCATCGACGAACGCACCACGCGCTTCAGCGGGGCGAGCGCCCTCGACACGGTGATGGTCGACGGTCGCGCCTTCGTCTTTGTCGGTGGCGCCGATGACGGCATCTCGGTCTTTACCGTCATGCCCGATGGGCAACTCCTCCACCTCGTAACGCTGGCCGATACCGACGCACGCAGCCTTGCCGATGTCTCCGCGATCTCGGCGCTGGAGATCAATGGCAAGATCGCGGTCTTCGTCGCCTCGCGGACCGAGGCCGGGATCACCCAGTTCCAGTTCGATCCGGGCCAGATCGGCCAGACCCTGACGGTCGGCGCTGGTAAATACACCGGCAGCGCAGGGTCCGACCTGCTGCGCGCCAGCAGCGGCACGACCCAGATCATCGGCGGGGCCGGCGACGATATCCTGATTTCGGGCAACGCCCCGGTGACGCTGACCGGGGGGGCGGGCGCGGATATCTTCGTCGTCTCGCCCGTCAACGGAAAGATCCTGATCTCGGACTTCACGCCGGGCACAGAC
>Ga0182739_1002103_pt1 | contig 19055 bp, 15 predicted proteins | sample eDN5th30CBELigBY_FD_128873 | JGI IMG/M metagenome (GOLD analysis project Ga0182739, IMG submission 128873) | Enriched backyard soil microbial communities from Emeryville, California, USA - eDNA 5th pass 30_C BE-Lig BY (version 2) (version 2) | ecosystem: Environmental > Terrestrial > Soil >...
AGCGCCAAGCCTCCTCGTCACTACGTTCCTGCGGGGTCTCGGACTTTCTCGCAGCTCCCATAGGAGTCGAGCGGACGCCTCTCCAAACCAACCTTATTTTCACTTTCAAATATGCTTGCTCTTAATTTCACACGAAAAAAAGACTTTTTCAGTGGTCTCCTCGCTAATCCCACTGGAGTCTACGTGTATTTAGGCTGCTCTATTTTCCAATCTATTCATTTTTATCTTGGTAAAAGAATTAGGTTTTAGAAAATACCTTTAAAAACGAAGGGAAATGGAGCGGAAGATACTCGACTCCTGCGGAAAGCGAGTGTCTGTAGAGCAATGGAACAACATAGTTTTTATATTTAACTATATTAAAAACATAAATAATCAATATAGGAAAGTAACCAATTAAGTGCTAAATTAGAGAATGTTCGCCTTTACCTATTATCTGTTTAGTTATGTCCCAGTCTTTTTCTGATGAAAAATGAAAGTGTTAACATTTCATTTCCTCCTTTAGACGGAAAAACAATATGTTAAGTTGAAAGGGTTTTCGTTGTAAGATAAAAACGTAGTAATCATAATAAATAATTTACTTTAAAATAAATTACTCGGAGGTCGTTAAAATGAAAAGAATTTTATTAGCTTGTTCTTCAGGAATGTCAACTAGTCTATTAGTTTCAAAAATGAAAGATGCTGCAAAAGAAAATGGCATTGAAGCAGAAATTTGGGCTGTTGCTCAAGATAAAGCACAAACAGATATGGAACGTGCAGATGTGCTATTAATTGGTCCGCAAATGCGCTTCTTGAAAAAGAAACTAGCAAGTCAGGCAGAAACAGTTGGAATCCCATTAGATGTTATTGATCCAGTTGCTTACGGGCGTATTGATGGATTAGCTGTTTTAAATAAAGCGTTAGAATTAATCGAGAATTACAAGTAATCATTCGTTTTAAAATGAAAGCATTTACTAATAGAAGAAAGAGAGGATAAACCTTATGAATAAATTTATGGAGGTTTTGGAAAATATTCTGTTGCCAATTGCTGAGAAATTGAACAATAATCGTTATTTAGCAGCATTACGCGATGGATTTATGGTTGCCTTGCCGCTAATCATTTTTGGATCAATTTTTGTTGTAATTGCAAACTTTCCTTTCCTAGATAAGTTGATAAGCGAAGATGCATATGCTGCTTATCAAAATGCATTAGGACCAGCATCTGCAGCAACGCTAAGTATAATGGGGCTATTTGTCATAATGGGGATAGGGTATAAACTGACACAGCATTATGGTCTCGAAGCAATTTATGGAGCGGTAGTTGGGGTAGCATCTTTCCTTATCTTAAATCCACAAGAATTAGGGGAAGTAACAGGGGTTATTCCAACAGCAATTCTAGGTGCACAAGGAATGTTCTTAGGAATATTCACGGCATTTATTTCAGCAGAGCTATATCGATTCTTTGTGAAGAAAAATTGGACGATTAAAATGCCACCAGGTGTACCAGATTCTGTATCTAGATCCTTTAGTGCATTGATTCCGATTACATTAACATTAACGATCTTTTTAATCATTCGTATTCTTTTTAGCTTTACACCATTTGAAACAGTACAAAACTTTATTTATACAATCATTCAAGAACCATTAACTGCTCTAGGTAGTAGCTTGCCAGCAACAATCGTAGTGGTATTATTAATTCAATTATTCTGGTTCTTCGGTTTACATGGTCAAATTATTATGAACTCTGTACTTGATCCAATTTGGTATGCATTAAATGATCAAAACTTTAGTGCTTTCCAAGCAGGAACAGAGCTTCCAAATGTTATCACAAAACAATTTATGGATACGTTCCTAGTTGGTATGGGTGGTACTGGAATGACGTTGGGTGTTGTCATCCTTATCTTCTTAATCGGTAAGAGCAGACAAACGAAAGAACTTGGAAAATTAGGTGGGCCAGCAGGAATCTTTAACGTAAATGAACCAATTATCTTTGGATTACCAATTATTATGAACCCATTAGTTCTAATTCCTTGGTTATTAGCACCAGTAGTAGTAACTATTATTACGTATCTAACAATGTCAGCGGGTATTGTTCCGAAACCAGCAGGAATTATTGTTCCATGGACAACACCAATTGGTATCAGTGGATTTTTAGCAACTGGTAATGATTGGAGAGGGGCAGCACTGCAAATCTTTAACTTACTTGTTGTAATGGTGATTTGGTGGCCATTCCTTAAAGTTCTAGATAAAAATTATTATGAAACAGAAAAAAAAGGATAAGAAGTAAGAAAGATAGAAGTAGGATTTTAAATTAAGAGAAAGGGGTTTTTACCTTAGTTAAGCTTAAGTGTAAAATCCCCTTTGGTTTTAGAAATGGAGTGACAGGGATGGAAACAGATAACAAAATGACAGAAATAGCTTTTCAAATTATTCTCTTTGCTGGAAATGGACGTTCATGTGCAATGGAAGCAATACAAGAAGCAAAAGAAGGGAACTTTGAAGAAGCGGATCGATTAATAGAAGAGTCAAGTACAGAACTTGGTAAAGCACATGGTTTTCAAACGAGACTACTCCAAGAGGAAGCGAGCGGAAATGGTGCTGGTGTGAATGTTATTTTAGTTCATTCTCAAGATCATTTAATGACAGCTATTACTGTTCGTGATTTAGCTATTGAAATAATTGAGATTTATCGTAATAAATAATTTTGGAGGTTTCTTAAAATGACTGTTCAATACAAATTTCCTGAAGGTTTTTGGTGGGGAAGTGCCACATCTGCAACACAAATTGAAGGCGCAGCAAATGAAGCAGGAAAAGGAAAAAACATTTGGGACCATTGGTATGAGGCAGAACCAAATCGCTTTTTTAATAATGTAGGGCCGGAAACTACTTCTAATTTCTATTATCAATACAAAGAAGATATTCAATTGATGAAGGAAATTGGTCATAATTCTTTCCGCTTATCTATTTCTTGGTCTAGATTAATTCCAAACGGACGGGGAGAAGTTAATCCAGAAGCTGTAACTTTTTATAATAATGTCATTGATGAATTATTAGCTAATGGAATCGAGCCATTCGTTACCCTGTATCATTTCGATATGCCGCTAGAAATGCAGAACATTGGTGGATGGGAAAATCGAGAAGTAGTAGATGCATATCAAGCGTATGCTTTACAAGCCTTCCAACTATTTGGTGATCGTGTGAAAAAATGGTTTACATTCAATGAACCGATTGTTCCAGTAGAAGGTGGATACTTATACGATTTCCATTATCCGAATATCGTAGATTTTAAGAAGGCTGCACAAGTAGCCTACCATACGGTTTTAGCTCATGCTAAAGCAGTTCAAGCTTTTCGAGGATGGAATAAAGATGGAGATACAAAAATAGGTATTGTCTTGAATTTAACGCCATCTTATCCAAGAAGCCAGAATCCATTTGATTTAAAAGCTGCAAATATTTGTGATTTATTCTTTAACAGAAGCTTTCTAGATCCTGCTGTTCTTGGTGAATATCCAGAGGAATTAGTAGAAATACTACGTGAACATGGACAACTACCAAATGTAGAACAAGGTGATTTAGAATTAATTAAAGAAAATACAGTCGATATTCTTGGGGTTAACTATTATCAGCCCCGTCGAGTAAAGGCAAAAGAACATTTGCCGAACCCTTATAGTCCATTTATGCCAGAGTGGTTCTTTGATTCATATGAAATGCCAGGTAGAAAGATGAATCCTTATCGCGGATGGGAAATCTACGAAAAAGGTATTTACGATATCATGGTAAATTTAAAGGAAAACTACGGGAATGTGGAATCATTTATTTCCGAAAATGGCATGGGAGTTCAAGATGAGGAACGTTTCTTACAAGACGGTCAAATTCAAGACGATTATCGAATTGAATTTATTGAAGGTCATTTACAATGGCTGCATAAGTCGATTGAAGAAGGCTGTAATGTAAAGGGCTATCATTTATGGACGTTCATGGACAACTGGTCTTGGTCTAATGCATATAAAAATCGCTATGGTTTTATTTCTGTAGACATAAAGACACAACAAAGAACGCCAAAGAAAAGTGCCTATTGGTTTAAAAATGTAGCAACTAATAATGGATTTTAGAATCAATAGTTAATATTTCTGATATAATTTTTTAAGATATAAAAGATAGGTTCTGATCAAGGATTAAGATCAGAACCTTTTTGAGTAAAGTTGTTTTCTATAAGATTATTATTTCTAGTGATGAAAAATTTTCAAATAGCATGTAGCAGCCTTATTATATATGTAGACTCTTACGGGATTAGTGGAGAAAGGTAGTATGTGAAGCCTATAGAAAGTGAAGGGTATGTAGGCTGCATTTAATAGTAATACACCTTGTTATAATAATAGGAAGAAATTATATTCATATAGAAATATTTGTAAATATATTAAAGGAAGGAGACCTTATTTTGTTAAGCTCCCGAATGAAACAAGTTTTACGTGAATTATTGGCAGCGGATACACCTCTGACAGGTGAGTACTTAGCTACCGTTAATCAAGTGACAGCTCGTACAACGAGAGAAGATATTAAAAACCTGGATGCTATATTAAACAACCATGGTGCGAAAATACTATCTGTTATATCAAAGGGCTATACATTGGAGATTTGGGATAAATCGGTCTTTCAACAATATCTACATTCTATATTTGTAGAAAACGCACTATCTCATACAGGCATTCCCAAAACCCCAGAGGATAGAGTGACTTATATTATTATTCGTTTTTTACTAAATGATCATTATCTTAAATTGGATGATCTTGCAGATGAGTTGTATGTGAGTAAGTCTACGATTCAACAAGACATTAAAAATGTGAAAGAAATTCTGCAAAAGTATGACATTACCCTAGAGGCAAGACCAAATTATGGACTTAAGGCAGTTGGGGATGAAATCAAGGTGCGATTCTGTTTATCGGAATATGTACTTGATCGAAAAAAACAAACAACAAACACTATCGACAGTCCACTACCATCGATTTTGGACGACGAAAATATGGAGCAAATCCAAGAAATTATTTTAAGACAAATAAAAAAATATCAAATTACCTTATCTGATATAGCTATAAATAATTTATTAATTCATATTGTTATCGCCCAAAAACGAATTGTCAGTGGTCATTATGTGGCATTATTTCATGCAGATATGGATGAAATAGAACAACAACGGGAATTTCATGTTGCAAATGAAATTGTCAAAGAAGTAGAGGAAATATATCAAATTAAGTTTCCACAAGCAGAGGTTGCTTATATTGCCATGCATTTACTTGGAACAAAGCTGGTGACACAGAAAAAAGGTCATATCGATCATGTAATTGAAGAAGATATTCTTCAGTTAGTGAACTTTGTCCTGTCAAAAATAGAAGAAAAATTAGATTTAGGGATTGAGAAGGATGAAGAGCTTATCTTTGGGATGAGCATGCATCTAAAGCCTGCTGTCAATCGAATTAAATATGGCATGAATATTAGGAATCCAATGCTGCAAGAAATTAAGAATAATTATCCACTCGCCTATGAAGCGGGAATTATAGCGGGGCTCGCAATTAAGGAATTCACAGGAATTGAAATGGATGAGAATGAGATTGGCTATTTGGCTCTCCATATTGGTGCAGCGATGGAAAGAACCAAATTACAATCTGGTCCAAAGCGTTGTTTGGTAGTATGTGCTTCTGGTCTTGGAACGGCTCAGTTAATTTATTATCGTCTAAAATCTTATTATGGCAGTAATTTAGAAGTAGTCGGAACTACAGAATATTATATGCTTGATCAATATAATTTAAATGAGGTTGATTTTATCGTTAGCTCTATTCCAATTAAGGAGAGCTTTGATGTTCCAGTAATTGAAGTAAATGCAATCCTAAAGGAAAGTGATTTAAAGGCAATTGAAAAATTTATTGTAACGCAAAGCAATCATCAGCCGGTTGAATCTTTTTTTCTTCAGGATCTTGTCTTTTTAAAGAAAACATTTCATACTCAAGAAGAAGTTTTAACATATTTGCATACACAACTCATGGAGAATGGTTTAGTGGGTAGACCATTTTTAGATGCAGTATATGAACGAGAAAAAGTAGCGCCAACTTCTTATGGGAATTTGGTTGCTATCCCACATCCAATTACCCCACAAACAGAGAAGACTTTTTTATGTGTTTGTACGTTAGAAAAGCCAATTGATTGGAATAACAATCCTGTTCAAATTGTCTTCTTGTTATGTGTAAAAAAGAATAGTCAAGAAGATTTGCAAGAAATGTATGATGTTCTCGGAAAATTTATTGAGGATCATACAAGTGTTCATAAAATATTAAAAGCAAGCTCCTATGAAGAGTTTATGCGGATAATGAAGGAATCATAAAGATTAGTATAAAATCAAACACCAGCAAACAGGAAGGCACCACAAAGGAATCGAAACGCCAACTCCTTTGTGGTGTTTTTTTTTCTTTAATCCATAATTGCCCAGTAGGCAGGTTTTACCTTGTAGTTTTTATCAAATACAAAGGGGGCGTCAACACCCACGCCATTATTGTACTGCTCGGCACGATCATTTAACCATGTATGGTTATCAGCGATGCCCCAGAATGTAACGCTACTAATTTTATCATCTAAGCTTTCAAACAAGTTAAATAATTGATTATATCTTTCTGCTTGTGCTTCAAAGCGATCAAGTGGTATTTCTTCATACGTTGGATAAGCTGGTGTTGGCGGCCAGCCATAAAGGCTGACATCTAGCTCGGTAATTTGATTATCTAAACCAAGTCCAGCAAATAAATTAATGGAAGCTTCAATATCAGAGATAGAAGGCCAGCCAATTTGAATATGGGACTGGTGACCAACGCCATCAATTGGTACTCCCTGTTTTAACAAATCTTGTACAAGATTATATAAACGGTCTCTCTTTGGATTGACCTCTGTGTTGTAATCATTGATATATAGTTTCGCATCCTTATTGGCATACTTTTTGGCTGTCTTGAAGGCTACTTTTATATAATCTGTTCCAGTAATTTTAAACCATGGAGATTCTCTTAGTCCTTTTTCGTTAGCTGGATTTCCATCATCAATAACCTCATTGACAACATCCCATGATTGAATATCATTCTTATATCGTTTAACAATGGTTTTAATATGGGTTTCTAATCGCTTTAATAAAAGCTTCTTATTTTTCTCTTGTTTTTTAGGATTGGTCTCATTTACCATGGGCTTTCCATCTTTATCAAGGAAAAACCATTCTGGTACTTGACTATGCCAGATGAGGGTATGAAAACGAAGTTCCATGCCATTCTTTTTAGCAAATTGGACAATTTTATCAGCTTCCTTGAAATTGAATTTTCCCTCTACAGGCTGAATATTAATAGGTTTCATCACGTTTTCTGCAACAATGCTGTTAAAATGCCGTTTTAATACAGCTGCATCTTTTCCTTCTAGTTGATAGGGTTCTACAGCAGCACCAATAGAGAAGGAATCTTGATATTTTGTGCGAAGCTTATCTGCTTCTAATGCATGTACAGATTCTTTAGCCGCGGCACTAGACATTCCTGCAGGCAATAATAAAGTGAAAGCTAATCCAGTAATAATAGATGAACGTAAATGTTTTAGCATATTTAGGTCTCCTTTTGTGATAATTAATGAAAAGCCGGCTTTTACGAACAAGAATGAAATAGTGAGTGTCCCTTCCTTAACATAACAGCCCAGTTGCGAAAAAAATGTAATCGCATACATTTGGTTTTAGGTGAATGGTTGAAGATATTCTTTTGAAGAAATCCATGATGACATACAAGGTGGAACAGATCAGTTAACAGAACGGAATCCCCTCCTTACCAATAAGTGCATGATGATGGAATATTTTAATTTTGAAGGATAAGGAATATCTAAGTCCTTATCTAGACAAAAGTATAGCAAGGTTTAAATAGTTTGTATATGTAACGAACTAAGTTTTTTGTAAAATACGGAAAAATGAATCTTTTGTTCTAGGAAAAGATATCTAATGCGATAGTTTCTTAGGAACTGTTGAAAACGCAAATAAGCGGGGATATACCTACTTCGGTATATTCCCGCTTATTGAAATAGTTCTCTATTATTCTCCTACGTCAGCCCACTTATATTCATATGTTGCCCCGAATGGGTTCACGAACACATTTTGAACTTTTGGTGAAACTAATTGTGCTCTAGAAGCTTGGTAAACAGGTGCAATTGGTGCATCCTCAAATAATAGTTTTTCTGCTTTCAGGAAGTTGTCGTAACGAGCAACATTATCTGTTGCAAATTTTGTTGCAGTATCGCCAACTAGCTGATCGTATTCTTTATTAGAATAGCCAGTCTTATTGTTTCCGCCATCTGTAATCCATAGGTTCATGAATGTATATGGATCTAGGAAGTCAGGGCCCCATCTAGAAAGTTGAAGCTCATATTGCATATTGGAATCTAAATCCAGGCGTTGTTCTTTTGGAACTTGTTTAATGTTAACTGTTAAGCCTTCTAAGTTTGTGGAAAGCTGATTAGCAACATATTGAATTAACGTTTTCGTTGTTGCATCATCATCTGCTAAAAACTCAAGCTCAACTTTATCTGTGCCTAACTCTTCTAATCCTTTTGCCCAGTATTCTTTTGCTGCTTCTAAATCATATGTTACAAGATCTCCGCTTACTTTACGGAAGTCCTCACCAGTTTCTGGAATTGGAGTAAAATCAGTTGGAACAATTCCATTCGCAACGATAGAACCATTGTTTAAAATTTCATTAACTAAAGCATCTTTATCAAATGCACGGCTTATTGCTAGGCGAATGTTTTGATTTGCTAAAGCTTCTGAAGTTGTTTGGTTAAATTTAAGGAAGTACACAAATGTATCAGCTGAAACTACATAATTCTCATCTGTTGAGTATTGGTCAACTAGATCAGATGTAAGATCCATTCGATCAACAGATCCTTTTTCATATAGGTTAAGCGCAGTTTGTGGATCTTTTACTACTTCAAATGTTAGTTTATCCATGTTTACTGTACTTGCATCCCAATAATTATCGTTCTTTGCAAGTACCCATGAATTACTTGTACTATCCCAATTAGACATGGCATAAGGTCCATTAGCTAACAAGTTTTCAGAGCTTGTTGCAAATTTATCCCCTTTTTCTTCTACAAATTTTTGGTTTAATGGTAAGAATGTACCGAAAGTAGTTAATGTTTCAAAATAAGGTGTTGGGTTTTCCAATTCTACAACAAGTGTATAATCACCGTCTGCTTTAACGCCTAATTGGTCAACAGCCAGTTCACCAGTGCTGATAGCAGTAGCATTTTTGATTACACCATTCATCATATATGGACCATATTCTGATCCAGTGTCAGGGTTAACAGCACGTTGCCAAGAATATACGAAGTCATTTGCTGTAACTGGGTCGCCGTTTGACCACTTAGCATCTTCTCTTAATGTAAAAGTCCAAGTTAGACCATCATCACTTACTTTATGATCTGTTGCAATTCCAGGTGATGGTTGTGTATCTTTATCTAAACGGTAAAGCCCTTCCATAGTAGCGCCTAAATAGATAAAAGAAGATTCATCTGTCGCTAATGATGGATCCATTGACGGAATCGCTTCTGGATTTAAAAAGTTAAGGACCTTTTCACCTGATTTGCTTTCTTTATTGTCTGCATCTGTTGAAACGTTGGTATTATCTCCAGAGCATGCTGCTAAGACACTTAGCACAAATGCAAAAGTGAGAAGCAATAACCAATTTTTTCGCTTCATGAAGTATTCCCCCTAATTTGTATTGTTTAATTCTGAATATTGTATATGTAGTGAACATTCAAAACTATAAAAATTATTATACCTATTAATTAATGGACTTGTAAAGTTATTGTTGGATAATTATTGAAGAGATTAGTATATTTGGATCTGTTTTTAGGGCTTTTTACACATATTTTTCAATTAATAGGGAATTTTTTTATTATTCAAAAGATAATGAGGGAGATGGTATAATGGTTTTGAAAATAATTCATAATCTATTTAAAGGTGTAAACTTATTTTGAAATGAGTGAAAAAATAAATATTTATATAGGTTACGAATATTAGGAAAGAGAGGAATTAGATGAATTATCGTAAAGCGACTGTTGATGATGCCAACTTACTAATGGAATGGAGGAAAATCCAGTTAGTAGAGGAGGGGATTAAAGCAGATAAAGATATTGATAAAGAGTTAGAGGCTTTCTTTCAAAAGAAATTAGCAGAAGAATCTCTTATTCAATGGATAGTAGAAGAGCAAACGGAGATCATTGCAACAGGAGCAATCGTTATTTATGATTTTCCCCCTTCCTATACTAATAAGAGTGGAAAAAAAGCTTACGTGACCAATATGTATACGAAAAATGATTATCGTGGAAAAGGAATTGCTACTGGTTTATTAACGAAATTAGTAGATGAAGCAAAAAGCTTAGGCATTACGAAAATGTGGCTTGGTGCATCAAAGCTTGGCAGGCCTGTCTACAAGAAATTCGGCTTTAAAGAAACAGATGAATGGATGGAGTTAGAGTTATAAAGTGGAATGAACGAAGGGCTGTTCTGTTTTTAGAGTGCAGTCTTTTTTAGCTATCAAGAGGGTTTTAATTAAATAGGACTTCTCAGAGCCGGAAAGTGAGAAAAGGAGAAGAGAAAGGTAACAGAGAGAGCTTCTCAGAGCCCGAAAGCACGAAAAGGAGAAGAGAAAGGTAACAGAGAGAGCTTCTCAGAGCCCGAAAGCACGAAAAAGCGAAGAGAAGGGTAACAGAGAGAGCTTCTCAGAGCCCGAAGGCACGAAAAAGCGAAGAGAGGGGTAACAGAGAGAGCTATTTTAGCACAGGGATCAGCAGAATTCTAACAAAAATCCCCTCCTACTAAGCAGAATTCACACAATAAAAAGGAGCTCCTCAAAAAGGAAGCTCCTTTACAAACACAACTATTAGTTACGGATTAAATAATCAAATGCGCCTAATGAGGCAGTTGCACCTGAACCCATGGAGATAATAATTTGTTTATAAGCACTATCTGTACAATCTCCAGCAGCAAATACACCTGGAAGACTTGTTGCACCATGCTTATCAACAAGAATTTCGCCCATTCTGTTACGTTCAACTGTACCTTCTAACCAATCGGTACTAGGCACTAGACCGATTTGAACAAACACACCTGCAAGTTCGATATGTTTTTCTTCACCTGTTTCACGTTCAATATAAGTAATACCGTTTACCTTATCAGTACCAGTAATTTCTTTTGTTTGAACATTTTTAAGAACAGTAACATTAGGTAGGCTATTTAGACGATCTTGTAAAACAGAATCAGCTTTTAATTCTGGCATAAATTCAAGAACTGTTACGTGTTTCACAATCCCTGCTAAGTCGATAGCAGCTTCAATTCCTGAGTTACCGCCACCAATAACAGCAACATCTTTTCCAGTGAATAATGGGCCATCACAGTGTGGGCAATATGCTACGCCTTTATTTTTGAATTCTGCTTCTCCAGGTACACCAACATTACGCCAGCGAGCACCAGTTGATAGAATAACAGATTTACTTTTTAGAATCGCGCCATTTTCTAACTCGATTTCGATTAAGTCTTTCTTTTCTAAGCGTTTAGCACGTTGAAGATTCATTACATCAATGTCATATTCTTTCACATGCTCTTCAAGACTTGCTGCAAGCTTAGGACCTTCTGTTTGCTTCACACTAATGAAGTTTTCAATAGCTAAAGTATCCATGATCTGGCCACCGAAACGTTCAGCAACGATACCAGTACGAATTCCTTTACGAGCAGCATAGATTGCTGCACTTGCACCAGCAGGACCGCCCCCAACTACTAATACATCATAAGGATCTTTGTTAGCAAATTCTGAAGCATCAGCTGTACTGCCCATTTTCGCTAAAATTTCTTCTAACGACATACGACCACTGCCGAATGATTCTCCGTTAAGGAAAACAGTAGGAACTGCCATGATATCCTTGCTTTCGACTTCTTCTTTAAAAGCGGCCCCATCAATCATTGTATGCGTGATTCCAGGGTTTAAAAGACTCATAACATTCAATGCTTGTACAACATCCGGACAGTTATGGCAAGTTAAGCTAATATATGATTCAAAGTGGTAATCACCTTTGATTGCTTTAATTTGATCCATTACCTTTTGATCTACTTTAGGAGCTCTACCACTTACTTGAAGTAAAGCTAATACTAAAGAAGTAAACTCATGTCCAAGAGGGATACCAGCAAAAGTGATTCCAGTATCTTCTCCAACGCGGTTTACGCTAAAGCTTGGTGTTCTTTCTAATTCAGTAGTTTCTACTTTGATATGTGATGACATGGTAGCTAGTTCATCCACTAGGGCTAGCATGTCACGGGATACTTCATCAGATCCCGTGCTAACCTTAAGAACTACATCGCCTTCCATCATTTGCAGATATTGATTCAGTTGCCCTTTAATTTCGTTATCTAATAACATATAGAGCCACTCCCTTAAATTTTACCAACAAGGTCTAGGCTTGGCTTAAGTGTTGTGCTGCCTTCTTGCCATTTAGCTGGGCAAACTTCACCTGGATTGTTGCGAACATATTGTGCAGCTTTGATTTTGTTTACTAGAGTGCTTGCATCACGGCCGATACCATCTGCGTTGATTTCAACAGCTTGAATTTTACCATCTGGATCGATAATGAATGTTCCACGATCTGCAAGACCAGCTTCTTCATTTAAAATTTCGAAGTCACGAGAAATTCTTTGTGTTGGGTCACCGATCATAATGTATTCAATTTTACCGATTGCATCTGAATGATCATGCCATGCTTTATGAGTGAAATGAGTGTCTGTTGAAACAGAATATACTTCTACTCCAAGGTCTTTTAATTTTGCATATTCATTTTGTAAATCTTCTAATTCAGTTGGGCATACGAAAGTGAAATCAGCTGGGTAGAAACAGAAAATACTCCATTTACCTTTTAAGTTTTCTTCTGTTACTGAGATGAATTCACCGTTATGAAATGCTTGAGCGTTAAATGGTGCAACTTCTTTTCCGATAATTGACATTTTTAAATTCCTCCTATTAAAAATAAATTTATTACTAGTTTAGACGAATAATCTAAACTTATGCAAATAATAATAATTACAATTCAACATTTATTATTATATAAACTTAATTATTTTGTCAAGGATAAGGTGTTACTTAATTATAATTATTTTAATTTTAATGGACTGTGTATCCTGTCTAATTTGTAAAATAGTTAATAACATTAGCACTGAGTTTAAATTAATATCGCTTTCTAACCGTTAATTTTCATTTATTAAGGTTTTTTCTCAATTAAGGTAAATTTAATTAATCTATTAAACATTTAATGAATTTGTTTAAATCTATGATTCGGATGGATGGAGCAAATCTTTTTAGTAGGTTAGTGATTTTACCTAGTAAAAAGCATAAGTGGAATATACCGAATATTAAGAAAAAAATTCTTTTATAACTCTATATAATTTTTTAGAATATCATTCATGTATACATTATATAAACGGTAAATAGTAATTAATAAGAAAGCGATTCTTCTTTTCATAATTGTTTAAATGAAGGAGAAGATAAGTATACATAAAAAAATTGGTGGGAGACAATATGATAGGTAAAAGTCTGAAGATAATCTTAGTGCTAGCTGGAGTCTATCTCCTTTATATTGTAGTTTCCTGTGTTATCGTACCTTCTTTTCATGAGCCCAAGGCAGATTCCTCTTGGAAGCCAAAGATTGATCTCAATCAGAATGATATAAAAGGAGTGTCACCAGACAAAGTGGTATTACTTCAAGATAGGGAAGACTCAGGTTTGGCCAGGTTACAGTTGATAAAGAATGCAAAAGAATCTGTTGATATTTCTACTTATGCAATTCATAAGGGACCATACGCCGATTTATTTTTTGGGTATATATTTGATGCTGCCAATCGTGGTGTGAAAGTGCGGATCTTATTAGATGGAATAGTTAATAAATTCAATCAGGATCTACGTTTATATAGCTATGCAATATTTGCTCATCCGAATATCGAATTAAAGTATTATGAGCCACTTCATTTAGGGAAGCCGTGGACATGGAATAATCGATTTCATGATAAGCTTTTTATCATTGATGAAGAGGTTGCGTTAGTTGGTGGCAGAAATATAGGGGACAAATACTTTAGCGCGGCAGGCTCTAAAGGAGCATCAAATGACCGGGATGTGCTCGTTTTCACAGAAGCAAAAAGAAATAAGGCCAGTGTATTAACACAAATGGCAGATTATTATCAATTTGTATGGGAACATCCATATACGGAGAAGGCAGTGAAGAAAATATCCCACAGAAAGGAAGCGTTAGGAAAGAACAAAGAGAAAGAGGCTCTTCGATCATTAAAAAATGCGAAAGATATCTATCCGTTACCGATCAATAAAGACATAGATTGGAAAAAAGATGCCTACCCAACAGAGAAGGTATATTTTCTCTACAATCCACATCAACGGATCAATAAAGATCCACTTATTTGGAAAGAACTTGTTTCTTTAAGTGAACAAGCAACAAAGTCTATTTATTTAGAAAGTCCATATATCGTCCCGACTAAGAAAATGCTTGAGTATGTAGATTCAGAGAAGATAACAGTTAATCATTTGAAGGTACTAACGAACTCTGTTGCTTCCACTCCAAATTTGCTTGCTTTTTCTGGTTATTGGTTTAATCGAAAGGAAATTATTGATTCGGTTGATGAATTATTTGAATATCAGGCAAAAACAGAATCTCTTCATGGAAAAACATATATTTTTGATGGGAGAATTAGTTTAATTGGTTCTTACAATTTAGATGCTAGAAGTACTTTTTTAAATACAGAAACAATGATTTTAATTGATAGTAAAGATTTTGCTCATTATTTACAAAAGGAATTAAATAAAACAATTGAGCAACATAGCCTTCAAGTTTTAGAAGATGGAAGCTATAAAAATGATAATAAAGTAAAGGAATCAGAGGCAGCTATTTGGAAGAAGTTAGTCGTTAAGGCCTTGTCTTATGTTGTAAAACTTGTCGATTTTCTTGTTTAATTATCCTACTTTTAATTGGGCAGTAAGACCCAACTGTAAGCTATGGAAAAGCGAAGAAGCTAGGTGGAGGATGAGAAAAACCCTCCACTAATGGAAGTCTACTTTTTATTTCCTAGAAAATAAAAAGTAATAGTAATAAAGGCAAGGATCGTCTAAAAGCCTCCGTGTTTCACGTGAAACACGGAGGCTTTTAGGAGGGTTAATAAAGAACCATATTACCTGTTTCTTTTGCATGTGTTTCTGCCTTTTTTAACAAAAACACAGAGGAAATACATAATAATAGGATGATTGTAAGTAAGAGTGAATATTGTCCAATCATCTGGGTGAAATTTTTTCCGTTCAACACTAAATCCCGGAATATTTCTAGTACATAAGTTAAAGGGAAAAGGTATGCGATTGCTTTTCCCCAAATTGGAAAGGCAAGCACAGGAATACGGACACCGGAGAAGAACTGCATGGGCTCTTCAAAGATGGTAAAAAGTATTCCCGCATCACGGGAAAACAGAAATACAATATTTAAGAATCCGCCCCAAACAATAGCAGATACACTAAGAAGCAACAGTGCTAATGGAACATGAGTCCAATAAATATCAGCTGCTTTTCCTGTAACGACAAGCACTAATAGGATGAAAGCAGTAAATAGCCATACTGCTTCTAGAAGGTTTCCGGCAGCTCTAGCAAACATGATCATCAAGCGGTTTGCAGGAGTTAGAAAGATAAGCTCAAGTGTCCCTGCTTGGCGTTCATAGCTCATATTCCAAGCGGATTGGACTAGGCTCCAGAAAAAAATATAGCCCAAGTAGCCAGTTAGGAGAAACATTGTAATTTGATCAACATTCATATAGGCTGATAAGGGACTAGAGTCTGTTAAGTTAAAAGGCTTAAAAGAATAATAGGCGGTAACAAATAATAAAGCAGGCCATAAAAGCAAGGAAAAATAAATCAGCTTGTTATGAAAATTATGCCTATGACTTTTTACCATCTCCGCATGTAAAATAGTCAACATCTTCATGCCGATTTCTCCTTTGCTAAGGTGAGAATCGCATCTTCTAATCGAGGACGCTTCAGCTCAAGTTTAAGAATAGAAATGGCTTCATTCATACAAATATTAATAAAGAAAGAAGTAGGGTCAAATGGTGCATCTATATGAATAGAGGTACTGTCTGTTAAATCAGTAAATTGTATAGTACAATTTACTAATTCCTTTTTGATTTTGTTTTGCAAAGCAACAGATAATGAGCTTGTTTCTATCATCAAATGATAGTTTTTTACAACGGAAGCAATAATTTTTTCTGGTGTATCATGTAAAATAATGGTTCCCTTTTCGATAATATAGACACGATCACAAAGCTCTTCCACTTCCTCTAAATAATGGCTAGTTAATAAAATTCCTTTATTCTCTTGACTAGCTAGGTCTTTTACTAATCCTCTTAATTGTTTAGCTACTGGTGCATCTAGACCGAGAGTAGGCTCATCAAGGAATAAATATTTTGGATCATTAATAAGCCCTCTAGCAATCTGTAGCCTTTGTTTCATTCCTTTGGAATACAGCTCGACAGGAACATCTTTTGAATCGGATAAACCAACTTGATCAAGAAGGTATGCAATTCTCTTCTCTAATTGGAGACCAGAAAGTTGATACAATTTTCCAAAATAACGGAGATTTTCTTCTCCAGTCAATCTCCAATAGAGCATTCTTTCTCCTCCGGCAATCATGTTAATCTTCTTTTTTACTTTCATTGCATCTTTTACCGCGTCGTCCCCATCAACAGTTATTTGACCTTCTGTTGGATTTAATAAAGTACTTAGCATTTTTATTGTAGTTGTTTTGCCAGCCCCATTTAAACCGAGTAAGCCAACAATTTCCCCCTCATTAATCGATAAATCTAACTTTTTTACTGCACAGACAATTTGTTTTTCTGAGCGAAAAAAGTTCATTCTTTTTTTTATCGTGTAGCATTTACTAATTCCTTTTGCTTCTATCATTTTTCTTCACTCCTTATCCAAAGTGCTTTTCTAATACGTACTTCTCCATTCTTTTCATTAAATACGAGCCGATGGGCAAATAAATCAGTCCGAGGATGACCATTTTTAGTAATGGGGTTAATAGGTCGTTTATTGCAACCCCCTCAATCCAAACCATTCGTAAGGCATCTACTCCATAGGTAAGCGGCATTATGTGGCTAATCCATCTCACACCTTCTGGTAAAAAGTCACTAGGGAAAGTGATGCTGCATACAAGCCCCATAAGAACAAATAGCGTATTTTGTGTAATATATGTATCTCTAAAAAAGAGCATAAAGGAGCTTAATACTAATGCCATAGAAAAGGTAGATAGGATCAATATGGCAAGAACAATTAACACATGAAACCAGTTAATTTGCTGTAAATGCAAGCCAAATAAAGAGCCAATAGCAATAATAACGAGAAATTCCATCATGATTCTAATCAATCCTTGAGCAACATATCCGAGAAAATAACCTTTTCTTGTTGAAGGTGTTAGCAATAGAGATTCTAGAGTGCCCTCTCTTAGTTCTGTAATGAGTGTGCGACTCGTAATCATCAACAGAGATACAGAAAACGAATATAATAAGCCTCCTAAAATACAGTAAGAAAGGTAATCATTTGTGCCCGCATAAGCAGAGAAGCTAGATGATAAGTCCCCCTTAAAAACAAAGAAGTAGGTCAGATAGGCAAAGATAATTATATAAATGGCACTTAATATATGACCTAGAAAAAAAGACCAAGGAAAAGCTCTTCTCATAACGAGATAGTTTCGCCAAAAGGTGGCAGAAATACTCAACCACATTTATGTATCCTCCTTTTGACCAAGGGAAGGCTGATCAAAAAACTGGTTTAAGTCGACCTTCAATTGGTCTAATTTTGGTAAATTCGTTTTATAAAAGACAAAATGTCCGTGTCTTTCACCAGTAATTAAATTTGCCTTTTCTAATATTTTTAAATGCTTAGAAATAGTCGCTTTTGCAAGACCTGTAGATTCAGATAATTGTTGTGTACAAAATGGATGTTCTGACATTTGTTTTAATAACTGTAACCTTGTTTTGTCTCCTAATGCAGCCAGAACAGAAAGCAAGTCCACAGGTACAATATCTTGCTTGTTCTCTGTCTGATTAGGAAAGGGAACATGTAAATAAACAATGATTGTCGGCACTTCCAAACCAACTAAGAGATGTGGAGCAATAAAGCTGGATGGATAAATCGTCAATGTTTCTATTTCTTCATAAGTAAAAATCCAGGTGTCTGCTTTATAAAATCGTATCGACTTTTGATCAAGCTTAAAGCGAGGATGGATAGAGTTCATCGCTTCATATGGATTAGCCTCTATTGCTTTTTTTAACTCATAAACAGACTTAATTAACCATGGTTCCATTCGATACAATTCACGGGCAAAATATGTTTGATGATAATCATAAAGCAAATCGCATAGCTGATTTCGGTAATAATTAGGCTTCTTTAGTAACTTTTGTTCCATAACATTTGCTTTTGTGTGTATTCTTTTACCAAGAAGGAAAGCGATAAATTGGTTTTCCGGAAGCATGCGTAATCGCTCAATTGCTTCTTCCACATGCTTCTCTTCCAATAAAAGATAATCGTCTAAATCGAGAAAATTGAGCCATCCATTGCTTAGTTCACCGAAAAGTTGGATCATTTCCCATAGCTGATTCGGTATTTCTTTTTTTATTTGTTCTGCCCATTCGAGCCTCGTCAGGTGGTGGGCTGGATTGTATATAACATGTAAGCTTGTTAATAATTCACGGAAGGGAGAGTAAATAATACGTACATGTTTTTTAATCCAAAGGTTTAGGTTATCCATGGATCTCTTCCTTTTACTTTAATTCGCTTTTGGGCGAATCAAATTTATAATTTTGCAAAATTATTCAGTATTTTATATAGAGAGGAAGGATTTGTCAATGGGAAATTTGGCGGGAATGTTGTTTTTTAAAAAGATGAAAGTGAAGGAAGAAGAGGGAGAAGTGGTGCTCATCAAGAGGATGAAAACCA
>Ga0182739_1002104_pt1 | contig 19053 bp, 19 predicted proteins | sample eDN5th30CBELigBY_FD_128873 | JGI IMG/M metagenome (GOLD analysis project Ga0182739, IMG submission 128873) | Enriched backyard soil microbial communities from Emeryville, California, USA - eDNA 5th pass 30_C BE-Lig BY (version 2) (version 2) | ecosystem: Environmental > Terrestrial > Soil >...
CCTGCCGGGACAGGTCGGAGGTCATGCGGGTAATCTTATGGGGCACCTTCTCCCGCCGAACCGAGGTTTCTCCCGTGGCCAAGACTCCCGCCGTCCCCGCTCCCGACACCGAGCCCGACGCCTCCGACAAGGGACCGGGGAAGAACCGCCCGACGCCGACGAGGGCCGAGCAGGAGGCCGCACGCAAGCGCCCCCTCGTCGCCGACACCAAGGAGGCGCGCGCCCGCGCCAAGTCCGAGCTCGCCGCGCAGCGCGAGAAGGCCCGGCTCGGGATGGCCAACGGCGAGGAGAAGTACCTCCCCGTCCGCGACAAGGGACCGCAGCGCAAGTTCGCCCGCGACTTCGTGGATGCCGGCTGGCACATCGGCGAGCTCATGATGCCGCTCATGATCGTCGTCATCCTGCTCGCGCTGTTCCCGAATGCCGCGATCGTCTATTACGGCTTCATCGGGCTGTGGGTGTTCATCCTCTTCGTCGTCGGCGACATGATCATCACGAGCATCCACGTCAAGCGCGCGGCGGCGCAGAAGTGGGGCGAGCGCAGGGAGAAGGGCCTCGGCTGGTACTCGGCGATGCGCACCGTCCAGATGCGCTTCATGCGCCTGCCCAAGCCGCAGGTCAAGCGGGGCGGCTACCCCGCCTGAGTTCCCGTCACTTCGAGGAGAGCACGCGGTAGCTGTACTCGATCGTGAAGGTGTCGATCCCGACGAAGCTGTACTCGCCGAGGCCGAGCACCACATCGAGCTTGCGGACGGTCGCCGGAAGCGCCAGCCATCCCGCGGTGCTCTTACCCTCTCCCGTCAGCAGCTTCGTGCGGCCGCCGTCCTTCCCGACCGGTGTGTATCCCCACGCCGCGGTTCCGTAGAAGCTGGTGACCTTCGCCGTCAGCCGCACCTTTGCCTTGCCGTACTTCTGCGAGCTGACGACCGCGCTCGGGACTTTCACGGTTCCCAGCGCCAGCACCGACAGGGTGTCGTCTGACGCATCGTCGCCGTCGCAGAAAACATCGCCTTCGGTGTAGTAGTCCTCCCAGCACATGTTGTAGTCCCAGTAGCCCCCGTCGACATAAGAGGTCAGCACGGAGTTCGCATCGACCGTCACCTTGGACTTCTTGCTGACCAGCTTGCCCTTCTTGACGGTGAGCTTCACGGTGCTCTTCTTCGCGGCACCCTCGGGTCCGGAGACAGACACCGTCGCGCTGTAGGTGCCGGGAACGACCTTTCCCTTCACCTTCCCGTCCCACGAGGCCGACCACTTCTTGCTGGAGGTGAGCTTCCAGGTCTTGACCGTCTTGCCCTTCGAGGTGATCTTGACCGTGCCGGTGACGGGCAGCGTTCCTCCCGTTGTCGACGAGGAGACGACGGAGAGCTTCGCAGAGTCCTTGTAACCGTCCTTGGTCGGATAGAAGGTGGTGACCGATGCGCTCAGTTTCGTAGATGTGATCGCAGCGTTCTTGATCGCAAGGGTCACGGTGTTGCTCGTGGCCTTCTCCCCGCCCGCGATGGCCACGGCGGACACCCTCGCGGTGCCCTTGGCGAGTTTCGCCGACGAAATCGTGGCTTTCGCCACTGCTCCTGTGGACGAGACGACGGCGACCTTCTGTGTTCGGGACCCGACTTTCGCCGTCACCGAGCCGGTGAAGGGCACCTTCAGACCGGTCTCGTCCGCGACGGTCACACTCGCGACGGTCGATCTGGACTCGCTCTTCTTCCACGTGTAGATCGTGCGCGTGCTCAGCGAGAGCGAGGCCGAGGCAGCCTGGCCCGAGCCGACCTGCAGAAGCGCACTGGCAGGCGTTCCCGCCGCGGGCGTCGCCTCGAGCATGAGCTCGCCCGCGGGGAGCCCGATGACGGGGACATCGACATCGGCGCTGAGCGAATCGGCGGTGAGATCGACCGTCGGCAGGCTACGCACGACGCTGTCGGCGGCGTCGACAATCGTCAGGGTCACCGTGGTCGGGATGTCGCTGGCGACGGTCACGGTCGTGAGGTCGCGCACACCATCGCCGCTGGGGAGAGTCAGCACGCCCGGTGTGGTGAGCGAGAGCATCGCCTCCGGAGACGGCACCGGCACGGTCGGGTCGATCTCGTCGGCTGCCGCCGGCACGGCGGGCAGCACGAGTGCTGCAGACAGAAGAAGCGCGGCGATGCGCCCCGTGGCGATGCGAGTCATAGAATCCTCATATCCAACGAATATGAGAGAACACTAATGTTTTCGGCTGGGATCGCCTAACGTCATCGCCTTTCGACCGCCCCGAGGGCCGGAAACTCAGGTAGGCAGGAGTGCTCGGTTGATCTGCCGCGCCCACAGCGGGCCGCGGTAGATGAACGCGGTGTAGCCCTGCACGAGGTCGGCGCCGGCGTCCAGCCGCTCACGGACGTCGGCGGCGGTCTCCACTCCCCCGGCGGCGATGACGCAGAAGTCCTCGGGCACGGCCGCCCGGACCGTGCGGAGGACATTGAGGGCCCGTGCGCGCAGCGGCGCACCCGAGAGTCCGCCGGCACCCGCGGCCTCGACCTTGGCCGCGTCGGTGACCAGTCCCTCCCGGGAGATGGTCGTGTTGGTGGCGACGATGCCCGAGAGCCCCGTGTCCACGGCGAGCCGCGCGATCGCCTCGATCTCCTCGTCGGGCAGGTCGGGGGCGATCTTGACGAGCAGCGGCGTCGCGCCGGCGGCATCCCTCACCGCCTCCAGCAGCGGACGGAGCGTCTCGACCGCCTGAAGTCCCCGCAGACCAGGGGTGTTCGGCGACGACACGTTGACGACGAGATAGTCGGCCACGGGAGCCACGAGCCTCGTGCTCGTGACGTAGTCGGCCGTCGCCTCCGCGACATCGACGACGCGGCTCTTGCCGATGTTCGCGCCGATCACGGGGCGCGTACGGCGCCGGCGCAGCCTCGACAGCCGCTCGGCCGCCGCGGCGGCGCCCCGGTTGTTGAACCCCATCCGGTTGACGAGCGCCCTGTCCGGGATCAGCCGGAACAGTCGCGGCCTCGGGTTCCCGTCCTGCGGGATCGCGGTCACGGTGCCGACCTCGATGTGGCCGAACCCGAGCGCGCGGAGGCCGGGCACGGCCACCGCGTTCTTGTCGAAACCGGCCGCCACGCCGAACGGCGAGTCGAACACGAGTCCCAGCGCCTCGGTGCGCAGCCGCGGATCCGGCCGCGTGACCGCGCGTGCGATCGGCGCGAACGGCCAGACGCCGAGGAGTCGGATGACGGGCATCACCAGGCGATGCGCCGCCTCGGCATCCATGCGGGCGAACAGCGTGCGGAAGATGAAGGAGTACATGGCGCTCCGTGGTCTCAGCGATCCGTCGCGAGACGGTCGGCGGGGGCTCCGTCTACGTCGTCCCCGGCCTCCGCGGAGGCGTGATCGGCGCGCAACTGGGCGATCGAGGCCTCGAAGTCCTCCAGCGAGTCGAACGCCTGATACACGCTGGCGAAGCGCAGGTACGCGACCTCGTCAAGCTCGCGCAGCGGGCCGAGGATCGCCAGCCCGATCTCGTTCGTGTCGATCTGCGACGACCCCGTCTGCCGCACGGCCTCCTCGACGGCCTGGGCGAGAACCGCGAGGTCGGAATCGGTCACGGGGCGCCCCTGGCACGCCTTGCGGACTCCCGACATCACCTTCTCGCGGCTGAACGGCTCGATGACGCCTGAGCGCTTGATGACGTTGAGGCTCGCCGTCTCGATCGTCGAGAAGCGGCCACCGCACTCGGGGCACTGTCGACGACGACGGATGCTCAGCCCGTCGTCACTCGTGCGCGAGTCGATGACACGTGAGTCGGCGTGGCGGCAGAACGGGCAATGCATGGTCTCTCCAGCCTAGAGCGAGCCTAGAGCGCCGAGAATCGGGCGGTCACCGCTTCGCCGTGCGCGGGGAGCGACTCCGCCGCGGACAGCGCGACGATGCCCTCGCGGACGGCCGCGAGCGCCGCACGATCGTAGTCGATGATCTGCTGCGGCCGCAGGAACGTCGAGGCCGACAGCCCCGCCGCGTAGCGCGCCTGACCGCCCGTGGGAAGCACGTGGTTGCTGCCGGCGAGATAGTCGCCGAGGCTCACGGGAGAGTGCGCGCCGACGAAGACGGCACCGGCGTTGACGAAGTCGTCAACGCGCGGGTCGGACACGTGCAGCTCGAGGTGCTCGGGGGCATACGCGTTGCTGAAAGCGGTCGCCGTCGCGAGATCGTCCACGAGCACGATCGCCGACTGCGGTCCCGTGAGCGCCTGGCGGACGCGCTCGGAGTGCAGCGTGACCGCGGCGCGTTCCGCAATCCCCGCCGTCACGGCGTCCGCGAGCGTCGCCGACGTCGTCACCAGCACGGCGGCCGCCTGCTCGTCGTGCTCGGCCTGGCTCACGAGGTCGGCGGCCACCAGCGCAGGATCGGCCGTCTCGTCGGCGACGATGAGGATCTCGGTGGCACCCGCCTCGGAGTCGGTGCCGACCATGCCCGCCACGACCCGCTTCGCGAGCGCGACGAAGTTGTTCCCCGGCCCGGAGATGACATCGACGGGTGCCAGGTCGAGCGACGGGATGCCGTACGCGTACGCGCCGATGGCACCCGCCCCGCCCATCGCGTACACCTCTGTCACGCCCAGGAGCCGCGCGGCGGCGAGGATGACGGGGTGCACCCGCCCCCCCTGGTCGCGCTGCGGCGGCGAGGCGAGGGCGACCTGCGCGACGCCGGCGACCTGCGCCGGGACGACGTTCATCACGACGCTGGACGGATAGACCGCCTTGCCCCCGGGGACGTACACGCCGACGCGCTGCACGGGCCGCCAGCGCTGCTCGACCCTGGCACCCGGGGCCAGCTCGGTGACCGCAGGGGCCGGCACCTGCGCCGCCGAGGCGAGCCGGACGCGGTCGATCGCCTCTTCGAGCGCACGCCGCACGTCGGGATCGAGCCGGGCGAGCGCCTCGTCGAGGTGGGCGGACGGCACGCGGATGTCGTGTCCCTCGACGCCGTCGAACTGCGCCGCCTGCTCCCGCAGCGCGCTCTCGCCGCGAGCGGCGACGTCGTGGACGATCCTGGCTGCCGTCGTCAGCGCCTCGTCCCGCGCCGTCACGGCGCGGGGGACGGCGGCCAGCAGCTCGGCGGGCGTCAGCGAGCGGCCTCGCAGATCGATCGTGCGCAGCATCCCTCCAGGCTACCGGGGGCCCGCACCGCCGATGTGCACCGGCGCCGCTCCCTCGATCGAGGGCCGCCCGGCGTGCCGCGCGGCGGGGTCAGCCGCGGGTCACGCCCGACACGTCGGTCAGGTACCCCACGCGACCGTCCTCGTGACGGACGACGAAGCTGTCGCCGCGGTCCTCGATGACCAGCGCCCACGCGGTCGGTCCGATCGTGAACAGCGGCAGGCCGTTCTCGTCGACGACGTCCCGCTCCACGGGTGCGAGCGCCCAGAACGCCTGGCTGGCCGCCGGTGCGGAGTCGGCGACCGGCTGCGCTTCCTCCTGCGGAGCGAACGGCGAGGGCTCGTCGAACACGGAGGCGCTGTCGGCGCCGTACCCCTGGGCGCCGTACCCCTGGGCATCGTACCCATCGCTGCCGTAGCCGGTGCCGAAGCCCGGGGCCGCGGCGCCCTGATCGAGACCGGCGGTCGCGACGGGGCGCAGACCGGCCGGACGGGCGGTCACGGGGCGGACGGGACGGGCGTTGCGGTGCGCGGGCACCTCGGCACGGTGGCGGAAGTCCTCGTCGAAGGGCGCGATGAACGGCGCGAGGACCGTGAGGAACACGCCCGCGAGCATCAGGAAGAACTCGACCCACACGACCCAGCTGCTCAGCCACAGCCCCGTCTGGATCGCACGCGCGATGTTGGTCCAGAGGAGGCCGAGCCAGACGACAGCCGACACGGAGAAGGCGACGGAGGCGAACTGGTCGATCGCGAGCGAGCCCACGCGGCGGATGCCGTCGGGCGAGAAGCGACGAAGGACGACGAGGAACACCGCGACCGTCGGAACGCCGATCGTGAGGATCCAGTCGATGCCGGTGCTCCACACCGAGCCGAACGGCAGCACGACGGCCGAGATCGACGACTCGACCCAGACCGAGAAGAACGAGACGATGAACGCGACGACCCACACGCCCAGCAGCGCGACCTCACGGATCGAGAAGGGTCCGACGCCGTAGTGCGGCGCCTCCGCCGTCGCGGTCGCCGTCGGCGCGGGAGCCTCGTCCGACGTCGGCGTCGCGTCCGGCTCGACGGTGGCGGCGGGCTCGGATGAGACGGGAGTCTCGTCCGAGAGTGCCGTCTCGTCGATGACGGGCGCCTGGTCGGCCAGGGCCGCCTCGTCGGTCGCCGGCTCGGGCGTGGTGCGGTCGTCACTCATGACGTGATCCTTTCGGGCTTCGGGGAGATCGTGGCCGATCGGTCTCTGCGATCCTACTCGCGCGACCGCCGGCGGCTCTGGCGGACGGGCCTCAGCCGAGACACTGCGGGCCCAGGAGGCCCTTGAGCTCGCCGTAGAGATCGACTGTGATCGCCACCGGCCGAGGCACCTCGAAGACCTTCGCGGCGGTGCCCTTGTGCAGCTTGAGGGTCACCTCGGTCGATCCCGGGTGCCGCCCGAGGACCTCGGCGAGCTGCGCGATCGTCGACTCCGTGGCGCGATGCTCGGGCATGACGAGCACGAGCGGGCCGGACGCGTCGACGGCGCCGAGGTCGGGGACGAAGGCGGACTGACCGTGCAGGTTGAGGCCGTCGTCGCGGCGGGAGACACGCCCGCGCACCACGAGGATCGCATCCGGCTGCAGCAGCGACTGGAACTCGGTGTAGGTCTTGCCCATGAACATGACGGTGACCTCGCCGTCGAAGTCCTCGACCGTGATCATGCCGTACGGATTGCCGCTCTGCTTCGCAACGCGATGCTGCACGCTCGTGACCAGCCCCGCCACCGTGACCTGGTCGCCGTCCTGCACATCGTCGGAGGCGAGCAGATCGTGGATCGAGGTCGAGGCGTGCTTGGCCAGCGGCATCTCCAGGCCCGCGAGCGGATGGTCCGACACGTACAGGCCCAGCATCTCGCGCTCGAACGCGAGCTTGTCCTTCTTGGTCCACTCCGGCCGCTCGGGGACCTTCTGCACCTGCTGCGGCTCGTCGTCGCCCCACAGGCTGTCGAAGTCGAAGCCGACCTCGCCGTTGGCCTCGCGCCGCTTGTCGAGCACCGCCTGCTCGGTGGCGTCCTCGTGGATCTCCATGAGAGCCCGCCGGGTCGCGCCGAGCGAGTCGAAGGCGCCTGCCTTGATGAGCGACTCGACCGTCCGCTTGTTGGCCACGTGGGCGGGCACCTTGGAGAGGAAGTCGTGGAAGCTCGTGTACGCGCCGCCCTCGCGCGCGACGACGATGCCGTCGACGACGTTGGCGCCGACGTTGCGCACGGCCCCCAGGCCGAAGCGGATGTCCTCCCCGACGGCGGCGAAGTAGCGGATCGACTCGCCGACATCCGGCGGGAGCACCCGGATGCCCATGCGGCGGCACTCGTTCAGATAGACGGCGAGCTTGTCCTTCGAGTCGCCGACGCTCGTGAGCAGCGCCGCCATGTACTCGGCCGGATAGTGCGCCTTCAGATACGCCGTCCAGTACGAGATGAGGCCGTACGCCGCCGTGTGCGCCTTGTTGAAGGCGTAGTCGGAGAACGGCACGAGCACGTTCCACAGCGCCGTGATCGCCTGATCGGAGTATCCGTTCGCCGTCATGCCCTCGGAGAAGGGGACGAACTCCTTGTCGAGGATCTCCTTCTTCTTCTTGCCCATCGCCCGGCGCAGCAGGTCTGCTTGGCCGAGGCTGTAGCCGGCCAGCCGCTGCGCGACCGCCATCACCTGCTCCTGGTACACGATGAGGCCGTACGTCGTGTCGAGGATGTCGGCGAGCGGCTCTTCGAGCTCGGGATGGATCGGGGTGATGTCCTGCAGCCCGTTCTTGCGCAGCGCGTAGTTGGTGTGCGAGTCGACGCCCATCGGACCGGGGCGGTACAGCGCGAGCACGGCCGAGATGTCCTCGAAGTTGTCGGGCTTCATGAGGCGCAGCAGCCCTCGCATCGGGCCGCCGTCGAGCTGGAACACGCCGAGGGTGTCGCCGCGGGCGAGGAGGTCGTACGAGGCGCGATCGGTGAGGTCGAGCTCTTCGAGGACGAGCTTCTCGCCGCGGTTCGCCTCGATGTTGTCGAGGGCGTCGTCGATGATCGTGAGGTTGCGCAGCCCCAGGAAGTCCATCTTGATGAGGCCGAGGGACTCGCACGCCGGATAGTCGAACTGCGTGACGATCTGGCCGTCCTGCTCCCGCTTCATGATCGGGATGATGTCGATCAGGGGCTCGCTCGACATGATCACGCCTGCCGCGTGCACGCCCCACTGCCGCTTCAGGTTCTCCAGCCCCACCGCCGTGTCGAAGACGGTCTTCGCCTCCGGGTCGGTGTCGATCAGCGCGCGGAACTCGCTGGCCTCCTTGAAGCGCGGGTGCTGGGGGTCGAACATGCCGCCGAGGGGCATGTCCTTGCCCATCACCGCGGGAGGCATCGCCTTGGTGAGCTTCTCTCCCATGCTGAAGGGGAACCCGAGCACGCGACCGGCATCCTTCAGCGCCTGCTTGGCCTTGATCGTGCCGTACGTGACGATCTGCGCGACGCGCTCGTCGCCGTACTTCTCGGTGACGTACTGGATGACCTCGCCGCGACGACGGTCGTCGAAGTCGACGTCGAAGTCGGGCATCGAGACACGGTCGGGATTGAGGAACCGCTCGAAGATCAGGCCGTGCTGCAGCGGGTCGAGGTCGGTGATCTTCATCGCGTAGGCGGCCATGGAGCCGGCGCCCGAGCCACGACCGGGACCGACGCGGATGCCGTTGTCCTTGGCCCAGTTGATGAAGTCGGCGACGACAAGGAAGTAGCCGGGGAAGCCCATCTGGACGATGACGCCGCACTCGTACTCGGCCTGCGTGCGCACCTCGTCGGGGATGCCCGCCGGGTAGCGCTCGGCAAGGCCGTTCTCGACCTCCTTGATGAACCAGCTCTCCTCGGTCTCCCCCTGGGGGACCGGGTAGCGGGGCATGTAGTTGGCCGACGTGTCGAACTCGACCTCGCACCGCTCGGCGACCAGCAGCGTGTTGTCGCACGCGATCTGGTGGTCGCGGAACACCTGGCGCATCTCGGCGGCGCTCTTGACGTAGTAGCCGTCGCCGTCGAACTTGAAGCGGTTGGGGTCGTCGAGCGTCGAGCCCGACTGGACGCACAGCAGCGCCGCGTGGCTCGTGGCGTCGTGCTGGTGCGTGTAGTGCAGATCGTTCGTCGCCAAGAGCGGGATGGCGAGGTCTTTCGCGATCTTGTGGAGGTCGGTCATCACACGGCGCTCGATCGACAGCCCGTGATCCATGATCTCGGCGAAGTAGTTCTCCTTGCCGAAGATGTCCTGGAACTCGGCGGCCGCGGCGCGCGCCGCGTCGTACTGGCCCAGCCGCAGCCGGGTCTGCACCTCGCCCGACGGGCAGCCGGTGGTCGCGATCAGGCCCTTGCTGTATTTCTGGAGGAGCTCGCGGTCCATGCGCGGCTTGAAGTAGTACCCCTCGATGCTCGCCCGGGAGCTGAGGCGGAACAGGTTGTGCATGCCCTCGGTCGACTCCGACAGGAGGGTCATGTGCGTGTACGCGCCGGCGCCGGACACGTCGTCGCCGCTCTGCTCGGGCGTCCCCCAGCGCACGCGGGACTTGTCGGACCGATGGGTGCCCGGCGTCACATACGCTTCGATGCCGATGATCGGCTTGATGCCCGCGCTCTTGGCCGTCTTGTAGAACTCGAACGCCGCGAAGGTGTTGCCGTGGTCGGTGACGGCGATCGCGGGCATGCCCAGGCGCTGCGCCTCCTCGACCATCGGACCGATCCGGGCGGCACCGTCGAGCATCGAGTACTCGCTGTGCACGTGCAGGTGAACGAAGGAGTCGGATGCCACGCGTTCGAGTCTACGAAGGCCTCCGACATCCGGAGCCCGCCCCCGCGGGGTCGGCGCGAGGTCACCTCACCTTCATGCTGAGGGTGAGACCCGTACGCTGAGGACATGGCCACCCCGGAGTTCGTCCTGTCCCTGCGCGAGAAGATCGGGCATGCGCCGCTGCCCCTCGTGGGCGTCACGGCCGTCGTCTTCAAGGACGAGAAGGTCCTGCTCGGACGGCGCGCGGACAACGGCGCGTGGCAGTGCGTCTCCGGCATCGTCGACCCGGGAGAGGAGCCCGCCGACGCGGCGGTCAGGGAGTGCCTCGAAGAGGCGGGGGTCGTCGCCCGCGCGACGCGGCTGGCGCTCGTGCAGCAGCTCCCGCGCATCACGTACGCGAACGGGGACGAGGTCGACTACCTCGACCTCGTGTTCCGGTGCGACTGGGTCTCGGGCGAGCCCCATCCCGCCGACGGCGAGCTGACCGAGGTCGGCTGGTACGGCCTCGGCGAGCTCGTGGAGGTCGAGCAGTTCCACGTCCGCAAGATCGCCCTCGCGATCGCCGAGGACGACCCCACATCGTTCGCGGGCGGACGCTGACGCCGGGTCACCTGGACCGCGGGAACCGGGGCGTCACGCCTCCTCCAGCGCGTAGTGGTCGACCCACGAGCGCGGAATCGTCAGCGGCACGGCGTAGAAGTACCGGATGAGCTGGCCGTGATGCTGCGTCTCGTGCTCGATCAGGTGCAGCGCCCACTCCGCGCCGTACTCGTCGTCGGGCGACAGCTCCCCCAGCCACGTCGCGACCTCGGCGGCCGTGCGTTCGAGCGCCGCCCGCACCGCGCCCGGATCGTCGTCGGCGTCGAGCGAGCTCGCGAATCCCTGCCACGATCCGGCACGCGCCGCGCGCAGATAGCTCTCCCTCGCGCCGACGACGCACCAGAAGTGGTTGCGCACGGGACTCGACCGCACTCCGGGGATGCGCGCCCGCAGCAGCTCGGGGGTGAGCGTGTCGACCAGGTCGAGGTAGAGGCCGTTCGCGGCGGCGTGGTGCCGCTGCAGCAGGCTCGACATCACGGTCATCGCAGCTCCCTTCGCATCAGCACTCTCGGAAATCCGTTGAGCACCGAGTCGGTGTCGGCGGCTCGGTGGAAGCCGCCCTTCTCGAACAGCCGGCGGGTGCCGACGTCGAGATCGTGAAGCGCGAGGTTCTCCTTGTCCGGCAGCCGGTAGCTCAGGCACCAGCACACGTTCGAGGTCGGCTTCTTCGGCCCGACCACCGTCGCGACGTCCTCGAACACGGTCGCCGCCCGCACCTCGATCGCCATGGCGTCAGGATGCCACGCCCCTCCGACACCCGCGACACCCGCGACACCCGTCACCCGCGGGGCGAGAAGTTCAGCGCAGGTCCTGGGGCATCACGTAGCGTGCGTCGCGGAGGGCGCGATCTCCGAGCGGTCCGGAGAGCTCCACGGTGAACGGCGTCGGCGGATTCCCCTGGCAATCGGCTGCTCCCCCGCGCGGACGGATCCCGATGCTCAGCGACACGGCGTCCGCGGTCTCTTCCAGGCTGATCAGCTCGATACGCCCGCGTGCGTCCTGTCCCGAGTTGCACGCCCGCTCCATCACGAGCAGGTGCAGCCGCGTCGACTCCGGGGTGGGCGGATGCTCGGGATCGAGCCCCACCCCCGCGACGGACAGCCCGTCGTGCTCCTGCGCCAGAGTGCACGGCTCCCATCGCCCGTAGTGCCACGCATCGCCACTGCGGAAGATCGTCAGGATCTCGTGGGTCGGGATCGGGGCGAACTCGACGAGCATCCACTCCGCGTGCATGACGTCTGTCAGCAGCAGCACTTCGTCCGAGGCCTGCGAGACCACGATCCAGTCGTCCGGGTCGTTCATGAGCGGGGCCACTTCCGGCAGGGCGAGCGCCGCGCGGGCGTCCGCGTCCAGAGTGTCGGGCGCCTGACGCGCCTCCAGCGCGGCGATCGGTATGGGCGTGTCGCCGCAGAGGTACTCGTCGGGGAGGGGAGGCGCCGGCGTCGGTGCGGTCGGCGAGGTCGCGACTGTCGTCGGGGACCGGGGAAACAGGGTGGCGACGACAGCCGCGGCGGCGACGATCATCACGACGGCCACCACAGCGGCAAGACCCGCGGACAGTCGACGTCTCGGCGTCGCCGGCCGCATCCTCCCCCCTTGCGGTCGCCCGGCCGGCGCGGGAGACGGAGCGGTCAGCGCCGCCTCCAGTCGTGCGCGGCTGCGCGCCAGCGCCTCATCGTCGAGTCCGCTCTCCCCCGCGGCCCCCGCGGCCCCCGTGGCCCCGACCGCTCCCATGACCTCACGCAGGTTCATGCCGCACCTCCTGTCCTGCCCCGCCTGGAATCACGTCGCCGAGCCTGCGTCTGACACGGTTCAGGCGCGACCGCACGGTGCCGACGGGAATCCCCAGCACGACGGCGAGCTCCTCATAGGTGAGGTCGCTCCACGCGTACAGCTGCAGCGTCTCGCGATCTCTCGCCGACAGGGCCGTCAGGGCAGGCGCCAGTTCACGCAGCGTCGTGGCGGCGTCCACACGGTCGGCCGCCGCCACGATGTCGCCGTCGTGACCCTCCGCCGCCACTGTCGCCGCCGCCACGATCGAACGCCAGTGCGCGGCCTCGACGGAGCGGTGGTGCCGCATGAGCCGCACCGCGATCCCGAACAGCCACGGCTTGGCCGACTCGTACGCGACGTCGAAGTCGGCGCGTCGCCGGAACGCCGTCAGGAACGTCTCGCTGACGATGTCCTCCGCGGCCTCGGCCCCCACGCGACGCGAGGCGAACGCGCCGACGACCCTCGCGTGACGGTCGAAGAGCTCCGCGAACGCCGCGGGCGCCGACAGCGACCGTCGGATGATGTCGCCGTCGGTGCTCACAACGGGTATTGGCGGTTTCCGCGGATCCGGTTCACGCCGCCAGCATCCCACCGATCGGAGGCTCGCCGCGTCAGGGCTCCCCGCGCAGCATCCGTGACTCCATGTACGTCAGGTCCCTGATGCCCCGCTCCCCCAGAGCGGATGTCAGCGGGACCGTCAGCGTCTGGGTCACCGGGTCGGCGCACCCGTCCTCGGGGTCGACGCGCGGGATGCCGACGAGCACCTCGACGACCTCGTCGAACTCCTGCAGCTCCACGACCTCTGCCGGCTCCGCCGAGCACCCCACGGGGCTCACCAGGAGGTGCAGCTCGGTCGTGGCAGCCGACAGCGGGAACGCCGGGTCGAGCTCGACGGAGGCCACCTCATGGTCGGGCAGCTCCTGCTTCAGCACGCAGGTCTCCCAGTCGGCGAGCCGCCAGGAGCCCTCCGTCTTCGCGATCGTCATCAGCTCATGGGTGACGCCGGCCATCCCCGTGGGCACCGGCCCGTCGGTGACGTGCTCGCCGTGCAGCACCCACGACCACAGGACGACCTGCTCGGGCGACTGCGACACGGCGTACCATTCGTCGGCCGCGAGCGCAGGCACGCCCGCGCCCTGCACGGCGGCGCGCCCGTCGTCGTCGAGCATCTCGCCGAGGTCGTCGTAGTAGAAGACAGAGCCCGGGATGGGCGTGCCGTTGCAGCTGCTGGTGGCGGGGTCATCCGGGATGACGACGTGCGGCGCCTCATCGACGATCGAGTACTTCATGGTCCATGTGGAATCGGGGAGGTTCTCGTCGCCGCCGAAGGCGCCGTGACTGGTCCGCCCCGAGATCGCGAGCATCGACTGCTCGTCGAACACGATGGACTCCGCGGCCGGATCGCCGAGCGTCAGCTCCACGACGCCGCCCTCGCCCGTCGCGCGCACGGGACCCGACTCGCCGCCGACGGCCTCGACCACGGTGCGCCGCTGCTCGGAGGTGAGCGCATACCAGGCGGGATCCTGCAGCATCATCATCCAGAACATCTGCTCCGAGTCGTCGGCCGAGGCCGGGGGCTCGGAGCCGTGACGCTCCGCGAAGGCGGCGAACAGCCCATCCGCGTCGCCGGGGAGCCCCTCGAGCCAGCCGGCGTCGGGCGTGTCGGCCTCGTAGACGTACGGCGGCTCGTCGATGCCGACCTGCTGAGCCATCGCCTCGCCGTCCGGTCCGACGGTGTCGACGATCACGGGAGGAGGGTCGCCGCTGACCGACACCCACGGGGAGTCGGTGGCCAGGTACTGCGCCGACGAGGTCCGCTCGATGACGTAGCTGTCGTCGGAGTACGAGCTGCCGTCGGCCTCGTAGCGGGTCGCCGACTCGGCAGTGATGCCCACGCGCAGGTACTGGCCGGGCTCCAGCTGCTCCAGGAGGGGCCGCGACAGATCGACCTCGGCCCAGTCGTGCGCGACACGGGCGGGCTGCGAGAACCACTGCGAGGACAGCGCCACTCCCGCGGCGACGAGCGCGACGATCACGACGGCAGCGGCGGCGGCGAGAGCGCCCGCGGGCAGATGCCAGCGGCGTGGCGGCCGGGAGCGGAGAGTCCGTCCCGGACGGGCCGGCTCCGCCGCGATCGCCTCGCTCATCGCGATCCGCGCCCGTCGGATGTCCTCCGTCGCGACGTCGACGTCCGGCGCGAGCTCACGCACCCTGTTCGACAGCTCGTCCATTGCTCTCCTCCTCTCGTCCCGCTCCTCGTCCTGTCTCTCGTCCCGTCGCGGCCGTCCCTCCCCGGTCCGGGCCTGCGCCCGCGAGCTTTCGTCGCACGCGGTTCAACCGTGACCGCACCGTGCCGACGGGCACCTGCAGCGCAACGGCGATCTGCTCGTAGGTCAGGTCGCCCCACGCGTGGAGCAGCAGGGTCTCGCGGTCGCGGGCGGGAAGTCGCTCGATGCGCGCGGCGAGCCCGCGAACAGCGGCCTCGGCATCCGCACGCTCCTCGACCCGTTCCGTCGCGCTGCCTGCGACGCCGCCCGTGTGCGGCTCCGCGACCGTCGCCGACGCGGCGATCGCCCGCCACTGCCGCGCCTCCTGGCCGCGCTGCCGATGGATGACGCGCGTGGCGATCCCGAACAGCCAGGGAAGCGCCGAGTCCCACGCCGCGTCGAACGACCCCCGCTTGCGGAAGGCGATCAGGAACGTCTCGCTGAGCACGTCCCCCGCCGCCTGCGCACCGACGCGCTGGGCGGCGAACCGTCCGATCGCCGCCGAGTGTCGTTCGAACAGCTCCGCGAACGCGGACGGCTCCTGCAGGGAGCGTCTGATGATCGTGCTGTCCGTGGTCACACTTGATATTCCCGCGTGAGGCCCGGACGGTTCACGCTAATCCTGCCGGAGCACGTCGAGCGCGTGGGCGAGGTCGGCGGGATACCCGGACGTGAACGTCACCCACTCACCGCCGACGGGATGCGCGAACGAGAGCTCGCGCGCGTGCAGCCACTGCCGCGTCAGCCCCAGCCGCGCCGACAGCGTCGGGTCGGCGCCGTACAGCGGATCGCCGACGCAGGGATGCCGGTGGGCCGCCATGTGCACGCGGATCTGGTGCGTCCGCCCGGTCTCCAGGTGGATCTCCAGCAGCGACGCGCCCGGAAAGGCCTCGATCGTCTCGTAGTGCGTGATCGAGTCCTTGCCGTCGGGGATGACGGCGAACTTCCACGAGTGCGACGGGTGGCGCCCGATCGGCGCATCGATCGTGCCGATCAGCGGATCAGGATGCCCCTGGACGACGGCGTGGTAGACCTTGTCGACCTCGCGCTCCTTGAACGCGCGTTTGAGGGACGTGTACGCGCGCTCGGTCTTGGCGACGACCATGAGTCCGCTCGTGCCGACGTCGAGCCGGTGGACGACCCCCTGTCGCTCCGCCGCGCCGGTCGTGGCGATGCGGAAGCCGGCGGCGGCGAGGGCGCCGAGCACCGTCGGACCCTCCCAGCCGATCGACGGATGCGCGGCGACGCCGGCCGGCTTGTCGACCACGACGATGTCGTCGTCGTCGTGCACGATGCCGAGATCGGGCACCGCGATCGGGACGATCTCGGGTCCGCGCTTCTCCTCCCACTCGACGTCGAGCCATCCGCCGGCTCGCAGCCGGTCGGACTTGCCCAGCGGGCGGCCGTCGAGACGCACGCCCCCGGCCTCCGCCACCTCCGCGGCGAACGTGCGCGAGAACCCCAGCATCTTCGCGAGCGCGGCGTCGACGCGCGCGCCGTCCAGTCCGTCGGGGACGGGAAGGCTCCGCGACTCCATGTCAGTCCTGCGCCGCGGACGGCTCGTCGGCGACGGCCTCCTGATCGCGCTCGCGCGGCTCGCGCGTGCCGTCCATCCGCAGGCCCACCAGCACGAGGACCGCGACGGAGATCATCATGGTCACGATGAACATGTCGGCGACGTTGTAGATCGCGGGGTTCATCCCGAGCCACATCCACGGCGTGTTGATGAAGTCCACGACGTGGCCCACGAGGAAACCCGGCTCGCGCAGCAGCCGGTCGGCGAGGTTTCCCAGGATGCCGCCGAGCAGCAGGCCCAGCACGACCGTCCACCACACCGAGCGCACACGGGTGAACGCCAGCACCAGGATCGACACCGCCGCGGCCGCGAGCACGAGCGTGAAGATCCACGTGACCTCTTCGCCGAGCGAGAAGGCGGCGCCCGGATTGCGCGTCAGATAGAACTGGAGGAAGTCCCCCCACACCACGACGGGCTCCTGGTACGGCAGGTTCTCGAGGGCGAGATGCTTCGTGAACTGATCGGCGGCCAGCACCAGCATCGCGAGAACCACAATGGTGATGCTGGCCGCCGCAGCGCGACCCCGTGCGGGCCGCGAGAGTCGACCTGTCAAAGGCGCGGCCTAGAGACCGGCCGAGGCGACGGGAGTCGCCCCCGACGAGGTGCCCGCGACATCGAGGTCGCGCAGCTTCTCCTCGATGAAGCCGCGCAGCTGAACGCGGTAGTCGCGCTCGAACTGACGGAGCTCGCTGATGCGGCCCTCGAGCGTCGCGCGCTCGCTCTCCAGGCGCGCGATCTCGTCGCGGCCCTTGGCCTCGGCCTCGGCGAGGATCGACGCGGCCTGGGCCTGCGCCTCGGAGATGAGCTTGTCGCGCTGGGCCTGGCCCTCTGCGACGTGCTCGTCGTGCAGGCGCTGGGCGAGCTCGATGATGCCGGCGGAGGCCGCGGCAGGCGCGGCGTCGACGACGGCAGGCTCGGCGACCGGCTCTGCGGCGGCGACGGGCGCCGGAACCTCTTCGACCACGGGGGCGGGCTCGGCGACCGGCTCGGGAGCGGACTCGGCGTCCGCCACCGGTGCCGGCGCGGCACCGGACTCGTACGCCGCGAGCTTGGCCTTGAGCTCCTCGTTCTCGGCGATGGTCTTGCGCCACTCGACGACGATCTCGTCGAGGAAGTCGTCGACCTCATCCGGGTCGAATCCTTCCTTGAACCGGACGTGCTGGAACTGCTTGGTGACGACGTCTTCGGGAGTCAAAGCCATGGTGTTGTCCTCTTTCAGAGCTTGACGACGGGGCCGATCTGGAGTGACCCGCGGTCGGCGAGCCGTACCCGAACAGCATAGTGCGCCCATCTCAGGGGCGCGAGAAAGGCCCGCGCGAACGGGCACGACGGCACGGCCGGACTCAGCCGACGCGCATGATGACACCGGTGATCGACAGGAGCACGAAGCAGCAGAGCATCGTGATCGGGAACCCGAGATCGATCGCGATGGCGCCCAGCCGCAGCGGAGGGATGAACCTGCGGAAGAACCTCAGCGGAGGATCGGTCACGGTGTACACGATCTCGGCGAGCACCAGTCCGAAGCCGCTCGGGCGCCATTCCCGATTGAACAGCGGGATGTACTCGAGCACGACGCGGGCCAGCAGCACCAGGATGTACAGGACCAGCAGCGTGTTCGCGATGCCGGCGACGAGCCGCACGACCTCCACGACTACGGAGCGAAGGGGGCAGCCTCGGGGTCTGCCTGCGCGACGGCACCCTCGCCGGAGACCGCGATGTTCTCGGGCGAGAGCAGGAACACCTTGCTCGTGACGCGCTCGATGCGACCGAAGAGCCCGAGGGACAGCCCGCTGGCGAAGTCGACCAGGCGGCGCGCGTCAGCGTCGCTCATCTGCGAGAGGTTGATGATCACGGGGATGCCGTCACGGAACGCCTCCGCGATGCCCTGTGCGTCGCGGTACTGCTTGGGGTGCACGGTGAGGATCTCGCTCACGGCGCCGGCGGCGGGCTGGCGTACCACGGCGGGCCGGTGCAGCGGCGTCACAGGAGCCGTCTTCTCGACGACCTTCTCGCGACGCGGTGCGGGGGCCGCGGCGGCCTGCTCTTCGTAGACCTCTTCCTCGTCGGCGAGGCCCAGGTACACCATGGTCTTCTTGAGCGGGTTCGACATCGCATCCTCCGTTTGCTCGTCTGTTTCGAGGCTAACCGGGCACCGCACGCGGACCCGTGATTGCCGAGCCGATCCGCAGGTGTGTCGCACCTGCGGCGATCGCCTCGGCGAAGTCCGCCGACATGCCGGCGGAGATCCACTCGGCATCCGGGACGACCGCCCGGAGCGCCGAGGAGGCCGCCGCGAGCCGCGCGAACGCCTGGGCGGGCGGCTCGTCCAGCGGCGCGACGCCCATGACGCCCCGTGTGCGCAGCGACGGGCACTGCGCCGCCACGTGCACCGCGAGGTCCTCCAGGCCGTCTGGCCGCACTCCCCCTCGCGTGGGATCGTCTGTGAGGTTGACCTGGAGCAGCACGTCCAGGGGCGTGCCGTCCGGGTCGGCGGCGTGCAGCGCGTCTGCGAGGCGGTCACGGTCGACCGAGTGCACGACGGCGGCCGCCGCCCGGATCGCCCGCGCCTTCTTCGTCTGCGCCTGTCCGATGAAGTGCCAGGTGAGGCCGTCCAGCGAGGGAAGGGCCTCACGCTTGGCGGTCAGCTCCTGCTGGCGGTTCTCGCCGACATCGCGCACCCCGAGATCGTGCAGCTGCGCCACCAGCGACGCCGGATGGAACTTCGTCACGACGATGCGCGTCAGCTCGCCGGGATCGCGACCCGACGCCCTCGCGGCATCCGCGATGCGGGCGTCGAGGGCGTCGAGTCGTGAGCGCAGTTCTCCCATGGTTCCTGAGGGTGTCGCGGTTCCTGAGCTTGTCGCGGTTCCTGGGCCTGTCGCGGTTCCTGAGCTTGTCGCGGTTCCTGAG
>Ga0182739_1002106_pt1 | contig 19040 bp, 15 predicted proteins | sample eDN5th30CBELigBY_FD_128873 | JGI IMG/M metagenome (GOLD analysis project Ga0182739, IMG submission 128873) | Enriched backyard soil microbial communities from Emeryville, California, USA - eDNA 5th pass 30_C BE-Lig BY (version 2) (version 2) | ecosystem: Environmental > Terrestrial > Soil >...
ATCCGCGAGCTGCAGGCCGAGCACGACAAGGACGAAGGCATTCGCACGCTGTACGGCGTCAGCGGCAGCGGCACGCGGCTGGACGCGAATCCCACCGAGAGCGGCGAGAACATCGGCAAGCTCACCGTGGTGATGGCCGATGGCGGCAGCAAGGAAGTCGAGGCGGCGGAAACCGAGAAGCTGCGCGCGACGATGAAGCGCCATGCCAGCGCGCAGGTCGATTTCAGCCGGCCGGAGCTTTTCAGCTTCTCCACGCCGCTGGAGATCGAACTGCGCGGGCAGGACCTGGCGTCGATCGAGGATGCAGGCCGCAGGCTCGCCGCGCTGCTGCGCGACAACCCGCACTACGCCGACGTGAAGTCGACGGTGGAGCAGGGCTTCCCGGAGATACAGATCCGCTTCGACCAGGAGCGCGCGGGCGCGATGGGCCTGACCACGCGCCAGATCGCCGACATCGTGGTGAAGAAGGTGCGCGGCGACGTGGCCACGCGCTACAGCTTCCGCGACCGCAAGATCGACGTGCTGGTACGCGCGCAGGTGTCCGACCGCGCGTCCGTCGCCGACATCCGCCGCCTGATCGTCAACCCCGGCAGCGCGCGCCCGGTGACCCTGGACGCGGTTGCCGACGTGGTCGAGACCACCGGTCCCAGCGAGATCCACCGCGCCGACCAGGTGCGCGTGGCGATCGTCTCGGCGAACCTGCGCGACATCGACCTGGGCGGCGCGGTGCGCGAGGTCGAGCAGCTGGTGCGCGACCATCCGGTCGGTGCCGGCGTCGGCATGCACATCGGTGGCCAGGGCGAGGAACTGTCGAATTCGATCCGCTCGCTGCTGATGGCATTCGGGCTGGCGATCTTCCTGGTCTACCTGGTGATGGCGTCGCAGTTCGAGTCGCTGCTGCATCCGTTCGTCATCCTGTTCACCATCCCGCTGGCGATGGTCGGCGCGGTGCTGGCACTGTTGCTGACGCGCTCGCCGGTGTCGGTGGTGGTGTTCATCGGCCTGATCCTGCTGGTGGGCCTGGTGGTGAAGAACGCGATCATCCTGATCGACAAGGTCAACCAGCTGCGCGAGGCCGGCGTGGCCAAGCGCGAAGCGCTGGTGGAAGGCGCCCGTTCGCGCCTGCGGCCGATCATCATGACCACCATGTGCACGCTGTTCGGCTTCCTGCCGCTGGCGCTGGCGGTGGGGGAGGGCGCCGAGGTGCGCTCGCCGATGGCGATCACGGTGATCGGCGGCCTGCTGGTGTCGACGCTGCTGACGCTGGTGGTGATCCCGGTGGTGTACGACCTGCTTGATCGCCGCGCGGACGACTACTACCTGGCCCGCGCGAAGCTGTCCGGCGCCGAGGATCGCGACGCGCATGACGCCATCGCGGCCGACGGGGATCCAGCATGAGGCGTGCACGTCCCTGCAACCCGTCCGGCCCGGCGCAGCGCGCCGGTCGTTCGGTCGGTCCGCGCGGCAGTGCCGCGCAAGCAGACCGATCTCACCCTGGTGAAGGGGAGGGCTTCAAGCCATGAGCGTCGCGGAGTTCAGCATCCGTCGTCCGGTCACGACGATCATGTTCTTCGTGTCGCTGTTCGTGATCGGCATCATCGCGGCGGTGCGGCTGCCGCTCGAAGCGTTTCCCGAGGTCTCGCCGCCCTTCATCTTCGTGTCGCTGCCGTACACCGGTTCCACGCCCGAGGAGATCGAGCGCACGGTGCTGCGGCCGGCGGAGGAAGCGCTGTCGACGATGACCGGCATCAAGCGCATGGATTCCCAGGCACGTGCCGACGGCGCCCAGCTGTTCATCCAGTTCAGCGACTGGAGCAAGGACGTCGCCATCGCCGCCTCCGAGGCGCGTGAACGCATCGATGCGATCCGTGACGAGCTGCCGGACGACCTGCAGCGCTACTTCGTCATGAAGTTCTCCACCACCGACCAGCCGGTGCTGCGGGTGCGACTGGCCGCCGGCAACGGCATCGACCTGTCGAACGACTACGACCTGATCGACCGCGAGTTCAAGCGGCGGCTGGAGCGCATTGCCGGCGTGGCCAGGGTGGATGTGTCCGGCGCGATGCCCAACGAGGTGGAGATCGCGATCGCGCCCGACCGCCTCACTGCCCACGACATCGGCCTCAACGAGCTGGCGCAGCGGCTGCAGCAGCTGAACTTCTCCGTTTCCGCCGGCGAGATCGAGGATGGCGGCCGGCGTCTGCGCGTGCAGCCGGTCGGCGAGATCGTCGACCTGCAGCAGCTGCGCGACCTGGTGATCAACGACAGCGGCCTGCGCCTGGGCGATATCGCCAGCGTGCGGCTCAAGTCCGCGCGGCTGGACATGGGGCGGCGGTTGGAAGGTCAGCCCGCGGTGGGCCTGGACATCTTCAAGGAACGCAGCGCCAACCTGGTGGAAGTCTCGCGCAGCGTGCTGGCCGAAATCGAGGTGATCCAGAACGAGTCCGCGCTGCGCGACGTGCGCGTGACCGTGATCCAGAACCTGGGCAAGGACGTGACCAGCTCGCTGCTGGAGCTGGCCGAAGCGGGCGCCATCGGCCTGGTGCTGTCGGTGATCGTGCTGTTCTTCTTCCTGCGCCACTGGCCGTCGACGCTGATGGTGACGCTGGCGATCCCGATCTGCTTCGTGATGACGCTGGGCTTCATGTACTTTGCCGGCGTCACCCTCAACATCCTGACGATGATGGGCCTGCTGCTGGCGGTGGGCATGCTGGTGGACAACGCCGTGGTGGTGGTGGAAAGCATCTACCAGGAGCGCGAGAAGATCCCCGGCAAGCCGAAGCTGGCGTCGATCATCGGCACCCGCCACGTGGCCATCGCGCTCACCGCGGGCACGCTGTGCCACTGCATCGTGTTCGTGCCCAACCTGTTCGGTGAACGCAACTTCCTGAGCATCTACCTGTCGCAGATCGCGATCACCATTTCGGTTTCCCTGCTGGCGTCGTGGCTGGTCGCGGTCAGCCTGATCCCGATGCTGTCCGCGCGGCTGAAGACGCCGCCGGCGGTGCAGAAGACCGGAGGCCTGATCCCGCGCATGCAGAAGCGCTACGCCACGTTCCTGCGCTGGACGCTGGAGAACCGCGGCAAGAGCCTGCTGGGCATCGCACTGATCGTGGCGGTCAGCATCGTGCCGGTCATCCACACCAAGACCAATATGTTCGGCGGCGACGGTGGCGACGAGATCAACATCTATTACCAGTGGAAGGGCTCGTACACGGTCGCGCAGATGTCGGACGAGGTCCGGCGCGTGGAGGACTTCCTCGACGCCAACCGCAAGAAGTTCCACGTCAAGCAGGTCTACTCGTGGTTCAGCGAGCAGGGCGACGCCGGCACGCAGGTGACGTTCGACTCGGCCGACCCGGACCGGATCAAGTCGCTGACCGACGAGATCAGCAAGGCCCTGCCGAAGTCCGCGCGCGCCGAGATCGGCGTGCGCAACGGCGGCGGTGGCGGACCGGGCGGCGGCGGGCCGGGGCAGGATGTACAGGTGCAGCTGGTCGGCGATTCTTCGCAGACGCTGGCCGAGCTGGGCCGCAACATCGTGCCGATCCTGTCGCGCCGGAAGGAGCTGCGCGACGTGCACGTCGACGCGGGCGACCAGAACAGCGAACTCAACGTCCGCGTCGACCGCGAGCGGGCGGCGGCGTTCGGCTTCAGCGCGCAGGAGGTCTCGCAGTTCGTCGGCCTGGCGCTGCGCGGCGCACCGCTGCGGGAATTCCGCCGTGGCGAGACCGAGGTGCCGGTCTGGGTGCGTTTCGCGGGTGCCGAGCACTACGGCATGGAAGATATCGCCACCTTCATGGTGCGCGCGCCCGACGGCCGCACCGTGCCGCTGCTGGCGATGGTGGACGTGTCCATCGAGCCTGCCGCCACCCAGGTCCAGCGCACCAACCGCCAGACCACGCTGACCATCAAGGCGAGCCTGGCGCAGAAGGTCACGATGCCCGAAGCGCGCGCTGCGATGGAGGAGACGCTGAAGGCATTCGCGTTCCCGGCCGGCTACTCGTACTCGTTCGACGGCGGCGCCTTCCAGGACGAGGACGAGGCGATGGCGCAGATGATGTTCAACCTGGTGATCGCGCTGGTGATGATCTACATCGTGATGGCGGCGGTGTTCGAGTCGCTGCTGTTCCCGGCGGCGATCATGAGCGGCGTGCTGTTCTCGGTGTTCGGCGTCTTCTGGCTGTTCTGGATCACCGGCACCGAGTTCAACATCATGGCCTTCATCGGCATCCTGGTGCTGATGGGCGTCGTGGTGAACAACGGCATCGTGATGATCGAGCACATCAACAACCTGCGTCGCCGCGGCCTGAGCAGGACCGATGCGCTGGTCGAAGGCAGCCGCGAGCGGCTGCGGCCGATCCTGATGACGATGGGCACGGCGATCCTGGCAATGGTGCCGATCGCGATGAGCACCGGTTCGAGCGACGACATGCCTGCCTACTATCCGATGGCGCGCGCGATCGCCGGTGGCCTGGCGTTCTCGACCCTGGTCAGCCTGCTGTTCCTGCCGACGATCTACGCGATCCTCGACGACCTGCGGCACGGCACCGCGCGCGTGATCCGGCGCGCGCGCGGACCAGGCGAGGGCGAGCCGCAGGCAGCGGCAGTCGTCGGGACGCTGTAGTTCCGGAGGTTTTCCCGCCGCCTTCCTGCCTGCAGCGCGGGAAGGCGCCCACCCATGTCCATGCCGGAGCAGGATGCGTGCACGCAGCGCTCGTCGAAATCTCGATCCATGTCAGCGTGATTGCCGCGCTGGCCGCGCTCATCGCCTGGTGTTCACGCAGCCGGTTGCGGCCGGGATGGCTGCTCGCGGCGTTGCTGCTGATGCTGCTGCGCGATGCCCTCGTGCTGCGCGGCTACGGGTTGATCCCCAACTTCGTTACCGGCAGCGACTGGGCCTGGACCGGGAAGCTGCTGGCCACCGCCGGCTTGCTGGCGGTGGCCGCGTTGCCCGGTTTCGGATTGGCACGCTGCGGCATCACGTGGCGGCAGGAGCAGGGGGCGCGCGCTGCCTGGCTGGTGTTTGCGGTGGTCGCGGTGATCGTGTGCGTGATTGCATTCGCGTACCGCGACGGGCCGGACACCCTGGATACGATCGCGTTCCAGTGGACGATGCCCGGCATCGAGGAAGAACTCTTCTATCGCGGCGTGCTGCTGCTCGCCTTGAACGAAGCGCTGGACTCCGGCGTCCCGCGCCGCTTCGCGGGCATCGGCTGGGGCGGCGTCCTGGCAAGCGTGGCCTTCGGCCTTGGCCACGCGTTGTTCTACCGCAAAGCGGGCCTGACATTCGACACGCTGGCATTCGCGCTCACCGGCGGACCAGCGCTGCTGCTAGCGTGGTTTCGCGCCCGTACAGGCAGCCTGGCATTGCCGGTCCTGGCACACAACGTTGCCAACGGCATGCCGGCGCTGCTTTGACCCGACGCCGCGGACTGCGGGAGCGAAGCTTTCGCGGGTCACCAGGGGCCGCGCAAACATCCCCGGCGTGCCCGTCCTGCGAGGCGAGCGCAGCGGGCGCCGTTCGCCTGCAGCAGATGTTGCGGATGTCAGGCGATCAGCTTGCCGACGATCCGTGCGCCCGCCAGCCACACGCCGATGCCGGTGCCCAGGTTGGTGAGGATGAAGTTGAGCACCACGCGCGCGACCCGGTTGCGGTACCAGCCGCGCAGGGTCTGGGCGTCGTCGCGCAGGGCGAGGAAATCGCCGTAGGCGGGCTTGCGCACGCGCAGTTCGACCAGTGCGCTGAACATGCCCGAGGGAACGCCGGGCCGGAACGGCTTGAGCGGCGCGGCGATCGCGCCGGCAAGGATGCTCAGCGGATGGCCGCCGGCCAGCAGGCAGCCCAGTGCCGCCAGCCCCGCGGTGAACAGGATCCATTGCTGCAGCAGGTCCGCGCCAAGCGCGAAGCCGCCGCGCCAGAAGCCCCAGGCGATGCCGCCGAGCACCAGCGTGGTAATGGCCATGGTGAACCACGGCAGCCTCTTCTTCTTGCGGACGAAGTCGAGTTCTTCGCAGACCGCGCGCGGGTCGCGCGTTTCCTCGCGCAGGTAGCGGGCCAGCCCCTGCAGGTGTCCGGCGCCGACCACGGCCAGCACGTTGCGCGCCTCGCCGCTGGTCTCGCGCAGGCGCGACGCCATGTACTGGTCGCGCTCGTCGATCAGGGTGTCGTACAGGGCAGGGCTCTGCTTGGCGAATTCGCCGAAGCTGGCTTCGAGCATGTCGCCCTGCTTGAGGTTCTCGATTTCGTCTTCGCCGACCTCGTCGTCGACCAGCAGGCCGGTGAGCAGGCCGCTGACCAGGCGGATGCGGCCGAAGAAGCCGAGCCGCGCCGAGATGCGTCTGAAAGTGACCCCGACCTCGCGGTCGATCAGGTGCACCGGCAGGTCGCGCGCACGCGCTTCGTCGGCGGCGGCCTTGAGTTCGGCACCCGGCTCGATTCCGAGCTGCTCGGCGAGGCGCCGCTGGTAGGCGGCCAGGCCGAGGTTGGCCGCGAACAGCGCCGCCTTGCCCTCGCGGATCACCTTCACCAGGTCGAGCTTGGCCAGCGCGTCCGGGTCGCTCAGCGCCTGCATGCGCTGGGTGTCGAGTTCGACCGAGACGGCGTCGAACGCGCCCGTGTCGACCGCTGCGCGCACTGCATCGAGGCTGTCGCGGGACACATGCGCGGTGCCGAGCAGGGTGTAGCGCACGCCGTCGCGTTCGACGATGGCGTGCGGCTGGCCGGCGAGGGCGTCGAGGGGGGCGGGCGAAACGGTTTCGGTCGTCATCAGGCGGTGGTGCGGTGCGGGCGGGGCGCCACGGCATCGCCACGACGGGGCCGGCAGCATAGACGCTCGCCCGCACTGCCCGCAAAGCGCGGGCTGAAAGGCGAGGCGTCGTTCAGGCGATGCCGTAGGGGAGCTCGGGCGTCGACACCACGCGTTGCCCGACCGTTTCTCCGCGCAGGAAGCACAGCGCCGCGGTGATCACGTCCTCGTGCTGCGCGATGCGGTTGTGGCCGAGGCCGCGGGTGCTGAGCAGGCGCGAATCGGGCCAGTAGCGCGCATAGCGCTCGCCTTCGGCCCAGGGCACCTCGCGGTCGTCCAGGTCATGCACGATCAGCGCCGGGCGGGCGATCCGCGGGGCGTTGTTCTGGGCCTGGTATTCGGCGAACGAGGTGCCGACCATGGACTCGAACATCGCGACCATGCGCCGGCGCAATCGCGCCGGCAGCCCGACCACGCGCGCGAAACGCAGCGCCGCATCGACCGGGTCGGCGGCGGGCGCAATCAGCACCGCGCGTTCGACCGCAAGCCCGCGCGCCATCGCGATCGCGGCCGCGGCGCCGCCCAGCGAATGCCCGACCAGCGCCGCGGCCGGGCCGAAGCGCTGGCCGACCGCGGCCAGCGTCTGCGCGAATTCCGGCAGCGTGGCGCGCCGTCCGCTGCTGCGGCCGTGCGCCGGCTGGTCGAACGCCACCACCGCATATCCGCCGGCGCGCAGCTGCTCGACCCACGGCAGGAAGCGCGTGCCGTGGCTGGACCAGCCGTGCGCGAACAGCACATAGGGCTGCACCTCCGGATCGCCCCAGACGTAGGTGTGGATGTGCTGGCCGGCGAGGTCGAGGTCGGCCTCCGCGGCGCGGCCGGTCGGCGCGGCGAGGGCGCGTTCGCGCGAGCTCGGGAACGGCGTGCAGAACAGGTCCCCGGCGCGGCGCAGCGTGGCCTGCGGGCGCAGCACGCCGCCCAGGCGGAAGCTGGCGCGCAGCCACAGGCGGAGCATGTGAGAACGAACGATCGTGCTAATTTTGGCGGAAGACGCAGGCATGGCACACCTCGGGGTGGTCGTCGGGACTCAGGGGGAGTGGGCGGTGATCCAGCGGTCCAGGGCGGCGTCACCGTGGCGCCGCGCGCGTTCGTAGCCGAACAGGCCCGCTTCGTGGAGCATCGCCAGCGGGATCGCGTACAGCTCGAACGCGTACTGATCGGTGTCGCCGTCGCGCAGGTGGCCGCATTCGATCGCCAGCCGGGCGGCGCGCTCCAGCGCATCGCGCCAGCGCTGTTCGTTGTGCAGGACCTGGTCGCGCAGGACGCCGGGGCGGTCGTCGTACTCGGTCACCGAGCCAACCAGCACGCAGCCGCCGGTCGCGTGCCGCCCCCATTCGAACCAGTTGCGCATCAGCGCCCGCAGGCGCGGAAGGCCGCGCGGCTGCGACAGGGCGGCCACCAGCACCGACTCCCCGAACCGGCGCGCCGCCGAATCGAGCACGGCCAACTGCAGGTCTTCGCGCGAACCGAAATGGGCGAAGACGCCGCTCTTGGACATCCCCACCGCCTGCGCGAGCGGGCCGATCGAGAGGCCTTCCAGACCGGTCTGGCGGGCCATTTCGTAGGCCCGGTCGAGGATGGCCTCGCGGGTCGCGGCGCCCTTGGAGGTGGCAGTCAGGCTGGACATGCGGCGAACGATAGCACGATCGTTCGTTTTATTGATGCCGTTCGTCGGGAGGAGCCGGAGCGGCTTGCCATGGATTCATGCGGATGAGCACGGCAGTGGGGAGTGGAGTACAGCGCATGTTCGGGGCAGGCGGCGTCCGTTCTCATCCTGTTTCAGTCAAGGAAACCTATCTATTTCAATTTGGTAGCGGATATTTCTGAGCCGTTTTCTTATCCGAGATCATCCGCCTGGATCCGTCCCCGACCCCGGACTCCGGCCGCCTCGTGCCCGCTAGTCTCGATACCGCTTCAGCAGGTCGTCGTAGGCATCGATGCGACGGTCGCGCAGGAAGGGCCAGATGCGGCGCACGTGTTCGCTGCGGCCCAGGTCGACGTCGCAGACGAGCAGCGTCGGGTCGCCGCCGGCCTCGGCGATGAACTCGCCCTGCGGACCGAGCACGTGGCTGTTGCCCCAGAAATCGATGCCGGTAGCGCCGATCGGGGAAGGCTCGTGTCCGACGCGGTTGCAGCTCAGCACCGGCAACCCGTTGGCGACCGCGTGCCCGCGGTGGCTGAGGATCCAGGCATCGCGCTGGCGGTCCTTCTCGGCCTGGTCGTCGCTCGGATCCCAGCCGATCGCGGTGGGATACAGCAGCAGTTCCGCGCCGGCCAGCGCCATCAGGCGCGCAGCCTCGGGATACCACTGGTCCCAGCACACCAGAACGCCGAGGCGGCCGACGCTTGTGTCGATCGGTTCGAAACCGAGGTCGCCGGGGGTGAAGTAGAACTTCTCGTAGAAGCCCGGGTCGTCGGGGATGTGCATCTTGCGGTACTTGCCGGCGGTCGAGCCGTCGGCGTCGAACACCACCGCGGTGTTGTGGTACAGGCCGGTGGCGCGCTTCTCGAACAGCGAGCTGACCAGCACCACGCCGTGCCGCTTCGCCAGTGCGGCGAGGCGCTCGGTGCTCGGACCCGGGATGGTTTCGGCCAGGTCGAACTCGTCCACCGACTCGTGCTGGCAGAAGTAGGGGCCGTTGTGCAGTTCCTGCAGCAGCACCAGCTTTGCGCCCTGGCGCGAGGCCTCGGCGACGCGCTGCTCGATCACGGCGAGATTGTCTTCGGCGCTGCCGTGGTTGCGTTCCTGCACCAAGGCGACGGGGAGAGTGGTCTTCTTCATGTCGACACGATTCCGGAAGGAACGATCATTGTAGGTCGAGGCTACGGCCCCGACGTCTTGGCAACGGCCGACCGACGATCGGGTATCCGGACACGCGGGGCTTCGCGGGCGTAGCCCCGACCTACGCGAGGCCCTGCGGGAGTTGCATGGTGAGGCAGTGCAGGCTGCCGTTCTGCCAGATCAGCGGGCGGCATGGGACCTGGACGATCTCGCGGTCCGGGAATGCCTGTGCGAGCACGCCCGCGGCGGCCGCGTCGGCCGCGTCGCCATAGGCGGGAATCAGCACCGCGCCGTTGATGACCAGGAAGTTGGCGTAGCTGGCGGCGAGGCGACGGCCTTCGTCGATGACCGGCTGCGGCCACGGCAGCGGGAACAGCCGGTAGGGCTGGCCGGCCTGGGTCCGCAGCGCCGCGATCTCATCGGCCATGGCCTGGAGTTCGGCGTGATGCGAATCGGCCGGGTCATCGCAGGCCTGGAAGACGATCGCGTCGCCGGGCGCGAAGCGGGCGAGGGTGTCGATGTGGGCGTCGGTGTCGTCGCCCTCGAGGTAGCCGTGGTCGAGCCACAGCACCCGGTCCTGCGCCAACCAGCCGGCCAGCTTCGCCGACAGGTCCTCGCGGCTGGTGTCCCGATGGCGTTCGTGAAGGCACTGCCAGGTGGTCAGCAGGGTGCCGGCGCCATCGGTTTCGATTGCACCGCCTTCCAGCGCAAAATCAATGGTTTGCCGAGAACTGTTGAGAAACGTATTTGCATTGTCGAGATGCTCGACAAGGCGGTCGTCGCGGCTGGCCTCGAACTTCCCGCCCCAGCCGGTGAAGCGGAAGTCGAGCAGGCGGAAGCCATCGCCGTCGCGCAGGGTGATCGGGCCGGAGTCGCGCAGCCAGGTGTCGTCGTACTCGACCGGGAGGAACCGCACGCGGTCCATGTCGACCCGCGCCGACGCCAGTCGCGCGCGGGCGTAGGCCTCGACGTCGTCGTCGGCCACGCACACCAGCGCGCGCTGGAAGCGGGTGATCGCCGCGACCAGGGCGATGTAGGTCTCCTCGACCTCGCCGAGGCGCTGCGCCCAGTCAGTGCCGGCATGCGGCCAGGCGACGAGGATGGCGGACTGGGGCTCCCACTCGGCGGGGAAGCGCAGCCTGGAATCGGTCATGGAAACCTTCGGCAAAACCCCGCGCGGACGCGGCGCGGGTGGTGTGTGGATGCGTGGAGCGGGATCCGCGTCAGCGGATGGGCGGCTTGGGGCCGACTTCGTTCGCCGCAGCCTTCTGCGCGACCGCGTCGATGACGCGGCTCTTCTCGAAATAGACCACGAACCCCGGGTAGACCCAGCGGTTGATCGTAGGCCACTGGCGCTTCTGGCCGCCGCGCGCGTCGAGCTTCTCGCTGGGCGCGCCGAAGCGGGCTTCGACCTGGGCCATGCTCATGCCGCGGGTCGGCATGGCCATCCGGTTTTCCTGCTGCACGCGATCGACCAGCAGGACATCTGCGGAGGCGGCACCGGCCACGCCCAGCAGGACGGCGGCGGACAACGAAATCAGGACTCGCGACATGACGGACTCCCAAGGGCTTGAATGCGGGCTTGAAGATGAATGCCGCAGCGTTGTAGCAGATTACGGCCGGGGCGGGTGGTGCCTGCCGATGTTACTGGGCACGGCGTCACGCCCGCGTTCGCGCATCCGGGGCGGCATGGGCGCATGGCCGGGTGGCCGCAGGAATCCATGGCAACAACGGCGAAAGGCCGCATCGCTGCGGCCCTTCGTCTGCAACACACCGCTCCCGGCAGGGCCGGGGAGGAGATCCCTCAGCGCTGGCGCGCCTTGAAGCGCGGGTTGCTCTTGCAGATCACGAAGACCTTGCCGCGGCGACGGACGACCTTGCAGTCGCGGTGGCGGGCCTTCGCCGATTTCAGGGAGGACAGGACCTTCATGACGTACCTCAAAAGACGGTTGGGACGAGCGAGCCCGCCATTCTAGCGGACATTTCCCCGGCCACTCAAGCGCTTGCGGTGATTTTTTTCGCGGGCCCGGCAGGGTGGGTCGTCGCCCGGCCCCGTAGAATGCCGCAAACCGAATATCCGGGGAGAGATGAATGACGGCAAGCGAGGTTCCGGTCCTGACCATCGATGGGCCGTCCGGCTCGGGCAAGGGCACCATCAGCCGCATGGTGGCGCGACGCCTGGGCTGGCACTATCTGGATTCGGGCGCCCTGTACCGGGCGGTCGGGGTGGCGGCGGCGTGGGGCGACCTCGACCTGGGCGATGCAGGGGCGCTCGTGCACTGCACCTTCGACACGGCGGTCGACTTCCGCGAGGACGCCGGCGGCGAGCTGCGGGTGCTGGTCAACGGCAACGACGCCACCGACGAGCTGCGCACCGAAACCGCGGGCGCGGTGGCTTCGGCCATCGCCGCCATCCCCGAGGTCCGGACCGCGCTCATGGACCGCCAGCGGGCCTTCCGCCAGCCGCCGGGCCTGGTGACCGACGGACGCGACATGGGCACGGTGATCTTCCCTGACGCCCCGTTCAAGGTTTTCCTGACCGCGAGTGCCGGAGAGCGGGCCGAAAGGCGCTATAAGCAGTTGAAGGACAAGGGGGTTTCCGTTACATTGGACGGTCTGCTACGCGAGATTCTCGCGCGCGACGCCCGCGACGCCAACCGCGCGGTGGCGCCGCTGCGGCCGGCCGCGGACGCCGTCCGCATCGACACCACCGGCATGGGGATCGACGAGGTGGTCACACGCGTGCTGGAAGTCGTAGGCGCGTAGCGCCTGCTCCGGTTTCCTTCCCCTCTGCGGGAGAAGGATAAGGACGGGATGAGTAAACCGGGGTCGCGGTTGCATCGCGACTTCACGAAGTTCCTTCCCTGTTCAAGGGGAAGGCAAGGATGGGGAGGGATTTCCGGGACGGTGCCGCGAGGCTCGCACTCGAACTCGCCCCTCCAGTGCCAGCCGTCCCCGTAGGGGAGGGAGCAAGAAGCCCGCTCTTTCGTGAGCGGGTGCAACAGGCCCCGTCGGTTCGCCGCCGGGTTTTCCAACCACAACACTCACGGCCAGGCGCAATCCCGCGCAAGCCGACAACGGGTGGACCGGCATGCGCCACGCGCCTGCGGTCTGTGTCATCAACCGAGTAATTTTCCAATGACCGAATCATTCGCAGAACTGTTCGAACAGAGCCAGACCAACCTGGCGAAACTGAAGCCGGGCTCCATCGTCACCGGCACCGTGGTCCAGGTGCGCACCGACGTGGTCGTCATCAACGCCGGCCTCAAATCCGAAGGCATCGTGCCGATCGAACAGTTCCGTAACGACGACGGCGAGATCGACGTCGCCGAAGGCGACATCGTCAAGGTTGCCCTCGACTCCCTCGAGAACGGCTTCGGCGAGACCGTGCTGTCGCGCGAGAAGGCCAAGCGCGCCATGGTGTGGGACGAGCTCGAGGAAGCCCTCGAGAAGAACGAGACCATCACCGGCCGCATCAGCGGCAAGGTCAAGGGCGGTTTCACCGTCGACATCAAGGACGTCCGCGCGTTCCTGCCCGGTTCGCTGGTCGATGTGCGCCCCGTGCGCGACCCGGTGTACCTGGAAGGCAAGGAACTCGAGTTCAAGCTCATCAAGCTCGACCGCAAGCGCAACAACGTGGTCGTCTCCCGCCGCGCGGTGGTCGAGAGCGAGCATTCCGAAGAGCGCGAGCAGCTGCTCGAGAAGCTGGTCGAGGGCGCCGTGCTCAAGGGCGTCGTCAAGAACCTCACCGACTACGGCGCGTTCGTCGACCTCGGCGGCATCGACGGCCTGCTGCACATCACCGACATGGCCTGGAAGCGCGTGCGCCATCCGTCCGAGGTCGTGGAAGTCGGCCAGGAGCTGGACGTCCGCGTGCTGAAGTACGACAAGGAGCGCAACCGCGTCAGCCTCGGCCTCAAGCAGCTGGGCGAGGATCCGTGGGACAACATCTCGCGCCGCTACCCGTCCAACACCCGCGTGTTCGGCAAGGTCAGCAACGTCACCGATTACGGCGCGTTCGTCGAGATCGAGCCGGGCGTCGAGGGCCTGGTCCACGTGTCCGAGATGGACTGGACCAACAAGAACGTCAATCCGTCCAAGGTGGTGCAGGTCGGTGACGAGATGGAAGTGATGGTGCTGGACGTGGACGAAGAGCGTCGCCGCATCTCGCTGGGCATCAAGCAGGTCACGTCCAACCCGTGGGAGACCTTCGCGGCCATCCACAAGAAGGGCGACAAGGTCGAGGGCCAGATCAAGTCGATCACCGACTTCGGCATCTTCATCGGCCTGGACGGCGGCATCGACGGCCTGATCCACCTGTCCGACATGAGCTGGAACTCCACCGGCGAGGAAGAGGCGCGCAACCTGAAGAAGGGCGACACTCTGGAAGCCGTCGTGCTGGCGGTCGATCCGGAGCGCGAGCGCATCAGCCTGGGCGTCAAGCAGCTCGAGCAGGATCCGTTCGGCCAGTTCATGGCCGCGCATCCGCGTGGCTCGAAGGTCAGCGGCACGGTCAAGGAAGTCGACGCCAAGGGTGCGACGATCGAACTGGCCGACGGCGTGGAAGGCTATGTCGCCGCGCGTGACATCTCGGAAGAGCGCGTCGACGACGCCAGCCATCACCTGAAGGTCGGCGACACGATCGAAGCCAAGTTCACCGGCATGGATCGCAAGGGCCGTTCGCTGCAGCTGTCGATCAAGGCCAAGGACGAAGCCGAGACCGCCGAGACCCTGGCCGAGTACAGCAAGTCGTCCTCGTCCTCGGATGCCTCGAGCGGTACCACCAAGCTCGGCGCGCTGCTGCGCGAGCAGCTCGAGAACAAGTCCGAGTAAGCGGTACGCGGTGGTCCGGCATTGGCCGGACCACCGCATCGGCCGGCCACCACGATGACAGCGTCCATGACCAAATCGGAATTGATCGAGATCCTCACCCAGCGCCAGGGTCACCTGAAAGCCGAGGACGTCGACATGGCCGTGAAGTCGCTGCTGGAAATGATGGGCGGGTCGCTGGCCCACGGCGAACGCATCGAGATCCGTGGTTTCGGCAGTTTTTCCCTGCATTACCGGCCGCCGCGTACCGGCCGCAACCCCAAGACCGGTGACGCCGTTGCGCTGCCGGGCAAGCACGTGCCGCACTTCAAGCCGGGCAAGGAACTGCGCGAACGCGTCAGCGACGTCATGCCGTTGCCGCCCGACGAGGGCTGAATCCCGGCCTGGCCTGGCCGGGCCCCGGCCACGCACGGCCCGCAACAGGCAGGGGCGTTGCAGGCCGGCTCGTCGTAAGCTTGGCGTCATGGCTCCACAGGCGCACGCACCATGCGATTGATCCGATTCCTCATTGCCCTGCTGTGCATCGCGGCCGGCGTCCTCGTGGGCGCGTTGAACCCGCAACCGGTGTCCATGGATTTCGGCTTCGTCACGCTGCGCGGCACACTCGGCGTTTCACTGCTGGTCGCGCTGCTCGCCGGCGCCATCGCCGGCGGATTGATGCTCGCTGCCTCAGTGGTGGTGCCGCTGCGGGCACAGCTCCGGCGCCAGCGCGCGCAGCGACCGGCAACGCCTGCAAACCCGCAACCCGGCGACCCATGACATGGACTTCATCACCCAGTGGTTCTGGCTCTTCCTGTTGTTGCCCATCGCCGCGCTGAGCGGCTGGGTGATCGGCCGCCGCGGCGGCGAACGCCATAGCGACACCCAGGTCAGCCGCCTGTCGACCACCTATTTCCGCGGCTTGAACTACCTGCTCAACGAACAGCCCGACAAGGCGATCGAACTGTTCCTGCACATCGCCGAACTCGACAAGGACACGTTCGAAACCCAGGTCGCGCTCGGCCACCTGTTCCGCAGGCGCGGCGAAGTGGACCGCGCGATCCGCCTGCACCAGGGGCTGGTGCAGCGGCCCGACCTGAGCGATCCGCAGAAGGTGCAGGCGCTGCTGGCACTGGGCGAGGACTACATGCGCTCGGGCCTGCTCGATCGTGCCGAGACGGTGTTCACCGACCTGGCGAAGATCGACCAGCGCGCACCGCAGGCGCTCAAGCACCTGATCGGCATCTACCAGGCCGAACGCGACTGGCCCAAGGCGATCGAGAATGCATCGCGCTACGAGGCTGCCACCGGGGAACCGATGGGCAAGCTGATCGGGCAGTTCGAATGCGAGCTCGCCGAACGCCTGCGTGCGGCCGGTGACGCCGCCGGTGCGCGGGAGGCGGTGGCGCGCGCCTATGCCGCCGACTCCAACCTGGTGCGCGCCGGGATCCTGGAAGGGCGCATCGAGGTCGATGCCGGCAACGACGTGGCCGCCATCCGCGCGTTCGAGCGCGCGGCGCGACACGATCCGGAATTCCTGCCCGAGGTGCTGCCTCCGCTGCTTGCCGCGTACGAGCGCGTCGGCGACGGGCCCGGCGCACGCAACTTCCTGTCTGAGATGAGCGAGCACTATCGCGGCATCGCGCCGGTGCTCGCGTTGACCCGGCTGGTCGAAGCCGAAGACGGCGTGGCCGATGCGCGTGCCTACCTCGCACGCCAGCTCAAGGATCGGCCTTCGGTGCGCGGCGAGGCCGCGCTGATCGACCTGACGCTGGCCGCGGGCGCCGACCCGGCGGCGACCCTGCAGGATCTCAAGCACATCACCGACCAGCTGCTGGTGCGCAATCCAAGCTATCGCTGCAGTCGCTGCGGCTTCGGTGCGCGCAGCCACCATTGGCAGTGCCCGAGTTGCAAGGAGTGGGGCACGATCAAGCCGCTGCTGAACTACGCGGTGGTTTGAGTCTTGGGCACGGGGACGCCAGCGGGCACGATCGCCTGGCTCGTGCTGCTGGCCGGCATCAGCCTGGCCGGCACGGTCGCCGCGCGCCGCTACGCGCTGCGGCGCGACCTGCTCGATCATCCAGGCGAGCGTCGCAGCCACGTCGTGGCCACGCCCCGCGGCGGCGGCATCGGCATCGTGCTTGCCATGCTCGTCGCGATGGGCCTGCTTGCATGCCGGGACCCGGCGCAGGCGATGGCGATGGTGCTTTCGGCAACGGGCCTGCTGCTGGTCGCAGGGATCGGCTGGCTTGACGATCACCGGCCGCTGACGCCGTGGTCGCGCCTGGTCGTGCACGCGGTCGCTGCCGTCCTGCTGGCCGCGGTGGCTTATCGCGCAAGTGGGCAGGTGGCCGTGGCGTTGCTCGCATTCGTGCTGGCGATGGTGCTGGTCAACATCTGGAACTTCATGGACGGCATCGACGGCATCGCGTCGCTGCAGGCACTGGTCGTTGCCGGCGCGTGTGCGCTCCTGGCGCACGACGCGGCCTCGCGCTGGCTCTCGCTTGCCATGGGCGCGGCCTGCCTGGGCTTCCTGCCGATGAACCTGCCGCGGGCGAGAATTTTTCTCGGAGACGTGGGCAGCGGGGCGCTGGGCTACACACTTGCGCTGGCCATGGTGCTGGTGGCGAGCGGAACTGGCAGGGAATCGTCGCTTTCGACGTGGATGGTTGTGTTCCTGCCGGCCTCGGCGTTCCTTGTCGACGCGACCTTGACACTGGTTTCGCGCATCGTACGCGGCGAGCGCTGGTGGACACCCCATGTCGGGCACGCCTACCAGCGCTGGGCAAGGGCCGCGGGCAGTCATTGGCCAGTCACGTTCGCCTACGCAGCATGGGCAGTCGCGGGAAGCGTATTGGCGTGGCTGGGCCGGGATCTGCCCGAAGCGTCTATCATGTACGCCGGCAGCGCGTGGTACCTGGGGGGAGGAATCCTGTGGCTGCGGTTCCAGCTGTATCGCAGCCGTAAGTCGGGTTTGCCGGGAAAACAGAGCGAATGAGTGCTTGGAGAATTCGGGTGGGGGCGGGGCTGCCACGGGCTGCGATCGTGGCGCACGACCTGTTCATGGTGTGGCTGTGCTGGGCCGGGCTGAACCAGTTCCGCTATTCCATGGAGATCGTCTCCCTCGACCTGCCGTTCTGGTCGCCGGAAATGCTGCTGGTGCTGTTCGCGCAGGGGCTGGTGTTCTGGAAGGTCGGCCTCTACCGCGGCGTCTGGCGCTTCGCGAGCCTGCCGGACCTGCTCAATATCCTCAAGGCGAGCCTCGCCGGGCTGCTGGCGATCGTGCTCGCGCTGTTCCTCTACAACCGTCTGGACCTGGTGCCGCGTTCGGTGCTGGTGCTGTACCCCATCGTGCTGACGGCGCTGCTGGGCATGCCGCGGCTGCTGTACCGGACGTGGAAGGACCACGGTCTGGCCCGTACCGACAAGGCGGCGCTGCGGGTGCTGATCCTGGGCGCCGGGCAGGCCGGCGAAACTCTGGTTCGCGACCTGCGCCGCGCTGGCGCCTACCAGCCGGTCGGGTTCCTGGATGACGCTGCAAAGCTGCGGGGCAGCTACCTGCAGGGCCTGCCCGTGCTCGGCCGGATCGAGGATGTGGGCAAGGTCGCGCCGGAAACTGCGGCCAAGCTGATCGTGATCGCGATGCCATCGATCGATGCCGTGGCCATGCGCCGCGTGGTCGAGGCCTGCGAGCGCACCGGGCTGCCGTTCCGCACCGTACCGCGGCTCGACGACCTGCTCGAAGGGCGTTCGCTGCCCGGCGAACTGAAGGAAGTCGCGATCGAGGACCTGCTCGGGCGGCAGCCGATGAAGCCGGACTGGAAATCCATCCGCGGCTGGCTCGGCGGCCGCAGCGTGCTGGTGACCGGCGCTGGCGGTTCGATCGGTTCCGAGCTGTGCCGGCAGTGCGCCAAGCACGGCGCGCGCCAGATCACGTTGCTGGAGATCGACGAACTGGCGCTGATCACCATCGAAGCCGAGTTGCGCCGCGATTTCCCGCAGATCGAGTGCGTGCCGGTGCTCGGCGATTGCGGCGACCCCGCCGTGGTCCGCCATGCGCTCGAACGATCCAGGCCCGATGCCGTCTTCCACGCCGCTGCTTACAAGCACGTGCCGGTGCTCGAGACGCAGCTGCGCGAAGCGATCCGCAACAACGTGCTTGCCACCGAGACCGTGCTCAAGGAGAGCCTGCAGGCCGGCGTCGGCACCTTCGTCCTGATCTCCACCGACAAGGCGGTTGATCCGGCGAACGTGCTGGGCGCAAGCAAGCGCCTCGGGGAAATGGTGTGCCAGTCGATGGCCGATTCGCTCACCACGCGCCTGATCACGGTGCGCTTCGGCAACGTGCTCGATTCGGCGGGCAGCGTCGTGCCGCTGTTCCGCGAGCAGATCCGCAGCGGTGGCCCGATCACCGTGACCGACGAGGAAGTCACGCGCTACTTCATGACCATCCAGGAGGCCTGCCAGCTGATCCTGCAGGCCTCGGCGATCGGGTCGCAACAGGCGATCTACACCCTGGACATGGGCGAGCCGGTGCCGATCCGGCTGCTGGCCGAGCAGATGATCCGCCTGGCCGGCAAGCAGCCGGGGCGCGACATCGCCATCGTCTACACCGGCCTGCGGCCCGGCGAAAAGCTGCA
>Ga0182739_1002111_pt1 | contig 19025 bp, 16 predicted proteins | sample eDN5th30CBELigBY_FD_128873 | JGI IMG/M metagenome (GOLD analysis project Ga0182739, IMG submission 128873) | Enriched backyard soil microbial communities from Emeryville, California, USA - eDNA 5th pass 30_C BE-Lig BY (version 2) (version 2) | ecosystem: Environmental > Terrestrial > Soil >...
AGTGAGCCTAGGCGATTTTTTATTTAGTTATTGGCTTTGGTCCGTTTCACCGGAATCTGTTGTTTCTTCTTCTACTGCACCGTCTGCTTCATCATCTTCTCGATTTCCTGGATTTCCTGGATTATTATTGGAACCATTGCCATTCCCATTCCCATTCCCATTATCATTTCCATTACCGTTACCATTCCCATTATTTTGCTCTGGATTATCTGGGTTAGTTTCTGGATTATTATTCTCTTGGCCTGGCGGTGTAACATCATCTGGCTGTTCTTGTTCAGGGTTCGTTTCTTCAGGATTTTCTTCTGAACCATCCTCCAGTTCAGGATCTTCGTCAATTAGCTCTTCTTCTTCTGAACCATCAGGTATTGAAACGGAAGCTGAAACAGGTTTGCTAGATTGACCATTCACAGTAGCAACAACTGAGAATGTATACGTACTGCCAGGTGTAGGAGCATTCATCGTTAAGCCCATATCCTTTGTTGACGAAAGAACGGTTGCAGCCCCGCCATCGACAGATACTTTTACCTCAAATTGAGGTGAGTCTTCTGGCTTTGGATAGCCCCATGATACATTAATAGCGTTACTTTCAACATTATAGGTTGCGGATACACCTGTTGGTGCATTGGATTCTTTTTCTTTTTCCTTTTCCTTTTCTTCTTCTGTTTCTTTAGTGTACTCTGTTGTGACTTGTTTTGGTTCGTGTCCTTGTACATAGTACTCATAAGTTATTTGATCGCTAGGTGTGTATTGGTTAGCCTTTACAGCGGGATTTGACCCTTTAATAATGCCTACTTTTACGACACTGCTTGGCTGTTTAAAGTCTTCGGTTTGTTTTCCATTTGACACGTATTGCATGATGTTTTTGAAAATATACTTTGGTATTCTTTGAGAGGATTCTCCGAGATAATCAAAGTCCTCCTTCGAACTATTATTATATCCAGCCCAAACCGTGAGTGTATAATTTGTTGTATATCCGGCCATCCAACTGTCTTTTACAGCAGAAGATGGAATATTATGTTCCGCTCGTTCGGCTGGAGTAAAGTTGGTTGACCCTGTTTTACCGGCTATTGGAAGACCTGGAACATTCGCAAGTTGACCAGTACCATAGCTTTCTGAAAGAACACTCTGCAGCATATTTGAAACGATGAAGGCTGTTGAGTCTTTCATAACCGGCTCTGATACGGTTTTATTTTTAATTTCTGTTTTATCACGTAAAACGATTTTTTTAATCGTATGCGGTTTATTATAGATACCGTTATTTCCAAAGGCGCTGTAAGCACCGGCTAATTCTAATGTGGAAACTTCCATTCCGCCACCGAGTGCAGATGATTCAACAATTCCTTCTTTTGGGAAGGAGATGCCTAGATTTGTAGTAAATTGTTTAGCATTGTCTAACCCTACTTCTTGTAATGTTTTTACAGCAGGAATATTCAATGAACGACCTAGTGCTTCACGAACGGTCATCGTACCGTAATGACGACCAGATGCGTTTTTAAGCGGTGTGCCATCACTATATGCGTAGGGTTCATCAGTAATTTGATGATACGTAGACCAGTTTAAATATTCAACCGCTGGACCATAGTCAATAACCGGTTTAATCGTTGAACCTGGAGAACGTTTCGTATCTGTTGCATAGTTCCAACCACGTTTTACGGTTGTATTGCGTCCACCGCCTATAGCTCGTATTTCGCCTGTTTGTGTGTCAAGCAGTGTAATACCAGCTTGAAGAGTTTCGTTTGGATAGCTGATGATATCATTGCTATTTAATAGATTAAAGACATATTCTTGAGCATCTTTATCAATCGTTGTATAGATTTCAAGCCCATCTGTAAAGATGTTATAATCGCCCATTTCTTGTACTTCCTCAATTACTAAATCGACAAAGGCATCATAAGGCGTTGTGTCTACTTGGCTTGTATCTTTTGGTTTTAGTCCTTCTTCAATGCTCTTGCTTTGAGCGTTTTTCATTTCTTCGTCTGAAATGTATCCATGTTTATTCATTAAATGTAACACTACATTGCGGCGTTCTTTTGCTCGATCTGGGTGTCCGTATGGCTCATAGCGACTTGGGCTTTGGGGAAGACCCACAAGCATTGCAGCTTCATGTAGTTCTAATTCATCTAAATCTTTCCCATAATACGTTTTAGCAGCCGTTAAAATCCCATTTGCACTATTAGCGAACCAGATTTTATTGACATACATTTCTAGTATTTCTTCTTTTGTATACTTACGTTCAAGTTGAATAGATAACCACATTTCTTGTACTTTTCGTTTAATTGTTTTATCTGGTGTTAGATAAGAACGTTTGACGACTTGCTGGGTAATCGTACTACCGCCTTGTGACCCGAATCCGCTAGTGATATTAGCCATAACAGCGCTAGTGAAACGAAGAAAATCGACTCCATTATGTTTATAGAATCGACTATCCTCCGTTGCTAAAAAGGCATTTTCAACGAGATCTGGAATATCTTCATAATTGACGTAATCGCGCTTTTCTTTACCGACTTCGGCTAATAACTCGCCGTCTACATCTCTAATTTTTGAAGAAACGGGATCTTTTAACAAGCTTTCATCTAATTTTGGAGCATCGCTAATAAAATAAGCTAAAGTTCCTAATCCAGCGAGTAGAACGACAATTCCAATTGTTACGAGAGTCAGAAAAATTCGTTTGAGCAACGTTTTAGGCTGTTTAGGGCCTTTGAATTCCTTTTTCTGTTTTTCCGCTTGTTTACGACGTCGTTCGCCTCGCGTTGTATATTTTTCATCCATGATGCTAACCTGCCTTTCTAAACAAACATACTAAAAATTTTCTTTAATAAGTAAATCTATTACTTTAATATAGTCAATTCTTGGTTGAAAGCCAAGAGGAATCTTTGTTGAGGTTGTCTCCACCTCTTGGATTGTAATGGATTTACGCCCCCCGGCATGCATTCTTTCCCAATAAACAAATAACTCCTTTGCAGGCATAAGGTAAATCGTATCTGTTATTGAAAAGCGCATAATGACGAAGGCAATTCCTCCTTGTGCCGTAACAGCCTGCATATGCTTGATCTGATGGGCGTGAAAGTTTTTTAATGGAAAGGAAGGCGTGCTCTTTGTTTCCTTCGCCTCAAAATCAATATATTTTCCTTTATATACACCATTATAGTCAGTTGTTGATGCCTGTTTAAAGTAGGCTTCTTTAATAATTGCGGCACTTCTTTTAGGGTAATGGACATCAACGATTTGAATCGGTGTTGGTTTTTTGTGAATAACAGCAATTCCATTTGTTAAGTAGTATTGATTGGTTTCGTTTAAATCGTCCTCCAATGTTTTTCCTCGATTACTATAGCTCATTTCTTTTGAGTGTGAGGGTTTTATTTTAGCTGGTTGCGGCATAAATTTACGCCCATTGGGATAATGAAAAGCCAACGTTCTTCCTCCTTTTTCACCTAATCGTATGATAGCAAAAAAAGTGAAAAAAAGGTGAATAAAACGAATCATTTCTCAAAACGATAGAGAATAGTTGCGAAAAAAATATAAAATTGTCACAATTTACCGTAAATGGTTATGTAATGACGGTAATGTCGTTGTTTGATTCCTTTCATTAATCATAGTATCTCACATAGTCTATCAAAACATAAATAGGTGGTATGTAGATGAATCAGCAACTTCTTAACACAATAAAAGGTTTAACGGAAAAAGGGAATAGAGATAATATCTCAAGAACAAAGGCCTATGAGCATTTTTTTAGCAAACATCCGGAAATTAGATGGTCCTTATTGGCTGGCGTAGTGTCTAGAAATGCAGGGTGGAATATGTGTGACCTTGCAGGGAACTGGTTGCCGCATATTTTGACAGAACGCTATCGACGCCAATTATTTTTAACGTATGAAGAAGCTAATTGGAGAATTTTTCAAGATGCTTACCCGCAATTATTGCTCTACCATTATTCGAAGAAATACAATCGTCCTTTGTTCCATTTAGGGAAACATTTTTTTATGACGACTTTCATGGAGAAAGAGTGGCAGCGGTTTTGGCAGCTTCGAGATGAAAAGCGGCTCGTATATGCCTTAATTATTAATGAGCAGCATGTTATTGAGCGGCCGGTTATTCGAAAACGCTCGTTTGTTTTTCATTCTGTTTTATTTTTACTGCAAGATTGGCTTCATTACAGTACGGTTTTGTTTCCAACTTGCTTCGGACAACTGTATGGTTTTTCCGTTGCGAATTTTTGCGATGTAGATGCCCGCATCCATCTTGGGAAGAAACTATATGAGCTTCTATTTACACCTGACCTATTTCCTTTCTTCTATCAATTTGTTCTTACAACAGAGCCGACGGGTGCGCGCTATGATTATGAGCAATATGGGAATCATAGTCCTACAGCAATGACACCGACGCTGCGAAAGACGTATCCCATTATTTATCATTCAATAGATGGAACGGATCAATGGGATGTAAGAAATAGGATTAAATCGAAGTGGTTTCGTGCTCCAAAAAGGATGAAAAACGTTTGCTTAACAGATTGGTATTATAAGAAACAGCAGCATATAGAGACAATAGTTAATATAATGTCGAAGTAACTGATAAATAGAGAATTTAACACTTTTTTTGCCGATTTCCTTCTAGTTTTGTCAGGCAAGAAGGTCTTAGCTAACAAAACAAGAATAGTATTAACTAGTAAAGACAGGGAGGGATGAACAAATGAGAAATAAAAACGTTGCAATCGATGAGATGTTGGCGATGATTGCAGATATTCATTCAAGCCTAGATGGTTTAGAAGAATCCTATGGCCTTGCTGTTAATACGGAGCGCTGTAAGCTATGGGCCGAGCAATATAAAATGGTCAATCAAACACAAGAGGCATTAGACGCAGTTGAGTCATCCTTAAAACAGAGTCCTGCGTATTCGATAAAGTTAGAGAAAGTACCTAAGAACATACAAGTAACGCCTAGTTTAGGCTATTAATAACAAGATGCAGCTGGAATTCAGCTGCATTTCTTTTTGAGCCGTTCTCTATTATAATTTAGAAGGCTATGTTTATTGATGTTATTAAATTTATAAGATATTTAACAGTGCTAATTAGAAAAAAGTAAAGTAGGGGAACGTATGGATGAGTACCAAAAAGTTATAGATTTAACAGAGCAATTAATTGTATTGGCAAAAGAAGCAGATGCAATCTACGAAGAGGTTCGAAAGGATGGGGAAGAGAAGGATTTCTATCATGAAGTTAAGCCGTTTGCAGATCGAGTACAGCTCGCCTGTGAACAATGGGAGCAAAGAGTAAAACAATGGATGAAAGAAGCGGAGTTTAAGCACTTATTTCCGCAACAAATCGAACAGACTGCTCAGAACCTCACAGATGTATCTGTTCAAGCTTTTTTTCCGAAAACAAGTTATAAACGATTTAAGAGTCATGTGCAGTCAGTGTTATTTATTCTACAAAATGTTAAGATGGAAAGCGTACGTATATTGGCACAAAAAGGTAAAGAAGACTCCTCACTTTAACTCACTATCTGTTGTTTCTTCACATATAGTATAGAAGAAAATGTCAGGAAATGGAGGAGGTTTCTTTCAAGATGATGAGAGCGAATTATCATCAAGGACATCCAAATTCCGGTTATTATCCGCAATCGATGCCGAATTATTGGGGAGGGTATTCTGAAGGGATGCAGTACCATGCTCAACCGATGCTATCGTATCCATTTCATGCAGCGGGTGATAGTGTGATGCAGCCATATCAACAGAGTGGCATCCAACAAGAACCGTATTCTTTTCAACCATATCCACAGCAGCCGATGAATATTGGAGGGGCTCAGACTCCGCAGGGAGCAACAATGTCGTCTTATTCTCCGACATCGCAATCATTTAATCCATTTGATAATCCATTGCAGCCACAAGTAAAGCGTCCGCCGTACCAAGCGTTCTCCAATCCTTATCCTAAACAGCAATTTATGCAAAAGGCCCAGCCTTCGGGTTTTCAGTCTGTGCTTAATCAATTTAAAACACAGGATGGTTCCGTGGATATTACTAAAATGATGAATACAGCGGGGCAAATGGTTAATACATTTACGCAAATGTCATCGGTATTTAAAGGGGTAGGAAGTTTATTTAAAATAACATAAGAAAATAGTGCTGACTTTGAGCCGATGGCATCTAAAGCTAAATATCAAGACGTATCGAAAATCTTATCCCGCACTTAACCGACAGTAACTCCCCACTGATGGAAGTTTTACTTTATATTTTCTTACCTTTGAAAAAGGCAGAGGTTTATGTGCTATCACATAAACCTCTGCCTTTTATTCATGAATATTAATTTTGTTTCCTTTTAACTTAGGCAGCTTCAATTGGAGAATTCCATCACGATGAGAAGCAGTGACGCCCTGTTCGTTAATAGGGGTAGGTAGGTGAATCGTTCTAGTTACCGTACTAGTTCCTTGTTTTCGCTGAAAGAAACGAGAGGAAGGATGTTCAAGTGTTTCACTTTGTTTATGTGTAATCGTAATTGTCACAGCTTGTGGCAATAGTTCAATGTTAATTTGCTCTTTTTTAATTCCTGGAAGTGATGCAGTAATCAGATAATAATTAGGTCTATTAAAAAACTCTGTAGGAAAGCTTCGTTCTCTCATGGAGCCGAAGAAGTCATCAAGTGATTGCAGCATTCCCTTTACAGGCTTTTCTGAAAAGAGACGGTCCATCGTATGCATAAATTGTGAAAAAGGCTCTCCAGACAATTGCTTATCGTTATTTTTTTTATCAGAAGAGGTCATCGCACTGCTCCTTTCGGTTATTTCTTCACCTATAACCTATGTCAAGCTAATGGGAAGAGTGAATGGTTAATCATACATCTAGTCATCTGAATGAATCTTCGTTACACTGTACAAATAAGGGGTGTAACGGAGATGAAGAAGAAATCACTTTCTGATGTAATTAAGGAATTAAGAACAAATGAGCAAATTATTCATTGGCATGAAATAGAACCGAAGGAAGCGCGGACGAAAGCGCTGCCGGGTGAAGTAGATTCACGTATTCAGGCGGCTTTGAAGAGGCGAGGAATCGATAGGCTATATACACATCAATATAGCTCCTTTCAAACCGTTCAAAAAGGAGAACATATTGTGGCTGTTACGCCAACAGCGTCTGGAAAAACACTTTGTTACAACTTACCGGTTCTACAAGCGATTGCTGAAAATAATCAGAATCGAGCTCTTTATCTCTTTCCTACGAAAGCATTAGCTCAAGATCAAAAAAGTGAATTAAATGACATCATTAATGAGATGGGAATCGATATTAAAAGCTTTACCTATGATGGAGATACATCACCTGCTATCCGACAAAAAGTTCGAAAAGCAGGACACATTGTCATTACTAATCCAGATATGCTTCATTCAGCGATTCTTCCTCACCATACAAAATGGGTGAGCTTATTTGAAAATCTAAAATATATTGTTATTGATGAATTACATACGTATCGAGGTGTATTCGGGAGTCATGTTGCGAATGTAATCCGCCGTTTAAAACGAATTTGTGAATTTTATGGGAGCAATCCGGTTTTTATCTGTACATCAGCGACGATTGCGAATCCGAGAGAATTGGCCGAACAATTAACAGGTCATTCGATGCGATTAATCGATGATAATGGGGCACCAAGCGGTCGAAAGCACTTTGTTTTTTATAATCCCCCGATTGTGAATCAGCCGCTTAATATACGAAAAAGTGCAACGGTTGAAGTGAATCATTTAGCCAAGCAATTTTTACAAAATAATATTCAAACGATTGTTTTTGCAAGAAGTAGAGTACGAGTAGAAATTATTTTAAGCCATCTACAAGAGCTAGTAAAAAAAGAACTTGGTTCCAAATCGATTAGAGGATATCGCGGAGGATATTTACCGAAGCAGCGACGAGAAATTGAAAAAGGACTTCGAGAAGGAAGTATTATCGGAGTTGTTAGTACGAATGCGTTGGAACTAGGTGTTGATATTGGTCAGCTGCAAGTGTGTGTGATGACAGGATATCCAGGAAGCGTAGCAAGTACTTGGCAGCAAGCAGGACGAGCAGGAAGACGGCATGATGAATCGTTAATTATTATGGTTGCGAGCTCTACTCCAATTGATCAATATATTGTACAAAACCCGGATTACTTCTTTGATCGTTCACCAGAATATGCACGAATTAATCCTGAAAATCTCATTATTCTCGTAGATCATCTTAAGTGTGCGGCTTATGAATTGCCTTTTCGAACAGGAGAATCGTTTGGCTTGCTAGAAGTAGATGAACTACTAGAATATTTAGTAGAGGAGCGTGTACTACACCAAAATGGTGACAAATTTTATTGGGCTAATCAATCTTTTCCAGCGACCAATATTAGTTTGCGTTCCGCTTCTCAGGAAAATGTTGTCATTATTGACCGATTAGATGTCGCGAACGTAACCATTATCGGGGAAATGGATCGTTTTAGTGCAATGACACTGTTGCATGATGAAGCGATTTATTTACATGAAGGCATTCAGTATCAAGTAGAAAAGTTAGATTGGGAGCATAAAAAAGCGTACGTCAGAAAAGTAGATGTAGAATACTATACGGATGCCAACTTGGCTGTTCAGCTCAAAGTATTAGAAATTGATCGATCGGTAAATCGGAAACGGACAGCGATTCATTATGGCGATGTAACTGTTAATATGCTCCCGACTATTTTTAAAAAAATCCGTTTGACGACATTTGAAAATATCGGTTCAGGACCTATTTATTTACCTGAAGAAGAATTGCATACTAGTTCTACTTGGCTTGAATTAAGAGAAGTAGACGAAGGGATAGGGGAGAAAGTGCTTGAGCAATTATTGTTAGGTATTGCTCATGTGCTTCAGCATATTGTCCCGATTCATGTGATGTGTGATCGACAAGATATCCATGTTGTTTCCCAAATTAAAGCGAATCACACTGGATTACCAACGATTTTTTTATACGATCATTACCCGGGTGGAATTGGTTTGGCAGAGGATGTGTATAAACGATTTGATGACATTCGAGCAGCAGCTGTACATTTAATCAGTCAATGTTTATGTGAGAACGGTTGTCCATCATGTGTTGGGATGGAACTAGACGGTATGAATGTGAAGCAAGCATGTATCGATCTGCTCAAGCAGTTTTAATCATTTAAATCAGTAAATAGAGGTGTATGATATTTTGTCATTAAAATCGAAATTAAATCGTCTTAAGCCGCATATGAATAGAGAGGTGGAGCAGAATTCGCTTCAGACAAAGTCGGAAGAAAAAGCAATCCATCAAGTCGACATTCCATATGAAGATAAATGGCGTCAAAATGATACAAGCTGTTATCATTTTGATGAATCTTATTGTTTTATTCGGGAAGTCCGCTATCCGCTTGATTATCAGCATGGCCGTTACTCTTTCTCGCAATTACAAACGATTATGAAACAGTGGAACGTGGTGTCTTTTGATCACCCTCTATCTGGGAAGGGGCTGGATAGTAGAGATTTGTTCTTCTTTGATACTGAAACAACAGGGCTTAGCGGTGGTGCAGGAAATACGATTTTTTTGCTCGGGTATGCCTATGTAACGGAAACAGAAGTGATTGTGAGACAGCACATTTTGCCGCAGCCAGGTTATGAAATTCCGCTGTATCAAAGTTTTTTAGAGCGAATTAATTATGAAACACTCGTTACCTATAATGGTAAATCTTTTGATTGGCCACAGTTAACGACACAGCATACGCTCATTAAAGAGCATGTGCCGAAGCTTCCGGAGTTTGGTCATTTTGATTTGTATCATGCTTCAAGACGACTTTGGAAAGATCAATTAGAGCGAGTTAAATTATCCGTTGTTGAAACAGATATTCTTGGAGTTGAACGAGTAAATGATATCCCTGGTTATTTAGCTCCAATGATTTATTTTGATTTCGTTGAGCGGAAGGATCCGGAAATTTTATTTGGAATTTTGAAGCATAATGAGTTAGATATTTTATCGCTGATTTCTTTGTACATTCATATTTCGAGACAAATTTTACAAATGGATGGGCATACCGATGAATCTATTAAAGTCGCTCGCTGGCTTGATTACATTGGGGAACAAGAAGTTGCTGTTTCAACGTATGAAGCAGTGAGAAAGTCAGGAAGTGATGTAGATCGGCTAACTGCTAGTCATGCTCTTGCTTTTCAAAAAAAACGTCATAAGCAGTTTCAAGAGGCCCAGGATCTTTGGCAAGAGATTGTGAAACATGGCAATTCGCAGCAACGAATAGAAGCTAGTATTGAATGTGCAAAATTACACGAACATCAATTTAAGGACGTTGCTTCGGCTCTTGAGTATACGGAAAAAGCTTTGCAAGAAATAGAGAAAATCGTAACAGAGAAAAGTGTGTCTAAATGGCAAGAAGATCTTGAAAGAAGAATCTGTCGTCTAAAACGTAAACGAAATCATAATGGTTAACACTGTACTGTATTGAAATATATAGAAAGAAAGTGGAGATTGGAAGCATGTATAAAACGACTTTAGTTTTATTTTTTGTTGTCCTTTGCCTAACGATTATTGTTTTAACAACGTTTAAGGAGAGTTTCTATTCTTTCTTATAAAGAAAAATTAGGTCTTTTCATCAGTACACGTCTACCTTTCGCTTCATAGTCTGTAAGTGTAAGCAAAACTAAGACGAAAGGGGACGCTTTTATATGTTTAATCGTAACTCGGGCGGCTATAAACCATATCCTGGAAAGATGCCTGCAAATGTTGCAGGTGCTGCGATGGGAGGAGCACCTTATTGTCCACCAACTAACGTCTCGCCAGCACAATTTGGCCCTATGCCAACACAAGTCTCACCAGCACAAATGGGTCCTATGCCATCTCAAGTCTCGCCAGCACAATTTGGTCCTATGCCGCCTCAAGCTTTACCAACACAAGTCGCACCAACACAAGTTGCACCAGCGCAAGTTTCACCAACTCAACAAATAGTGAAAACAAATGTAATGAATACGGTTGTTCCACATGTTCATCCAACACATACAACGACTGTTAATAAACATGTGTTTACACATCAACACTATTTTCCTCAAACACAATCGGTTGTAAATCAGTGCTTTAATCAACAAATGGTATGTTGCCCGCCACCTCCATGTTGTCCACCGAGACCATTTGGATTTTAATTGATATAAGGGCAACGTTGCCCTTATATCCATACATAAGAAGGGAATGTAAAGCATGTAATGAAGGTTTTGTATGTAACAGGCTATAAAGCTTTTGAATTCGGTATTTTTAAGAATGATCATGAAGCGGTCAAATATATAAAAAAAGCAATTAGAAATCGTCTGCAGCCTTTAGTGGAAGAAGGGCTAGAATGGGTCATTATTTCTGGGCAGCTAGGTACAGAATTATGGACAGCTGAGGTTGTTTTTGAATTGCAAGAGGAATATTTCGATATCAAACTTGGTGTTTTATTACCATTTTTAAAGCAAGAAGAATCGTGGAATGAGGTAAATCGAGCCTATTATGAATCGATACTGGCACGAGCTGATTTTGTGGACGCTATTTTTAAAAGGCCTTACGAAGGGCCACAGCAATTACGCATTAAAAATGAGTATATGATTCAAAAAAGTGACGCTGTGCTGATTATTTATGATGTAGAAAAAGAAGGTTCACCGAAATTTGCTTATTTTGCCGCGTTTAAGAGGCATGAACAGGGGGAATATCCGATTTTGGTTATTAGTTTAGATGATCTTCAGCAGGCCGCTGAAGAAAGCGAGTGGACAGATTAATCGTTAACGTACATTGTTTTACGTAAATCTCTGTTGACAAATGCTGTTGATTTATGAGACTTTGGCTTAAATGAGCCAAAAATCAACAATATTATTAGAACCTGACGTAAAAATGATAAGTTTCGTTGACAAATTCGTAGAGATTTGAAAAAATATAATCAAATTAGATGATTAGCGAAAGTATTGAGGTGAAATCTTATGCTATCTGATAAGATCAAATTAACAGCTAAAGATATTTTAGAGAAAGATTTTAAAACAGCTATGCGCGGTTATAAACCAGAAGATGTAGATCAGTTTTTAGATTTGATTATAAAAGATTATGAAGCCTTTCATCAAGAAATTGAAGACTTGAGGCAGGAAAATCTTAAATTGAAGAAACAAGCGGAGGCTGTTACACCCCAACGCCCGGCACAGCCTGTACAAAGCACGTCTCCAGGGACAACAAACTTTGATATCTTGAAACGTCTATCCAATCTAGAGAAACACGTTTTTGGCAGTAAATTATTTGACTAGGAACTGAGTTTTTTTAGTCTGTCATTAATTTCTATTGTTTTTTATTATGAAATTGGATATAATTATTTATGTTGACGTTTGGGTAATTGCTGTAGCATTTTTGCTATAGAGGAAAGTCCATGCTCGCACGGGCTGCGATGCCCGTAGTGTTCGTGCCTGGCGAAAAAATAAGCTTGGGCAACAGTTGAAAACTGTTGACGGCTGGGAAAATGCCTAAGTCCGTTTTGGATATGGCATGAATACCTGTAAAAGTGCCACAGTGACGTAGCCTTTCTAGAAATAGAAAGGGTGGAACGCGGTAAACCCCACGAGCGAGAAACCCAAATTATGGTAGGGGCGCTTTCTTTCTTGGAAATGAACGAGAAGAAGGACAGAAGCAATTGTTTCTGTAGATAGATGATTACCACCAAAGTACGAGATGATAAGTCGTTTGCAGTACTGAGGAACAAAACATGGCTTATAAAACGTCTTCATACATGAATGGCAACCTATAACTCTCCTTTTAATTAAGGAGAGTTTTTGTCTGTTGGCTAAACTTCCATAAATGAGTAGGTAAATGTACTTAAACCTCTACACGAAATAAGTAAAATCGCTTATTATAAGGAGAAGTGTAAATTAAATCGGGGGTTTGAAGGAAGTGCCAGACATACAATCCAAAATCACTATTCCAGATATTTATTCTTTAGTACAATCTGCGCTGCAACAAATGGAAGAAGGCGCACTTGTTTTTTCACAAGATGGAAAAATTCTCGACTCTAACAGTTCAGCAGAGATTATTACAGGGTATTCAGGGTTTGAATTACATACGGTATTTTTTTCGTCCTTGTTATCAAATAGAGAAGACTATTTATCGATTCGCAAGGCACTAGAGAAGGAAGTTTATCATATTAATTCATTCGATATGGTTCGAAAGAATGGAGAACATTATACGAGTAAGATTAAAATTAGTAAAACAGAGATCGGTCAATCGACACAGCTTTTTTTAGTTACTTTTGAGAATAGTTCTTTTCAAAGTAGAGCAGAGCAAGAACTATTAGTTGCTAGAAAAATATATGAAAACATTGAAGAAGGCGTGTTATACACCGACCACAAAGGGAAAATTCTATCTGTTAATCCTGCATTTGAAATCGTAACAGGGTATTTAGAAGAGGAAGTACTCGGAAAAAACCCGAATATTTTGCAATCGGGTTACCATCAAGCTGATTTTTATCAAGCGTTGTGGAAGGATGTTCATGAAAAAGGATATTGGAAAGGGGAGATTTGGAATAGGAGAAAGAATGGTGAGATTTTCCCGGAATGGCTCACGATTAGTTCTGTTTCCAATGAGTATGGCCATGTAACGAATTATGTAGCTGTATTTTCCGATATTACAGATCGCAAGCAAAAAGAAAAACAAATTCAAAAGCTATCCAATTATGATGCATTAACAGGTACGACGAATCGTTCTATATTATCTCAGGAGTTGCTGCGGCTGATTGAAACAGCTAATAAATATAATCAAACGCTTGCTGTTTTATTCCTTGATTTAGATCGATTTAAAGTGATTAACGAAACATTAGGACATAATTATGGAGATTTATTATTAAAAAAGGTTGCCTCGCGTATTAAAGGGATGTTAAAAAATAAAGATTTAATTGCACGTTTTGGTGGCGATGAATTTGTCATCGTTTTACCGAATATTAAGCATGCGAGGGAAGTCGTTCAAATTTCAGAGGATATTATACAGGCTTTGGAGCAACCTTTTTTACTTGATAATCAAGAAGTGTATGCGACGACGAGCATTGGTATTTCCTTATATCCACATGATGGTGATGGCGTAGACCTATTGATTAAAAATGCAGAAAAAGCGGTGCATAAAGCAAAAGCGAATGGCGGAAGCAGCTTTGAATTATTTTATGAAGAACTGCAGCCCTTTAATAAGTCAAGGCGCATCATTCTTGAAAATGGATTGCGAAAAGCGATAGAGAATGATGAACTAATGCTATATTACCAGCCGCAAGCTTCTTTGAAGACCGGACAACTAACTGGAGTGGAAGCGCTTTTACGTTGGCATCATTCAGAATTGGGCTATATTTCTCCAGGGGAATTTATTCCAATAGCTGAAGAAACAGGATTGATTATTCCAATTAGTGAATGGGTTATTAATCAAGCTTGTGAAGAGGTTAAGCAATTACATGTTTCAGGGCATACTAATCTTAAAGTCGGGATTAATATTTCAGGTGTGCACTTTAGTCAAAGTGATTTTTTGAAAAGGGTAAGTGAAATTATTCAAAATACAAACATTAATCCATATAATGTGGATTTAGAATTAACAGAAAGTATGATTATGCCTAATGCAAAGGATTCCATTGATAAGTTAGTGAAGCTTAAGCGAATGGGCCTGAAATTATCAATTGATGATTTTGGTACAGGCTATTCATCTCTTAGCTATCTTCATCGCTTTCCAATTGATACATTAAAAATTGATCAAAGCTTTATTCGAAATTTAATGTCGGTTAAAGGAGATGCGGCGATTATCAAAGCGATTATTACGATGGCTAAAACACTACAGCTAGATATTATTGCTGAGGGAGTCGAAGATAAAAAACAATTAGACTTTCTTGAGCAGGAGAATTGTGATATTATTCAAGGGTTTTATTTATCTAAACCGATCCCTTTTCCAGAGCTAGTGCAATTTTTAGAAATGTGGAATCCGGACGTGTTAAGCGGAAAGTAGGTGCTATATAAAATGAAATCATTTGACATCATTGCCACATCGGCAATGGGATTAGAGTCTGTTGTAGCCAAGGAAGTGCGTAATCTCGGCTACGAATGTACAGTAGACAATGGGAAAGTTATATATAAGGGAGATGCGGCCGCGATTGCGCGCTCTAACCTTTGGCTAAGAAGCGCCGATCGGATTAAGATTAAAGTAGGCGAATTCAAGGCAACTACATTTGATGAATTATTTGAAAAAACGAAAGCATTAAATTGGGAAGATTATTTATCGGTGGATGCGGAGTTTCCTGTTAGCGGAAAATCTGTTAAATCTACTTTATACAGTGTGCCGGACTGTCAAGCGATTGTTAAAAAGGCTATCGTTGACCGCTTAAAGCATAAATATAAGCAAGTATCGTGGTTTACGGAGAGTGGTCCCCTCTTTAAAATTGAGGTATCGATTTTAAAAGATATCGTCACGTTAACGATTGATACATCCGGGGCGGGTTTACATAAGCGGGGATATCGCAGCGGACAAGGTGAAGCTCCTCTAAAAGAAACAATGGCTGCAGCTTTAATTTTGTTAACCAATTGGCATGCGGATAAACCATTTATCGATCCGTTCTGCGGTTCAGGAACGATTCCGATTGAAGCGGCTTTAATTGGACAAAATATCGCACCAGGCTTTAATCGTGAGTTTGTATCAGAAAGCTGGGGCTGGTTTGATGCGAAAATTTGGGATGAAGTACGTACAGAAGCTGAAGATTTAGCAAAGTACGATCAACCGCTAGATATCTCTGGTTCTGATATTGATCACCGAATGGTTGAGATTGCGAAGGCGAATAGTGCCGAAGCAGGACTTGGTGATCTTATTGATTTTAAACAAATGCAAGTGCGTGATATTTCAACGAAGAAGGAATATGGTGTAATTGTTGGTAATCCTCCGTATGGAGAGAGGATTGGAGAGAAGAAAGCGGTCGAAAAAATGTATCAAGAAATGGGGCAGGCCTTTGCTAAGCTGGATACATGGTCGATCTATATCATCACATCTCATCCAGATTTTGAGCGACTGTATGGTAAACCAGCTACGAAGAAGCGTAAGCTCTTTAACGGATTTATTCGCACAGATTATTATCAGTACTGGGGGAAACGTCCACCGCGTAAAGGCTGATAGGTCAATTTCTGTAAAAAATATGGTTGTGGGCGTTTGATAATTCATTCCAACCTTGCTTATCATTCCCTTTTCTGCTATTCTAAAGAAGAATTATTTTTGTTCTAGGTTTAAGGAAAGCCCTTAATATTTCATGAGCAAGGATAGTAATACAATGTGTCGTAAGCGCACTAGGAGGCAACAAAAATGGAACAAGGTAAAGTAAAATGGTTTAACGCAGAAAAAGGTTTTGGATTCATCGAACGTGAAGGTGGAGACGATGTATTCGTACACTTCTCAGCAATCCAAGGCGAAGGATTCAAAACATTAGAAGAAGGACAAGACGTGACTTTTGAAGTAGAACAAGGTCAACGCGGACCTCAAGCTTCTAACGTTACTAAAGCTTAATTCTAAAAACACAGACAGACTCTCCATTTAGGGAGTCTGTTTTTTTATGTAAAGTTGCTAATCCATAATACTATTTAGCGTCCAATTATGTAAAAATCTTGACCATTTTAAAAAAATAAAGGATAATATAAATTTGTCTTAGAATATATACTACATAGGAATAATTGACTGTTCCTTTATAAAAAATAGAGAAGATGTTAAACAAAGGGGAGACAAAAATGCTTAAAACACTACCTTTTCCAGTTACTAAAGAAGATTCTTTTTATGATAAACTTTCCGAATGGATCGGTGATGTTTTTTACGATATTCTTCCCGATAAAGGCTTTGAGCTACGTGATGAGCAAGTTTTTATGGCTTTTCAATTAGAAAAAGCATTTAAGGAAAAGAAGATAAGCTTTGCTGAAGCGGGGGTTGGAACAGGGAAAACCCTTGTGTACTTACTTTATGCGCTCTGCTATGCGCGTTATACGAATAAACCGGCGATTATATCTTGTGCAGATGAAACGCTGATTGAACAGCTTGTTAAAAAAGAAGGAGACATTCAAAAGATTAAAGATGCTCTTGGTATTACGATGGATGTACGCTTAGCGAAATATCATGATCAATATGTGTGTTTGAAGAAACTGGACCATGCAATCAATCATATCGATTCAGAAGGGATTGATCGATTGTATGATGAATTACCTAGCTTTGTACATGATCATGGATCGATGACTTCCTATACTCCTTATGGAGATCGAAAGCAATATCCATATTTAGATGATGAAGACTGGGCAGAAGTTGGTTGGGATGCGCTGCAAAACTGCTTTACTTGCGATAAGCGTCATCGTTGTGGACAAACATTATCACGTGACTATTATCGAAAAGCAGCAGATCTTATTATTTGTTCTCATGATTTCTTCATGGAACATGTATGGACAAAGGAGAAGCGTAAACGAGAAGGTCAATTGCCATTGTTGCCTGAGCATAGCTGTGTGGTTTTTGATGAAGGTCACTTACTAGAATTATCTGCTCAAAAAGCACTTACGTATAAAATAGGTGAGCAAACACTAGAAACAGTGCTAGAGCTTTTATCTGCGAATCAAGTGCGTGAAGAAACTTTATTTATGATTGAAGACTTAATTGATCTTAATGAAGAATTCTTTTACCTTTTAAAAGAAAAGGCGATTCATGTTAGCGGTTCAAATCGCTATGAAATTCCTTCGTCGACACAATTAACAAGTTTCGCTCTTACATTTCAGCGGCAAATTGAAAAGCTGGAAGAAAGTTTAGTATTTGAAGCAGAAATGTATACGATTAATGAGTATGATTTGAATGTTGTTGAAGAATATTTAGAACAACTTGGGTATTCGTTATCGCTGTTTGCTAGAAACGAACAAGCGATTACGTGGTTTGAAGAAAATGCTGAAACGAAAACGCTCGTTATTATGCCGCGTCTTGTAAAAGATATTTTAGCTGATCAAGTATTTAATAAACAGCTTCCATATATTTTCTCATCTGCTACGTTATCGGATAATCAATCGTTTGAGTATATTGCTGATAGTCTTGGGATTCAAGATTACTTAAGTTTTTCTGTCGAATCTCCATTTGATTACGATGAGGTAATGGATATTTATATGCCTGCTTTTGAAGAAAGTCGAGGGCAAGATAAGCTGCAGTATACGTTGAAAACGATTGAAGAAAATGAAGGAAAGACACTTGTTCTCTTTCAATCGAAGGAAGAATTGCAATGGTTCCGTGAACATTGTTCAGAAAGCAGCTATCCGCTTTATTTTGAGGGAGACGCAGAAATCAGTGAACTTGTGAAAAAGTTTCAAGAAGAAGAGCAGTCTGTTCTGCTTTCCTATCATTTATGGGAAGGGTTGGATGTACCGGGATCATCGCTTGAAAATGTCGTCATTTTCTCTTTGCCGTTCCCGCCTCATGACCCGGTTTTCACAGCGCAACGAAAAGCGGTAGATGAGCCGTTTGAAAAAGTAGATATGCCGTACATGTTATTACGATTAAGACAAGGAATTGGCCGTTTAATTCGAACGAGTGAAGATAAAGGCTCTGTCCATATTTTACTTGAAAAAGATGTGCAGCCAGCTGTAGTTGAAAAAATTGTTTCCGTTTTACCGACAAAAGTACAGGCCTAGAAAAAAAGTCAAGGTGGATCATATAAGCCACCTTGACTTTTTTAGGTTTTGTTAAACAATATTGTTGATAAAATGAGTCAAAAATTAACAACCTTCTATAACAAGGCCTTCTTTATAATAAGAGGGTTTTTCATTTTATCTTTTCCCGACAGAAGACTCCCATCCTCAAGGAATATGAAGGGCAATAGCCCAATGAGTAGGTGGGAGATAAATGTCGGTTGGCGGTAGCCAAAACACTTGTTTGTATGGTAAAATATTCCTGTAAGTTGTTCTTTGAAAACTGAAGATAGGAGGTTGTGACAGGAAAAACGTCTGTCGCGTAAAATCTTCAACGTTCTAATCGCCTCCACACGCACCGAAGTAGCGAAAACCAAG
>Ga0182739_1002112_pt1 | contig 19024 bp, 16 predicted proteins | sample eDN5th30CBELigBY_FD_128873 | JGI IMG/M metagenome (GOLD analysis project Ga0182739, IMG submission 128873) | Enriched backyard soil microbial communities from Emeryville, California, USA - eDNA 5th pass 30_C BE-Lig BY (version 2) (version 2) | ecosystem: Environmental > Terrestrial > Soil >...
GTCGATCTGCCGGCGGGTCGAGGCGACGACGCCCGCGACGCGGCCGTCGGGGTCGGGGACCGCGGCGGCCGAGGCGACGTCGCCTTCGAGGTCGGCGATGAGGGCAGCGGCCTCCTGTTCGGCCGTCGCGAGGTCGTCGCCCAGCTTGCCGACGGCGTCCTCCAGTGAGCGGGCCTGGCCGACGGCCTCTTCGGCGGCGCGGATGCTCACGGCCGCCTCGCCGCCGTCGCCTGCGCCGATCGCGGTCTGCGCCGCCGCGAGCTGCTCGTCGGCGAAGGCGAGTCGCTGCCGCACCTGCTCCGGATTGTCGGCGATGGTGGCGAGGGCGTCGGCGGAGTACGACTGCCGCAGGGCGGTCAGCCGGGCCGCGGCCGCTTCCGCGTCACGGCCGACGCTCGCGCGCAGCTCCTGCACGCGGGCGAGGGCCTCCGGTGCGTTCTGCTCGAGTTTGCGCAGCTCGTCGAAGGCGGCCGCCTTCTCGTCGAGCTCGGCGTTGGCGTGGGCGCACAGCTCGATGATCTGCGTGTTCCACGACCTGATGTCCTGCTCCGTGTCTGGTGTCGAGTCGTCGAGCTGCTGCTGGAGCGAGAACGCGCGGTCGAGGTCGGCCTTGGCCTGCGCGAGGGCGGCCTCGAACTCCGCGGCGGCGGCGTCGCCGAACTGGGCCTTCGCGAAGCCGAGCTCCTGCTCGCTCGTCTTGAGGGCGTCGTCGGTCTGCACGAGCGCGGAGGCGGCGCGGCGCGCGAGCTCCTGCGTCGTCAGCTGCTCGACGGCGGGGGGACCGCCGCCGATGGCGGGCTGTTTCGCCTTGCGGCGCGCGCGGACGACCAGCCAGATGATCGCGCCGACGACGACCACGAGCAGCACGACGAACAGGATGCCGCCGAGCCCTCCGCCGGAGCCTCCTGCGGCATCGGCGAGGCCGTCGGCTGCGGCCATGGCACCGGCCACCCAGTCGTCGCCCTGCAGGGCCGGACCGATGCGCTGCTGCTCGATCGTCGCGAGCTGATCGTCGCTGACGGGTCCTGCCGGGTCGCCGGAGAGGTAGAACGTGCGGCCCTCCGTCGAGACGGCCAGGAGGTACTGGTTGACCCCCAGCCCGTTGAGCCTGGCCGTGTCGTTGGCCCACTCCCCGGCGTCGGCGGGATCGGTGAACCGGTCGACGTACACGACCCACAGATCGATGTTCGACGAGGCCGACAGCGCTTCGGAGCGGGACTGGACGGCCTGCTCCTGGGAGGTGCTGAGCACGCCGGAGTCATCGAGCACGCGCGAGTCGCCCAGAGGGATCGGATCCGTCGCGGACGCGGCCAGGGCACCTCCGAACGTGACCGAGACGGCGGCCGTGAGCGCCAGCGCCAACACCCGCGGCCAACGCGATCGCATCGGTGGATCCTCCTCGCCGGGGACGCCGCTGCCTGCCCCCGGTGCGAGTCTATGCCCCGTGCCGCATGCGGCGATAGGCGCGCACGACGGCGTCGCCTATGGATCTGCCGAGTCCCTGCGGGGCGAGCGTCGCTGCATGCCCGGGAGGTCGGTGCGGGCTAGGCTCGCGCCTTCGGAGGGTGACATGGACGACAGGTACGGCACGGATGTCCTGGCGGCGGGCTGGCGGGATGCCGGACGCCGCGCGACGCCCGAGATCGAGGCGGAGCGCGACCTCGTCGTGGAGGTCGCCGCCGACGGCTACTGCGGCGCCGTCGTCGGTCTCCAGCCCGGGCTCGTCGAGCTGGAGGACCGTCACGGGCGGCGCCGGCTGTTCCCGCTGGGCGGGGGATTCCTCATCGACGGCGCGGCGGTCGCGCTCGTGGCGCCGCGGCCGAAGGCGCCCGTCGGGCCTGCGCGGACGGCATCCGGCTCGTTCGCGGCGCCGCAGGCACGCGCACGGGTCGCCCGCGCGTCGCGCATCCTGGTCGAGGGGAAGCACGACGCCGAACTGGTCGAGAAGGTGTGGGGCGACGACCTCCGCGCCGAGGGCGTCGTCGTCGAGTTCCTGCAGGGGGTCGACCTGCTCGACACGGTGCTGCGCGACGATCCGCCCTCCGCGGGCCGCCGTTACGGCGTGCTCGTCGACCACCTCGTGCCTGGGTCGAAGGAGACGCGGCTCGCCGAGGCCGTCTCCCGCGGCCCGCACGGACGGTTCGTCCGCATTGTCGGGCATCCGCACGTGGACGTGTGGCAGTGCGTCACGCCTCGGGCGCTGGGCATCGCGCGGTGGCCGGACGTGCCGCGGGGGATCGACTGGAAGACCGGCGTCAGCCGTGCGCTCGGCTGGCCCGCCGAGACGCCCGTCGACCTGGCCCGCAACTGGCAGCGCATCCTCGGCGCGGTCACGAGCTACCGCGACCTCGACCCCGCGCTGCTGGGTCGCGTCGAGGAGCTGATCGACTTCGTGACGCAGGACGCCCCCGCCGCCGGGGCTCCCTGAGACGTCACACCCCCCCGGTCGTTGAGCGCAGGCGCGCAGCGCCGGAGACGAAACGCAACCCCGCAGCGGACCTACCCCCCCGGTCGTTGAGCGCAGGCGCGCAGCGCCGGAGACGAAACGCAGCCCCCACGCAGCCTCCGTACGCAGCGTCGGCGGTGGTCGGTAGCCTGGAGCGGTGTCCGAGCCCGACCAGTCCGCAGCGCCCCGCTTCCGGGATGCGCCCGTCTCGTTCGTGCGCCGGAGCGGCCGGATGAGCGACGCGCAGGAGCGCGGGTGGGACGAGCTCGCCCCCCGCTACCTCGTGGGCGTGCAGCGCGATGCCGCCGCCACCAGCATCCTCCCCGGCACGACCGTCGAGCCCGCGGCGCTGTTCGGGCGCGAAGCGCCCCTGATCGTCGAGATCGGCTCGGGGCAGGGACACGCGATCGTCCACGCCGCCGCCGCGCGCCCGGAGACCGACTTCCTCGCGGTCGAGGTGTTCCGCGCGGGCCTCGCACGCACGATGCTGGACGCCGATCGCGCCGGCATCGGCAATCTCCGGCTCGTCGAGGCGAACGCGCCAGAGGTCCTCGAGCACCTGCTGCCCGCCGCTTCCGTCGACGAGCTGTGGGTCTTCTTCCCCGACCCCTGGCACAAGAAGAAGCACACCAAGCGCCGGCTGATCGCGCCCGCCTTCCCGCCGCTGGCCGCCCGCGCCCTCCGCGACGGCGGGGTGCTGCGCCTGGCGACCGACTGGGAGGACTACGCGCTGCAGATGCGCGAGGTGATGTCCGCCGCCGCCGGCTTCACGGCGCTGGAGGACGACTGGGCTCCCCGGTTCGAGGGACGCGTCATGACGGCGTTCGAGCGCAAGGGCCTCGCCAAGGGGCGTGAGATCCGCGACCTCGCCTACCGCCGGGCGCCCCGGTCGTGAGCGGGGTCGCTCCCACGGGCGCATCGTCGACCGGGCGTACGGCGACCGGTCCCGTTCCGATCGTGCGCGACCGCTGGCGGATGGTCCGGCCGCTCGCGCACCGCGACTTCCGGATGCTGTTCGCCTCGGTCGTGCTGTCGGTGTTCGCGGCGGGGATGTGGGCCGTCGTGATGGTGTACTCGGTGATCGACGCGGGCGGCGACGAGCTGGCCCTGTCCGTCGTCGCGGCCGCCAGCGCGATCGGCCTGCTGGCGTGCGCGATACCCGGCGGCATCGTGGCCGACCGTGTGTCGCGACGACTCGTGATCCGCGTCGTCCAGGCGTCGAACGTCGTCGCGATCTCGTCCGTCGTGCTCGTGAGCTTCCTGGGATCGGTGACGATCGCCCACCTCACCGTCGTCGCCTTCGTGCTGGGGGCCGGCGCGGGCTTCTTCTTCCCCGCCTACAGCGCGCTCCTGCCGCGCATCCTGCCGCCGGGCCAGCTGTTGGCGGCGAACGGCCTCGAAGGCGCCATCCGGCCGGCGCTGCAGCAGGCGGCCGGACCCGCTGCGGCCGGAATGCTCGTGGCGGCGGTGATGGCGCCCGCGCACGCGACGGTCGCCGTCGCCGCCGCGTACGTCCTGGCGCTCGTCCTGCTGACGTTCGTGCGGCCGGAGCCCGCTGCGAGCCCCGCCGCCGGCTCCGACGGCACGGAGCCCGCGGGCGGCACGGCGCTGCAGGTGTCGCGCGGCGCCTTGCGCGACCTCGCCGACGCCGTCGCGTTCACGGTGCGCACGCGATGGCTCCTGTGGACGCTGCTGTTCGCGACCGTCTGGGTGCTCGTCGTGCTGGGACCGGAAGAGGTGCTGCTCCCGTTCCTCACGCGCGATCGCATCGGCGCCGATCCGCGGTGGTTCGGGTTCCTGCTGGCCGTCTACGGCATCGGCGGGGTCGCGGGGCCGCTCGTGGTGTCGTCGATGCGACTGCCGCGTCGCTATCTCACGGCGATGACGCTCGTCTGGGGCGTCTCCACGCTGCCGTACATCGTGCTCGGGGTCACGGACGTCTACGCGGTCATGCTGGCGTGCGTGTTCGCGATGGGCTTCGGCTTCAGCTACGGGAACGTCATCTGGGGGACGCTCCTGCAACGGCGGGTGCCGACCCACATGCTGGGCCGGGTGTCGAGCCTCGACTTCTTCGTCTCACTCGCCCTCATGCCGGTGTCGATGGCGCTCGCGGGGCCGCTGGCGCGCGTCGTCCCGATCCCGGTCATCTTCATCGTCGCGGGGATCGTCCCGTTCGTCCTGAGCATCGTCGTGCTGTTCGTCGCCCGGATGCCGCAGGACGAGATCGCCCACCCGCTGGCGGACGACTGACATGGCCGACCACGCCGTCCCGGCCGGCATCCGTCGCCCTGTCCTGTCCGTGCGGATCCTCCCCGCCGTCCTCGTGTGCCTGGCCGCTCCCGCCTTCTTCGTCCTGCTCGTGCCGTGGCTCGGCTGGACGCTGCTGGCGGCGGGGCTCGCCGTCTCGGCGCTCCTGGAGCGGGGGAGGGTCGCCGCCCCGGGGCCGTCGCTGACCCGCGACCTGTCGCTCATCGCCGCCGGTCTGCTCATCGTCAGCGCGATCCCGCTGAAGGCCGAGCTCGACAACCCGGCGATGCTGCGGTTCACGCTCGCCCTCGGCGGTGCGGTCGTCGTGCCGTACGTACTGTCGCGCTGGGTGTACCGGGACTACGCGATCCGCTTCCCGTGGCGCGGCGGGCACCGATGGCGGCCGTGGCAGTGGGCGTGGCTCGGCGCCGTGCTCGTGCTGGGCTGGCTGATCCTGCCGTTCTACTTCATCACGTCGGGCGTCTATCGGAACTGGCCCGTCGTCGACTCACCCGACCTCATCGCGCGGCTGTTCGTCGGTGTGGGCGCCGTGGGCATCTGGGACGAGCTGTTCTTCATCTGCACGTGCTTCGTGCTGCTGCGGCGCCACTTCGCGGATGCGACCGCGAACGTCCTGCAGGCGGTCGTGTTCGTGTCGTTCCTGTGGGAGCTCGGCTATCAGGCGTGGGGTCCCGTGCTGACGATCCCGTTCGCGCTGCTGCAGGCGGTGATCTTCCTGCGCACGCGTTCTCTCGGGTACGTCGTGACGGTGCATCTGCTGTTCGACGCCGTCGTATTCGGGGTCCTCGTCCATGCGCACAATCCGGGCCTGCTGGACGGGCTGTTCCTCGTCGCGCCGTAGCCGGGTCGCGTGCCCAGGCGCTGCGCAGGATGCCGGGCTAGAGTCGGAGGCGGATCCCCGACAGGGTCCCCGGACGACGGATCAGTACCCGGTGAGCGACAAGACTGGCCAGGAGGTCGTCATGTCGTGGGTCGTTCTCGTCGTGTCCGGAGTGCTCGAAGCCGTCTGGGCGACGGCGCTGGGCAAGTCCGAGGGCTTCACGAAGCTCTGGCCGAGCGTCGTGTTCGCCGTCGCGCTCATCGCCAGCATGGGCGGGCTGGCGTGGGCGATGCGCGACATCTCCACCGGCACGGCGTATGCCGTCTGGGTCGGCATCGGCGCTTCGCTGACGGTCGCCTGGGCGATGATCACCGGCGACGAGGACTTCTCGATCCTCAAGACGCTGCTGATCCTCGGGCTCGTCGGCTGCGTCGTCGGCCTGAAGCTCGTCGGCGGCGAGCACTGACGCCGCGCGCCGCCCCCTCCCCGCCCCCCCGCTCCCGCTCATCCGTCCGTATCCGCACGGATGGGTCGCAATGACACGGTTTCCGGCCGGATGAACCTGCGCGCCCCGCTGCTCATCCGTCCGTAACCGTACGGACGGGGCGGAATGGCGCCGGTTGCGGCCGGATGAGCGGATGGCGGATGCCGGCGCCTACAGGAGGTCGAGCAGCGCCGGGCCGAACACGATGAGGGCGGCGACCGGAACGACCAGCAGCGCCAGGGCGGCCAGGCCGATCACGAGCATGCTGCCGAGGATCGACAGCACCGCGGCGGCCGTCGTCGAGGCGACGCCGGACGCCGTGCGGCGCGAGGCGCGGACTGTCGTGCGGATGCGGGGCAGGGTCGCGGTGGCCATGTTCCGACGCTACGAACCGGGATCGGGCGGCCGCGTCGCCCTGCGGACTGATCGGCATCCAACGGGAGGATGATTCCGCGACGACTCCCGCCGCGAAGTCTCACCTTCAAGATGAACGAGAAGTGACTTTCGGGCGAATCCTTGACGCGGATTCGGGCCTGAGTATCTTGGGTCTTGCGAAGGAAAACGGAAACGAAAGAACCTCGAAAGAGGGACCGAAACGGGAACCGAGAACGCATTGATGATCGCCCCGGGGCTTCGGCTCCGGGGCGATCTTCTTGTGCGCGCTTCGTGCGCCCCGGAGGCTCACGCGGCGGCGAGGACACCCGCCAGCGGAGTGGGGATGCGGCTCGGCGGAAGAGCCTCGGCAAGCAGTCGCGCGTAGCGCGCCTTGTTGCCGCTGCGTCCGCCGAAGAAGCGCGTCAGCTGGGCTTCGACGGAACGGACCCGCTGCGCCGGCTGACGCTGCAGCCGGCGGAATGAGTCCAGTTCGCCCTGCGCCGCGATGACAGCCTCGACCGCGGTCGCGCCGAGGGCGCGCACGAGCTCGGCCTCCAGGTCCGGCTCGCACACGAACACCTCGTCGATCACGCGCGCGAAGTCGTCCCGCTCGGGCGCGTCCACGAGGCCGATGACGCGCTCGCCGGACAGCGTCGCCACGGCCCGACGCGCGCCCTTCGAGCCGCCGACGGGAAGGATGCGGGGGACCGGTATCCCGAGCCCCGCGGCGATCGCCTCCAGCGCGGCGCGGTCGCTGCGCCTTCGACCAGGATCACGGTCATGCAGGGAAGTGTACGGCCGTCCTCACGCACGCCTCACGCTCGCTCGCCGGCCTCCGCGATGAGGAGCTCCACGGCGGGAAGATCGGGCGCCGCCCAGTCCCTGCCGCCGAGGTCGCGCGGGGCCACCCACTCCAGACTGTCGTGATCGGTGCTGCGCCGCGGAGGCGGACCGTCCAGTCGGGAGCGGAAGCAGCTCAGGCGGATCACCCGGCCATCGACGACCGTCTCGTCGCTCGTGAGAAGCGCGCCGACCAGGATCGTCGCGTCGAGCTCCTCGCGGATCTCGCGGCGCAGCGCCGCGGCCGGCTCCTCGCCGGCCTCCACCTTGCCGCCGGGGAACTCCCACTTCCCGGCGGCGTGCCTGCCCGCAGCGCGGCGGCACACGAGGATCCGCCCGTCACTCTCGATGACCGCCGCGACGACCTGCAGCGGATCGCGCGCGACGTCACCCGTCACTGTGCCCCCGACAGGAATCGAACCTGCGACCTTTGGTACCGGAAACCAACGCTCTATCCCCTGAGCTACGGAGGCGCACTGATCGAGGTTATCACCGAGAGATGGCTGCGACCGCCGCGGCCAGCCTCTCGGCCAGATAGCGGTGCCCCGCCGTCGATGGATGGTTGTTGCCGACCTCGCTCGTGTCGATGACCCGGAGGTAGTCGGCATCCGTGATCCAGTTCTCCGCGAGCGGCGAGATGTACCACCAGCCGCGCTGCGCCGCGAGGTCGGCGAGGTCGGCGTCGATGAGCCGGGTCGCCTCCTCCACGGGAAGGATGTGCGGCGCCGGCCCGAGGATCACGATGGGCACGTCGGGATAGATCTCCGCGAGCCGGTTCCACGCGGCATCCACCGCCTCGCGGTAGCCGTCGGGATACCGGGCGCGGTCGTTGATCGAACCCTGGACGATGATGAGATCGGGATCCAGCCACCTGTCCAGCTGCGCGATCCGCGTGCCGAAGGTCGCGCCGTTGCTGCCCGGGCGCAGGTAGCCGCTGCCCCGGATGCCGTCGACGATCGTCCGCCAGCCGGTCAGCTCGCCCACGACGTACGCGTAGCCTTCGCCGGGGGCGGCGGCCTCGCCCCAGGTCCACGAGTCGCCGAAGATGAGCACGGCGGCATCCTGGGGGAGGGCGAGAGGCTCGGGCGGCGTCGCCACCGCGAGCTCTTCGGAGCCCGCCGCGATGGTGGCTGCGGGCGGCGACCACGGACGCCAGATCGCCAGCACCGCGATGAGCGCCACGAGCATCGCGAGGGCGGCGATCGCCCACGCCGGCGGCCGCGATACGAGGCGCTCCGGTGCTCTCATGCGATGAGGGTATGTCATGTTCTCCACATGCGGAAACGGTTCCCGATCCGGGTGTCATGTGGGGGATGCCCAGGTGCTCTCGCGGCGTGCGAGGATATCCCGGTGCAGCGCATCGTGACCGCCGAACTCGACCTGGAACTGGGGTCGTCCGTCGACCTCATCTTCCAGATCACGGCGGCTCAGCCGGCGCCCGTCGTGCGCGAAGAGCTGACCTTCCTCCAGGGCGATCGCGTCTACACCGCGACCGAGGTCGTCGACCAGTCGGGCAGCCGCCTGCACCGCCTCCAGGGCGAGTCCGGACTGCTGCGCGTGAGCTACGAGGCGACGATCGACGGAAGCGCCACGCAGCGCGCGACGAGCGACCTCGAAGCCATCACCTACCTCCGTCCGAGCCGGTACTGCCAGTCCGACGAGGTCTTCGGTCAGGCCAGGAGGCAGTTCCGCGGACTGCAGGGGCGGGAGCTGATCGCCGCCGTGAGCGAGTTCGTCGCGACGTCGACGACCTACACGCCGGGACTCAGCCAGGGCACCGACTCGGCCGTGACGACGCTCATGACGGGACAGGGCGTGTGCCGTGACTACGCGCACGTCGTGATCGCCCTGCTGCGCGCGATGGACGTACCCGCCCGGTACGCCGCGTGCTACGCGCCCGGCCTTCGCCCGATGGACTTCCACGCCGTCGCCGAGGCGTACCACGACGGCAGCTGGTACGTCATCGATGCGACGCGGCTGGCGAACCGGCGGTCGCTCGTGCGCATCGCGACCGGGCGCGATGCCGCCGACTGCGCCTTCCTCAGCTACCACGGCGGACACGTCGGCCTGCAGCGGATGCGCGTCGACGCGTACGTCGTCCCGGACGACGCCTCGGACGTGGATGCGATCGACGCGGCGGCGGCGGCATCCGATCCGACGCTCGATGACTTCGGCGCGCTCGTGCAGCTGGCCTGAGGCGGCTGCGTTTCGTCTCGTCGCTTCGCTCCTCGCTCAACGACCGGGGGGCGGACGGGGAGGACGGGCGTTGAGCGAGCGGAGCGAGACGAAACGGGTCACTGCGTTTCGTCTCGTCGCTTCGCTCCTCGCTCAACGACCGGGGGGCGGACGGGGAGGACGGGCGTTGAGCGAGCGGAGCGAGACGAAACGGGTCACTGCGTTTCGTCTCGTCACTGGGCTCCTCGCTCAACGACCGGGGGCGGACGGGGCGGACGGAGCGGACGGGCGTTGAGCGAGCGGAGCGAGACGAAACGGGTCACTGCGTTTCTCTCGTCGCTTTGCTCCTCGCTCAACGACCGGGGGATGAGAGGGAGCGGGACCCGCGCCCGTAGGATTGACGGGTTATGAACCCTGATGCCCTCTCCGCGCTCCTGCTCGCCGTCGTCGCCCCGCTCGCCGAGGCGCGACGCCCCGGGTCGAGCGACGCCCTGACGGCGGCGGACTTCGTCCTGGAACGGCCGAAGAACCGCGACCACGGCGACTGGGCGTCCAACGCGGCGCTCAAGCTGAGCAAGGCCGTCGGCGCGAACCCGCGCGAGTTCGCCGCCGAGATCGCGTCCGCGCTCGCCGAGACCGACGGGATCGCGAGCGTCGAGGTCGCCGGCCCCGGGTTCATCAACATCCGTCTGGACGCGGCAGCCGCCGGTGCCCTCGCGAAGACCATCGTCGACGCCGGCGCCGTCTTCGGCACCAACGACAGCCGCGCCGACGAGGTCATCAACCTCGAGTTCGTCTCCGCCAACCCCACCGGGCCGATCCACCTGGGCGGGACGCGGTGGGCGGCCATGGGCGACGCCCTGGCCCGCATCCTCGCCAGCCAGGGTGCGCAGGTCACCCGCGAGTACTACTTCAACGACCACGGCGCCCAGATCGACCGGTTCGCCCGCAGTCTCGTCGCCGCGCACGACGGACAGCCCACGCCCGAGGACGGCTACGGCGGGGGCTACATCGTGGACATCGCCCGCCGCGTCGCGCTGGCGTATGAGGGCGACATCGACGCCCTCGACCCGACCGCGAAGCAGGAGGCGTTCCGGGAGATCGGCGTCGGCTTCATGTTCGACGAGATCAAGCAGTCGCTGCACGAGTTCGGCGTCGACTTCGACGTCTACTTCCACGAGAACGACCTGCACGACTCGGGCGCGGTGCAGCGTGCCGTCGAGCGGCTGCGCGAGCTCGGCCACATCTACGAGGCCGACGGCGCGACCTGGCTGCGGTCGACCGAGTTCGGCGACGACAAGGACCGCGTCGTCATCAAGAGCGACGGTCAGCCCGCCTACATCTCGGGCGACCTCGCCTACTACCTCGACAAGCGCGAGCGGGGCTTCAACCGCTGCATCATCATGCTCGGCGCCGATCACCACGGCTACGTGCAGCGCCTCATGGCGATGACCGCAGCCTTCGGCGACGAGCCCTACGTCAATCTGCAGATCCTCATCGGCCAGATGGTCAATCTCGTCAAGGACGGCCAGCCCGTGCGCATGTCCAAGCGGGCGGGCACCGTGGTCACCCTCGAAGACCTCGTCGAGATCGTCGGCGTGGATGCCGCGAGGTACGCGCTCACCCGCAGCTCGGCCGACTCGAACCTCGACATCGACCTCGACGTGCTGCAGAAGCGCACGAACGACAACCCGGTGTTCTACGTGCAGTACGCCCACGCACGCACGCACAACGTCGGCCGCAACGCCGAGGCCGCGGGCGTCACGCGCGACGCCTTCGCGCCCGAGCTGCTCGGCCACGAGACCGAGTCGGCCCTGCTCGGCGCGCTGCAGGAGTACCCGCGCGTCGTCGCGTACTCCGCCGAGGTGCGCGAGCCTCATCGCGTGGCGCGCTACCTCGAAGAGCTCGCCGGGCTCTACCACCGCTGGTACGACAACTGCCGCGTCACTCCCCTCGGGGACGAGGAGGTCACCGACCTCCACCGCACGCGCCTGTGGCTCAACGACGCCACGGGGCAGGTGCTCCGCAACGGCCTCACCCTGCTCGGGGTCACCGCCCCCGAGCGCATGTGACGGATGCCGGTCCGACGATGACCGCCGACGAGAACCCCACCGAGCCGCTGCCCGACCTGCGCGCGCAGTGGGTCCTGTCGACGGAGGGACAGCCCCCGGCGCCCCCGGCGCCCCCGGCGAAGCGGCGGCGCTGGCCCTGGCTCGTCGGCGTGCTCGTCGTCGCGGCGCTGGCCGTCGGCGCCTGGCTGGCGGGGGAGCAGATCGCCCGCGGCATCCTGGAGCGGACGATCCGGGAGCAGGCGATCACGCAGCTCTCCCTTCCGGCGGATCAGCAGATCGACGTCGATGTGACGGGTCCCGTGCTCCTGCCCCTCCTCGTCGGCAACCTCGCGGAGGTGCGCATCGCCTCCGACGACGTGCCGATCGGAGACTTCCACGCCGACGTCGTCGTCGAGGCTCAGGACGTCCCGATCCGCGGGGACGGCGACTGGAGCGGCGCGTACGCGACGGTGCGGCTCGACGAGGCGCAGCTGCAGGCGCTGCTGAGCACGGTCGACGGATTCCCGTCGGGAACGGTGGAGATCGACGCACCCGATGTGGTCGCGACGTTCGACCTCGACGCCCTCATCACGACGGTCCCAGTGGCTGTCGCGCTGGCGCCCCGCGCCGAGGCGGGCGAGCTCGTGCTGACGCCCTCCTCGCTGCGGATCGCCGGGGCCGAGATCTCCGCCGACGCGATCCTGCGGCAGTTCGGCGCCCTCGCGTCGACGGTCGTGCGCGACTGGGACGTCTGCGTCGCGGAGTACCTTCCCGCCGCACTGACCCTGACCGACGTGACCGTCGAGTCCGGCGCCGTGGTCGCCGACTTCGAGATCGACAGCGCGATCCTGCGCGACGACGCGGCGCGGACGAAGGGCACCTGCGCCTGAGCCGCCTCCCGGCCGATGTGCCCGCCGGCCGGTGTCCGCAACTCAGGCGACCGGCCTCCTTGCCGCCGCGCGGAGCGCGCGGGGTGCGCTCCTGCCTGAGTTGCGCGCAGCGGACGGGGCCGCCGTCACGCGGCGGGAGCGGGTGGGCCGGTGCCCTAGACTTTGAGGCACCGCATGCAAGGGCCCGCCTGGCGTGATCGTTCCGCCGGCGGCCGACGTCTCCACCCGATTGGTGCTCACCGTGTCCGCCTCTGAGAACCGCGCGCTCGTTCCGGAGTGGCTCGTCGCGCCGGAGGATGCCAACGGCCTCGTCGAGGCGGTGTGGCCGGTGTCCGCGGGGCGCGACGAGCACGGTGTCGTCTCCCTCGGCGGCGTGCCCGTCTCCGAGCTGCGGGAGCGCTTCGGCACCCCCCTGTACGTCATCGACGAGAGCGCCGTCCGCGCGCGTGCGCGCGAGGTGCTCGCCGCCTTCCGCAGCGCCACGGCGCGCCATGGCGTGCAGGCGCGCGTCTACTACGCGGGCAAGGCGTTCCTCAGCACCGAGATCGTGCGCTGGGTCACCGCCGAGGGCCTCGCCGTTGACGTCGCGACGGGGGGAGAGCTCGCGATCGCGCTCGCCGCCGGGGCCGACCCCGCACGGATCGGCCTCCACGGCAACAACAAGTCGGTGGCCGAGCTCGAGCAGGCCGTCGCGGCCGGCGTCGGGTCGGTCATCGTCGACAGTCTCATCGAGATCGAGCGGCTCGCGGCCATCGCCGACCGGGCCGATCGGGTGCAGCAGGTGCTCGTCCGCGTCAACAGCGGCGTGCACGCCGAGACCCATGACTTCCTCGCGACGGCGCACGAGGACCAGAAGTTCGGGTTCGCCCTCGCGGATGCGGCGGCCGTCGTCGCCCGGATCCGCGAGCTGCCGTCGCTGAGCTTCGTCGGGCTGCACTGCCACATCGGCTCACAGATCTTCGGCACCGCCGGCTTCGCCGAGTCGGCGGCGCGGCTGGTCGAGGTGCACGCGGAGCTCCTCGCCGGCGGCGAGGTCCCGGTGCTGAACCTCGGCGGCGGATTCGGCATCGCCTACACGTCGGTCGACGACCCGACGCCGATCGCACAGCTCGCGGACGGCATCGTGGACGCCGTCGCCCGTGAGTGCGAGGTCCGCGGCATCCCGATGCCGAACCTCGCTTTCGAGCCCGGCCGTGCCGTGGTCGGCCGTGCCGGCGTCACGCTCTACGAGGTCGGGACGGTCAAGCCCGTGCAGGTCGCCGACGACCTCACCCGCCTGTATGTGAGCGTCGACGGCGGGATGAGCGACAACGCGCGTCCCGCCCTCTACGGTGCCCAGTACTCGGCGCGGATCGCGTCGCGCGTCTCGGATGCCGGTCCCGCCCTCGCGCGCGTCGTGGGGCGCCACTGCGAGTCCGGCGACATCGTCGTGGATGCGGAGTACCTGCCCGCCGACATCACCCCGGGCGACCTGCTGGCGGTGCCGGCGACCGGCGCCTACTGCTACTCGCTCTCCAGCAACTACAACGCCGTGCCGCGTCCGCCGGTCGTGGCCGTCGGCGACGGCCGCGCGCGTGTCATCGTGCGCGGCGAGACCATCGCCGACCTGCTGGCCCGCGACGTCGGCGCCGACCCGCAGGGCGCGGCCGCGAACTTCCACGCCTCGACAGAAGGAGCCGAATGACTGACGATCGTCGACCCGACAACCGGCGACTGCGGGTTGCGCTGCTGGGTGCGGGCTCCGTGGGCTCGCAGGTCGCGGCGCTCCTGCTCCAGCACTCCGAGGAGCTGGCAGATCGCGCCGGCGCCGAGCTCGAGCTGGTCGGTGTCGCGGTGCGCGACCTCGATGCCCCGCGCGACACCGACATTCCGCGTGAGCTGCTGACCACCGACGCGGGACCGCTCATCGTCGGCAGCGACATCGTCATCGAGCTCATGGGCGGCATCGAGCCGGCCAGGACCTCCCTGCTGCAGGCGCTGAACGCCGGCGCCGACGTTGTGACGGGCAACAAGGCGCTGCTCGCCACACACGGGCCGGAGCTGTTCGACGCCGCAGACCAGGTCGGCGCCTCTGTGCACTACGAGGCGGCCGTCGCCGGTGCGATCCCGATCATCCGGCCGCTGCGCGACTCGCTCGCCGGCGACCGCGTGCGGCGCATCCTGGCGATCGTCAACGGCACGACCAACTACATCCTCGACCGCATGGACGGCGAGGGGGCCGAGTACGCCGACGTGCTCGCCGACGCGCAGCGCCTCGGATACGCGGAGGCGGATCCGACCGCCGACGTCGAGGGCTTCGACGCGGCGCAGAAGGCCGCCATCCTGGCCTCGCTCGCGTTCCACACGACCGTCCCGCTCGACGCCGTGCACCGCGAGGGCATCTCGTCGATCGACCGGCAGATGATGGAGGCCGCGCGTCACGCGGGCTACGTCATCAAGCTGCTCGCCGTGTGCGAGCGGCTGCAGGACGGGGACGGCGAGTCGATCTCGGTCCGCGTGCACCCGGCGCTCGTCCGCCGCGACCATCCGCTGGCGAGCGTGCGGGGGGCGAACAACGCCGTCTTCGTGCAGGCCGAGGCGGCGGGCGACCTCATGTTCTATGGCGCGGGCGCGGGCGGCATCCAGACCGCCTCCGCCGTGCTCGGCGACGTCGTCTCGGCGGCCAGGCGCCACATCGCCGGCGGCGTCGGCGTGGGGGAGTCCACCCGCGCGAACCTGCCGATCGCCCCCGTCGGGCGGGCCGTGACGCGCTACCAGATCACGCTCGAGGTCGACGACCGCCCGGGAGTGCTCGCGACCATCGCGGGCATCCTCGCCGACGGACGCGTCTCGATCGCGACCGTCGAACAGACCATCATCGGCGCCGACCCGTCGACGCGCCCGGGGACCGATACGGCGGAATCCGCCGTCCCCCGGGCTCGCCTGGTCATCGGCACCCACAAGGCACGGGAGCAGGATCTCGCCGAGACGGTCGACCGCCTCGGCTCGAGCGACGTCGTCGAGCGCGTCGTCTCGGTCCTGCGCGTGGAAGGAGACTGACATGGCACACGTCTGGCGCGGAGTCCTGCGCGAATTCGCCGACCGTCTGGGCGTCACCGACGCCTCGACCGTCGTCACACTGGGGGAGGGCGGCACGCCGCTCATCCCCGCGGCGTCGCTCTCGCAGATGACGGGGGCCGACGTCTACATCAAGTTCGAGGGCATGAACCCGACCGGCTCCTTCAAGGACCGCGGCATGACCGTCGCGCTCTCGCGGGCCGTCGAGCACGGCGCGAAGGCCGTGATCTGCGCCTCGACGGGCAACACGTCCGCCTCGGCGGCCGCGTACGCCGCGCACGCGGGGATCACCGCCGCCGTGCTGGTGCCCGAGGGCAAGATCGCGATGGGCAAGCTGAGCCAGGCGGTCATCCACAACGGCCAGCTGATCCAGATCCGCGGCAACTTCGACGACTGCCTCGAGATCGCGCGCGAGCTCGCAGAGCAGTACCCCGTGCACCTGGTCAACTCCGTCAACCCCGATCGGATCGAGGGACAGAAGACCGCGGCGTACGAGGTCGTCAGCCAGCTCGGCGACGCCCCCGACTTCCACTTCATCCCGGTCGGCAACGCCGGCAACTACACCGCCTACTCACGCGGCTACCGCGAGGAGGCCGAGCGCGGCGTCGCCACGCGGGTGCCCCGCATGTTCGGCTTCCAGGCCGCCGGCTCTGCACCGCTCGTGCGGGGCGAGGTCGTGCGCGACCCCGAGACGATCGCCTCGGCGATCCGCATCGGCAACCCCGCCTCGTGGGAGCTCGCCCTCGAGGCGAGGGACGCGACGGACGGCTGGTTCGGCGCGATCGACGACGACCGCATCCTCGCGGCGCAGAAGCTCCTCGCGGGCACGGTCGGCGTCTTCGTCGAGCCGGCCTCGGCCATCAGCGTCGCGGGCCTTCTCGACCGCGCAGAGGCGGGCATCGTCCCGGCCGGATCGAAGGTCGTCCTCACCGTGACCGGTCACGGGCTCAAGGACCCGCAGTGGGCCCTTCGTCAGCTCGACGGCAGCGAGGTCGCCCCCACCGTCGTCGACGCGGACACCCGCGAGGTCGCCTCCGTCCTCGGACTGGCGCGCACCGCATGACGCGGGGCGCCGTCGCGGTGCGGGTGCCGGCAACGAGCGCCAACCTCGGACCCGGCTTCGACACCCTCGGCCTGGCGCTGAGCGTGTACGACGAGCTCACCGTCACGCCGTTGCCCGAGCAGCGCCTCGAGATCACCGTGACCGGTGAGGGCGCAGGCGAGGTGCCGACCGATGCGTCGCACCTCGTCGTGCGGGCGATCGCGTATGCGTTCGAGTCGGCGGGGCGGGAGCTTCCCGGTCTCCACCTGTCGGCGCACAACGCGATCCCCCACGGCAGGGGGATGGGCTCGTCGGGCGCGGCCGTCGTCGCGGGGCTGCTCGCGGCGAAGGGCCTGCTGGCGGGCGACGTCGACTTCTCCGACGAGACCCTCCTGCGGCTGGCGACGGAGCTGGAGGGTCATCCCGACAACGTCGCGCCCGCCCTGTTCGGCGGTCTGACGATCGCGTGGATGGACGACCGCGGGCCGCAGCACAAGAAGCTCCTCGTCCACCGCGGCGTCTCGCCGCTCGTGTTCGTGCCGGACTTCACGATGTCCACGAGCGTCGCCCGCGGGCTCGCGCCGCTGCAGGTGCCGCGAGAGGATGCCGTCTTCAACGTCTCGCGGTCGGCTCTGCTGATCGCGGCGCTCACCCAGAGCCCCGAGCTGCTCATGGCGGCGACGGAGGACAAGCTGCACCAGTCCTACCGCGCGCAGGCGATGCCGGCGACCGACGAGCTCGTGAGGCGACTGCGCGCGGCCGGCTTCGCGGCCGTCGTCTCGGGCGCCGGACCGAGCGTGCTCGTGCTCGCGGAGGGTCCGGGCCGGCGGCTGGAGGCCGTGGACGTGGCGGCCGCCGGTGACACCCCCTGGGAGCCCCGCTTGCTCGCCGTCGACGTCAAGGGTGGTACAGTGAGGAAGTATACGGAGGGTTCCACGATCTAACTCGTGAATCTGGCCTCCGTCGCAAATCTGCGAACCACCGCATAACCCCCGCTTCGGCGAACGTCGTCCTGATGGATGTCGGCGCGCCGTGGGATGGAATGGCGCCCGCTGTGGACGGGCGTGCAATGCGGTCAGTCCTATCCACATGTGCAAGGGAGAACTCGTGGAGTCCATCTCCGAGATCCAGACCGAAGACGCCGCGCGCGAAGACGCCGCTGCGGACGTCGTCACCGAGACGGCCGACGCCGTCGTGAACGCCGAGCCTTCCGAGGCCGCGCCGGCGGAAGAGCCGGCGAGCCAGGAGCCTGCGGCTGAGGAGCCGGCCGAGGCTGAAGAGCCTGCGGCCGAGGAGCCTGCTGCCGACGAGGAGCCCGCTCCCGCCGAGGAGCCTGCCGCTGCTGCGGAACCCGCTCCGGCCGAGGAGGCGCCCGCCGAGGAGACCGCACCCGCCGCGGAGGAGGAGAAGCCCGCCAAGGCGCCCCGCAAGCGTGCGCCTCGCCGGGCCAAGAGCGCGGATGTCGCCGAGCCGGCTGCCGACGCGCCCGCCGCTGAGGAACCTGCAGCGGAGGAGCCTGCGGCCGAGTCCGCGAGCGCCGAGCCGGCCGCCGAGGCTGCCGCACCCGCCGCCAAGACTTCCGGAGGGCGGACGGCATCCGGCCGCCGAGCGTCCGCCAAGACCGCCGCCGCGAAGTCCGACGACGCCACCGCCGAGGAGACCGACGCGCCGGCCGCCGAGCTGGATGCCGCCGCGGTCGAGGCACCCGCCGACGCCGAGGCCCCCGCGACGGGGTCGACGGACGACGCCGACTCCGCGGAGGAGGGCGACGCGCCCGCCGAGACCCCGAGCCGCAGCCGTTCGCGCAGCCGGAGCCGGAGCCGCAACCGCAACAAGAACGGCGAGAGCGGTCAGAACGGCCAGAACGGCCAGAGCGCTCCGCAGCAGGAGGCCGCGGCGCAGGAGGACGACGACCAGGGCCAGGGCCAGGGCCGCGGACGCCAGCGCAACAAGCGTCGCGGGGCGCAGGGCGGCGACGAGTTCGAGACCGAGATCGGCGAGAACGACGTGCTGATCCCGATCGCCGGCATCCTCGACGTGCTCGACAACTACGCCTTCGTGCGCACGACCGGGTACCTCCCGGGCACGAGCGACGTCTACGTCTCGCTCGGCCAGGTCAAGAAGTACAACCTGCGCAAGGGCGACGCCGTCGTCGGCGCCATCAAGCAGCCCCGCGAGGGCGAGCAGTCGAGCCGCCAGAAGTACAACGCGCTCGTCAAGGTCGACGCCGTCAACGGCCTCTCGGTCGACGATGCCGCGAACCGTGTCGAGTTCGGCAAGCTCACGCCGCTCTACCCGCAGGAGCGCCTGCGCCTCGAGACGGCACCCGAGAAGCTCACGCAGCGGATCATCGATCTCGTCGCGCCGATCGGCAAGGGCCAGCGCGGCCTCATCGTCGCGCCGCCCAAGGCAGGCAAGACGATCGTGCTGCAGCAGATCGCCAACGCGATCGCGACCAACAACCCCGAGGTGCACCTCATGGTCGTCCTGGTCGACGAGCGTCCCGAAGAGGTCACCGACATGCAGCGCACGGTCAAGGGCGAGGTCATCGCCTCGACCTTCGATCGCCCCGCCGA
>Ga0182739_1002115_pt1 | contig 19000 bp, 15 predicted proteins | sample eDN5th30CBELigBY_FD_128873 | JGI IMG/M metagenome (GOLD analysis project Ga0182739, IMG submission 128873) | Enriched backyard soil microbial communities from Emeryville, California, USA - eDNA 5th pass 30_C BE-Lig BY (version 2) (version 2) | ecosystem: Environmental > Terrestrial > Soil >...
GGCTGGTGTGGCTGCCGGCGCACTGGCGGCGCTGCTGGGTGGGCGGCTGGCCCTGGTGGGCGTCCTGCGGACGCCTCCTCTGGTTTCCCTGCGGGAGGCGGCGTGAAGCCGGCCATACGCGTGCGCGAGCTTGCCCTGGATGCCGGGGCGATGCGCTATGACGCCAATAGCCTGCCCGCTGCGGGCGGCTTTCTGTTCGACCCCTTGCGCCCCGAACTCGCCGCCGAGCCGGTCGCGCACGGAGGTCGCCAGGCCGCCTGGTTCGTGTCGGGCGAATTCGGAGCCGCCGTTCTGCGCCATTACAAGCGGGGCGGCCTGATGGCACGGCTCAGCAACAGGCATTACGTCTGGACCGGCGCAGACGCCACCCGGTCCTACGCCGAGTTCGATTTGCTTCATTTCATGCACGACGCGGGCCTGCCCGTACCTCGGCCTCTGGCCGCTGCTTATTGGCGCCGCGGTTTGCTCTATCGCGCGGCCATCATGGTGGAGCGCCTGCTGGACGTACAGGCGCTGGCCCGTGTCCTCGACGAAGGCCATCAGCAATCCGTCGCCGAGGCCGTGTTCGCGGTGCACGAAGCGGGGGTCTGGCATGCCGACCTCAATGCGTATAACGTGCTGGTCGATGCGAGCGGCAAGTCCTGGCTGATCGATTTCGACAAGGGCCGTCGCCACGAGGTTCTGTCGGACGAATTGCGTTATGCCAACTTGCTGCGGCTGCGGCGATCGCTGGTGAAGGTCGCCGGTGAAAAGGGCTGGAAGTGGTGGGAAGAGCTGGACCACGCCTACAGTCTGCTTGCCCGCTCAAAAGGGCACATCTAGGTTCGAAAAAGCTTTATCATCACGCCTTTTGACTGCTTTGAATTGTCCGGAGAGGCTCGCAATGAAATTCAGCATGGCAAAACGTCTGATTCTTGGCACGGCCTTGGCCGCTGCGGCGTCTTGCGTGGCGGCGCAGGACAAAGTCGTGAATGTGTACAACTGGGCCGAGTACACGGCGCCGGACACGATCTCCGGCTTCGAAAAGGCGACGGGCATCAAAGTCCGCTACGACGTCTACGACAGCAATGACACGCTGCAGGCCAAGCTGCTGACGGGCAAATCGGGCTACGACGTGGTCGTCCCGTCCACCCACTATGCCGCGCGCCAGATCGAGGGCGGTATTTTCCAGAAGCTCGACAAGTCCAAGATACCGAACTGGAAATATCTGGATCCGGATATCATGAGCCTGGTCGCGGCGGTCGATCCCGGCAACGAATATCTCGTCCCATGGGGATATGGCACGAATGGTCTGGGCTACAACGTCACCAAAGTGCGCGAGATCATGGGCGACGACGTCAAGCTCGGCAGCTGGGACATGTTGTTCAAACCCGAAAATGCCGCCCGCCTGAAGGGCTGCGGCATCTCGGTGCTGGACGAGGCGGCACAGGTCTTTCCCGCGGTGTTGCACTATCTGGGCAAGGATCCCAACAGCAGCAATCCCGCCGACTATAAAGAAGCGCTTGCCCTGCTGAAGTCCGTGCGCCCCAACATACGTCAATTCAGCTCATCGGGCTACATCGACGAACTGGCGGGCGGCGACCTGTGCATGGTCTACGGCTATTCGGGCGACGTCATGATCGCCGGCCATCGCGCCAAGGAAGCGGGCAAGAGCTACAAGATCGACTATTACATTCCCGATGGCGGGGCGCCGGCCTGGTTCGACACGATGGCGATCCCCAAGGACGCCGCCAATGTGGATGCCGCTCATGCGTTCATCAATTACATCGAAACGCCCGAGGTCCATGCGGCCATCACGAACGTGATGTTCTACCCGAACGCCAACAAAGAGGCGCGCAAGCACGTGGTCAAGGACGTTGCGGATAATCCCATGATCTATCCGCCGCCCGAGGTAGCCCGGACCTTGTACGTGATCAAGCCCCAGCCCTTGCCCATCCAGCGCCTGCAAACGCGCATGTGGGCCGAACTGAAGTCGGGACGATAAAGACCATGCTGGATACTCGCGGTCCGGCGCCGTCCTGGTCTGGCGATGCCGAGGAATTCGTGCGCGTCGAGGATGTCGTCAAGATATTCGGGGACACCGTCGCCGTCCAATCGGTCAGTCTGTCGGTTCGGCGGCACGAGGTCTTCGCCCTGCTGGGCAGTTCCGGCTGCGGCAAGTCCACGCTGCTGCGCATGCTTGCCGGCTTCGAGGAGGTGACCTCGGGGCGCATCTATCTGGACAACGAAGACATCACGCAATTGCCGCCGTATCGGCGGCCCGTGAACATGATGTTCCAGTCGTATGCCTTGTTCCCCCACATGACTGTCGAGGCGAACGTGGCCTTCGGCCTGAAGCAGGAAGGGGTGGCTCGTAACGAAATACACGAGCGGGTCTTCGAGGCACTGGACCTGGTGCAGATGGCGGGTTTCGCGCGCCGCAAGCCGCAACAGTTGTCGGGAGGCCAGCAGCAGCGCGTTGCCTTGGCCCGCAGCCTCGTCAAGCGACCGAAACTGCTGTTGCTGGATGAACCCATGTCGGCCCTGGACAAGCAGATACGGCAAAAGACGCAGATCGAGCTCGTGAAGATCCTGGATCAGGTCGGCGTCACCTGCATCATGGTCACGCACGACCAGGACGAGGCCATGACGATGGCCGATCGGCTGGCAGTCATGTCGGAGGGCCAGATCATCCAGTGCGGCACGCCGCAGGACGTCTATGCATTTCCCAACTCGCGTTTCGTCGCCGGTTTCATCGGTTCGACGAACTTGTTTACCGGCACCATCGTCGTGGATGAGCCCGATCATGTGTTGATCGAAAGCGCCGACCTGACGCGGCCCTTGTATGTCAGCCACGGCGTCAGCGAGCCGCTGGGCATGGAGGTTCATGTGTCCATACGACCCGAGAACATCCGCGTCCTGCGCGAGCAGCCGGACAGCGAATCCAATTGGGCCCATGGCATGGTGAGTCACGTGGCATGGATGGGCAGCTACGCACGCTACCAGATCCGCCTGGATTCCGGCGCGTCCCTGGAAGCCAGCGTGCCGAGCCTCGTCCTGGCGCAGGCTGACGCGCCGGGACTGGACGATGAAGTCTTCGTGGCCTGGTCCGACGACAGCGCGACCGTCCTGCCATCATGAAACGGTGGATGTGGCGGCGCAGCCTGCCTTCACGACGCTTCCTGGCCATCGTCCCGCCTTTTGTCTGGTTGGGACTCTTCCTGCTCCTGCCTTTCCTGCTGGTGCTGAAGATCAGCTTTGCCGAACTTAAATTCGGGATTCCGCCGTACACGCCGCTTGCGGCGCTGAAGGACGAGGTCCTGACCTTGTCATTGAGCCTGCGCGGCTATGCGCTGCTGTTCAGCGACAGCCTGTACATTGCCACGTACCTGAGTTCGGTGAAGATGGCGGCGGTGACCACGGTGTGCTGCGCGCTGATCGGCTATCCGATGGCGTATTACATCGCGCGCTCGCATCCATCGGTCCGCAACGTGCTGCTGCTGGGCGTCATCCTGCCGTTCTGGACGTCGTTGCTGCTGCGTGTCTATGCATGGGTCGGCATCCTGCGCAACGATGGCCTGCTCAACAAATTCCTGCAGGGAATCGGCCTCATCAGCGCGCCACTCGAGATCTACCGTACCGATCTTGCGGTGTACATCGGGCTGATTTATGCCTATCTGCCTTTCTTCATCCTGCCCCTTTACGCGAATCTGGTGAAGCTCGACAACCGGCTGCTCGAAGCCGCCTATGACCTGGGCGCTCGTCCGTGGAACGCGTTCCTGCGCATCACGCTGCCGTTGTCCATGCCGGGCGTCATTGCAGGCGCCATGCTGGTGTTCATCCCCTCGGTTGGCGAATACGTCATTCCCGAGATGCTGGGCGGGGCTGATACCCTCATGATGGGCCGCGTCATGTGGACCGAATTCTTCAACAATGCCGACTGGCCCATGGCCGCGGCCGTCACCTGCGTCATGGTCATGCTCTTGCTCGTGCCCCTCGTCATCTTCCAGTACGGGCAGGTCAGACAGCTGGAACAGCAGCAAAGGAGGCGCAATGGCAAGGCCTGATTCCTGGTTGCGCCCCGTCGTCCTCACGCTGGGCTATGCCTTCCTGTATGTGCCCATCCTGTGCCTGATGGTCTTCTCCTTCAATGATTCGGCCATGATGACCACGTGGACGGGATTCTCGTTCAAGTGGTATGGCGAACTCTTCAACGACGATGCGCTGCTGAGTGCCGCCAGGCTGTCGTTGCTCATAGCCGCGCTGACGGCGACGGCAGCGGTCATCATCGGTACGTGGGCCGGCTACGTCCTCGCGCGCATGGGCCGGTTTCGGGGTTTCGCCCTCTACATCGGCATGCTCAGCGCGCCGCTGGTCATCCCGGAGGTCGTGCTCGGCATCTCGCTGCTGCTGATGTTCGTCGAGATCAGTTCTGTCTTCGGATGGCCGGAGGGCAACGGCATATTCACGATATGGGTGGGCCATGTCACGCTCTGCATGGCCTACGTGGCGGTCATCATACAATCGAGGGTGCGAGACCTGGATCGGTCCCTTGAAGAGGCGGCGCTCGACCTCGGGGCGACGCCATTGCGCGTGTTCTTCGTGATCACGCTCCCGTTGATATTGCCTGCATTGCTGGCAGCGTGGCTGCTTGCCTTTACGTTGTCTCTCGACGATGTCGTCATTGCCTCTTTTCTGTCCGGTCCCGGATACACGACCTTGCCGCTCGAAGTGTTTTCGCGAGTCAGGCTGGGACTCAAGCCCGAGATCAATGCGCTCGCCACGCTGTTCATGCTGATCGTAGGGCTGTTCGTCGTCCTGGCGAACTGGATGCAGTGGCGCAAGAATGCAAGAGGATAGTCATGAAATCTGTACACCTTTACGGGCTGAAGAACTGCAGCACGTGTGTCAAGGCCATGAAGTGGCTGCAAGAACAAGGCCTGCCTTATGAGTTCACCGATTACCGGGACGTACCCGTCGAGCCGGACACGCTGCGGACGTGGGCCGAACAACTGGGCGGGTGGGAAAAGCTCGTCAACCGTGCATCCATGACATGGCGCCAACTGCCTGACGACAGCAAGACCCCTGCAGCGCCCAGCGAATGGCTGGAACTCGTGCGGGCGCATCCGGCGCTGGTCAAGCGTCCGGTCGCGGTGACCGCCGACGGGCGGGTCAGCGTCGCCTATTCCGAGAAAAAATACCGCGAAATTTTTGCCTGAAGCGAAGGAAATCCCCGTGCTCACCCAATTGCAACTCAAACAGAACGTCGCGCAGGCGGCCGTCGAGCACGTTCTTCCCTTGCTCTCCGCCGATACCATCCTCGGTGTCGGGACGGGTTCGACGGTCGACCTGTTCATCGATGCGCTGGGTCCGCATAAGGACCGGTTTCGCGGCGCCGTCTCCAGTTCCGAGCGCAGCTCCGCCAGGATGCAAGCGCTGGGCATCAAGGTGTTCGACCTGAACGACGTCGTGCGCATGCCGCTGTATGTGGACGGGGCCGACGAGGTGGATGGCCATCTGAACATGATCAAGGGGGGCGGGGGCGCGTTGACCCGGGAAAAGATCGTCGCCTCCGTCGCCGACCGTTATCTTTGTATCGCGGATGAATCCAAGCTCGTCCAGTCTCTGGGGCACTTTCCCTTGCCTGTGGAGGTGATTCCCATGGCCCGCGAGGCGGTATCGCGCCGCCTGCAGGACCTGGGCGGCAAGCCCGCGCTCCGGTCGGGCTTCATCACCGACAATGGTTGCCAGATACTTGATGTGGCTGACTTGAGCATCCCCAAGCCTGCCGAGATGGAGTCGCTGATCAACGATATTCCCGGCGTCGTCAGTTGCGGCCTGTTCGCCATTGCGGGCGCGGATCTCGTCCTGCTCTCGACGCAGCAGGGGGTCCGTGTGCTGGAGCGGCCTTCGTCATGAACGCGTCATAAAACCTCTGTAAACTGGCCCTTTGCGTACGCAGACAGCGAACGACGATAGTGCTACGCTTGAGCTGTTTCATCCACCATTGCTATGACGAAGGGCCGATATGTTAGAGCATACCAACAAGCAGTTTCACGCCGATCTGGAAACCACGCGTTCACTTTTCCTGCAAATGGGCGGATTGGTGGAGTCCATGGTTCGTGAGGCCATGGAAGCGCTGGCGACCGGTGATCTGTCTCTGGTGGACAAGGTGCGCGAGCGCGAGCGCGAAGTCAACCGCCTCGAGGTCGACATCGACGAGCGCATTGGCATGCTGATCGCGCGCAACCAGCCGACCGCAGTCGATCTGCGCCTGCTTCTTTCCATCTCCAAGATGTTGACCGACATGGAGCGATGCGGCGACGAGGCGGAAAAAATCGCCAAGATGGCGCGTCGCCTGCACGAGTCCGAGGTGCGTTACGAACCCGTTGTCGAACTTCGCCACATGGCCAGCTTCGTCACGGCCATGATACGGGACTCACTGGACGCCATTGCGCGGCAGGATCCCTTGCGTGCGGCACAGGTCGTACGCAACGACAAGGAAGTCGACAAGGAGTGGAAGGGGTCGTTGCGCCATATCATCACTTACATGATCGAAGACCCGCGCACGATTTCCCGTTCCATCGACCTGATCTTCATTGCCCGTTCGCTCGAGCGCATCGGGGATCACGCCAAGAACATGGCCGAGCGGGTCATCTACATGGTGCACGGCGACGACGTGCGCCATACCGGCGTCAAGAATACCGAGCGCCTCGCGCGTGGCGAGCCGCTGAAAGAAGACGAGAAGCGCGACCGCGCGGATGCCTCTGCAACGCGTGAAGAGCTCTGATTGAGTGAAGGCCGGCCCGGCAACGCCAAAAGGCGCTGATCGGCCGGCCCTGGTTTGCAGCGCTTATTCCGATGGCGGCACGTAGCCCTGTGCTTCGACGTTCGCCCCTTCGAACAGGAAGCTTTCCATCTGCTGCGCCAGATATTTGCGTGCGCGCGCGTCAGCCAGATTCAGCCGGTTTTCATTGACGAGGCGCGTCTGCGTGTCCATCCATTGCGCCCACGCTTCCTTGGAAATGCTTTGCCAGATGCGGGTGCCCAGTTCGCCGGGATACGGCGGATAGTCGAGGCCTTCGGCATCGCGCTTTAGCTTTACACAGTGAACCATACGTGCCATGGGATTCCTTCCTTCGATTCGGTTTGCCAATGGGTCCATTGTACCCATCGGCTGCATCGCATCTGTCGCTGACGGCGCCGCGGAAAACCTAAAGTTTCTTGATAAAAACCAAGCTGTTGCGCGAACGGTTGTAGTGCGCCTGGCGTTCCTTGGGAAGGTCCGAAATGCCGCCCTGGACGAAGCCACGCTTCATGAACCAGTGCGATGTGCGGGTGGTGAGCACGAACAGGCGCTTGGCGCCCATGGCCCGCGCCTTGGACTCGGCGTGACGCAGCAATATTTCCCCCTCGCCTGATCCTTGCCATTCGGGCTGCACGATCAGGCACGCCATTTCGGCCATGTTCTCGGACAGATAAGGCATCAGGGCGACGCAGCCGTAGATGACGCCGTCATGCTCGAGCACGGTAAATTTCTCGACATCGCGCTCTATGACGGCACGGCCGCGTGGAACGAGTGTGCCGTCCGCCTCGAGCGGTTCGATCATCTGAACGATGGCGCCGACGTCGTCCACGGAGGCGGGTCGCAGGTCGTCCAGGGTGTCCTCGACGACCATGGTGCCGACGCCATCATGGGTGAATATTTCCAGCAGCACGCTGCCGTCCAGGGTGTAGGGGACGAGGTGCGCCCGTGCTACGCCGCGCTTGACCGCCCTGGAGGCGTGGCCCAGAAATGACGCGGTGTCCTCGTCCAGATGGCCCTGGGCCAACAATTTGTCGGCATCTTCCCGCGCGAGTTCGGTATCGACCGAGCCATCCTCGTTGCGCACGGTACGGTTCTGCGTCAGGAATATCAGCTTTTCGGCGCGCAACGAAATCGCGGCGCTGGTTGCCAGGTCTTCCATGGCCAGGTTGAAGGCCTCGCCGGTAGGCGAAAAACCCAGGGGCGACAGGAGCACGATCGCACCCTGGTTGATGATATTGCGGATGGCGTCGATATCCATCTTGCGCACGGACCCGGCATGCTTGTAGTCGACACCATCGATCACGCCCACTGGCCTCGCCGTGACGAAATTGCCGGAGATCACCCGGATCTGGGCGTGCGACATCGGGGTGTTGGGCAGGCCCTGGCTGAATGATGCTTCGATGTCGAGGCGGATTTCACCTGCTGCTTCCTTGGCGCATTCCAGCGCCTCCGGGCTCGTCGGTTCGGTGCCACGCCCGAATTGTGTGTTGTAGCCTTTTAATTTAAGCTGCTCGTTTACCTGCGGGCGCGACCCGTGCACGAGTACCAGTTTGACGCCCAGCGCAGAAAGCAGGGACAAGTCCTCGATCAGGGCGTTGAGGGCACCGTCACTGACGAGCTCCCCCCCGAAAGCCACGACGAAGGTCTTGCCTCGAAAGTCATGCACGTAAGGCGCGACTTCGCGGAACCATCGCACGAATTGCGCCGGGGCGAATTCGGGTGCGTCCTGGGCAGAAACTGTTTCAGTATCGGTTGTGGTCATGTCTTGGGGTAAGGTCCGCGATAAGTGTAGGATCCGCAAAATTATAATAACGGACTGCCTACTGATTTGAAGTTTTATGCAAAAGCGAGCCAATTTGTCGGAAAACACGCACACGAAAGCCGGTCCGCGTCTTCAAAAGCCCAAGACTTCCGCTGAGGCTACACCGGCACGTCCGGTCCGGCCGCTGCCTGCCATTGTCTATCCCGAGGACCTTCCGGTCAGTGCGAGGCGGGCCGATATTGCTGCTGCCATTGCAAAGCACCAGGTGGTGATCGTCTGTGGCGAAACCGGTTCCGGCAAGACGACGCAACTGCCCAAGATATGCCTGGAAATGGGGCGCGGCCAGGCGAAGATGATCGGCCATACGCAGCCCCGGCGCCTGGCCGCGACTTCGGTGGCGCGGCGCATCGCCCAAGAGCTGCAAACCGAACTTGGCGATTGGGTCGGCTACCAGATACGCTTCAATGACCGCAGCGGGCCCAGCACGTCGGTGAAGCTCATGACCGACGGTATATTGCTGGCGGAATCACAGCGCGACCCGCTGCTGCGCCGCTACGACACCATCATCATCGACGAGGCGCACGAGCGCAGCCTGAACATCGATTTCCTCCTGGGCTATCTACGGCAATTATTGCCCAGGCGCCCTGACCTGAAGCTCATCATCACGTCGGCTACGATCGATGCCGATCGCTTCGCCCGACACTTCTCGCATGGCAGCCAGCCGGCGCCGGTCATTGAAGTCTCGGGCAGGCTTTATCCCGTCGAGATCCTGTACAGGCCCGTGCGGCAGGACGCGGCACCCGACGGCGAAACCCGTCGCAATACGGCCGACGAAGAGCGGGACCTTATCGATGCGGTCGTGGACGGTGTCGCGGAATGCGCCCGGCACGGCACCGGGGACATCCTGGTCTTCCTCCCTGGAGAGCGGGAGATACGTGAAACAGTCGAGGCATTGCGCAAGTCTCATCCGCCCGGGACGGAGGTCCTGCCTCTCTATGCCCGTTTGTCCCAGGAAGAGCAGGAGCGCATTTTTCGGCCGCAAGGCAGCGGCCGCCGTGTCGTGCTGGCGACCAACGTCGCGGAGACTTCGTTGACGGTGCCCGGGATACGGTATGTGGTGGACAGTGGCCTGGCCCGCATCAAGCGCTATTCCTGGCGGAACAAGGTCGAGCAACTGCGCATCGAACCCATCAGCCAGGCGTCGGCCAACCAGCGGGCGGGGCGCTGCGGGCGCATCGGGCCCGGCGTGTGCGTGCGGCTGTACGACGAAGAAGATTTCAAAAAGCGGGCGCCGTTCACCGATCCCGAAGTGCTGCGCTCATCGCTCGCGTCCGTGATCCTGCGCATGAAAGCGCTGAAGCTCGACGACATCGAGACCTTTCCCTTTGTCGATCCTCCCCCGGGGCGCGCCATCGCCGATGGCTACCATCTGCTGCAGGAGCTGGGGGCCATCGATGACGCCAACCTGCTGACCGGGACGGGCCGCGAACTGGCGCGCCTGCCCATCGATCCGCGACTGGCGCGCATGATACTTGCCGCGCGTGACCAGCAGTGCCTGGCCGAAATGCTCATCATTGCTTCGGCGCTGTCGGTGCAGGATCCGCGCGACCGTCCCATGCAGGAGCGTGAAGCCGCTGAAGCGGCGCACGCAAAGTTCGGCGACGAAAAGTCGGAGTTCATCTCCTACCTGAAGCTGTGGCGCTGGTACGGGGAGCAGCTTGAACACAAGGCCTCGCAGCGCAAGCTCGTGGCGTTGCTGCGCCAGAATTTTTTATCGCCGCTCCGGCTGCGGGAATGGCGTGACGTCCATACCCAGCTCGCGTCGCTCGTGGGCGAGCAGGGCTGGCGCATGAACGGTGTCGACGCGACCTACGAGCAGACCCATCTGGCGCTGCTCGCGGGCCTGCTGGGGAATGTGGGACTCAAGAGCGAGGAGTCGGGCGCCTATCACGGGGCGCGCGACATACGGTTCCAGATACATCCCGGCTCACGGCTCGTCAAAAAGGCAGGGCGCTGGATCGTCGCAGGCGAACTCATGGAGACGACGCGCCTGTACGCGCGCTGTGTCGCACGCATCGACCCCGTCTGGCTCGAGAAGGCAGGGGCCCACCTCATCCGGCGGTCCTGGTCCGATCCGCGCTGGGAGAAAAAGGCGGGCCAGGTCGTGGCCAACGAGCGCGCGACCCTTTATGGTTTGCCGGTCTACACGGGGAGGCGGGTTCACTTCGGCAAGATCGACCCAGTGCAGGCCCGCGAGATATTCATTCGCGATGCGCTGGTGGCCGGAGACATCGACGCGCCCTTGCCCTTCCTGAAGCACAACCGGCAACTGATCGCCTCTATCGAGAAGCTGGAGCATCAGACCCGGCGTCCCGACATTCTCGTCGACGATGCCTTGATCTACGCCTTCTACGATCAGCAGATCCCCGCCGATGTCTACCAGACCGCAACCCTGGAAAAGTGGCACAAGCGCCTGACCAAGGATCAAGCACAGGCATTGATGCTGACCCGGGATGCGTTGATGCGCCACGATGCGGCCGGCATCACCACGGATGTCTTTCCGAAGAAAGTGGAATGGCAAGGCGTGCAGATGTTGCTGGACTACCATTTCGAACCGGGTTCGGTCCGGGACGGTGTCACGCTGACGGTACCGCTGTTTGCGCTCAACCAGATCGATCCCTCGCGTTGCGAGTGGCTGGTTCCCGGGATGCTGAAAGAGAAAGTGCATCTTTTGCTCAAGTCGTTGCCGCAGAAGATACGCCGGCACTGCGTTCCCCTGCCGGACTACGCTGCCGGATTTGTGGACCGCTGGTTCGACAAGGCCTCAGAGCCGGACCGGGGACTGCTGGACGCGATTGCGGCCGACATGTGGGAGGAGGTAAAGGTCCGGCCGGCGCGCAGCGATTTCAAGCAGGAAACCTTGCCGGCGCATCTGTTCATGAACTTCAAGGTCGTGGACGAAAACGGCCGCATGTTGTCAGGCGGAAGGAATCTGGATCAACTGAAGGCGGAGCATGGCAAGCAGGCCCAGGCCTCATTCCAGAAGTTCGCCTCACGGGACGATCAAGTCGCGCAGGCGCTCGCGCACGAGAACCTCACGGACTGGACCTTTGGTCCGCTGCCCGAAATCATGGAGATACGGCGCAAGGGCCAGGCCTTCATCGGCTATCCGGCGCTGGTTGACCGTGGAACCCATTGCGATCTGGATGTGTTCGACGACCCCGGAGAGGCACGTATCCGGCATCATGCCGGCCTGTTGCGCCTGTTCCGCCTGGCGCTGCGCGAGCAGGTCAGGTTCCTGGAAAAGAATCTGCCCGACCTGACCCGGATCAGCATGTTGTACATGAGCCTGGGAACCCAGGAGGAATTGCGCGATCAGATCATCGACTGTGCCCTGGATCAGGCCTGCCTGGCAGACCCGTGGCCGGTGGACCGCGCAAGCTTCGAGCAGCGGCGCGACGAAGGCAAGTCGCGCCTGGGTTTGCTCGCCCAGGAAATCGCGCGGCTCGCCGGGACCATCCTGCAGGAATGGACCGCACTGCAAAGGAAGTTGCCGCAGGCCAAGCCACACGCTGCTGCGTATGCCGATCTCCAGAAGCAGCAGTCCGCCCTTATGGGGAAATGGTTTCTGCGCGACACGCCACATCGGCAACTGGCGCAGTATCCCCGCTACCTGAAGGCCGCTCAGGTCAGGGTGGACAAACTGCGGGCAGACCCCGCCCGTGACGCCCGTTTGATGGCCGACATGGCGCCACTGATCGTTCAATATCAACGTGCTGTCGCGGCGCGCAAGGGTGCGCCGGATACGCAGCTTGATGAATTCCGCTGGCTCCTTGAAGAGTTGCGCGTCGCGCTGTTTGCGCAGGAGCTGCGCACCCCCATGCCGGTTTCCGTAAAGCGGCTGCAGAAGGCCTGGTCGGCGATGCAACGTTAGGCGTCCGGCGGGTCCAAGGCTCGGTACAATCCCCCCCATGACTGAAGCGAATACCCCTCCACTTTTTGTCCATCTGCGCGTCCATTCCGAATTCTCGGTGGTGGACGGCATCGGACGCATTCCGGATCTCGTGAAGAGGGCCGCTGAATTCGGCCAGCCGGCCATGGCGCTGACCGACCTGAGCAATGTGTTTGGCCTGATCAAGTTTTACAAGGCGGCGCGCAACCGGGGCGTGAAACCCATTGCCGGCTGCGATGTCTGGCTGCAGAACGACATCGACCGGGAAAAACCCTCGCGACTGCTGCTCCTCGTCAGCAGTCATGCCGGATACCTCGCGCTGTGCGATATCCTGACACAAGCGTGGCTCGAAAACCAGTATCGGGGCCGCGCCGAAGTGCGGCGTGAATGGTTGATGGGAAAGGAAGGGCTCATCATCCTGTCTGGCGGGCGCGCCGGCGATGTCGGGCAGATGCTCGAGGCCGGCAAGGTGGTCGAGGCGAGTGTCCTGGCAGCCAACTGGGCCAAGGCTTTTCCCGGCCGGTATTACATCGAGCTGCAGCGTACGGGCCACGACGGCGACGAGATCTATGTACAGGCGGCCATGCGGCTGGCCGGCTCGCTGCGCTTGCCGGTCGTGGCCACGCACCCGGTGCAGTTCCTGGATCGCAGCGACTTCCGTGCGCATGAGGCGCGCGTCTGCATCGCCGAAGGCGAACAGCTGGGCAACGCGAAGCGCGTCAGGCGCTTTACCGACGAGCAGTATCTGCTCAGTTCTACCGAGATGGCCGAGCGCTTCGCCGATGTGCCGTCGGCGCTGGCCAACTCGGTCGAGATCGCCAAGCGATGCAATCTTACGCTCGAGCTGGGCCGGCCGCGGCTGCCCAACTTCCCCACGCCGGAAGGCGTCTCGCTCGACGCCTATATGGAGCACTTGGCCGAGGAAGGCTTGGCCGTCCGCATGGCGCAATTGTTCCCCGACGAGGCAGAGCGCCAGGAGCGCTACGCGCAATACAACGAGCGCCTGCACTGGGAATGCAAGACCATCATCGGCATGGGGTTCTCGGGCTACTTCCTCATCGTCGCCGACTTCATCAACTGGGGAAAGAAGAATGGCGTGCCTGTAGGACCGGGCCGCGGCTCGGGGGCGGGTTCGCTCGTGGCGTTTTCCCTGGGGATCACCGATCTGGATCCCATCCGCTACGACTTGCTGTTCGAACGGTTCCTGAATCCCGAACGGGTCTCCATGCCCGACTTCGATATCGACTTCTGTCAGGACAACCGCGAACGTGTCATTGATTATGTGAAAGAAAAGTACGGGCGGGACGCGGTCAGCCAGATCGCGACGTTCGGCACGTTGGGGGCCAAGGCCGTCGTGCGTGACGTCGGCCGCGTGCTGGAAATGCCGTACATGCTGTGTGACGGCCTGTCCAAGATGATTCCTTTCAACCCGGCGGACCCCTGGACGCTGGGGCGCGCTCTGGAGGACGAGCCGTCCTTCAAGGAGCGCTACGAGCAGGACGAAGAAGTCAGGGCCCTGATCGACCTTGCGCGTCCGCTCGAGGGCCTGACCCGCAACATCGGCATGCACGCGGGTGGCGTCCTCATTGCGCCCGGGAAACTGACCGATTTCTGTCCGCTGTACTGTCAGCCCGGAACCGACAGCAACGCGGTATCGCAGTTCGACAAGGACGACGTCGAGGCAGCCGGGCTAGTCAAGTTCGACTTCCTGGGCTTGCGCAACCTGACCATTCTGGACTGGGCCGTGCGTTTCGTACGGCGTTTCAATCCGGACAAGCGCGATTTCGACATCATGGCGCTGCCGCTGGACGACCAGCAGGCCTATCAATTGCTTAGTGAAGGCAACACGACGGCCGTGTTCCAGCTTGAATCGCGGGGCATGAAAGAGCTCCTCAAGAATCTGCGGCCGAACACGTTCGAAGACGTCATTGCCATGCTGGCGCTCTATCGGCCGGGGCCGCTCGAATCCGGCATGGTCGTCGACTTCGTCAATCGCAAGCACGGCCGCGCCGAAGTCGATTACTTTCACAAGGACCTGGAAGGCGTACTCAAGAGCACCTACGGTGTGATCGTGTATCAAGAGCAGGTCATGCTCATTTCACAGATCATCGGCGGCTATACGCTGGGTGGAGCCGACCTCCTGCGTCGCGCCATGGGCAAGAAGAAGGCCGAGGAAATGGCCAAGCACCGCGCCATTTTCGAGAAGGGAGCGGTCGAGAAAGGGTACGACGCCGAACTCGCCGTCAAGCTGTTCGACCTCATGGAGAAGTTTGCCGGCTATGGCTTCAACAAGAGCCACTCCGCCGCATACGCGCTGATTGCCTACCAGACCGCATGGCTGAAGGTCTACCATCCCGCGGAGTTCCTGGCGGCGACCTTGTCGTCCGACATGGACGACACCGACAAGGTTCAGATTTTCTGGAAAGACGCGCTGGCCAACGACGTACAGGTATTCCCGCCCGACGTGAATGCCTCGGCCTACCGCTTCGAACCCGTCGAGGATGAGTACACGGCCCGCGGGGCGCCGCCCCGAACGATGCGCTATGGGCTGGGCGCTGTCAAAGGAACGGGGCAGGGCGCGGTCGAGGAGATCATCCGTGCCCGTGAAGAGGGCGGCCCCTTCACCAGCCTGTTCGACTTCTGCCGGCGCATCAACCGCCATGCGGTCAATCGGCGCAGTATCGAGGCATTGATACGCGCGGGCGCTTTCGACGAAATCGAGGAGAACCGTGCGGCGCTCCTTGCCACCGTGGGCAACGCCATCGAGGCCGCCGAGCAGGCCGAACGCAGCGCCAACCAGGTGTCGCTGTTCGCCGACGATGCCAACGATATCGTCGAAGGCGAACTCGCCAAAGTAGCGCCGTGGGACCTTCAAACTCGCCTGACCGAGGAAAAGGCCGCGCTGGGCTTTTATTTCAGCGGCCACCTTTTCGATGCCTGGCGTGATGAAGTCCGACGGTTTGCGCCCAAGCCGCTCGCCCGTCTGGAACCTGCGCGAGGCCTTCAATGGTTCGCCGGCGTGCTGTCTTCCGTGCGCCCCAAGATGACGCGGCGCGGCAAGATGCTGTATGCCGTCCTGGATGACGGGTCGGCTCAGGTCGAAGTGGCGATATTCAACGAACTGTACGAGCAGCACCGCAATCGCCTGAGGGAAGACCGCCTCGTCATCATCCATGGCAAGGTCAGCAACGACGATTATTCCGGAGGCCTGCGGGTGTCGGCGGATTCGATCTTCGACCTTCAGTTGGCACGTGAAGCCAAGGCGCGCAGCCTGCGCATCACCCTCAATGGCAATACCGACGCGGGGCGCTTGCGCCAGCTGCTGAATCCGTTCCGCGCGGAGCCCGAGAACGGCGTGCCCGGTGTTCCGGTCGAAATCCGCCTGAAGCGCGACGATTTCCTGTGCACGATCCGCCTGGGTGAGGAATGGCGCGTCCGCATGGCCGATGCCATGCTGGAACAGCTTAGCGGCTGGGCCCAGCCGGATGCGGTGGAGATCAACTACTCATGAGGCCGTTGCGCATCCTGCATTCCGAAGCGGCCACCAGCTTTGGCGGGCAGGAACAATACATCTATCGCATGATGCTGGCCATGCGCGAACGCGGTCACTTCCTGGAAGCCGTGTGCCAGCCTCATGCCCAGTTGACTCAACGCCTGAGGGATGAAGGGTTCACCGTCCATACGACCTACATGGATGGCCCGGTCAATTTCACCCGATCCCTCATCAAGATCCAGCGCGTCCTACGTCAGGGCCGATTCGATGTCCTGAACAGCCATAGCCGGCGCGACACCATCGTGGCCGGCTGCGCCGGCCGGCTGGCCGGCACCCCGCTTATCGTGCGTACGCGGCACCTGGCCAACAAGGTAGGATCGCTCCTGTCCTACACCATCATCCCGCATCGCGTCACGACCGCCAGCGAGTTCGTCCGCCGGGGACTGATCGAACGCGGCGTGCCGCCCAGCTATGTTGCCACGGTCTATCCCGCCGTCGATATGCCGCCCCTGCGCGAAGCGTCGACCTTGCGATCCGAGCTTCGCTTGGCGCAGAACGACATCGTCGTCGGTTGCGTGGCCGTCATGCGTGCACAAAAGGGCCATCGCGACCTCATCGATGCCATCGAACCCTTGATACGCGAGCGTCCGAATGTGCATCTGGTGCTGGTGGGCGGCGGCTCGCCTGTCTTCGAGGAAGTGCAGGCTTATGTCGCTGAACGGGGCCTGCAGAAGCGCGTGCATTTCATGGGTGCGCGTCGCGATGTGCCAAATTTGCTGGCCGGCTTCGACATCTTTGCGCTGGCAACGCGCAAGGAAGCGTCGGGAACCGTCTTTGTGGAGGCGGGCGCAGCGGGCTTGCCGGTGATCGGAACGAATGTAGACGGCGTGCCCGAGATGATGCAGGATGGCGTCAGCGGCCTGCTGGTGCCGCTGGACGACACCGAGGCGTTCACAGCCGCCCTTCGGCGCCTCATCGACGACCCGGCGCTGCGCCATCAAATGGGGCAGGCCGGCCTCAAGTTCGCGCGCGAGGCAGGGAACTTCACCCTCGAGGCGATGGTCCAGCGTATCGAGGACTGCTACACCCGCTGGCTTACGGAGCGCCGATCATGAAACGAGCACAGACCGTCCCCGTCCTGATGTATCACCATGTTTCTCCGGTCGAGGGCATGATCAACGTCTCCCCGTCGAACTTCGAACGGCAACTGCAGTGGCTGAAGCAGCGTGGCTACAAGTCGCTGACGAGCGCCGAGTTTGCCGGGCACCTTCAAGGCACTCCGGTGCCTGCCCGCTCGGTGCTCATCACGTTCGACGACGGCTATCTCGATAACTGGGTCTATGCCTATCCGCTGCTGCGTCAATATGGATATACGGCCATGGTGTTCCTAGTCACGTCCTGGATCAACGACGGCCCCGTCCGGCATCACCTGGGCCAGGGACAGCTTCCCCAGACACCGGCGCACCGGGAATGCGAAGACCGTATCGCGCAAGGACGCAGCGACGAGGTCATCCTGCGCTGGAGCGAGATCCAGGCCGCCCAGGCGGACGGAACGCTGGAATTCCACAGTCATACCCACACCCATACACGCTGGGACCTCAGCGATCGTGCCGCTGAAAAAAATGCCTTGATGGCGCAGGAGCTTGATCTTTCGCGGGCGGCCCTGCAAGCAAATCTCGGCCATGTGTCCGAGCATTTTTGCTGGCCGCAGGGCTATGTCGATGCCGACTATGTGCGTATCGCCCAAGCGGCGGGCTTTCGATACTTGTATACGACGCAAGCCTTCGGCCAGAACCGGCCCGGTACCGACCCGGCCCATATCTACCGATTCGCCGTGCGGAATACGTCGGGATACTCGGTGGGGCGACGCATCCAGGTTGCCGCTCACCCGCTCATAGGGCCACTGTTCAATCGGTGGAAATTGTGGAAGCGGGCACGCAGGCGCAAGCCATGACGCTCTCCGTCATCATCATCACCAAGAACGAGGCCGCCAACATCGGCGCGTGCATCGACTCCGTGGCGTTTGCTGATGAAATCATCGTGCTGGATTCGGGCAGCACCGACGATACGCGCCACATTGCCACGGCAAAGGGCGCAAAGGTCAGCTGCAGCGACGACTGGCCGGGCTTTGGCCCGCAAAAAAACCGGGCGCTGGATCTGGCGACGGGCGACTGGGTGCTGTCCATCGATGCCGACGAGCGGGTTACCGAAGAGCTGGCGCAGGAAATCCAGCGCGAACTGGCTGCGCCGCGTGCCGACGCCTACAAAATACCCCGCCTGTCCAATTTTTGCGGGCGGTGGATACGCCATAGCGGCTGGTGGCCGGACTATGTGCTGCGCTTGTTCCGCCGCGGCACGGCGCGCTTCACTGAAGCGGCCGTTCACGAAAGCCTGCGCAGCACGTCGACTGTGGCTAATTTGCACAGCCATTTCCTGCATTATCCTTACGCCGATCTGGAAGCGTTCGTCGCAAAGATCAACCGCTATTCCACCGATGCGGCGGTTATGATGCACGCACAAGGCCGCAAGACCAGCCTCGCGGGCGCAACGGGCCATGCCATATGGACCTTTGTCCGCCATTACATCGTCAGGCGTGGCGTGCTGGATGGCAAAGAGGGCTTCATCCTGGCGGTGATGGCTGCCATGGGCAGTTTCATTCGCTACAACAAATTGATATTATTGAACAAACAGAAAAATTGATTGGCGCTCGGCGGCATCGCGGGGAGCGGCCTGAGAGCTCATGAAGATTCTTATCACGGACATTCACCATGGCAATGGTGGAGGCCACGTTACTTACATTCTCGGCCTTCTGCAGGGGCTTCGAAACCATTGCGACCTGACGCTCGCGGCACCCAGTACCGGGCGGCTATTCGGGCGCGCTTCGCAGCTGGACGCCGTACGCGTTCTGCCAGGCGCGTACACTTCTCGTCCCGCGGCGCTCGTCGCCGAAGTCGCCAGGCTTCGCGGGTTTCTGCAGCGCGAGCGATTCGATGTCGTTCACGTGAA
>Ga0182739_1002116_pt1 | contig 18992 bp, 17 predicted proteins | sample eDN5th30CBELigBY_FD_128873 | JGI IMG/M metagenome (GOLD analysis project Ga0182739, IMG submission 128873) | Enriched backyard soil microbial communities from Emeryville, California, USA - eDNA 5th pass 30_C BE-Lig BY (version 2) (version 2) | ecosystem: Environmental > Terrestrial > Soil >...
AACTGGCCCGGCAGTCTCGGCGAGGCTAGAGCATTTTCCGGTGAAGTGGATACCGGTTCACCGCCAGAAAATGCGATCAAACAACAATTTCTACAGCACGATCCGATTCAGTCAGATCGGATCGGATCGTGCTGTAGGCCCCAAAGGCAAGCAGGCGCAAAAAGAAAGAGCGGCAGACACGATGCCTGCCGCTCCCGTTTATCTGGTCGCCCGCCCTTTACGGACGGGGGCTTGGCAACCGGCTCACGCCACCAGGCGGAGCGCCTTGTTGAAGCCGGCCTTGATCGGCTCTGCGGTGTCGGTCGACACCTTCTGAGCGAGCGAAGCGAGTTCCTTGCCCTGCTCGGAAACCGTCTCGAACGTCTTGCGGGCATGCGTGCTGGAAAGTTCGATCGCCTCCGACGGCGACTTCACGCCCATCAGGCTGCTGAAGAAATCGAAGTGCGCATTCGCGTTCGCGCGCATCGCCTCGATGATCTTCAGATTGTATTCGGAGGCACCCTTGGTCGCCGTGGCAAAGGTCGTCTCGAACAGTCCGGTCGTCTCTTCGGCCGCCGCCTTCATGCGCTCGTAATTGTGCTTGGCCTGCGCCAGGCTCTTCTCCGCCAGTTCGCGATACGCGGCGGGCATTTCGAAACGCGGAAACTCCATCTGCGGGAACTGGGGAAACTGCGGGAACGGAGCCGCCTTGGGCGTCTCGGATGCAGTGAAAGTCTCCGTCGCGGCTTTCGCCGGCTTTTTGGCCTCTGCCATGGCAATGTGTCCTGTTGCTCGCGGGCTGCGCCGTAGACGATCCCGGCCTCCGCCCGATTGGAGGCCGGTGTCTCACTGAGTCAAACAGCGACTGGAGGTTGCGGCTGCGCAACCTGCATCACGCTTAGAAAGAATATAATTCGGCTGATGTTGCGTTGCAACATCTATTAGTGCGTCGCAGCACCCGATCGTTCGGGCTGCTGGCGTCGGCTACCGGGCGCATTTTAAGGCGTCCGGCGCACGCGAGCGCGCGCTGCCCGCGCCGGCATTGGCCGGGCCCGGCGGGCTGTCCGCATTCCAGACGATTCGGAAACCGGTTGGTTGCCGTCCCGGACGTCTAACGTCCGGTGGGCCCTTTCGTGGTGCCCTGCACCGACTGGGCGACGTCCGCGCCCAGTTCCTGGGCTTGCGCCGTCAGCGCCTCCATCTGCATGCGGATGAACTCCGCCTGCAGTTTCGCCATTTCATCGGCGTCCTTCGCGCGCACCAGACGCTGCGCGAACTCGAACGAAGAGGAGACGTTGCGCTCGGCGAATTCCATCATCTTCTCGCCAGCGCCTTTCGCGCCGGCCTGGGCCGAGGCCGCCTGCTGCTCCCACTGCGCGAACGCCTTCTGGGCCGCGCCCATGAAGCCGTCGAATGCCTGGCGGGCCTGCACAACGCTCTGCTCGGCCATATTGCGCATTTCGGCAGGAATCTCGAAGTTTCCCATCGGGCTCTTGGCCATGGCTCTTCCTCCGTTCGCGTTGCGGGGCAACTGCTCTACTGTAAGGTGAACCGGCCATCCGCGCCACAGCGTTCGGCTCCAGCCGCTTCCTCCCGTCCGTTAACCCTGCGACGCGCTTGCTGTTCCTAACTCCCGACGGGCGATGGACGGAGACCCCCTGCAACCGTTAGGATTTTGTTTACCTTGCAATCAGGTGTTAACCGTAACGCGAGCTTTCGTCTTCCGGCCCCAGCATGACGCCGTCCGAACGCTTCTTTGCCTTTGCGCGCGATCCCCAGATCGCGGCCGTGGCCTTTGCGGACCAGCCTGCGTGGCTCTGGAGCGCGGACGGGCGCCTGTTGTGGTGCAATGCGGCCGGCGCCGCAGTGCTCGGGGCGGACACGCCGGCGGCGTTGATCGAAGGCCCACGCGACCGCAGCAGCGCGGCCGGCCGGGAGATCGCCGCGCTGTTCGCGCGCCTGCCGATTGGCGGTGGTCCGCAGCTCGCCCGCCTGCGCGCGTTCGCGACCTCTCCGCTCGCGCCGCCGCCGACCTGCGCGTGCCGCAGGCATCGCGGTCCTGACGGCATCGCGGTTCTGGTCGTGGCTGCCGGGTCTTACCGTCCCGCCCTGTCATTCGCCGAGCGTGTGCGCCGCATGGTGACCGATTGCCCGGACCTCGCAGCGTTCGCGCCGGATGGCGGCCTGATCCATGCCGGCGATGCGGCAGTGGCTTGGGCGCCGGCCGAAGGCGGTCCGGAAACGTGGCGCGGCGCGCCGACCGTCGCCGAGGCGCTCACGAGCGGCCACGCGGTCGCGGAAGCCGCGGGCGGAACGGTGATGCTCGAGCGGTTCGGGAGCGGCGACGCCACCGCGCTCATTGCGCGTTTCGAGCCGGCCCTTGCGCCGGTCACACAGGAATCGCCTTCCGACACGGCAGAAGCGAAACCGGTCGAGCCCGAGACGCTAACCGAACCCGATATGGCAAAGCCCGAGCCATCTCCCGTCGACGTGTCCGGCGTGGACGCTTCGCCGCCAGCCGCGCCGGAGACCGACGCGGCCAGTCCGGGCGCGGAACTTGCGGTGCTGGACGCGATGACCGGCCGGTTCGTCGAGCGCAGGCATCCGCTCCGCTTCGTCTGGAGCATGGATGCCGACGGCGCCTTCATGATCGAGGAGGGGGAATTCACGGCCCTCGCCGGTGAGCCGACCGCGGCCCTGCTCGGGCGGCCGTGGGCCGAAGTCGCGGCGGCGCTCGGCCTCGATCCCGCGCAAGAGGTCGCGAAAGCCGCGGCGGCGCGCGGCACCTGGAGCGGCATCGTGGTGGAGTGGCCGGCCGGCGGCGCGCCGGAAGCGCTTCCGGTCGCGCTGTCCGGCGTGCCGGTCTTCGGCTCCGATCGCAGCTTCCACGGCTATCGCGGCTTCGGCGTTTGCCGCGATGTCGGACGCATCGCCGCGGCGATCGCGGCGCGGCGGGCCTTGTTGCAGGGGCCAGCCGCCGAGCCGGCTGCCGCTCCCGAGGCGCCCTCGGCACCGGTCGATCCGGAAGTCGATACGCGCCCGGCTGATGTCTTCGCCCTCCCGATGGCCCGCGGGTTCCACACCGGGTTCGCGGCCGCGCCGAACGTCGTGCCGCTGCGGGCGGACATGGTGTCAGATGGCCTGGTGCCGGACAGCCGGCCGACGCTCAGTCCGGTGGAGCGCACCGCATTCAGCGAAATCGCGCGCGCGCTCGGCGCGCGCATCGAGACCGAAGACATTGCACTTCCTCCGGACGCGGACGAGCAGATCGTCGTGCCGTTCGGGGGTGGCATCCAGCCTTTCCGCGCGCAGCCGGACGAAGCTCCGGTGCCGGGGAGTGCGATTGCCGAAAGCGGCGGCGAGCGCGACGCGCCCGAAAAGCCGCCGGGCGTCATCGAGCATGCCATCCTCGACCGCCTGCCGCAGGCGGTGGCCGTGTTCCGCGGCGACACTTTCCTGTTTGCCAACCGGGCACTGCTGGACTGGACGGGGCGGGACAGCCTGGAGGCGCTCGCCGCCGCCGGTGGTCCGGACGCGCTGTTCGCCGATGCCGGTGCTGCGCAGGCTGCCTCCGCGGAAGGACCGGCCAGAACGCTGTCGCTCAAACATGCCGATGGAAGTGCCCTGCCGGTTGAGGCGAGCCTGTTCGCCCTGCCGATGGAGGGCGGGGCCGCCGTCATGCTGCTGCTGTCGCGGGCCGAAGCTCCTCAACAAAAGCCGCGCGACCGGGACGATCGCGTGCGCGGCGCCGACGCCTCTGAGAACGAACTGCGCACGATCCTCGATACGGCGACGGACGGGGTCATCCTCGTCAGCCAGGACGGCAAGATCCTGTCGGCCAACCGCGGCGCCGAGGCCCTGTTCGAGCGCGGACAAAGTGATCTTGCTCGGCGCTCCTTCCTCGACCTCTTCGCCTATGAAAGCCGGCGCATTGTCGCCGGCTATATCGATAGTCTCAGCCACGATGCCGCCGCAACCCCGCTCAACCGCGGGCGCGAAGTCACCGGACGCGCGCGTCAGGGCGGGCTGATCCCGCTGTTCATGACCATGGCGCGCCTCGCCGACGATCCGCCGCGGTTCTGCGCCGTATTCCGCGACATGTCCCATTGGAAGCGCGTCGAGGATGAGCTGAATGAGGCGAAGCGGCGCGCCGAGCAGACGTCCACCGCGAAGTCGGAATTCCTCGCCAAGATCAGCCACGAAATCCGCACCCCGCTCAACGCCATCATCGGCTTCTCCGAGGTCATGATGGAGGAGCGGCTGGGTCCGATCGGCAACGAGCGCTACCACGGCTACGCCCGCGACGTGCATGCCTCGGGCACGCACATCGTTTCGCTGCTGAACGATCTGCTCGACCTGTCGAAGATCGAAGCCGGCAAGCTCGACCTCGCCTTCGGCCGGGTCGATCTCAATGAAGCGATGCAGCAATGCGTCGCGATCATGCAGCCGCAGGCCAGCCGTGAGCGCATCATCGTCCGCACCGCGCTCGCCGCGTCGCTGCCGCCGGTAGTGGCGGATGCGCGCTCGGTGCGTCAGATCCTGCTCAACCTGCTCTCCAACTCGATCAAGTTCACGGGGGCCGGCGGCCAGGTCATCGTGTCGACGGCCGTCACCGATGCCGGCGAGGCGCTCCTGCGTGTGCGCGATACCGGGATCGGCATGAGCGACGGCGACATCGCGGCCGCGCTCGAGCCGTTCCGCAGGCTGCCGGCTTCAGGGCGCGCGAAGGCCGACGGCACCGGCCTTGGCTTGCCGCTGACCAAGGCGCTGGCGGAAGCAAACCGCGCCGAGTTCCGCATCAAGAGCGCGGTCAACGCTGGTACGCTGGTCGAGATCGTGTTTCCGGCAGCGCGGCTGGCAGCCGAATGAGCACACGCCACGACGCTGAGGCCGAAGCTATCGCCGCCGAAGTGCTTGCGGCCCAGACGGCAGGCCGGCAGATCGCGCCGCTGTCCGAACGGACGCCGGGCCTCGATCTGCAGCGCGCCTATGCGGTCGCCGCGGCCTTGCGGCGTCTGCGCGAAGCGCACGGCGAAAAGGTGGTAGGACGAAAGATCGGTTTCACCAACCGGAGCATGTGGGAGCCGTACAACGTCCACGCCCCGATCTGGGGCTACATGTACGCTTCCACCGTGCATGATCTCGCCGGCATCGAAGACTTCGACCTATCGCATCTCTGCGAAAGCCAGATCGAACCGGAGATCGTCTTCAAGCTCCGTGACGCGCCACGCAGCGATATGGACGAGCAGGCGCTGCTCGGCTGCATTGAGTGGTGCGCGCACGGGTTTGAGGTCGTGTCCTCGCAGTTTCCCGGCTGGCGCTTTAAGGCCGCCGATGGCGTTGCGGCCGGCGGCCTCCATGGCGCGCTTCTGATCGGCACGCCGCAGACCATCAACGCCGACGCGCGCGCCGAATGGATGCGGCAACTCGGGACGTTCCGGCTGGAACTTCTGCGCGGCGATGAAGTCATCGACCGCGGCGCGGGCGCCAATGTGCTCGACCATCCTCTCACAGCCTTGCGCCATCTCGTTGCCTTGCTTGCGCAGGATGCCGACAATCCGCCGCTCGCGGCCGGCGAGATCGTGACCACCGGGTCGGTGACCCGCGCCTGCCGCATCGCGCCCGGCGAACGGTGGTCGACGCGGGTGGAAGGCATCCCACTTTCGGGCATCGCGATTTCGTTTCGCTGATGAAGCGTTCCGGCGGCGCGCTATCCGTCGCTCGCGGAATGCGCCAATCTGCTATCATGCTGTTGCGATCCAGGGAGCACAGGGACTTCTGGAGGACCACGCATGCCGCGGCTCATGCGAACCGCCTTTTCGGCTATTGTGCTTGCAGCGCTGACGCTGGTGCATTTCCCGCTGCCGCCCGCATCCGCGCAGACCCGGGAATCCGTCGATCTTCTGCTTGTGCTGGCGGCGGACGTCTCGCGCAGCGTCGACGGACCGAAGTTCCAGCTTCAGCGGGAAGGGTATGCAGCGGCGCTGAGCGACCCGCGCGTTCTCGACGCGATCCGCTCGGGGCCGAATGGCCGCATCGCCATCCTGTTCCTGGAATGGTCGGGCCAGTTCGCGCAGCGCGTGGTCGTCGACTGGACGATCATCAAGGACGCCCAGAGCGCGCGTCAGGCGGGCGACCATCTGCTCGAGGCGCCACGCTCATTTGCCGAGCGCACCTCGATCAGCGCCGCGATCGACTTCTCCGTCGAACTGCTGGACAAGGCGCCGTTCGAGGCCGCCCGCCGCACCATCGACGTGTCGGGCGACGGCACCAACAATAGCGGCCGCGATGTCCAGCTTGCGCGCAACGCGGCGCTGAAGAAGGGCATCACGATCAACGGCCTCGTGATCCTGAGCGACCAGCCGCTGCCGTGGAATCCCGACCATACCCACCCGCCCGGCGGCCTTGAGCACTACTACCGTGAAAACGTGATCGGCGGTGCCGGCGCGTTCGTGCTGGCGGCGGAGAATTTTGCGAGCTTCGGCAGGGCGCTGACCAACAAGCTGGTGGCCGAAATCGCCGGCCGCCCGGCGCCGGCGAAGGAAGCGATGATGATCGAGCGGGCTGAGTGAGGTTTACTGGACCAACCCGCGACGTGCGAGATTGCGCATCAGCGCGCCGACGCCAAACGTCCACCGCGGCGCGCGGTCGGCCAGGGTCACCTCGTTGACCAGTGCGCCGAGCTTTTCCGATGCGATGGTGACGATGTCGCCGATATGGTGCGTGAAGCCCTGGCCGGGCGCGTCGCGATCCTTGATCGGCGCGAACATCGTGCCGAGATAGAGCGCCGCGCCGTCGGGATACTGATGGTGCGGGCCGAGCATCTCGGCGACAAGCTGCGCCGGATCGCGGCTGATCTTCGCCATCGCGCTCGATCCGTCGAGCCGGAAGCCATCATCGGTTCCCTCGACCACCAGCGTGACATGCGCGCGGCGCACATCGTCGAGCGAGAAGCCGTCGTCGAAAAGCCGGATGAAGGGGCCGATCGAGGCCGAGGCATTGTTGTCCTTGGCTTTGCTGAGCAGCAGCGCAGAGCGGCCTTCGAGGTCGCGCAGGTTGACGTCGTTGCCGAGCGTCGCGCCGACGATCGCGCCGCGCGCGTTCACGATCAGCACGATCTCGGGTTCAGGGTTGTTCCAGGACGAAGCCGCGAGGATGCCGATGCCAGCGCCGGTGCCGACCGCCGCCATCGGCTGCGCCTTGGTGAAAATCTCGGCGTCGGGACCGATGCCGACCTCGAGATATTGCGACCAGAGGCCCTTGTCCTGCAGCAGCTTCTTGAGTTCCATCGCTTCCGGCGAGCCGGGCTTGAGGTTAGCGACCGCGCCGCCGATCGCGGCCTCGACATCGGCGCGCACCGCGGCCGCGCGCTCCGGCGCACCGCGCGCCTGCTCCTCGATCACCCGTTCGAGCAGCGAAACCGCGAAGGTGACGCCGGCGGCCTTGAGCGCCTGCAGGTCGGTCGGCGCAAGGAACCACGGCGCATCCGGCGCGCGCCGATGCTCGGGCGTATTGGCGAGGATGGCGGCAAAGTCGCCGATCCGTTCGCCGCGCGCATCTCGCGCCGCTGCTGCCGGGGCGTGTTCCTCGCAGAGATCGGCCATGGTCGGGAAAGCGGCCGTGATGTCGTAGACGCCATCCGCGCGTAGCGCGACGACCGAGGGGCCGGACACGTCCGGCCGCCAGACGCGGCCGACCAGCGTGCCGGCAAAGCCGTCGGCGGGCAGGGTCTCTCGGGGATCGAGTTCAAGCGGCATGGGAAAGGCGCCTCGGGTCGGATCGAACAACATCTTGTTTGAGCATCGCTATTTCCGAAAACCGGCGACCACTTTTCGGAGCGATGCTTTAGCAGCCTACAATGAGCCGTCGTGCAGGCGGAAGGGCTGCCGTCCGTTCCGCGATCAAGTGCCTGTCAGAACGCGCTCGTCAGCAGCGTGCGCACATCGTCCGCCGTCGCCGGCCGCGGCACGGTGATGCCGAGCGCGTCGATCTGCAGGGCCGCGCTCTCGATCTTCGCACGCGAGAAGCCGACATCGCGCAGCCGCTGCGGGATCGGAAAGCCTTGCAGCATCGCCTCCAGCGTCGCTGCGGGATCGCGGCCACCGAATGCGGCGGCCAGCCGCTCGGCGACATCCGGCGCCTTGGCGAGATTGAAGCGGGTGACATGCGGCAAAATGATCGCATGGGTCTCGGCATGCGGCAGGCCGAAGCCGCCGAGCACATGCGCGAGCTTGTGGTGGAGGCCGGTGCCGGCGCTAAGCGCAGCCCCCGCCAGCCAGGAAGCCACCAGGCAGTCGCCGCGGGCGGTGACATCGCTGCCGTCGGCGACGGCGCGCGGCAGTTGCGGCACGAACAATCGCAGCGCCTCGGCCGCGAAGGCGGAAGTGACCGGGGTGCGCTCGGCGACCCACAGCGCCTCGACGCAATGGGCGACCGCATTCATGCCGCTCGCCGCGGTGGTGGCGGCGGGCAGCCCGACCGTAAGCGCCGGATCATAGATGATTGTTCTGGGCAGAACCTTCGGGTCCCGGCTGACGACCTTCTGCTCGCCCTCGCTCAGGCCGAAGATCGTCGTCACTTCGGAGCCGGCATAGGTGGTCGGGATGGCGAGGATCGGAAGTCCGGTCTCGTGGGCGATCGCCTTGGCAAGCCCGATCGCCGAGCCGCCGCCGACCGAAACAAGAAGGTCCGCCCTGGCCTCCCGCGCTGCCGTGACCCCGCCGGCGGCGACGCTGCGCGGCACATGCATCACGGCTTCGGCATGGAGTCCGGCGCAGGCGGTGCCCAGAAGGTCGGCGACGCGCGCGCCGAGGCGGGCGCCGCTGCCCGGCGTCGCGATCACCAGACTGCGCGACGCGCCGAAGCGCGCGGCTTCGTCCGCTACCCGCGCGATACTGTCCGGACCGAACACCACGCGCTGCGACGGCGCATCATGCACAAAGGGCGCAACCATCGTTTCCGTCCCTCCCTGGCCGGGCTTGACCCCGCTTCTTGCCTGCGGGCAAGTGTGCCACTGGAACGGGCCGTTGCGTCAAGTCCGCCCGAGCTATGAAAACGAAACGAGGGAAGGGAGCCCCGCATGGATCGCGCGATGCAGGATCGGCTGTTGATCCGGGAACTGGTCGAGAACTGGGTGCTGTGGCGCGATGCCCGCCAGTGGGACCGCTTCCGCACCGTCTGGCACCCGGAAGGCCGCATGATGGCGACCTGGTTTCAGGGCACGTTCGAGGAGTTCATCCGCGTCAGCCAGGAAGGTTTTGATCGCGGCGTCCGCATCCTCCATTTTCTCGGCGGCCATACTGCGGACATCGCCGGGGACCGTGCGATCGCGCAGACCAAGATGAAGATCGAGCAGCGCGCCGCCGTCGACGGCGTGCTCTGCGACGTGACCTGCACTGGCCGGTTCTACGATTTCATCGAGCGCCGGGACGGCCGCTGGGCGGTGGTGCTGCGCCAGCCGATCTATGAGAAGGACCGGCTGGATCCCATCGACCCGGCCGCCGAACTCCGGCTCGACCGCGCGCTGCTGGAGAGCTTTCCCGAAGGCTATCGCCACCTCGCCTATCTGCAGACCCGCATCGGCTACAAGGTGAAGCCGGACATGCCGGGCCATGACGGTCCCGCGCTCGAGGCGCTTTACGCCCGCGGCGCGGCATGGCTGCGCGGCGAGCCGCTGCAGGGCTGATCGCGCCGCAGCAATTTCCGATGCGCCGGGCGGCCCGCCCTCTCGGCGCAATCGGAAAAACACCTTCGACCGCGGGATGGCCCCGCGCATCAGGGGCGACTTGGCGTCGCCGTTCGAAATCGCATACCATTGCGAAAAGCCGCGCTTACGGACCTGTCCGTCGCAGTATAGTGCGCACGCAAAAATCACTCTGGCGAGGAAATGCGGGTAGCAGAATGAGATGGTGCCGGTTCAAGCGTGACGGCGGAACGTCATACGGGCTGATCGAGGGCGATCAGGTCATCGCGGTCGAGGGAACGCCGTTCGGCGAGTACAGGAAGACGCAGGACGTCTATCCGCTCGCCTCCGTGAAACTCGACCTCCCGGTTGTTCCGCCGACCTTCTACTGCGTCGGCGTCAATTATGCCGACCACATCCGCCGGATGGCGGTCAAGCGCGGCAGCCAGCCGGTGTTTCCCAAGAAGCCCGATATTGGCTACCGCACCAATAACGCGCTGGTCGCGCATGACGAGCCGATCATCAAGCCGAAGGATTCCGGCCCGGACTTCCAGTACGAAGGCGAACTCGTCGCGGTGTTCGGCAAGAAGTGCCGCAACGTCTCGCGCGAGGAAGCGCTCGATTACGTGCTCGGCTGGACCATCGGCAACGATGTCAGCGAGCGCGGCTGGCAGGCCGCGGACCGCACGCTCTGGCGCGCCAAGAACACCGACACCTTCAAGCCGATGGGGCCGTGGATCGAGACCGATGTCGATCTCGACGCGATGGTGACCACCATCCGCCTCAACGGCGAGGTGACCGAGACGTTCAAGACCAACAACATGATCTTCGACGCACCGACCTACATCAGCGAAGTGTCGAAATACTGCACGATCTATCCGGGCGACGTGATGTGGATGGGCACCGATGGCGTGCCCGCCAACATGAAGGCCGGCGATGTCTGCGAAATCGAGATCACCGGAATTGGCGTGCTGCGCAACCCCATCGTGGCAGAAGATTGAAAGGAAACCCCATGAACGTGCATGCCCAACCTGCCTCCGCCGATACCAAGGTGCCCGCCGGCATGTCGCCGGAAGAGTGGCAGGCGCGCGTAGACCTCGCCGCCGTCTATCGTCTCTGTAACCACTTCGGCTGGGACGACCTGATCTATAACCACTGCTCGATGCGTGTGCCGGGCGAGCCGGGTATGCTGCTGATCAAGCAGCACGAACTCTTATGGGACGAAGTCACCGCGTCGAACCTCAAGAAGGTCGACATGACGGCCGACCTCGACGAGCGCTTCGGCGTCAACCGGCCGGGCTTCACGCTGCATGGCGGCCTGCTGCAGGGCCGGCAGGACATCAACTGCGTGATCCACGTCCATACCGAACTCGGCATGGCGATGTGCGGCCTTAAAGAGGGCCTGCGCATGATCTCGCAGCAGGCGATGCGCTTCTATAACCGCGTCGGCTACCACCCTTACGAGGGCATCACCGAGGACTTCGGCGAGCGCGAGCGCATCCTCAAGAACCTCGGCCAGAACCGCGCGCTGATCATGCACAATCACGGCTTCACCACCGTCGGCAAGAACGCGCGCGAAGCCTTCGTGCTGATGAAGTACCTCATGAGCGCTTCGGAGATTCAGATCCAGATCGAGTCGACCGGCAAGGAAGCCAACGAGATTCCGCCGGCGATCTGCGAGAAGGTCGCGGCGCAATACGAGAAGCATGATGCCGGCCGCGGCTCCGCGGACTGGCCGGCCTATCTGCGGCTGATGGACAAGGTCGATCCGAGCTATCGCACCTGATCGCACGCTTTCAATAAGATTGCCGTCAGGCAGCGTAATGCTGGCGCATCCCGGCTGATGCGTCAGTGAACTAAGCAGAGCCCCGGAAGCCGTGAGCGGCCTCCGGGGCTTTTTTGCTGCGCTCACAGTCTGTGCGGGTGACGAAGACGATGGGCGCGTCTTGCGAATGGCGGGTGCATATGCCGGGGCTGGAGTCACGGGCTCTTGCGCATGAGAGCATGACCCGATTCAGACTGAATCGGATCATCCTCTCGAAGTCTTTGTGGTCGCATTTTCTAAGGGTGAACCGGTATCCACTTCACCGGAAAATGCTCTAACATCCGACCTGAAGCTGCAAAGCGCGCTCTGCACCAGAACGATTGAAAACCAAACCCGTGAGGAAACGCCGATGACCTACCGTGGCATGACCGTGGACGAGATCAAGATCGACGGCGACAAGGGCGAAGCGATCTCCGCCTATGTCGCGCGGCCCTCGGGGCCGGGGCCGTTCCCCGGCGTCGTGCTTGTCCATCATCTTCCGGGCTGGAGCGAATGGTACATCGAGGCGACGCGCCGGTTCGCCCATCACGGCTACCTCGCCATCTGCCATAACCTGTATGAGCGCTCCGGCCAGGGCGACCCGGATGATGTCGCCGCCAAGGTCCGCGCCGACGGCGGCGTTCCCGACGCGCAGGTGGTCGGCGATACCGCGGGCGCGGTGAAGTGGATGCGCGCGCAAGCAGGGCTCAACGGCAAGGTCGGCCTGTTCGGCTCCTGCTCCGGCGGACGTCACGCCTTCCTCTATGCCTGCCAGAACAACGACGTCGACGCCTGCGTCGATCTCTGGGGCGGGCGTGTGGTGATGGCGAAGGACGAACTCAACGCCAAGACGCCGGTTTCGCCGGTCGACCTCACCAAAGGACTCTCATGTCCGCTGCTCGGCATCTTCGGCAACGAGGATCGCGCGCCAAGCCCCGAACAGGTCGACCAGCACGAGGCCGAACTCAAGAAGCATGGCAAGTCCTACGAGTTTCACCGCTACGACGGCGCCGGCCACGGCATCTTCTACTATCACCGGCCGATGTATCGCGTGGAACAGGCGCTCGACGGCTGGAGCAAGGTCTTCGCGTTCTTCGGCAAGCATCTGGCGAAGTAACGGGCAGAGGTAGCAGGCATGTGCACATCGATTGTCGAGGTTGTCTCCGCCGAAGGCATGGCCAAGGGCGAGGACGCCTGGTTCAGCATCACGCACGCGGCGGTCGCCTATGACCACGCGCGCCACGCGCTGCTCGACGACGCCATCACCATCGACTTCGTGAACAGCGGACTGCCGCCGGGCGCGCGCGCGGCCGTCGAACTGACGCTGGAATCCGCGAAGGCGCTCAATGCCGCGCTGACCAGGGCGATTGCGGAAGCGGAGATCGAGGAGGCCGAACGGGCCCAGTCGATCGCCCGCGTCCGCGCGGAAGCCTTGCCGCGCGTCGCTGCGTAGTCGCGAGCGGGGCAGCACGGCGCGCGCTCCGCTGTGCACCGTGCTGCCGACGTCGACGGGTGCGGCGGTATTTCGATGTGGGGGCCGCATCCTTGCTCGGAGGTCTCAGCGCCGGCGCGGCCCGCAGATTGCTTGGGCTTGTCGCGTCGCCGCTTGCCTGCGCCTCAAGGTAGTGCGTTAATCGCGCAGCGACGGTGACGGGAAGGGGGCGTTCCGCGCGCCACCCAAGATGGGAGTCGTAATGTGGAGACCGCTCTGCGGCGCGTTCCCACCAGCGAGACTCTTGACCAGGCGGCCGACTTGTCGGCGCCCGTGCTTTCGGTCGACGGACTGGCGGTCCGTTTCGACGGGCAGAGCATCGACCTCATCGACGGCATTTCCTTCGCGCTGCGGCCCGGCGAGACGCTGTGCCTCGTCGGCGAGTCGGGTTGCGGCAAGAGCCTCACCGCGCTCGCGGTGATGGGGCTTCTGCCCACGCCGCCCGCGCGCATCGTCGGCGGCCGCGCCACGTTTCAGGAACACGACCTTCTGGCGATGCCGGCGCGCGACCTCGCGGACCTGCGCGGCGACCGCATCGCGATGATCTTCCAGGAGCCGATGACCTCGCTCAATCCGGCGTTCCGGATCGGCGACCAGATCGCCGAGAGCGTGATGCGCCACAAGGGCGTTTCCTATCGCGAGGCCCGCTATGCGGCGCTCGCCATGCTGCGCCGTGTGCGCATCCCGGCTGCGGAGAAGCGGCTCGATGCCTATCCGCACCAGCTTTCCGGCGGCATGCGCCAGCGGGTGATGATCGCGATGGCCCTGGTCAACCATCCCGACCTTCTGATCGCGGACGAGCCGACCACCGCGCTCGACGTCACCATCCAGGCGCAGATCCTCGCCCTCATCGCCGAACTGCAGCGCGAGGCCGGCATGGCCATGATCCTGGTCACGCATGATCTCGGCGTGGTCGCCGAAGTCGCCGACCGCGTCGCCGTGATGTATGCCGGCCGCTTCGTGGAGACCGGGCCGGTCGAGGCGATCTTCGCCGACCCGCAGCATCCCTATACGCTCGGCCTGATCGGCTCGCTGCCTTCGCTCGGACGGCGCGAAAGCCGCCTCGCCACCATCCGTGGCTCGGTGCCGCCGCCGGAGCGTCTGCCGCCCGGCTGCCGCTTCTCGACCCGCTGTCCTTTCGCCGACACGCGCTGCCAGAACGAGACGCCGCCGCTGGTCGCGGTCGGCGACATGGGGCACCACGTCGCCTGCTTCAAGGCCCCGCTCGAAAACCACGTGGCGGAGCGCGCTGCATGAATGCGGACGTGCTGGTTGAAGCGCACAACCTCGTCAAGCATTTCGGCGGCGAGAGACGGCTGCCGTTCGGCCGCACGCCCACCATTCACGCCGTCGATGGCGTCTCGCTGTCGATCCGCCGCGGTGAGACGTTCGCCATCGTCGGCGAGTCCGGCTGCGGCAAGTCGACGCTCGCGCGTCTTTTGCTGTGCCTGATCGCGCCGACCAGCGGCAGCGTGATGTTCGACGGCCGCGAGGTGACGGCCGAAAGTCCGCAAGCGCTGCGCGGCCTGCGCCGCGACATGCAGATCATCTTCCAGGACCCCTATTCCTCGCTCAACCCGCGCATGACGGTCGGCGAACTGGTGGCCGAGCCGCTCAAGGTGCACGGCATCGCCAGCGGCCGGGACCTCGATGATCGCGTCGCCGCCGTGCTGCGCCGGGTCGGCCTGCGGCCCGAATATGCCGCGCGCTATCCGCATGAATTCTCCGGTGGGCAGCGCCAGCGCATCGGCATCGCGCGCGCACTCGCCTGCGGCCCGCGCTTCGTGGTCGGCGACGAGCCGGTGTCGGCGCTCGACGTGTCGATCCGTGCGCAGATCATCAACCTGCTCGAAGACTTGAAAGCGGAACTCGGGCTGACGCTGGCGCTCGTCGCGCACGACCTCGCGCTCATCCGCCACACCAGCGACCGCGTCGCGGTGATGTATCTCGGCGAGATCGTCGAACTGGCCTCGCGCGACGCGCTGTTCGAGATGCCGCGCCACCCCTATACGCGCACGCTGCTCGCTGCGATCCCCGTTCCGGTGCCGGGCAGGCACCATCACCGCGCCGTGCTGGAAGGCGATCCGCCGAGCCCGGCCGCGCCGCCGCCCGGCTGCCGCTTCCACACCCGCTGCCCGTTTGTCGAAGACATTTGCGTCAGCGAGCGCCCGGTCTTGCGCGACGCCGGCGCGGGACATTCCGTCGCCTGCCATCTCGCGGACCGTCTGCCGCCGCCGGAGCGGGAAGCAGCCGGTTTCGTTGCCGCGCCCGCGCGGCGCGAGCGGCTTGCATTGTTCACCGCCGCCCAGGAGGCGGCATCGCGTAACGGCCATTGAGGATAAGGGGAAGCCATGCCGATGCACCGACGACCCATGCGAGGGCTTGCGCTCCTCGCGACCGCCGCCGTCCTTGCCGTCCTGACCGCGCCGGCCTCGGCCAACACGCTGCGCATCGGCTTGCAGGAGGACCCGGACATCCTCGATCCGCATGAAGCGCGCACCTTCGTCGGCCGCATCGTATTCAACGCGCTGTGCGACAAGCTGGTCGACAGTTCGCCGACGCTGGAGATCGTGCCGCGCCTCGCCACGAGCTGGTCGTTCTCCGAGGACGGCAAGACGCTGACCATGAAGCTGCGCACGGGCGTCAAATTTCATGACGGCACGGCCTTCGATGCCGCAGCGGCGAAAGCCAACATCGATCGCGCGCGGACCGCGCCGACCAGCCGCCGCAAGAGCGAACTCGCTTCGGTCGCCGCGGTCGAGGCGCCGGACGCCACGACGCTGGTGTTGCGGCTCAAGCAGCCCGACGCGCCGCTGCTGGCGCAGCTTTCCGACCGCGCCGGCATGATGCTCTCGCCCGCGAGCTTCGATAAGCCGGTCGGGCAGCGCCCGATCTGTTCCGGCCCCTTCAAGTTCGTCGAGCGCGTGCAGAACGACCGGATCGTGCTGGAGCGCTTCGCCGATTACTGGGACAAGGATAAGTATCACTTCGACCGTATCGTGTTCCGGATGATCCCCGACACCACGGTGCGGCTCGCCAATCTGCGCTCCGGCCAGCTCGACATGCTCGAACGGCTGGCGCCGAACGACGTGAAGCAGGCAAAGAGCGATGCTTCGCTGAAAGTCGCCTCGGCGGTGGGCCTCGGCTATCAGGCGGTGACGATCAATCTCAACAATGGCGAGCGGTCGAAGAACCCGCTGGGGCAGGACCGCCGCGTGCGCGAGGCGGTCTCGCTCGCGCTCGACCGCGAGGCGATCAGCCAGGTGGTGTTCGAAGGGCTCTATCCCCCGGGCGCGCAGCCGTTCCCGCCGGCAAGCCCGTATTACGACAAGGCCTTCGGCGTTCCGAAGCGCGACGTCGCCAAGGCGCGCGCGCTCTTGAAGGAGGCCGGGCTCTCCAAGTTCAGCTTCGAGATGCAGGTCGCCAACAATCCGGTGCAGCTGCAACTCGCGCAGGTGATGCAGGCGATGCTGGCGGAGGCCAATATCGATCTGCGGATCAAGGCGACCGAATACGCGACGCTGCTCAAGGAGCAGACCGCCGGCAATTACACCGCGAGCCAGGCCGCGTGGTCCGGCCGCGTCGATCCCGATGGCAACATCCACCAGTTCGTGACCACCGGTGGGGGCATCAACGATTCCAAGTTCTCGAACCCAGTCGTTGATCGCGAGTTGAACGCAGCCCGCGCGGTCTACGACACCGCCGCGCGCAAGAAGCATTACGACGCGGCAATGGCCGTGCTGCGCGCGGAACTGCCGCTCATCTATCTCTACTATCAGCAGTGGATCTGGGCGATGAATTCGAAGCTCGACGGCTTCGTGCCCAATCCGGACGGCATGATCCGCCTTTCCGGCATGCGCATGAAGTGAGCCGGTGATGCGTCTGTTCCGAGGACAAATGGTCTGAGACGCGCATGTGGTCCTTGATCCTCCGCCGGATAATGGTCGCGATCCCGACCCTGTTCCTGGTGATGGTGTTCGTCTTCATCCTGCAGCGCTTGCTGCCGGGCGACCCGTTGCTGGTGATGGCGGGCGAGGAACGCGATCCGGCGGTGCTCGAGGACCTGCGGAAGCTCTACGGCTTCGACCAGCCGCTGCCGATGCAGTTCCTGATCTGGATGCGTGAGGTGTTCAGCGGGAATTTCGGCGTCTCGCTGCGCACCAGCATTCCGGTGACGGAACTCATCGCGCAGACGCTGCCCGTCACCATCCAGCTTGCGGTCGCCTCGATCATCATCGCGCTGCTGATCGGCATCCCGATGGGCATCCTCGCTGCCGTCAAGAAAGGCACGACCGTCGATTACGTCGCCAGCGCCGTGTCGCTCTCGGGCCTGTCGATCCCGAACTTCTGGCTCGGGATCATTCTCATCCTCGTCATCTCGGTGCAGTTGCGCTGGCTGCCCGCCTCCGGCTTCGTGTCGGTGTTCGATGATCCGGTGGAGGCGTTGCGCGTCACGATCATGCCCGCCTTCGTGCTCGGCTCCGGGCTCGCCGCGGCGCTGATGCGGCACACCCGCTCGGCGATGCTGGAGGTGCTGCGGCTCGACTATATCCGCACCGCGCGCGCCAAGGGCCTGCTGCCGCACACCGTCATACTCCGGCACGCGCTGCGCAACGCGCTGGTACCCATCGTCACGCTCTCGACGCTGCTGTTCGGCCAGCTTCTTGCCGGTGCTGTGCTCACCGAACAGGTGTTCACCATCCCCGGTTTCGGCAAGCTCATCGTCGATGCGGTGTTCAACCGCGACTACGGCGTCGTGCAGGGCGTGGTGCTGTGTACCGCCGTCGCCTTCATCCTGATGAACCTGATCGCCGACGTGCTCTACATCCTGATCAATCCGAGGCTGCGCACCGGATGAGCGTCGCAGCCCTCGAAACCGAAGTCATCGCCCCGGCGCGCAGCCGTGTGCTGACAAAGTTCCTGCGCAACCGTAGCGCGGTCATCGGCGCCGTCATGGTGGGGATATTCGTGGCGCTGGCGGTGCTGGCGCCGCTGATCTCGCCCTACGACCCGAACCAGACGAACTTCGCCGCGCTGCGCAAGCCGCCATCGATGGCGCACTGGCTCGGCACCGACGAGCTTGGCCGCGACATCCTTTCGCGCGTGATGCATGGCGGCATCGCCTCGCTCTATGCGGGCGTGCTGTCGGTCGCGATCGCGCTGCTGATCGGACTGCCGATCGGGCTCGCCGCCGGCTGGTATACCGGCGCTGTCGACGCGATCATCTCGCGCGCCACCGATGCGCTTCTGGCGGTGCCGTTCCTGATCCTCGCCATCGCCTTTGCGGCTGCGCTCGGACCCTCGCTCACCAATGCGATGATCGCCATCGGTCTCTCGCAGGTGCCGATCTTCGTGCGGATCACGCGTGGGCAGGTGCTGGCGATTCGCAACGAAGACTTCATCGAAGGCGCGCGCGCCGTCGGCGTCGCCGATTTCATGATCCTCCTGCGCCATGTGACGCCGAACATCATGCCGCCGCTGCTGGTGCAGGCGACGCTCACGGTGGCCGTCGCGATCATCGCCGAGGCCAGCCTGTCGTTTCTCGGGCTCGGCCAGCAGCCGCCAGCGCCGTCCTGGGGCTCGATGCTCAACACCGCGAAGAATTTTCTCGAACAGGCGCCGTGGATGTCGTTCTCGCCGGGGGCGGCGATCTTCTTCGTCGTGCTCGGCTTCAACCTGTTCGGCGACGGGTTGCGCGACGCGCTCGATCCGCGCGAGACGTAGCGGACGGCAAGGAGCGTCCCTACTTGAGGAGCGCCGCCAGATGGAGCCGGCACTATTTTCCGGCTGGCGCCGATGCCTGAAGCCGCTGCCTGAAGGAGATACACGATGAGCTGGCTACCGAATGTCGATCCCGTGCTGGGCGACAAGCGCTCCTGCGATGCGCTCGATCTCGTGATTGTCCCCCGTGCGCGCGACATCGGCAGTTTCGAGGTCCGGCGCGCCCTTCCGCATGGCAAGCGGCAGATGGTCGGCCCGTTCATCTTCTTCGACCAGATGGGGCCGGTGCAACTCATGGCCGGTCAGGGCATGGA
>Ga0182739_1002117_pt1 | contig 18989 bp, 19 predicted proteins | sample eDN5th30CBELigBY_FD_128873 | JGI IMG/M metagenome (GOLD analysis project Ga0182739, IMG submission 128873) | Enriched backyard soil microbial communities from Emeryville, California, USA - eDNA 5th pass 30_C BE-Lig BY (version 2) (version 2) | ecosystem: Environmental > Terrestrial > Soil >...
AGGCAGCGGCCGTTGCCGCGAGGGCAAGGCCCGGCACCCCCGCAACCGCCTCGCGCCACGGGGCAGTAATAAGCAGCGCATCGGGCGAAAGGGCAAGCAGGTCCAGTCCGCGAAACCCGGCATATGCAGGCAGGACCAACAATCCCGCCAGTGCAGCAAGCCGGGGAAAACGGTTGGTCCCTCCGGCAAGGATGCCGCCCCCGGCCGCGAACAGCAGTGCCGCGAGCAGCATGGCGCGTGAGAGCCAGAGCCCGATGCGCGTGGCGGGCGGAGCGCCTGCGACCTCCGCCATCTCTCCGCTGGGCGCACCGACCGAAAAGAGCAGCGCCCCCGCTACGGGATGCCCGTCGGACGATGTCACGCGCCATGACAGCAGATGACTGCCGCGCTGCAATCCGGCGGGGAGGTCATAGGTCAGGCCGCCGCCCGCGGCATCCGGTGCGGGCAGCAGCCGTGTCTCGCCATCGCTCGCGGTCAGCCGCGCGACAAGCGGGCGGACCGGCTCGCTGAAGCGCAGCGTTATCGCAGCCGGTGCGGCCTCCAGCACCATGCCCTCGGGCGGGTCCGAACCGGTCAGGGCGGCATGGGAGAACGCTGCCCCCGTCGACAGGAAAAGGGCGCAAAGCGTCCCGGTGGCGCGGAACGCCCGGATCATTTCTTGGGCAGCACCTGCAGGGCCGGCGCCGGGTGATCAGCCGCGGCATCCGGCTCGATCCAGCGCAATTGCTGGTCTCCGCAAACCTGCACCACCGGTAGGGGGATGGTGCCGGGCGCATCGGCGGAGATGGTCGCGCGCAGGACGAATTGCGCCTTTTCGTGATCGGGCAGCGGCCCGCCCTGCCAGCCGATCTCGCCCTTGGCCGAGGTCACATGCCAACCCGGTTGGGCCAGCGGTTCGGCGGTCAGACCCTCGGGGATCGCGACGCGCAGCGCGGTCGTCGGCGCACCGGCGCAGCCATGCCCGACAATCAGCACCAGATCGACGGTTTCTCCGGCGCCGGCGGTTTCGGGATGGATGTGGATATGCGCCAGACCCGGCAGCGGCATCAGCGCCAGCCACAGGGCCAGCGCGACCTTCATGCAACTCGTCATCAATTCACCAGCTTGCTTCCAGTCCCAGATGGCGCAGCGCCTCGTGCCGCAATTCGGCCAGCCGCGGATCGCCGCGATGGCGCGGATAGGGCAGGTCCACCTGCAGATCGGCCACGATGCGCGCCGGGCGCGGGCCAAGGACGATCACCCGCTGGGCAAGGAACAGCGCCTCCTCGACATCATGGGTGACAAGAACGGCGGTCAACCCGCTTTGCTGCCAAAGCCGCACCAGCTCGGTCTGCATCGCAAGCCGGGTCAGGCTGTCGAGCTTGCCCAGCGGCTCATCCAGCAGCAGCACGTCGGGACGGTTGACCAAGGCGCGCGCAAGCGCCACGCGCTGCGCCATGCCGCCCGAAAGCTGGTGCGGATAGGCCCGGTCGAACCCGTCAAGCCCGACCAGCCGGATCGCGTCATCGACGCGGCCACCCTCGCTTTTCAGGATGCCCTGCGCCTCAAGCCCCAGCGCGACATTGGCCCGAACATTGCGCCAGGGAAACAGCGTCGGATCCTGAAACACCAGAATGCGCGAGGGGTCCGGGTCCGCGACCGGATCGCCGTCCACCGTGATCTCACCCGCACTCGGATGATCCAGCCCGGCAACCAGCCGCAGCAGCGTGGACTTGCCGCAGCCCGAAGGCCCGAGCAGGGCGACGAACGAGCCCGGCTCGATCTGCAGCGAGACATCGTCCAGCACCGGCAAGGGCGCGCCCTCGAGATCGAAGCGGTGCGAGACCGCGCGGATGCTGATGTCACTGCCCGCGGGCGCGATCTTCGGGGATGCGGCTACCACCGGACGACTCCTTTCTGCCAGACCAGCACCCGGTCCCGGATGCGGAAGAGAAGCGTGATCAGGCCCGAGCACATCGCCGCCATGACGAAAAGCGCGGCATACATATTGGCATAGGCGGCCCAGCCCTGCGCCCATTGCAGATACCAGCCAAGGCCCGCCTCGACGCCCAGCATCTCGGCCACAACCAGCACCGCGAAGGATGTGGAGAGGCCCATGAACAGGCCGACGAAGACATGCGGCAGCGCGGCCGGGATCGCGACGCGGGTGATCAGGAACAAGGGCGAGGCGCCCAGCGTCCGCGCGATCTCGTAATAGTCGCGATTGACCGAGGCGATACCTGACCAAGTCAGCACCGCGACCGGGAAGGCCGTCGAGAAAGCAATCAGGAAGACGCTGGCCGAACCCGAGGTCGGGAAGATGAAGAAGGCCAGCGGCAGCCAGGCGGTCGCGGGCAACGGCCCGACATAGCGCAGCAGCGGTGTCGCCCAATAGCTGACAGCCCGCGACCAGCCCATGCCGATGCCGATCAGGAAGCCCGCGATTGCCCCGAAGAAGAAGCCGCGTGCCAGCAACCAGACCGAGAAGGAGGCACTGTAGAGGATCTTCGGCCAGTCATAGAGGAACACCTCCAGCATCGCCTGCGGGGTCGGGAAGAAGGGCTGCGGCAGGATCCCGGTCTTGGCGGTCAGCACCGTCCAGAGCGCCGCGCCCAGCCCGATGGCCAGCAGCCACGGCCCGCGCGAGGCGCTCCAGCGGCCGAGGCGGCCCAGCCGGTTGCCGCCAAGGCCGAGGAGGACCAGCGCGGCGGCGACCGCGCTCCAGAACAGCGCGAGTTCGCGGACCAGCGGCTGGAATGTCAGGTCAGGCCAGAAAAGCAGGATCGCGACGGCGCCGATCCAGCCCAGCGAGGCCAGCAGGGTGACGCGCTGGACCACAGCCTGCGACGGCTCGGCGCGGATCTCGGCCTCGATGTCGATGGTCGTCATCATGGCCTCCTAGACGCTCAGCACGTCGGCATAGACGCGTTCGGCGAATTGCTGCGGATCGGTCGAGCGGCGGAAGATGTTGATCTCGCGCAGTTCGGTCGCATATTGCGCGATCTCGGTCTTGAGGTCCGCGCCGGTCGGCGTGTGGTTATGGGTCTGGTCGTTCAGGACCGCGATCAGATCCTCGACCGTGCGGTTCTTGGGCGCCTGCGGCAGGAAGGCCTTGGCCGCATCCTCGGGGCGGGCGACGGTCCAGTCCTGCGCCTCAAGCAGCGCACGCGTTACCGCCGTGGCCGTCGCCGGATCGTCGCGGACCAGACTGCCGCTGAGGCCGGCGATGCAGCAGACCCGGTTCTCGAACCCGTGATCGAGGTTCGATGCCACCTGCACATATTTCTCCGGCGTATCCTTGAGCCAGAAGAAGGCGCGCGGGTCGCCGTCGGCAATGGCGTCGATCTCTCCCCGCTCGGCCGCGATCTCGAGCACGTCGGTCGAGAAGGCGCGCCATTTCACATCGGTTTCCGGGTTGATCCCCGCCTGATGCAGCAGGATCGAGAAGAAATTCTTGCCCGGCGCGGCAAGATCGGTCACGCCGATGGTCTTGCCCTTTAGCTGCGAAAGCTCGGTGATGCCGGTCGATTTCAGCGCCACCAGCCGCGAGCAGCCGCCATGGGTGCCCGCGGTGATCTTGACGTCGAAACCCTGCTCCAACGCTTTCAACCAGCGCAGCGCCATGCCGATGCCACCATCGGCCTTGCCGGTGGCAATCGCCTCCAGCAGCGCCTCGGTCGAGGCGCCGAAATTGACGATCTCGACATCCAGCCCATGCTTCTCGAAAATGCCGTGGTCCTTGGCGACAAAGATCGGAGCAAGGCAGATCGCCGAGGCGTTCGAGGCAAATTTCAGCGGCTTCAGCCCCCCTGCCCCCTGTGCGCGGGCAAGCGTGCCCAGCCCGACGCCCAGAAAGGGCGCGGCCAGCGCAACGCCAAGCCCGGATTGCAGCAGGCCGCGGCGGTTCGTGGTGATCTTGGTCATGGTCGTTCCCTTCGGATCGCGCCTATTCGGCGGCATGGCTGCGGACGGCTTCGTCCGCGACAAGGGCGCGCACGCGCGGGATCAGATCCCGGCCATAGCGCAGGGCATCGTTGAGCGGGTCGAAGCCTCGGATCAGGAAGGTCGAGATCCCCAGCCGGTAGTAATCCAGCATCGCCTCGGCCACCTGATCGGGCGTGCCGACCAGCGAGGTCGAGTTGCCATTCGCGCCGGTCAGCGCCGCGATCTCGGTCCAGAGCCGCTTGTCGAGGCGCGAACCCTTGGCGGCGGCGGCCAGCAGGCGGCGCGAGCCCTCATTCTGGGGCGCGGCGGGGTTCAGTGTATTGACCAGCCGCTGGCCACCGCCAGCCGCACGCAAGGCCCGCGCGCGCTCCAGGATGCGCGCGGCCTTGTCCCATGCGGCGTCCTCGGTTTCGGCAAGGATCGGACGCAGCGACAGCGAGAAACGCGGGTTGCGCCCATGTTTGGCCGCTGCCGCCCGGACTGTCGAAACGGTCTCGGCCACCTGCTCATAGGTCTCGCCCCAAAGTGCGTAAACATCGGCATGCTCTCCCGCGACCTCGATCGCGGCAGGCGAGGAGCCGCCGAAATAGACCGGCACCCCTTCCGGCCCTTCGGGTTTCACATCCGAGAACCCGCCCTTCACGCGGTAATAGGTTCCGGCATAGTCGAACGGCGTCTCGCTGGTCCATTCGCGCCGCACGATGTCGAGATATTCGCGGGTGCGGGCATAGCGCTCATCCTTGGTCAGCCAGTCGCCATCCTGCTCAAGCTCGCGGTCATTGCCGCCGGTGATGACATGAACGGCGACGCGTCCATCGGTCAGGTGGTCCAGCGTCGCCAGTTGCCGCGCGGCCAGCGTCGGCGCGGTAAAGCCCGGACGGTGGGCCAGCATCAGCTTGAGCCGGCGCGTGACGCTTGCCACATACTGCCCGACGAAAAGACTGTCCGGTGTTGCCGAGTGAAAGGCCAGCAGGACGCGGTCGAAACCGCTCTGCTCATGGATCGCGGCCGAGGCGCGGATGAATTCGCGATCAATGATCGGCCCCTGACGGGCGATGGTCTCCGAGGCGTTGTGATTGCCGATGAAGCCGATGAATTCGACGGTCATGTCCTTCTCCTCTCTCAGGTTCCCAGCGCGGTGCGACCCGCTGCCAGCAGGACGCTGTCCTCTTGCGGGGTATGGATGCGGCCGCAGAGAACGTCGCGATAATGGCGTTCCAACGGGTTTTTCCGGCTGATGCCGTGGTTTCCGGCAAGCTTGAGCGCAGCCTCGACGGCCGCGATCGCGTTCTCGGTGGCGACATGCTTGATGATCCCGACCTCGCGTGCGGCTGGTGCCGGCCCGGCATCCGTCTCAGCCGCAGCGGAGGCGATCAGACGCCGGTTCACGGCGATGCGCTCCTCGATCCCGCCGACGGCCTCCTGCATGCGGGGCAACTCGGCCAAGGGCTTGCCCAGATTGGCGGGGACGCGGGATTTCAGGAAGGCGACGATCCAGTCGCGGCCAGCTTCGGCCACGCCGGTATAAAGGGCGGCGATCAACAGGCTCGACCATGCAATCGCTTCGTCGGCCCGGATCGCCCATTCGGAAGGCCGCCGGATATCCGCGGCGTGGTCGGCGGGCAGATAGACGTCCTGAAACTCGACATCGTGACTGGACGAGGCGCGCAGGCCCAGCGTGTCCCAGCCAGGAATGATGCGAACCCCCTCGGCGTCCAGCGGCACAAGGAACTGTCCCACGCGCGGCTCGTCTTCGTCCGTGCGGGCCCAGACCACGCCCCAGCGCAGCCCCTCGCTGCCGGTCGAATAGATCTTGCGCCCGGTCAGCAGCCAGCCATCGCCCGCCTGACGCGCGACGGTTTCGGGCAGACCGCCCCGCATCGGGGTGCCAAGCGCCGGTTCGACCCGAAGGGCATTGATCAGCGCGCCTTCCTCGGCGGCGGCACGCACGACGCGGGTGACCAGCGCCTCGGACCAGCGGCCGCGATGCAGGGTCGCGAGATGGGCATATTGCATGACAAGGATCAGCGCCACGGCCGGATCGCCACGGCCGATCTCGCGAATGATAGATGCGGCAAGCCCGAGCCCCGCCCCCTGCCCGCCAAACTGCTCGGGCGCGGTCAGGGCCAGCAGGCCAGCATCGCGCAGGGCCGCGACATGTCCGGTCGGGAAACGCCCCGCGAGATCGTCCTCTGCCGCGCCGAGGGCAAAGGCATCGCCAAGGCGGCGGGCGGTCTCGATCTCGGCTGGCTCGGCATTGACGGGCGAAATGAGCATCGGGGCTTTGCTCCGGCTGGTTCAAACACGATTAACGTAGTCGTATTAACCTCACGCCTCCATTCCAAAGCCGAGTAAGCAAAGGGAAGAAATTGCTCTGGTAGGCCAGCCCGACACATGCGGCGTGCTTTCGGCCGTGGCGGCGATTGTTTTGTCGCGCGCAGAGATCGGCGGTGTTCGTGGATCGCTTTCGTCGTGACCCCGAGGCTGGGGATCAGGCTACCTGATGGAGCGGATCAGATGCTGCAGCAGGCTTCGCGCCGGACCGGAAAGCTCGGTGCCAGTTCTGACGCAGACCGACAGGCGCCGCAGCGCCCAGTCATCGGCCAGCCGGATGATCGCGATACGCGACGACCGTTTCATGCGCCGGGCGACGGTCTGGGGAACGATCCCGATACCGACATCGGCACCGGCCAGAAGGCAGATGGCCTCGAAGGTCCGAAGCCTCACGCGATAGCGCAGCTGCATTCCCGTCGCCGCAGCCTGCGCAGCGATATGATCCTGAAGCGCACTGTCGGAGAGCCCGATGAAATAGCGCCCGGCAAGGTCGGCAAGACGGACCTGCCGCATTCCGGCGAGATCGCTTTGCGGCGCCGTGACGAGAACCAGCCGGTCTTCGGCAAAGGGATACAGGACCAATCCGTCCCGGGTCGCAGAGTCCGAAAGAATGCCGATTTCGGCAAAGCCTGCCGCCACGCTGCGGGCGATCTCGACGCTCTGGCGTTCCTTCAGATCAACGTCGATGCGGGGGTTGGCGGCCATCCAGTCGGCAAGGCGCGGCGGCAACAACTCGGTCATCGCGGCGGTGTTCGCCAGAAGCCGCAGGGTCGAGCGCAGGCCCGTGGCATATTCGCCCAGCTCCCCGCGCATCATCGCCATCTGGCGGGTGATGAGCCGCGCATGATGGGCCAGCGCCTCGCCCGCCTCGGTCAGCGAGACGCCGCGCCGTCCGCGTTCCAGCAGTCTGATGCCGCCGGACAGCTCCATATCGCGCAGGCGCTCGCTGGCGGCGGGCAGCGATAGCCCGGCATCGGCGGCACCATGGGTGATGCTGCCCGCGTCGGCCACGGCAAGAAACAGGCGAAGGTCGGTCAGATCGAAACGCATGGCCCAGCTTAAAACATAAGCAGCCTTCGGGCCAGCCGAAGTCTGGTTTCGGAGGTTCCGCATTTTCCTGAAGTGTCCCGTCGCTATGTAGACGCCATGACCGATTTCACCATTCCGATCGTCGCCGCTACGTTCCTTGCCGCCGGTATTGTCAAAGGCGTCACGGGCATGGGCCTCCCCACATTCGCCATGGGCATCCTCGGCGCGCTGCTGTCTCCCTTGGCGGCGGCGAGCCTGCTGATCATCCCCTCCATGACCACCAATCTGTGGCAACTCCTCGCCGGGCCGAACATCGGCGCATTGATGCGGCGGCTGTGCCCGATGATGGTGGCAAGCATGGCGGGCACGCTGATCGCCGTGCCCTTGCTGACCGGAGGCGATAGCGGGCTGACGACATCGGCCCTCGGCGCCGCGCTGATCGCCTATGCACTCTATACCCTTTTCGCACGGCCATTCCGGGTCTCGTCCCGTCAGGAGCGCTGGCTCTCGCCGCTGATCGGGTTTGTGACCGGGTTGATTGCTGGAGGCACCGGAGTCTTCGTTCTTCCCGCAGTTCCCTGGCTGCACGCACTGGGGCTTGAAAAAGACGACCTGGTTCAGGCGCTCGGCATGTCCTTCACGACATCGACCATCGCGCTGGCGCTTGGACTGGCCTCACGCCAAGCGTGGCAGGTCGATCAGCTTGCACTTTCCATGCTGGCGGTCATCCCGGCGCTGATCGGCATGTGGGCGGGACAGATCCTGCGCCGCGCAGTCAGCCCTGCGACATTCCGGCGCTGGTTCCTGATCATGCTCGCGCTGCTTGGCGGAGAAATGCTGCTGCGCGCCGCCGGGACATGAAGGCGGCGGCCTCAGCGCAGGATCCGCGCCGCTGGCCGAACGAAGCTTTGCCGTCCGGCCTTGAAGCCCATCACGGGCGGGGCGATGGCGGCAAAAGCCTCGCTTTTGTCCGGCGCATCGAAAACGACAAGATCGGCACGGTCGCCGGGGGCAAGTCCATAGCCACCGAGCCGCATCATCCGCGCGGGACCATAGGTGATCATCGACAGGCAGCGGTCAAAGTCCTGCGCGCCCAGATGCATCGCGTTTGCATAGAGATTTGCCATCCGCATCAGCGAGCAGTCGCCATAGGGCGTGAACGGGTTCATGACATTATTAGTGGCGACGCCGGCTACGACCCCCGCATCCGACAGCAGATGCACCGGCGCGATGCCACGCGGGGCGCGATGGCCCTGATCCATGCCGTTCAGGTAAAGGTCGGTTGCTGGCAGTGCGATCACGGCCACCCCCGCCTCGGCCAGCAGATACGCATAATGCTTCAGCCGCGCGTCCTCCATCATTGACAGCTTGGTGGCATGGCCGATCGTGACCCGCCCCTGCCATCCATGACGCAGGCTTGCCGCGCAAATCGCATCCATATGCGTCCAGCTTGGATCCAGGTCGAAATCCAGATGGAAGTCGAGATCGATATCATGATCGACCGCCAGCGCGAAGAGCCGGTCGATCTGGGCCTGCGGGTCGGGATCCGTATAGGGGCAGCCGCCCAGAACTTCGGCCCCGCGCGCCAGCGCGCCGAGCAGCAAGGGTTCCGCCTCGGGGTCGTTCGTCAACCCCTCCTGCACGAAGGCGCAAATCTGGATATCCATGGCGAAGGCATAGGAGCGGCGCAAATCCGCAATCGCTTCGAAGCTGCGCAGACCGGCACGGCCGTCGACTTCCACATGGCCGCGCATATGCATCGTGCCTTGCGTGATCGCGGCTTCGATCACCCTGGCGGCGCGGGCATGGACATCCTCGACCGTGAACCCGCGCTTCAACGTGGCCACGGCCGCCACCGCCTCGGCCAGCGAGGTCGCGTGGCCGCAACGGCAGTTCAGCCCGGCCTTGTCGAGATGGATATGCGCGTCGACAAATCCCGGCAATACCAGCTTGCCTTGCAGGTCGATCTCCCGCTCGGCCTGCCATCCCCCTGCCCCGAGACCGACGATCCGCCCGTCCGCGATGGCGATGTCGCAACTCTCCGTCCGATCCGCCAGATGGGCATTGCGCAGAAGCAGGCTTGGCAGCGGCATTTCGGCAGAATCCTTGCATGTGTATTGCATACCGATTATGTATGCAGAACTGGCATGATTGACAACAGGGCACCACCATGACCGCGCGTAACGAGCAAGACCTTCAAGCCGTCAAAGATTATCTGGATGCCTCGATGGCGCAGGACCCCGAACGCGCGGCGCGTTATGTCGCGACACCGTTTCTGGTGCGCTTCACCGGCAACCGGCATTTCGACACGCCAAGCGGCCCGACCTCGTTCAACGCCGCGCGCTATAAATGGGTGAAGAAGCGGATCGAGCGTTACGACGTGGTCCCGGGCGAGACGGAGACCATCATCTACAGCCTCGGCTATCTCTATGGTGAATGGCCCGATGGCACCGCCTTCGACCATAACCGCTATGTCGACCGCTTTGTCGTCCGCGACGGCCTGATCGTCGAGACGGATGTCTGGAACGACAGCGCCGAATGGATCCTCGACCCCTCTGTCGCGCGGTCCTGACCGGTCAGGAGCCTTGCGCGTAGGGCTCCAGAATGCTGACCAGATCGCGTGCGCGGCTTCCTTCGCCGGACAGCAGCGCCCGCGAAGCCACCGCTTCCAGATGGCTGCGCATCATCTGTGCGGCCTTGTCCGCCGGCCCGGTCTGGATCGCGTCGATCAACTCCAGATGTTCGGTAATCGCGCAGTCGGAAGAATGTGGCCGCGCGAGGGATGACAGGCAAAGCCCTGCACGATAACAGATTTCCGTAACATAGCGGATAAAGACCGGCCGCGCGGTCATCTCTGCCAGCCTGATGTGAAACTCGGTGGCCAGCCGGATGGACATGCCCTCGGGTCCGTGCCGCGCCGCGTGCTCCTGCTCGACGATCTCTTTCAGTTCGGCGGCCTGCGCCGCTGTCAGTTTGCCCGCAAGATGACCGACGACCTGCTCCTCCAGCGCGATGCGGATGCCGAAGATGTCGCGGGCCTCCTCTGCCGTGGGCACGGCAATGGTGGCTATCCGGTTGCGGCGCAATTCCACCAGCCCCTCGGCCGAGAGCTGTCCGAGGGCATGGCGGGCTATGGTGCGGCTGACACCGAAGGTTTCGCCCAGGGCATCCTCTGGCAACCGGTCGCCGGGAACCAGGGCACCCTCGATCAACGCGCGACGGAGCGCCCGGCAGATTGCAGCGACTCGATCCCCTTCGGCCTTCGGTATGCTCTTGGCGGCGGCCATGACGTTCCCCCGTCTGTATGCGGCTGCCAAATCGGGCAATGGCGGCACCGCTGCGTAAATTTCATGCATGCAGCGAGAAAGCTGCCAGATGGTTCATATACGGGATTGAGAGCCCTGTCGATGTCAGCAAACAGTGTATGCACTTACCCGATGCAAACTCCGAATGAGACATATGGCCTGCGAGACTTACGCCCAGGATAATCCGGCACTCCACGATGCCGTCGTGCTGTCACAGGCCAGCGTCGCCTTTGGCCGCCCGGGGGCCGAGGTGCAGGCCCTGCAAACCACCGATCTGCGGATCCCCGAGGGCGAGTTCCTTGCCCTTGTCGGCCCGTCTGGCTGCGGCAAGTCTACCATCCTGAAGCTGGCGAGCGGCCTGCTGAGGCCTTCGTCCGGCGCGGTGATCGTCGGCGGGCGCGAGGTCGCGGCCAAGGCCCTGCGCATCGGCATGGCATTCCAGAACCCCACGCTGCTTCCCTGGCTGACGATCGAGAAGAACGTGATGCTGCCCCTGAAGATCGTGCGGCCGTTCCGTCAGGATTTTCGCGCGAAGAGACGCGGCGAATATCGCGACCGCGTTCATGCGCTGCTGGACGATGTGGGCCTCTCGAAATTCGCCAACCATTATCCCTGGCAGCTTTCGGGCGGGATGCTGCAACGCGCCAACCTTTGCCGGGCGCTGATCCATGAACCAAGCCTGCTGCTGCTGGATGAGCCGTTCGGCGCGCTCGACCAGTTCACACGCGAAGAGTTGTGGGGGACGATGCAGGATCTGTGGCTGAAACGCCGCCCCACGGTGATCCTCGTCACCCATGATCTGAAGGAAGCGGGCTTTCTTGGCACCCGCATCTGCGTGATGAGCGCGCGCCCCGGTCGTGTCATTGACGACAGCCCGGTGGATTTTCCCCGCCCCCGCACCGTCGCCATGACGTTCGAGCCCGAATTCGTCGCCCTGAACCAGCGCCTGCGCGAACGCATCATCGCCGCGCGCAGTGAAACCCTGCAAGGGGCAGAAGCATGAACTATGTCCTTCGTCGCCGCATCTGGGCCGCGGGCCTGATCGTTGCCTTCTTCGCGATCTGGGAGGTTCTCTGCCTTGCCCTGGGCATATCGGACCTGATCGTCCCACGGCCAAGCCAGGTCTTCGCCACGCTGGTCGAGCGTTTCCCGGTCCTGATCCCGCATATCTTCCAGACCTTGTGGACGACCATGATCGGCTTTGGCCTGGGCGTCGTCGTTGGCGTCGCCATCGGCGCCCTGATCGGCACCTCGCGCACGGCTTATGACACCTGCTATCCCCTGCTGATCGGCTTCTCCTCGATCCCGAAGGTCGCCGTCGTTCCGATATTCGTGCTTTGGTTCGGGGCCGGTCCCGTTCCGGCCGTCCTGACCGCGCTTGCGATGTGTTTCTTCCCGATCGTCGTGAACATCGCCACCGGCCTTGCCACCACCGAGCCGGAACTGGAGGACGTGCTGAAGTCCCTCGGCGCCAGCAAGATGGACCTGCTGTTGAACGTGGGGCTGCCGCGCACCATGCCCTTCTTCTTCGCCTCGCTGAAGATTGCCGCGACCTTCGCTTTCGTTGGCACCGTGCTGGCCGAGACGGTCGCGTCGAACAAGGGCATCGGCAATGTGATGATGTCGGCCTCCTCCAACTTCGACGTGCCTCTGGTCTTTGCCGGGCTCTTCATCCTCGCCTTCCTTGGCGTCGCCCTCTACGTCCTGTTCTCCCTGATCGAGGGCCGCGTCCTGGGCTGGGCGAACCGCCGCACCGATCTTGCCGCCTCCTGATATTTCCAACCCATCGAGGGACCGACCATGTTCAAGACGCTGCTGACCACCGCCGCCCTAGGCCTTTCGCTGACCGGGCAGGCATTGGCCGATACCGATATCCGCTTCACTCTGGGATGGAAAACCCAAGGGTCCGACGCGCCGATCCTGCTTGCGCTGGAAAGGGGCTATTTCAAGGAAGAAGGCCTGAACGTCACCGTAGACCAGGGCGAAGGCTCGGCCGCGACCGTGACGCGGATCATGTCGGGAACCTATGACGCTGGATTTGGCGACATCAACGCCATCATCCAGAACGCCGCGACCCGCCCCGCCGAGACGCCGGTGATGGTCTACCAGCTGTGGAGCAAGCCGCCCTTCGCCATCGTCTCGAAGAAGGAGACCGGCATTGCCACGCCCGCGGATCTGGAGGGCAAGAAACTTGGCGGCGCACAGGGGACACCGACCACGCGGCTGGTGACGGTGCTCGGCCGCGTGAATGAGGTCGACATGGCCAAGGTCCAGATCGACAACATGGCTCCGAACCTGCAGGAACCGATGCTGATCAAGGGCGATATCGACGGCGCGCTTGTCTTCAACATCACCAGCTGGTTCAACCTCGTGAACAACCGCCAGGATCCGGGCGCCGACTACAATTGGCTGAATTTCGGCGATTTCGGGATGGACCTCTATTCCAATGGCATCATGGTCTCGCAAAAGATGATCGCCGAGAACCCGGAGGCTGTCGAAGGCCTCGTGCGGGCGGTCAACAAGGCGGTGATCGAGATCGCCAGCGCCCCTGAAGCCGGAGCCGATGCGGTCATCGCCTATGACAACCTCGCCAAGCGCAATCTGGAATATGACCGGATGATGTTTTCCTATGACAAGCTGATCGCATCCGAGGAGGTCGACCGCATCGGTCTGGGCGATGTGGACGACGCACGCCTCGCCCGGGCAATCGACATCGTGGCCGAAGGCTACGGCCTCGAAACCAGGCCGGAGGCCGCGCAGGTCTTCACCCGCCAGTTCCTGCCGGCGCGCGAAGCCCGCAGGCTGGTCTACGTCCCCGGCGAGTGAGCGCGATGGCAGGACTGGTCGTCAGCCCGCATCCACTCGCCACGGCAGCGGGTCAGGCCGTTCTTGAGCGAGGCGGCAACGCGGCCGAGGCCGCGATCGCCACGGGGGCGGTGCTGGCGGTGGTCCTGCCGCATTTCTGCGGTCTGGGCGGCGACGGCGTTTGGATGCTGGCGGATCGGGACGGCTCGCAAACCGCCATCCTCGGGATCGGGCAGGCTCCGCGAATGCTGCCGGACCTGCCTGCCACCTTGCCTCTGCGTGGTCCCGGCTCGATGTTGACCACGGCCTGTCTGGTCGATGGCTGGGACCAGCTCCTGCAGTTCGGGCAAACGCATTGGCAGGGAGGCATGAGCTTTGCCGACCTTGTCGCCCCCGCCATCGAGCACGCCCGCGCGGGCGTGCCAGCCTCGGCCAGCCAAAGCTTCTGGCGCGATTTCCGACGCGAGGAATGGCCGGGCTGGCCGGGGTTCGCGGATATCTTTGCCACGGATCATCTGCATCAGCCCCAACTGGCCGAGATCCTGACCCTGCTTGCCGAGGACGGACCGCGCAGCTTTTATACCGGCCGGGCCGGGCAGCGGGTTGCGCAGGGATTGGATGCGGCGGGCAGTCCGCTTGCCGCGGGCGATCTCGCCTCGACCTCCGCCCGACAGGCAGCGCCGCTATCCCTGCGCTATCGCGATTTGACCCTGCTGGCGCCGCCCTGGCCGACGCAGGGCATGACGACGTTGCAGATCATGGGCATCCTCGACCGGTTTGACATTGCCGCGACCACGGGTGCCAACCGCCTGCATCTCCTCATCGAAGCTGTAAAGCAGGCCTTTCTCGACCGGGGTGAGATTGCGGACCCTGACACCACGCCTGTCAGCGATGCGCTGTCATCCAGCTGGCTGGACGCAAGGGCCGCGGCAATCCGACCGGAGGCCGCCCTGCCCTGGCCGCATCGCTACCAGCATGGCGACACCGTCTTTTTCGCCGTTTGCGACGGGGCGGGGCGCAGCGTCAGTGCCTTGCAAAGCACGTATTTCGACTGGGGCAGCGGCGTGGTCGTCGGCGATACCGGGATCCTGTGGCAAAACCGCGGCGCAGCCTTTGCCACCGATGCCGCGCATCCAAACTGCATCGCACCGGGCAAACGTCCCTTCTATACGCTGAACCCCGGCATCGCGCTGAAGGACGGCGCGCCGCATCTCCTTTATGGTACGCAAGGTGCGGACGGCCAGCCGCAGACGCTGGCGCGGATCCTGACCGCCTTGATCGACGATGGGATGTCGCCTGCCGAGGCCTTGAGTGCGCCGCGTTTCCTGCTGGGCCGCACCTTCTCGGACAGCCGCGACAGCGTGAAGATCGAAGCGTCGATGCCCCGCGACCAGATCGAGGCGCTGACGGCGCTGGGGCATGAGCTGGCCGAACTGCCGGCGCTTTCGCCGATCTTCGGCTGCGCGGGGGTGATCCGGCTGGGCGCGGGTCTAACCGGCGCGCATGATCCGAGGGGATAAGGCGGGCTCCCCTGTCGCCCGATAGCCCTTTGCAGGCTTCCGACCGCAGGCAGGCAATGGCATATGCGCGGCAGGAGGAACCCCATGACCATCCAGATCAGAGCGGCAGAAGCAGCCGATGTTCCCGGCATCTTCCGTGTCCGCACCTCGGTGAACGAAAATGTTCTGTCGGTGGGTCAACTGGCGGACATGGGTATCACGGTGGAGGCCATCACCGCGATGATCGCAAGCGGGCCATGCGCGTGGGTGGCTGTCGACGACGGCGAAGTGATCGGATTTGCGATGATCGACGCGGCGGAGGGATCCCTCTTCGCAGCTTTCGTGCTTCCATCCCATGAGGGCAGAGGCATCGGGCGCCAGCTTGTCGAGATCGCCGAACGCCACCTTCTGGACCGTCATGCAGTCTGCTGGCTCGAAACCGGCGCGACAACGCGTGCCGCAGGCTTTTATCGCCGCTTGGGATGGACGAACGAGCAGGACGTGGGAGGCGGGGACATTCGCCTGGAGAAGCGCCGAAGCTGAGCATCGGCATCGCGCGAGGCGATCTTCGGGCCTAGTTTACCCGCACCGCCCCGCTGCCGCCGATGGCCGCCCCGGCCACCGCGCCGACCGGCCCGGCGACGATCGCCCCCGCCGCAGCGCCGGTCGTGGCACGGGTCGCGGTGTTTGGCCCGCAGGCGCCAACCGTGAGCGCCAAGGCGCAGATGAGGATGACGGGCAGTCTTGGCATGGCGATGTCTTTCTTCCCTTTGGCAGGTACCGGGGCTGCGAGTGCTCCGGGTCGGACCACTCTAGTTACCTATCACACCGCCAAGAGCAATCCAAAGCAACGACAAATCAGGCAAACTTGATAGCCTGCCAACAGGCGCGGCGAGCGGTGAGCCACCAGTTTCTCCCGCCAAGCCGGCCCCTTCACCACCTGACTTCCCCCATTGTCGGAGATATTCGGGCGTCGATCACCCGAGAAACCCGCGATGATCCTGCCATGGCCGGCGGCTTCCTCTTGGGTGTTGGCAGTCAAGGGTTACCTCGACATGATGCTCAGGCGGGCTGGTCGAGCAAGGGGGAGAGGGACGATGCAGGACGAGGTGAAAAAGCTGTTCGCGCGATACGAGCGCTTGGTCAATCTGGCTCTTCAAGGTGCGGTCGAGATGGAAGAACTCGCCTCGCTATATTCTTCCGAATTCATTGGCGCCGCCCCGGCCGGGGTGCGAACAGGGAAGAACGATGACCAATTCAGGAAGGTCATGGCGCAGGGCTATGAGCGCTATCGGGCGATCGGGACAAAGGACATGCGGATCCGTGCGATCCGGTTCTCCGCCATCGACCCGCTTCATTGCATGGCCCATATCGCCTGGGTCGCCAGCTACGCCCGGAAGGACGGGGCGGAGATCGCGATAGAATTTGACGTTCACTATCTGGTTCAGATGCTGAACGGCGATCCCAAGGTTTTCGGCTGGATTTCCGGTGACGAGGAAGCTCTTCTGAAACAGCACGGAATTGTCTGAGCATCGCCGCCCCCGCCAGCGCTTTGGCTGCGGCTTGCAAAATCGACAACCTTCCCTACCTAACAGCCACCCTTCCCACGGAGACGCCATCGTCATGGACCTGAACCTCGCCGCATTCACCCCTTCGGTTTCGCTGCGAGAAGTTCTGTCCCATGCCTGCATTCGTCACCCTTTCCGGCCTGTCCTGGTCCACAGCTGACGGCACCCCGCTTTTCACCGATCTCGACCTGACCTTCGGGCCCGAGCGCACTGGCATTGTCGGGCGCAACGGCACTGGCAAAAGCACGCTGCTGCGCCTGATCTCGGGCGAGTTGCGGCCCGCCTCGGGGATGATTCAGCGATCCGGCACCATCGCGATGATGCGACAGGAGGCGGTGGAGCGGCCGGGAGAGACCATTGCCGATCTGTTCGGTGTGCAATCCGCCCTTCGTCTGCTGGACCGAGCCGAGGCCGGGCTTGCAGACGCTGAGGAACTGGCCGAGGCGGACTGGACATTGCCCGCGCGGATCGAGGCTGCACTTTTGCGCTGTGGCCTGTTCGTGGGGACGCAGACGCCGCTGCGAACCCTCTCGGGTGGACAGCGCAGCCGCGCCGCCCTCGCCGCGCTGACCCTTGCCGAGCCCGATCTGCTGATCATGGACGAGCCGACGAACAATCTCGACCGTGACGGGCGCAGGGCGGTGATCGACCTGATCCGGGGCTGGACGGGTGGTGCGGTCATCGCCAGCCATGATCGCGAGCTTCTGGAGGAGATGGATGCCATTGTCGAACTGACCTCGCTGGGCGTTACCCGTTATGGCGGGAATTACAGCGCCTTCCGGCAGCGCAAGGACACCGAGTTGGAAGCGGCGGCCCGCGACCTCGCTTATACCGAAAAGGCCGGCAAGGATACTGCCCGGCGCGCGCAGCAGGCGGCAGAGCGCAAGGCCCGCAAGGACAGTGCGGGGCACAAGGCCCGGGCAAGGGGCGATCAGCCGAAAATCCTGATGGATGCGGCCAAGGGCCGGGCCGAAGCGTCGGGCGGCGCGGCCACGCGCCTGCGCGAAGCCCGGCGCGAGGCCGCGGAACTGGCGCTCTCCGCCGCCCGCGAGAAGATCGAAAGCCTGCAGCCGCTGCGCATGGACATTCCCCCGACGGGTCTTGCGCCCGGCAAGACAGTGCTGCGGCTGGAGGATGTGACGGGTGGATATGATCCTGCCCGGCCGATTATCCGCGACCTGTCACTGACGATCACCGGCCCCGAGCGGATCGTCGTCGCCGGGCCGAACGGCAGCGGCAAGACGACGCTGCTGAAGATGATTACCGGGCGGCTCGCGCCCCAACGCGGGCAGTTGGACCTGTCGGTGACATTCGCGCTGCTGGATCAGCATGTGGGCCTGCTCGACCCCACCCTGAGCCTGCGCGAAAACTTCCAGAATCTGAACCCCGCAGCGGATATCCATGCCGCCCATGCGGCGCTGGCCCGGTTTGGGTTCCGGGCTGGCGACGCCTTGCGCCCGGCGGGACAACTGAGCGGGGGTGAACGCTTGCGCGCGGGTCTTGCCTGCGCGCTTGGGGCCGTGCCGCCGCCGATGCTGCTGATCCTGGACGAGCCGACCAATCACCTTGATCTGGACGGTATCACCGCATTGGAAGCCGCGCTGAACGCTTATGACGGTGCCGTGCTGGTGATCAGCCACGACGCAGCTTTCCTTGAAACGCTCGCCCCGGACAGGACCATTCATCTCGGAGGATGATCTTCCCGAAGGCGATCCCGGTCGCTGAAGCAGATCCCGGGCATGGCGCAACACCGGCTCCCGCTCTGTTTCTGTCGACGCAAAATCGTTTGACACCCGGACGAAACATGAACTTATTGCCTTTGATAAATTTTTACCAATCAGTATGAGATTAACAATGGCGATTATCCCGGGCACGAGTGGCAATGACAGTCTGGTGGGCGGTGCGGAAGACGATGCCATCTATGGCGGGGCGGGCAACGACACCCTGACCGGCGGGGCTGGAAATGACTCCCTCTACGGTGAATCCGGCAATGATATCTTCGACATCACGGCCAATGACTTCGGCACCGACAGCTTCTTTGGCGGTGATGGCACGGATTCGATCCGGCTGAGGGCGCATATCCAGTCGTCCAGCGTGCTCTGGAACAGCACCTATCTGGACAGTGTCGAACAGCTCGATTTCAACTATTACACGCTTGCCGGCACAACGGGGAACGACCTGATCGATATCAGCGGCTTCTCCTCGATCCTGGGCTACCGCCATATCTATCTGGGCGATGGAAACGATACTTTCCGCGGCTTTGGGGGCGCGGATCTGGTCGATGGCGGAGCCGGAAGCGACAGGCTTTACGGCGGCGCGGGGAACGATACGCTGACCGGTGGGGCCGGAAACGACTTCCTCTATGGGGAGTCCGGCAATGACATCTTCGAAATCACCGCCAATGACTTCGGGACCGACAGGTTCTTTGGCGGCGATGGCACGGATTCGATCCGGCTGAAGGCGTATATCCAGTCCTCCAGCGTGCTCTGGAACAGCACCTATCTGAACAGCGTCGAACAGCTCGA
>Ga0182739_1002118_pt1 | contig 18985 bp, 16 predicted proteins | sample eDN5th30CBELigBY_FD_128873 | JGI IMG/M metagenome (GOLD analysis project Ga0182739, IMG submission 128873) | Enriched backyard soil microbial communities from Emeryville, California, USA - eDNA 5th pass 30_C BE-Lig BY (version 2) (version 2) | ecosystem: Environmental > Terrestrial > Soil >...
GATCACCCGGTCCGCGCCGAGCTGCGTGACCGGGGTCTCGGTATAGCCGAAGTCGACCGCGACGACCGGGATGCCGGCGGCGCGCGCGGTGTTGATGTCGGTCGCCGAGTCGCCCACCATCAGGGCCGCGGCCGGGTCGCCGCCGGCCTGGCGGATGGTCTTCCGCAGCATTTCCGGGTCCGGCTTGGCGACCCCGAAGGTGTCCTGGCCGCAGATGGCCTCGAAGCGTTCCGAGAGCTGGAGCGCGTCCAGAAGCCTCACCGATAGCCATTCCAGCTTGTTGGTGCACACCGCGAAGCGGAAGCCCCGCTCGGACAGCGTATCGAGCGCCGGCAGCAGGCCCGGAAAGATGATCGAGCGGTCGGCGATATGGGCGGCATATCGTTCGAGATAGATGCTATAGAGCGCGTCGAGATCGGCCGGGGTGAAGGCGATGCCGTGTGTCGCCAGGCCGCGTTCGAGCAGGATCTTGACCCCGCCGCCGATCATTTCGCGCGCCGCGGCGTATTCGACAGGAGGGAGCCCTTTGTCGGCAAACACCGTATTGAGGGTGGCGATCAGGTCGGGCGCGGTATCGACGAGCGTGCCGTCGAGATCGAAGGCAATGATGGGTGTGGACATGGTACTGGCATCGCTAGCCGCTCGCGGGGGCGTGGGCAAGCCCCTACCATTCGCAGGTGCCTGCCATGAGCGCTGACGCCCGCAAGCGGGAGGCGGCCGCGCGGGCGCTGGACTTCGTACGCCCGGGCATGCGGCTGGGGCTCGGAACCGGCTCGACCGCGGCGCATTTCGTCGATCTCTTGGCCGAGCGCGTCCGCAACGGCCTCGACGTGGTGGGCGTCCCGACCTCGGAGGCGACGCGCGCCCAGGCCGAGCGCCTCGGCGTGCCGCTCACGACGCTCGACGAGACGCCCGAACTCGACCTCACCATCGACGGCGCCGACGAGATCGCGCCCGACCTCTCGCTCATCAAGGGCGGCGGCGGCGCGCTCCTGCGCGAGAAGATCGTGGCGGCGGCCTCCGCCCGCATGGTGGTGATCGCCGACGAATCGAAATGGGTGCCCGTCCTCGGGCGGTTTCCGCTGCCGGTGGAGGTGGTGCCGTTCGGGCTTGCGGCCACCCGCCGCGCCGTCGACGGCCTCGCCGCGCCGGCCGTTTCCGCGCTCCGCTGCGGCAAGGATGGCCTTGCTTTCGTCACGGACGGTGGCCACTTCATCCTCGACATTCCGCTCGGGCGCATCGAAGCGCCGGCTTTCCTTGCCGAGCGCCTGAACCGGATCCCCGGCGTGGTCGAGCACGGCCTGTTCATCGGCCTCGCCCATGTCGCCATACTGGCGGGCGCCGATGGCGTCCGCGTCTTCGAACGTCCATGAATTTCACTACGCGTAATTCCCGCTATCCCGTGAATTCCCTGCACAAGGAGAACGCCATGTCTTCACGCCTGTCCGCATGCACCGCCTTCGCCCTGGGGCTGACCGCGCTCGTCGCCGTGGGTGGCGGTATCGCCTCGGCGCAAGCCACCAATCCGCAGGCGGTCGCGGCGGCACGGGAATTGATCGACCTCAAGGGCGCCAAGAACATGTTCGACGCCGTCGTCCCGGGGGTGATCGAAACGGTGAAGAACAACTTCCTGCGCACGAATCCCGGGCTTTCGAAGGACCTCAACGAGGTCTCCGGGCAGTTGCAGAAGGAATTTCAGTCGCGGCGCGACCAGCCGATGGACGAGGTCGCCAAGGTTTTCGCGGACCGCTTCACGCTGCAGGAACTGCGGGAAGCCATCACGTTCTACAAGTCGCCGCTCGGCAAGAAGCTGATCGAAGGCGAGGCGCGGGCGCTCGAGGATGGCATGAAGGGGGCCGAGACCTGGGCCAACCAGTTCGCCGATCAGGTGCTGACGCGCATGCGCGCCGAAATGAAGAAGCGCGGCCACAACATCTGAGGGACCACGGTCGCTTGGACGAAGGCGCTGGCCGGCGGAGGAAATGATGGCCGATCGTGAGGTTGATCTGTTCGTCATCGGAGCGGGCTCGGGCGGTGTGCGCGCCGCCCGGATCGCCGCCGGCTATGGCGCGAAGGTGGCTGTCGCGGAGGAATACCGGGTCGGCGGTACCTGCGTGATTCGCGGTTGCGTGCCGAAGAAGCTCCTGGTCTACGCCTCGCGCTTCTCGCACGAGTTCGAGGATGCGCACGGTTACGGCTGGAGCTTCGGTGAGCCGCGTTTCGACTGGCCGACGCTGATCGCCAACAAGGACCGCGAGATCGCACGGCTGGAAACGATCTACGTCGCCAACCTGCAGAATTCGGATGTGGCGATCGAGAAGTCGCGCGCGGTCATCGAGGACGCGCAGACGGTGCGGCTCACCGCCACTGGCGAAACCGTGCGCGCCAAGACCATCCTCGTCGCGACCGGCGGCTGGCCCTATATGGGCGACCCCATTCCGGGCATCGAGCACGCGGTCACCTCCAACGAAGCCCTCGACTTCGAAACGCTGCCGCGCCGCATCCTGGTCCAGGGCGGCGGCTATATCGCGGTCGAGTTCGCCTGCATCTTCGCGGGGCTCGGCGCCGAGGTCACGCTGATCTATCGCGGCGGGAACATCCTGCGCGGCTTCGACGACGACGTGCGCACCCATGTCCGCGACGAGATGGTTGCGCGCGGGATCGACGTCCGCTGCGGCCATACGGTCACGGGCATCAGCCCGCGCGACGGGGCCTATTCGGTCGCGCTTTCCGACGGCGAGAGCGTCGCCGTCGACAAGGTGATGTTCGCCATCGGCCGGCACCCCAACGTGAGGGGCCTCGGGCTCGAACGCGCCGGGGTGAAGGTCAATGCCAAGGGGGCGATCGAGGTCGACGCTTTCTCGCAGACCTCCGTGCCGAGCATCTATGCGGTCGGCGACGTGACCGACCGGGTGGCGCTGACGCCGGTCGCGATCCGCGAGGGCCATGCCTTTGCCGACAATGTGTTCGGCGGCAAGTCGATCACAGTCGATCACGCCGACGTGCCGACTGCGGTGTTCTCCGAACCCGAGATCGGGGTGATCGGACTGACCGAAACCCAGGCGCGCGAACGCTTCGACCGCGTGGTGATCTATCGCTCCGCCTTCCGCCCGATGAAGGTGACGCTGACCGGCCGCCAGACGCGGGCTCTGTTCAAGCTGGTGGTCGACGGCGCGACCGACCGGGTGCTGGGCTGCCACATCGTCGGCCCGGACGCCGGCGAACTGATCCAGCTGGTCGGCATCGCGTTCAAGATGGGGGCGACGAAAGCCGACTTCGACGCCACCATGGCGGTGCATCCGACCGCCGCCGAGGAACTGGTCACGATGCGTACGCCCACGGCGGTCCATGACCGTACGAAGCCGGAGTGATCGGGGCTGCGGGAGGCGACTCTGGTACTTCTTGCGATGGTTCGTGTATAAGCCCACTTAATGCGGCCGCGGGCGCGGAAATCCGATCAGATCGATGCCCATCCTCCGCTCATTCCCGCGAAAGCGGGAATCCAGAGTTCCGTGCTCGATTGCTCGTGCCCGGTTGCTCCTGGGGCTCCGCTTGTGCGGGGACGAGCGGAAGCCAGGGTCTTCGATCCCGCGCGAACGGGCCGCCTCGAAGCTGAACTTTAAAATCTTTCAAGGAGTTGCGTGATGCCTGATCGTTGGACGCCGGAGTCCTGGCGCACCCGCCCGATCCTGCAGGCACCGGAATATCCCGACCGCGCGGCGCTGGCCGAGGTCGAGAAGCAGCTTTCGACCTTTCCGCCGCTGGTTTTTGCCGGCGAGGCGCGGGCGCTCAAGCGCGCGCTCGGTCGCGTGGCGGCCGGCGAGGCTTTCCTGCTCCAGGGCGGCGACTGCGCCGAGAGCTTCGCCGAGCACAACCCGAACAACATCCGCGACTTCTTCCGCGTCGTGCTGCAGATGGCGGTGGTGCTGACCTATGGTGCGGCGTCGCCGGTGGTGAAGGTCGGCCGTCTCGCGGGCCAGTTCGCCAAGCCGCGTTCGTCAGCGGTCGAGAAGCAGGACGGCAAGGAACTGCCGAGCTACCGCGGCGACATCATCAACGACATCGCCTTCTCCGAAGAGGCGCGCATCCCCGATCCGCGCCGCCAGATCGAAGCCTACCGGCAGTCGGCCGCGACGCTGAACTTCGTGCGTGCGCTGGCGCATGGCGGTTACGCCAGCCTCGCGCGCGTGCACGAGTGGATGCTCGGCTTCGTGAAGGACGCGCCGCGTTCGCAGGACTATCAGGAACTTGCCGACCGCATCTCGCAGTCGCTGGACTTCATGCGCGCCTGCGGGCTCGATCCCGACAGCCATCCCGAGCTCAAGACCACCGAGCTCTACACCAGCCATGAGGCGCTGCTGCTCGGCTACGAGCAGGCGATGACGCGCGTCGATTCCACGACCGGCGACTGGTACTCGACCTCCGGCCACATGCTCTGGGTCGGCGACCGCGCGCGTCAGGCGGACCACGCGCATATCGAGTTCTGCCGCGGGGTGAAGAATCCGCTGGGTCTCAAGTGCGGCCCGTCCCTCAAGGCGGACGACCTGCTGCGGCTGGTCGACATTCTCAATCCCGAGAACGAGCCCGGCCGGTTGACGCTGATCGTGCGCTGCGGCGCTGACAAGGTGGCCGAGAACCTGCCGGGGCTGATCCGGGCGATCCAGCGCGAGGGCAGGAAGGTGGTGTGGTCGTGCGACCCGATGCACGGCAACACGATCACCTCCGCCAGCGGCTACAAGACTCGGCCGTTCGACCGCATCATCCAGGAGGTGAAGCAGTTCTTCGCCATCCATGCGGCCGAGGGCACCTATGCCGGCGGCGTACACCTGGAGATGACCGGCCGCGACGTCACCGAATGCACCGGCGGCGCGCGCGCTATCAGCGACCAGGACCTCAACGACCGCTACCACACCTTCTGCGACCCGCGGCTCAATGCCGAGCAGGCGATCGAACTCGCGTTCTTGCTGGCCGATCTGCTCAAGTCCGAGCGCGTCGCGCGCGGCAAGCCGCTGCCGGCAGTGGCGAGCCTCTGAGGCGGCCGCATCAGCGTAGTTATTCCGGGGAGGGCGCTGCTTTGGCGGCGCCCTTTCCGCATGAAGCCGGGCGATCCCTGAAACGGCCGTCGTTGATGCGCGTGGTTAGCGCGTGGTCAACGCATGGGTCGGATGCTTGCATCGGCACTTAACGGTTTATCCGCGCCAACGCGATACCATCATGGTGTGTGGGACCGGTCGCGTTACGGCGGCCGGCGGGGCTGTGGTGGAAATCGGATGACTCCGGAAATGCGGGCGCTGAAGGGGGAGACCTCCCCGGAGAAGCGCATCGAACTGCTGCGTCAGGTGAGCGAGCGCTACCTCGAACCGGTCGAAAGCCGGCGGGAGGCCGAGCTCTATCTGCTCGCCGAAATGATCGACCGGATTGTCAGTTCGATCACCAGAAACCAGAAGCTCAAGCTGGTTCCCCACGCCGATCTGCATTCGGAACTCGCGCGCCGGCTTGCGGTCGACACTGATGCCGAGGTCGCCTGTCCGGTGATCTGCCGCTCTGAGCACCTGAACGACGACGACCTCGCCCAGATCGGACGCACCGCCTCGCAGGCGCATCTCTATGCGATCGCCGGGCGGGCCACGGTGTCGGAGGCCATCTCCGACATCCTGATCGACCGCGGCGACAAGGAAGTGGTGCAGGAACTGACCGCGAATGCCGGGGCGCGCTTCTCCTCCGACGGCCTCGACCATCTGATCGAGAAGTCGAGCCGCGACATGGATCTTTGCAGGCTGCTGGTCGATCGTCCCGACCTCTCGCAGGCGACCGTCGAACGGCTGCTGCCGCTCGCTTCGGCGGCAGTCGTGGTGCGCATGGCGGAGCGTGGTTTCGCCATCGACGGGCCGATGACGCCGGAAGTCTCCAACGAACTGCGTGAGCGCTTCGCGGGCGCGCTGCGCGAACGCAGGCGTCACGTCCACGCGACCTACGATCTCATCGACGCCGTCGGGCGCGGCGAGATCACGATCGACGAAGCCGTCTGGACGCTGGTGACGGAGGAGCGGCTGGTCGATGTCGCGACGCTTGTCAGCACCTCCACCGGCATCGACCGCACGCGGCTGTTCGCGCTGGTCGCGCAGGAGAAGGTGCCGGCGCTGCTCATCGTCTTCCGCGCGGCCAACATGACCTGGCACACCGTCGAGGGCGTGCTGCGCCTGATCCAGAAGAAGCGTGGCTCGCGCGTCGATATTGGCCGGCTGCGCTCCGACTATGAGGGGGTCGATGTCGCGACCGCGCAGCGCAGCCTGCGGTTCTTCAAGGCCCGCCGCGCCGTCGAAGCGGCTGCGTAAATCCGCCTGATCGCCTTTGATACGCGGTCAGCGCAGCCAGCCGCGCTCGCGGTAGTAGCGCTCGGCGCCCGGATGGAGCGGGGCGGAGAGACCATCCTTGACCATGGCCGCCGGTTCCAGGCGCCCGAAGGCCGGGTGCAGCCGCTTGAACTCGTCGAAGTTCTCGAACGTGGCGCGAACCAGTTCGTAGACGACGTCGTCATCCATGGGGGCTGGCGCGACCACCGTCGCGATGACGCCATAGGTCTCGGTCGGCTGCGGATTGGCGGCGAACATGCCGCCAGGGATCACCGCCTTGGCATAGTAGGGATTCTCGGCGAGCAGCTTCTCGATTGCGGGCCCGGCGAGCGGCACCAGTTGCGCGCCGCAACTTGCGGTCGGATCCTGGATGTTGACGGACGGAAAGCCGACCGCGTGGAAAAATCCGTCGATCCGCCCTGCGCAGAGGGCGGGCCCGTGCTCGTCGGCCCGCATTTCGAGGGCCGGAGAGAAGTCTTTCAGCGTCCAGCCCAGCGCGCTCAGCAGGTGTTCGAGCGACGCGCGGGTGCCCGAGCCCGGATTGCCGACATTGAAGCGCTTGCCGCGGAAATCCTCGAACCGCCGCACGCCGAGTTCCTTGCGCGCCAGCACAGTGAACGGCTCCGGGTGGACCGAAAACACCGAGCGCAGTTCCCGGTACGGGTCCCAGGTATACGGCCCCTTCCCGGAATACTGATTGAAGTGGACGTCGGACTGCACCAGCGCGAAATCCAGATCGCCGGCGCGAACGCCCTGCAGGTTAGCGGTCGAGCCGCCGGTCGACTCGACCAGGCAACGGATGCCGGTGCGCTGGCGCTCCTTGTTCATCAGCCGGCAGAGCGCGCCGCCGACGGCGTAATAGACGCCGGTGACGCCGCCGGTGCCGATCGTAATGAATCGCTGCTGCGCGCGCGCTTCCGGCAGCCCCACCGCGAGGCCGCAGAGCGCCGCGATTACCCAGGCGCAGCGGAATACACAGGTCCGGATCATGCGGTACCGTTGAACCACCGGATTTCTCGACGTCAAGTTGAATGCTGCCCCGGATGCCCGCATTGTCCAACGTACGCGCGCTGCGTGCAAGGCGTCCGTCGGACGCCTCTTAGCGCGTTTTCGAGCGAAGTGGATACCGGTTCGCGTCAAGAAAACGCGTTGAATAAATAGAGCTCCGGCTTTGATTTAATCAAAGCCGGAAATGCTCTAGCAGATCAGGGCAGCGTTGAAACGGCGGCGTCCACGGCGTCGCCCAGCCGGTCGACGATGATGTCGATCACGGGGGCCTCGATGATGAAAGGCGGGGCGATGAGGACGTGGTCCCCGGCGATGCCGTCGGCGGTGCCGCCGCTCGGATAGACCATCAGGCCGCGCGCCATCGCCTCCGCCTTCACCCGGGCATGCAGGGCGTAAGCGGGATCGAACGGCGTCTTGCCGGAACGCTCGTCGACCAGTTCGATCGCCTGGAACAGTCCGCGCCCGCGGATGTCGCCGACATGCGGGTGGTTGCCGAAGCGCTCCTTGAGCCGCCGGGCAAGCTCGGCACCGCGCGCCTTGACGTTGCCGAGCAGCCGGTCGCGCTTGATCACCCGCTGCACCGCGAGCGCCGCCGCGCAGGCGAGCGGGTGGCCGATATAGGTGTGGCCGTGCTGGAACGCGCCCGAGCCGCGCGCGAACGCGTCGAACACGCTGTCGCGGATCATCACCGCGCCGATCGGGGCGAAGCCGCCACCGAGCCCCTTGGCGATGGTCATGAGGTCAGGGGCGACGCCGTCCTGCTCGCACGCATGCAGCGTGCCGGTACGGCCCATGCCGCACATCACCTCGTCGAGTATCAGGAGAACGCCGTAGCGGTCGCAGATCTCGCGGATGCGCTTGAAATAGCCTGGGGCGGGCGGCACCGCCCCGGCGGTCGCACCGACCACGGTCTCCGCAACGAAGGCGATGACGCTGTCGGCGCCGAGTTCGAGAATTTTCTGCTCCAGCGCGTCGGCAGCGCGCCGGCCGTATTCCTCTTCGCTCTCATCGCTGCGCTGGTGGCGGTAGGCATAGCAGGGCGGAATGTGATGGGTCTCGAACAGCAGCGGCGCGAACATCCTGCGCCGCGCGGCATGGCCGCCGGTCGCGAGCGCGCCGAGCGTATTGCCGTGGTAGCTCCGGTCGCGCGCGATCACATGCCGCCGCTGCGGCTGGCCGATCTCGACGAAATACTGCCGGGCAATCTTCAGCGCGGTTTCGGTCGCCTCCGAACCGCCGCTGACGAAGTAGACATGGCTCAGCCCCGCGGGGGCATCGGCCACCAGAATGTCCGCGAGTTCTTCCGCAGCGTCGGTCGTGAAGAAGCTCGTATGCGCATAGGCGATGCGGTCGAGTTGCGCATGCATCGCCGCAAGCACGTCGGGATGGCCGTGGCCGAGGCACGACACCGCCGCGCCGCCGGAGGCGTCGAGATATTCGCGGCCTTCGGCATCGGTGACGAACAATCCCTTTGCGCTTGCCGCCACCGGCAGCGTCGGGCGAATCTGCCGGTGGAGGATGCTGGTCATGCGGCGCTCCCTTTCGTCGCCACGGGCGTGGCGTTATCCCAGCGCGAACTTGCGCGGCGTCTCGCCGATCAGCACCGGCCGGCCGACCTCGATGGAAGCGCACACTGCTTCGAACGAGGAGACCATGTCGAGAATCTGCTGCGGGGTGATGAGGAACGGCGTTCCCTTCGACACCGTGCTCGCGAAGGATTCGATCAGCGTGCGCAGCGGGTCGACATGCGGATAGGTGGTGGTCTCCGGTTCCTTGCCGATCTCGGCGACGGTGACCGTGTCCTCGCCGCGCGCTTCTGCCCAGCCCTTGGTGCCGAACACGTGGATGCGCCAGACCATCGGGGCGGCGCGCACGGTCGCCATCAGGCCGGTGGCGCCGCTTTCGAAGTCCGTCAGCACCGCAACCACGTCACGCGGGTCGGGGCCGGGCTTGCGCGAGAACATCCGTGCGTCGACCTGCCGGATCGGCCCGGCGAGCGTGACGAAGGCGTCGAGCACATGCAGGCCGGCGCCGGTCATGCCAGCGCCCGGCGACTCGTTCGGGTCGTCGCGCCAGCCGCCGCGCACGCGGGTGGAGTGCTCGTTCGAGTAATGGCCTTCGATGTGCAGGACTTCGCCGATGGTGCCGGCTTCAACGATGCGCCGCAATTCGCGCATGGAGGCGAAGCAGCGCTTGTTGGTGCCGGTGCCGAGCGGCACGCCTGCCTGCTTGCAGACTTCGATCGCCTGCGCGGCTTCGGCGCGGGTCAGCGACAGCGGCTTTTCGCACCAGACCGGCTTGCCGGCCTTCGCGACCGCCGTGACCTGCTGCAGATGCAGCGAGTGCGGCGTCGCGATGAACACGACCTCAACCTCCGGGTCGGCGATCGCGGCTTCGATGTCGCTGGACAGCCGCAGCCCGTGCTTTTCCGCGACGGCCGCGTGTTCGGGCTCCTTGCTCACACCGTGGACAAAGCGAATGGAGTCGCTCGTGCCCTGCACGGAATTGAGAATGGTCTGTCCCCACCGGCCGAGTCCGACCATGGCTGCCTTGAGCATGCACTTCCTCCGATAAACTGTCCGGCCGCACAAAATCGGAGCCGGCGGCAAATGGCAAGCGCGCCGCGCGCCGCGGCACGGTGAGCGCCCAAGCCCTGCGTTGTTAGCAAGCCTGCGTTGTTAGATTACGCCGATTGCGCTATGCGACGGCGATCTACAACGAACAGGGGGAAACGATGAACGCCAGCGTTCCGCGCGTCGCGTCAGACGAATTGCGTGCCTTTGCCGCACGGGCCTTGCAGGCGGCCGGGCTTTCGGCCGAACAGGCGGTCGATGCCGCCCGGCTGATGGTGGAGGCGGACGTCCGCGGCTCCGATACCCACGGCATCATCCGGCTGCCGCTCAATGTCCGGCGCATCCGCGCGGGCGGCATCAATCCGAAGCCGAATATCCGCGTCGTGTCCGAGCGGTCGTCAGCCGCGCTGGTGGACGGCGACAATGCGATCGGCCATCTGGTGATGAAGCATGCGGCCGAGGTGGCGATCGAGAAGGCCAAGAAAACCGGTGCTTCGTGGGTCGGCGCGCGCATGAGCAACCATGCCGGGGCCGGCTCGCTCTATGCGACGATGCCGCTCGCCCACGACATGATCGGGCTTTACTTCGCCGTCGGCGGTTCCAACTACCTGCCGCCCTGGGGCGGCCGCGAAGCCTTGCTCGGCACCAACCCGGTCGCCATCGCGGTGCCGGCCGGGGAGGAATTCCCGATCGTGCTCGACATGGCGCCGACCGTCACCTCGTTCGGCAAAGTGCGGCTCAAGATGCAGCGCGGCGAACCGATGCCGGAGGGCTGGATGATCGACCGCGACGGCAATCCGCTCACCGACGCCAAGCGTGCGGCCAATGAGGGCCTGCTGCTGCCCATCGGCGACTATAAGGGCTATGGTCTTGCGATGATGATCGGCATCCTTGCCGGGACGCTCAATCGCGCCGCCTTCGGCCGCGACGTGGTCAACATGAATGCGGGCCCGGACGAGATCACCAATACCGGCCACGCCATTGCCGCGGTCTCCGTCGAGACCTTCTGCCCGGTGGCCGATTTCAAGCACGCCGTCGATCAGGTGGTGCGCGACATGCGCAGCGTTGAGCGCATTCCGGGCGTCGATCGCATCTATGTGCCCGGCGAGCAGAGTGCGCTCAAGGCGCAGGAGCGGGCCGCCCATGGCATACCGATGCCGAAGCCGCTCAAGGACAGCCTGGACGCTGTCGCGCGCGATCTCAATATTGATCCGCTCTGAGGCTAACTGAATGGTGTGCGGACGGCGCCCTCGGGCGCCGTCACGTCCGCTTGCGCGAACGCTTCAGCGCACGACCTGAAGCGTGACCGGGGCGAGCCCCGAGAAGCCGATGGATTGCGCGGCAGAGGTCGTCAGATCGATGACGCGACCGCGAATGAAGGGGCCCCTGTCGTTGATGCGGACAACCACCGAGCGGCCGTTCCGCCGATTGGTGACGCGCACGCGGGTGCCGAAGGGCAGGGTGCGATGGGCGGCCGTCAATCCGCGGGGATTGGCCCGCTCGCCATTGGCGGTCTTGCGGCCGGCGTGGCTGTAATGCGAGGCGATCCCGGAGCCGGAATACCGCCGCTCGGAGGACTGTGCCTCGAACGCCGACCCGACCATGAAACCTGAGACCGTAAGTGTAATCGCTGCGAATGCTTTTAGTGAGTTTACTGCTTTCACTCTGAGACTCTCCTGAGCGCACGTGGCGTGCGTTGACTCCCCCCTCGTTGGATCCCGCGACTCGGGGTGGGGGGGCATTGCGGCTACAACTAGGCTAGAGCCAGCGTGCAGCCGCGAAAGTGCCTTCGAAGCCCGATTCCGCGTCACTATCCGTTTGGCTGTTGCAAAACAGCACAAGCCGAATCGGACAGCCCCGCTTGAGCAAGCGAGGTGCCATCGCGCAATCGTCCGCGATGCGGCCGCATGGTCCGGAACGGGGAGGGGAATTTAAGAGAGGAAGCCGAGGCGAGGCGGGCTATCGCCGCCTGCCGCCATTCCGAGGTTCAGCGCTCGGCGGTGTCCGGCTGGTCCGGCCGTTCGGCGCGATTGCTGCCGGTGGTCTCGAAATGCGTGGCCTGGATGATGGCCGTGCCGACCGTGGTGGGCAGATTGATACGGTAGACCGCCGCGAACTGGGTTCCGGCGATCGGCGCGAACGATGCCTCGATGTCGCGGCTTTCGCGCATGAAGCGGGTGCTCTTGCGGCGATGGTAGAAGCCGGCGATTGGCGTGTACTGCACGGCGCAGACCACGACAGGGCCGGAATAGCCGCGCTCCGATTTCACCGTGTCCATGCGCTTGAACGAGAAGGCGAGATCGAATCGCTGGCGGCCGTCGAAGACCGCGAGCGTGCGCTTGCATAAATCCGGTCCGAAACCGTTCTTGCCCGAAAGCGGGATGAGTCCGGCGCTGATCGGGTCGACCACGTTGCGCTTATGGGCGTCGGTCAGGGGCTCGCGGTCGTCGGCGGGCTTTGGGGCCGGCTCGACGGAAAGATTCTTCACCGCCCCGCTGGCGAGCGCCATGCGCACCAGGTCCTGGCTGCGCTGGCTCTGAATATTCAAGTTGAAGGCGCTCGGCACTGCCCGCCCGCCATTGATGGCCCCGCGCGCACTGACGGCGGCGTTGGTATTGGCGAACAGGCTCAGCACACCGCTGGTCCTGCCCGAGACCTCCATGGTGTAGCGGTTGCCGGATACGTCGATGATCCATCCGCCGGCGCCGAGCGGCAGGCCGGCGAGGCTGACCCTGTAGCGCGCCTCGAGTTTCGTGGACTGGGCCGAGGCTTCGGCGGCCAGGAGCGTGGCGGCGGCGAGGCCGAGCGAGCAGGCCAGTTTCGACCGGGCCAGCTTCATCGAGCCAACGGAGCTTCGGGTAGAAAGTCGCACAGTGCCGGTCCTTGGACGAACGATCCTCTGATGTCCGGTAGAAATCCGGCGCTCACGCGCATATCGGGTCCGGACATCGGCTGTATAGGACGGACCACGGTGGAAATGGCGCGTCAATCCTCGGTCAGAGGATACGGGGCCGAATGTGCCGTTTGTGTGATATGATCGGCAGCCGTTGCAGCTCATTTCGCGGCTGTGGCTTGACCGCACGCGCCCCGGCCACTATAGGTCCGGGCGATTTTTCCGCTTACGATCGGGATGCGCTGGGCTGCGCATATGCGCGCGCCGGGTGTTCCATTCCCGCAAAATGTCGAGGTTAAGCCATGTCGCGGCGGTGTGAACTGACCGGCAAATCCGCACAGACGGGCCACAAGGTGAGCCATTCCAACCACAAGACCAAGCGCCGGTTCCTGCCGAACCTGTGCAACGTCACGCTGGCTTCGGAATCGCTTGGCCAGTCGGTGCGGCTGCGCGTCTCGGCGAATGCGATCAAGTCGGTGGACCATCGTGGTGGTCTCGACGCGTTCCTGCTGAAGTCGAAGGACGACACGCTGTCGCCGCGCGCGCTCGAGATCAAGCGCCAGATCGTCAAGAAGGCCGCCGCAGCGGGTTGATCTCGCGCGGCTGCGGCGCGCAATGCTGCCCCAGCTTCGAGACTATGACGAACTCTGCCGCCGCTTCGCGTGGCAGATTCCGGCACGCTACAATATCGGCATTGACGTCTGCGACCGCTGGGCCGCCGTTGATCCGGCGCGGCCGGCGATCATCCATGCACGCCCCGATGGCCAGGTCGATACGCTGAGTTTCGGCTGGCTCAAGCAGACTTCCGACCGTCTCGCCAATGTGCTGCGCGCGCATGGCGTCGCGCGGGGCGACCGGGTCGCGCTGCTGCTCCCGCAATCGCCGGAAGTCGTCGCCGCCCACATCGCCATCTACAAACTCGGCGCGGTGGCGCTGCCGCTCGCGCTCCTGTTCGGCGTCGATGCGCTGGACTATCGGCTCGGGAATTCCGGCGCGAAGGCGCTGATTACCAATACGCAAGGGGTGGAGAAAGTCGCGAGCCTGCGCGACCGGCTGCCGGACCTGCAGGCGGTGTTCAGCGTCGACGGCGCGGCGGACGGGGTGCTCGGGCTGGACGATGCGCTTGCCCGCGCCTCCTCGGTGTTCGATCCGGTTGATACCGGGCCGGACGATCCGGCGATGATGATCTACACCTCCGGCACGACCGGGCCGCCGAAGGGCGCGCTGCATGCGCATCGTGTGCTGCTCGGGCATCTGCCCGGCATCGAGATGCCGCACGACTTCTTTCCCCAGCCCGGCGACCGATTCTGGACGCCGGCCGACTGGGCCTGGGCCGGCGGGTTGCTCGACTGCCTGCTGCCGAGCCTGCATTTCGGCGTTCCGGTGGTCGCGCGGCGATTCGACAAGTTCGATCCGGAGGAAGCCTTCGCGCTGATGGCGCGGCAGGGCGTGCGCAACGCCTTCATTCCGCCGACCGCGCTCAGGATGCTGCGCGCTGCGCCACGCCCGCAAGGCGGCGACGTGCCCCGCCTGCGCACAGTGGGTTCGGGCGGTGAGGCGCTCGGTGCGGAAACGCTCGAATGGGGGCGTTCGGCCCTCGGCCTCGTCATCAATGAATTCTACGGCCAGACCGAGTGCAATCTCGTGCTCGCTTCATCGGCGCTGCTGGGCGTCTCGCGGCCCGGATCGATCGGCAAGCCGGTGCCGGGGCACACCGTCGCCGTGATTCGTGCCGATGGCACCGTGGCCGCGCCCGGCGAAGTCGGACAGATCGCGGTCAGGCGGCCGAACCCGGTGATGTTCCTGGAATATTGGGGCCGGCGCGACGCCACCGACGCCAAATTCATCGGCGACTGGATGACGACCGGCGACCAGGGCGTGGTCGATGAGGACGGCTATTTCGCCTTCGTCGGCCGCGACGACGACGTAATCACCTCGGCGGGCTACCGGATCGGGCCGGGCGAGATCGAGGACTGCCTGATCCGCCACCCGGCGGTGTCGCTCGCGGCGGCGGTGGGCAAGCCCGATCCGCTGCGCACCGAGATCGTGAAGGCGTTCATCGTGCTCAAGGAAGGCTACGCGCCGTCCCACGCTCTCGCCTCCGAGATCCAGGACTTCGTGCGCACGCGCCTCTCTGCGCATGAATATCCGCGCGAGATCGCCTTCATCGAGGACATGCCGATGACGACGACCGGCAAGATCATCCGACGCTTGCTGCGGGAGCAGGTGTAGGGCGGTGCCGTGGGCCGCCGTTGCCGGCGCGCTCAGTCGCGGGAAGAGGGCTCTCGCCGTTGGCGGACGGCTTTTTTCGACGCAGCCGATTGCGCACCACTTTGGCAGTTCCGATCAGCCGCCGGCGCATTGTCTCGAGCCGGGTCGCCAGCGCAAACTCAGAAGACGCCCGCGGGTCGGCCGTGAACATGAGATCGCCAAGCACCAGCCGTTCGCGCCAGAGGTGGTCGATCATCGGATGGTCGGGTGCGGCGCAGGAATCGACGCGGGCGATAGACGGGTCGGCGAGCAGCGCCTCGGTGAGCCAGCACATGATCTGCACGCCGGGCGACGTTCGTGCGTAATCCTCGTCATAGGCGGTCTTCCAGCCCCAGACAGTATCGCCGCTCCGCAGCACGAGGGTCGCAGCTATCGCGCGGCCGTCGACGGTGAGCCGGTCGATGCGCACCTTGCCGGCCGGCACGAGATTCTCCGCCGCTTGCCGCATGAAGGCACGCACTGCCGGCAGCCGGTCCGCCGCCGTACCGCGGCGGCCTTTCCAGCCGGCGGCTTCGAGCGCAAAGAACTCATCGAGCGCTGCGTGGACCTCGTCCGGTGCCGTCGCAACGGTGAACGCGACCTGCGCCTGATCCCCCACGCGGCGCAGCTTGCGTGCAAGTTCCTTGCGCACCTTCTTGCCGACGGCGTTGGCGAGATAGTCGGCGCGATGCGGGCCCGGCACGATGAGGGCCCGGCGATGCTCGTCATAGGCGGTGCTTTGGCCTCCGCGCCGGGCCAGGGCTGCGCGCAGCGCATCCGCGAAGGCGCCTTCCGGCAGCAACGGCAACAGCATCGCCCGTGGCAGGTCGGCATCGGCCAGATGGTCGAGCCAGGCCCCGATGGCGGCGGTTGCGGCCGTGCGGTCCACGAGAGGCAGGCCGAGAGGGGCGTAGGGGTGGGTCCAGCCGACCAGCACGCGCGGCCCGAATCCGTAGCGGCGCTCGGTACGTGCGGGGAAGAGACCAATCAGCCGCCTCGGCTCATCCGCCGCCCAGACGGTAAACGCGCCCGCGTCCCGCCCGAAAACCTCTGCGGCGGCGAGAGCGAAACCGGGTTCGTAGAAGACATTCGGCTCCAGCGCATTGTCGGCGAGCGCTTGCCAAGTAGACACATGGCTTTTGAGCGCGGCGAGCGGCAGCCATTGCACGCGCTCCTTTTGTGCGCTCACGCCGGCCGCCGTGGCGACGGCGCGCTCATAAGGCGCTGCGCCGGGCAGGGCGAGGGTGTGCTGCGGAGCCATCTGCGTGCCGTTCTCCCGACCGATCGCGAACTGGACCCTCCTCCTTTCCAAGTCCCGCGCCAGCATTCTGTCCCGCAACGGGACAGGAAAGGTCTCAGCCTTGGCGTTCACCCGCGCGCCGGAAGATGAAGACATGCAATCCGAGGCGGCGCTTCGTCACCATGAACAGCAGGATCGACTCGATCACCAGCGCGATCGAGGTCGAGGCGGCGGCCCCCATGCCGCCGAAGCGCGGAACGAGCAGCAGGCAGCCGACGAGATTGAGGATGAAGGCGAAGGCATAGACGCCGGCGCAGAGGTTCTGCTGGCCGACCATGTTGAGCAGGCGCTCGACGGGCCCCACTGCGGCGCGCGCGACCAGGCCGACGGCGAGCACGAACATGATCGGATAGCCCTTCATGTATTCCGGGCCGAACAGCCAGAGGAACGGCAGCCCCAGCGCAAGGATCACGGCCGTGGCGCCGAGCGAGGGCCAGAAGGTCCAGCGGATCGAATCGGCCAGCAGGCCGGAGAGCCGCTCGCGGTCGCCGTTGACGTGATACTCGGTGAAGCGGTGGGCGACCGCCGCCGCCACCGAGAAGTTCACGAACGCGACCAGCGCCAGCGTCTTCGCGGCCGCAAAATAGACCGCGACTTCCTCCGGCGAATGGAATTGCTTGAGGATCAGGATGTCGGTGTAGGTCAGCAGCAGGTAGAAGCTCTCGACCAGGAAGATCGGGATCGAGACCCGCAGCCAGCCGCCGACCTCATAGGCCTTCGGCCCGGCCGGCACCGTCTTCTTCAGCCCGCGGTTCATCACCAGAAGCTGCACGATCGCGGTGATCCAGCACGCCCCGACCGCGGCCAGCATCGCGCTCGTCGCGTCGATCGGGTAGCCCATGGCGTAGGCAAGCGACATCAGTGCCAGCAGCAGCAGCGGGCGCAGGATGTAGGGCGGCGCCATGCCGACATGGACCCAGTTATACGAGCGGCCGATGCCCTCCTGCACGCCGGTCAACGCATAGACAGGCAGGCAGAGACAGGCGAGAAACAGCGGCAGCACGAGGTAATGTTCAAGCCACGGGGCGGCCAGGAACACCGCGAGGGTCGCCAGCAGCGCCGCGCCGGTGGCAATGCCGGCGACCAGCCAGCGGCTGCCGTGAAGGAAGCCGCGCAGGAGATCGAACTGCCGCCGTCCGGAATATTCCGGGATGAAGCGGGGCGCGCTTTGGGCGAGGCCGAGGTCGAACAGCCCGCCGATCAGCAGCACCCAGGTCCAGACATAGACGTAGATGCCGAACTCGTGCGGCCCCATCCAGCGCGCCATCAGCACCTGGCTGAGATAGGCGATCGCCGCGCTGGCGACACGGATCAGGAACGCCGTCCCGGCCATCTTCTGGGCGAGCCGGGTGTGGCTGGCATCCGCGAACCAGGCGCGCGCCTGCGCGAGCAGGCGCGACGGCGCGAGCCGCGCTGCGCCTCCGGTCTCGGGCTGCATCAAAGCCACCAGACTTGTCTCCGTCACGGTCCCCGGGCTGAGGGCCGGACTATGGGTCTGGAAGGCTTAAGGATCGGTTCGGCGAATCCCCGGAATCCCGTAACCACGCGGCAACCGGCGGCGTGCGTCGGGGCGGACAGGGGGCGAACGGCGCTGGCAGCCTCGGCTTTATTTGGCCTTCTCGAGCCGGGCCGTGAGTTCCTCGGCGTTCGGGGCCTTGTTGTAGTCCTGGCTGAGATGGCCGGTGCCGACCGGGCTCTTGCAGGCGAAGAACACCGCCGGGCCTTCGACCACCTTGATGCCGTGCAGCGTGTTGCGCGGGATATGCACGAGGTCGCCGGGGCCGATCAGCCTGGTCTCGTCGCCGAGCACCATGTTCAGCTTGCCTTCGAGGACCAGCATGAACTGCTCCTCGTTGGGATGGAAGTGCGGGGGCGGACCTTCGCCGACCTGGTAGGTCACGACGCCGATCTTGATCAGTTCGCCCGCGACCGACTTGAGCTTGATCGCCGGATTGACCACGTCCGGCTGCGGCTCCATCTGGTGGATATTATAGAACGGCATCGCCTTCTCCTTCTCGTTATTGCCGAACGGCCGTTAGCGTGAATGGAGGCAAGCGCCAAGCGCAAGAAGGGTTGGACGCTTCCCGTCTGGAAGGCTCTCGAAGACTAACGCGCCCAGGCGGCGGGCGGCGTGAGACCCTGCCCCTGGAGCTCCGCGTGGATGCGGTTGAAGTCGTCCGCGAACAGCTTCGGGAAGAATTCCGGCATCGCGACATCGGTGGAGGTGTTGATGCGCTCCGACAGTCGGGCTGCATCGTAATTCCCCGGCTGCACGCCGAGGAACGTCTCCAGGCGGCGCAGCCATCCGAGCGGATCGGCGTGAATGTCCTCGAAGAACACGACCATCAACTCGTCTTCGTTGAGATGACGCTTCATGGTAGCGACGATCTTGCCGTATTCGGAGTTCTTCCACAGATGCTCGGCGCGGGCCTCGGCCCACATCTCCTTGGCGTTCATGGCGGCGAGCTTGTCGGCGCGCCCCGTGTATTGCGCGTGGAACTTGACATGGCTCCACAGCCGCTTGAGCGGGTCGCGCATGATGTAGATGACCTTCACCTCGCCGGCGATCCGGCGCACGTGCTCCCAGCCCGCATCGCCGATCAGCGCC
>Ga0182739_1002119_pt1 | contig 18970 bp, 12 predicted proteins | sample eDN5th30CBELigBY_FD_128873 | JGI IMG/M metagenome (GOLD analysis project Ga0182739, IMG submission 128873) | Enriched backyard soil microbial communities from Emeryville, California, USA - eDNA 5th pass 30_C BE-Lig BY (version 2) (version 2) | ecosystem: Environmental > Terrestrial > Soil >...
ATGCCGTCGCCCACCTTGACGTGGCCGCGGATGGTGTCGAAGGGAAACCCGTCGCGCAGCAGGTTGGTGGGATTGACGTCCAGGCGCGCCAACCGTTGCAGCGATTGCAGCGACAGCAATTCCAGCAGGCGCGCCGTGCGCGAGTTCACGTGCATGAAGCGGCCGTTGTCCAGGCTGACGATCACGTCGCCTTGGACGTCCGCAATGTTGTGCGTCCAGGGCAGGTTGCGCCAGGTCGCCTTGCCCTGGACGGTGCCCTTGCCGTTGGACACGACGTTCTGGAAGCCGAGCCGGTTCATGAGCTCGCCGATGTTCTCCAGCTTCAGGGCCGCGTCGACGGCCAAGCCGCGATCCGGTCCTTCCAGGCGCCAATTGCCCGTGGCGTTCAAGGCCGCCGAATCATTGGTGATGGACAGCTTGTCCAGCCGCCACTGCCGCCCGCGCTCGAGATTGGTGCCGGTCACCTGCAGCACGCCCAGATTCCTGCCATACAGCAGGAATCGGTCGGCCTGCAGGTCGATGGCGGGAATGTCCGACAGGTCATTGCCCGACGCCAGCGCCTTGTCGGCCTCATTGGCGTCGCCCTCTCCGCCAAACGACAGGTGCTTCAGGCGAGCGGTGATCTGCCCCGCAATGGCGCCCGACGCCTCCCGCCACGCCAGCGTGCCCGCTGCCTGGCGCGATTCCAGGTCGACTCGCCACTGCGCCGGCGCGGGACGCGTCGCGTACAGCGTCAGGTCATTGAGCGTGTAGCCGCTGGTGCGCAGAACGCCGGCCGCCAGGCTGACGCGCTCCGGCTGCGGCAGGATCGGCTTGGAAGGGGCCCGGCCCTTGGCCGGCGCCACGCTGAATCCGTCTGATACCGCCTCCCAACCGTCCATGTCCAGTTCCGGAAGGCTGGCATTCAGGCTCAGCCCGCGCTCCGGCAGGCTGGCCGGGCGCCCGATTCCCAGGGCGCCGCGCGAAAAATAGGACGCCGAGCGATCGGCCGGATCCCGTTCGAAAAGCGCGTTCACGTTTTCGCCCAGGTTGGCCGTCAGCCAGCGCCGGTCGCGCGCGCCGCGGTCCTGCGCCGGCGCCCATTGCACCTTCAGCGGCTGGGCGGACTTGGCGGACTTGCCCGCCGGCGCCGGCATGTCGATCGCCATGCCCACCAGGTCGGATTCGGCCGAAATGTCGATGGCGCCGCCCTTCTGGTAGCTCAACCGCCCCTTGTAGGCCGCCCGGCCCGAAAAGCGCGACATCGAGGGGGCCCGGCTCAACTGCGACAGGCCCTCCCCCGTCAACGTGCCGTCAAAGCGCAGGACGTCCGAGCCCTTCGCCAGCGCGCCCAGGAGGGTGACGGGTCCGCCCAGGAATTGCGCCCGGATGCCCTTGGTCTGCACCCCTTTTTCGGAAAACTCCAGGTCGCCGTGGATCTGGCTGAGCAGCGGAATCTCGGGCATGAAGGTGAAGGAATTGTCCGAGAACCTGATGGTCCCCTGCACCTGCGTGTCGTCCGTATGCAGCAGCGGCACCTTCAGATCCAGCGGCATGCGCCAGTCGCCCGTGCCGTGCGCCTCGTCCAGCGCGCCGTCCAGCAGTTCGCCCAGCGGCGAATTCGCGGCCAGGGCCAGATAGGCCGCCACCGGCCCCGCGGTCTCGCCGGTGAGCTGGAGCTGGGAGTTGTTTTCCATGTCGGGAATGGACGCCTTCACGGCGCCCAGCGTGATGGTGTGACCGGGACCCGTATGAGCCACGGCACCGCCCGCGCTGTCCAGCGACAGGCTCACCTTGTCGATGCGGAAATTGCCCGACAGGTTTTCCAGCATCGGCCAGCCCTTGCTGTGCGGCCGGGCTGGCGCGTAGTCGACCTTGGCGCCGGAGTATCCCCCCGCGATGACGAATTCGCCCGCGGCGTCCGGGGCGCCAAACGGAAAGTCGTCCAGATCGCCCTTGAGGGTGATCGCCGCCGAATGCATCTGCCCGGTCGGCAGGCCGGTCGCCAGCCATTCCCGGGCATCCGCGTTGACCTCCAGCGGCAGATAGCGATGGATGGCCGGCATGGACCCGCGGACCATCGTGCCGCGCACGTCGGCGCTGCCGGCGGCGGTCTTGCCTTCCCGGCGCCATTGGCCCTGCAGGCGCACGTCCAGGTCGTCGTTGGCCACGCGCAGCTGGGCCACGTCCACGAACCAGCTTTTCGGATCCGGGCCCTTGACCCGGGCGTCGAGCTCCAGGTCGTTCGCCAGCAGCGTGGGCGTTTCGAAAACACCCGGCACCGTCACGCGCAACTGATGCAGCGCCCCCTTGACCGCGACGTCCGGCGCGCCCGCGCTGCGCGCCAGCGGCAGGCCATTGATCTGCACGAAATCGCCGGGCAGCGCCGACATCCGCACCTGCCCCGAGCCGCCCTGGACCGCAGGCCCGTCCGGCCCGGACGTCCAGGAAACGCCGCGCATCGCGACGTCGCTCGTTACCGTGGTGAACTTGCCATGGTCGAACTGCCACCACGCCCGCGCGGCCAGCCGCCCTGCCACCGGCGGCACGTCCACCCAGGGCGCCCAGGCCAGCGGCTCCACGTCATCGGCCTGGACAAAGAGCTGGCCGCTCCAGTTGGCCGGCTTTTTGGCGTCCGTCGCGAACAGGCTGCGGTTGAATTCGCCGCGCAGTTCCAGCTTGTGGGCGAGCGCGGCGCCCGCCGATGCCTGCAACACGAAACGGTGCGACAGATTGCCGTTGCGCACCAGAAGGTCCACGCCTTCCAGCGTCAGCTCGGGCGCCTGGCGCAATTCGTCCTGCCAGCGCAGCGTGGCGTCGCGCACCAGCAGCTCGCGCTGCGCCGCCAGCCAGCGCAGGCCGGGATGATTCAGGTCGGAGGCATGGTCGCTGGTGTTGAGGTCGATGTCCTGCCCGGCCACCCACAAATGATTGGATGGGTCCCGCCGCAGGATCAGCTCCGGCCTTTCCACCCGCAGGCGCACCAGCGTGGGCGACAGCGACAGAATGCTGCGCCAGGCCACCACCGCGGACACGGACGGCAGGCTCAATACCGGACCGGCCTCGTCGTCGTGGACCTGAACGGAGGCAAGATCGAGCCTGGGATTGAGCCCCTGCCAATTCGCGTCGATCGAGCCGATCGTAACTCGGGCGCCCAACGCCTGGCTGGCGTAGGCTTCGATCTGAGGGCGCCATTGGTCCACCCGCGGGAGGACCCAATAGCGCACTCCCAGAAACCCAATGGCGACAACGCCATATACGATCAGCGCGGCCCAGAACAGGCTGCGGAGCACTTTTTTTGGAACAGACACGGATCAGTGGGCAGGAGGAGAGGTCTTGCAGTATCGTCCCCACTTATACCTGAAACACGTCCATCCGTCTGCCGCCCTTTGCACCATGTCGAATCCATCCCCCCTCGCCCCCGCCCTCGCCTGGTCCGGCCATCTGCGCCGCCGGCTCGACGCCCATCCGGACCTGGCCGCCTGGCTGGCCGAAGCCGTGAAGCAACCCGTCACGCCGGCCCTGATGGCGCAATGGCAGGCCGAACTCGCCGGCCCCGCCGCCGCGGCCGACACCCTGCCGGTGGACGTGTGCCGCATGGTGCTGCGCAAGCTGCGCGAACGCGTTTTCAGCGTGCTCATCGTGCGCGACCTGGCCGGGCAGGCAGCGCTTGAGGAAGTGGTCGGCGCCATGACCACGCTGGCGGACATGGCGGTGGCAGCCGCCTACCGCAGCGTGGCGGCGGAGCTGGCGGCGGTGCACGGCGTCCCGCGCGATCCCGCCACCGGCAAGCCGCAGGAAATGCTGATCGTGGGCATGGGCAAGCTGGGCGGCTGCGAATTGAATGTGTCGTCCGACATCGACCTCATCATGCTCTATGGCGAGGAAGGCGAAACCGACGGCCCCCGCCGCATCAGCCACCACGAGTTCTACGGGCGCCTGACGCGCCGCATGATGCCGGTGCTGTCCGAGGTGGACGCCAACGGCCAGGTGTTCCGCACCGACCTGCGCCTGCGCCCCGATGGCGATGCCGGCCCGCTGGCCTGGAGCCTCGATGCGCTGGAGCATTACCTGATCGGCCAGGGCCGCGAATGGGAACGCTACGCCTGGCTGAAAGCCCGGCTGATGCCCGCGCAGGCCTTTGAAGGCAGCGACAGCGCGGCGCAGGCCACGCAACTGGAGAGCCTGCGCGTGCCCTTCGTCTATCGCAAGTACTTCGATTTCGACGCGCTGGCCGCCCTGCGCGCGCTGCGCGAGCGCATCCGCCAGGACTGGCAGCGCCGCGCGTCGGCGCGCAATGGCATCGACAGCGCCAACAACATCAAGCTGGGCGACGGCGGCATCCGCGAGATCGAATTCGTGGTGCAGTTGGCGCAGCTCATCCGCGGCGGGCGCATGCCCGCCCTGCAAAAGCGCGGCCTGCTGGAGGCGCTGCACGCCGAATGCGTGGCCGGCCTGGTGCCCGAGGACGATGCCCGGCGCCTGGAAGACGCCTATCGTTTCCTGCGGCGCACCGAACACGCGCTGCAATACCGGGAAGACGAGCAGACCCATCTGCTGCCCGGGGACCCAGCCCAGCGCGCCGCCCTGGCCGCGGCGCTGGGTTTCGCCCCCGACGACTTCGAAAGCACGCTGGCCGCGCACCGCGATTTCGTGTCGCAGACCTTTCGCAACGTGTTCCGCATGGTGGGCATGGGCGAGGAGGACGCCGCGCCGGCCCCCGCGGGCAGCGACGCGCCGTCCGGCCAGGACGAACCCGACAGCGAAAGCGAACTGAGCGACCAGATCCGCCAGGCTTTCGGCGACGACGCGGACGACCTGCTGCGCCGGGCCCAGACGCTGTCCGGTAGCCACCGCGTGCGCAGCCTGCCCGAAAGCAGCCGCCGCCGCATGGAGATCCTGCTGCCGGCCGCCCTGCGCGCCGCCCTGCAGACGCCGGCGCCGCGCGACGCCGCGGTCCGCCTCTTCGACCTGATCGAGAAGATCGCGCAGCGCAGCGCCTACCTCGCGCTGCTTGCCGAGTATCCGGACACGCTGGCCCGCGTGGCGCGGATGGTGGCCGCCAGCCCCTGGGCCGCGCAGTACCTGACGCAGCATCCGCTGCTGCTCGACAGCCTGATCGACTGGCGCACCCTCTTCGAAGCGCTGGACTTCACCCAGATCGCCCGCCAGCTGACATCGGACCTGGATGCGTGCCGCCTGCCGGACGGCAGCCCGGACATCGAGCGCCAGATGAATCTGATGCGCGACGTGCAGCGCCAGGCCAGCTTCCAGCTCCTGGCGCAGGACCTGGAAGGCGAACTGACGGTCGAAAAGCTGGCGGACCAGTTGTCGGCGCTGGCCGACCTGCTGCTGGCCGAAACCATCCGCCGCGCCTGGCCGCTCGTGAACAAGGTCGAGGGCGCCGAACCGCACTTTGCCGTCATCGCCTATGGCAAGCTGGGCGGCAAGGAACTGGGCTACGCGTCGGACCTGGATCTGGTCTTCCTGTTCGACGACCCGCGAGAGGACGCTGCCGAGGTCTATGCCAAGCTGGGCCGGCGCATGACGTCCTGGCTGTCGACCATGACCTCGTCGGGCCGGCTCTATGAGATTGACCTGCGCCTGCGGCCCGATGGCGACGCGGGACTGCTCGCGGTGTCGCTCGAGGCCTTCGAGCAATACCAGCACAAGCACGCCTGGGCCTGGGAACACCAGGCGCTCACCCGGGCGCGCTTTGCCGCCGGCGACGCCAGCGTGGGCGCCCGCTTCGAGAAAATCCGCGAGGACATCCTGGTGCTGCCGCGCGATACGGCGGCGCTGCGCGACGAGGTCTTGGCGATGCGCGAAAAAATCAACGCCGGCCATCCGAACACCACCGACCGATTCGACCTGAAACACGACCGCGGCGGGATGGTTGACGTGGAGTTCGTCACGCAGTATCTGGTGCTGTGCCACGCCGGCACGCATCCGGTGCTGGTGCGCAACCTCGGCAACATCGCGCTGCTGCGGCTTGCCGGCGAAGCCGGCCTGATCCCGCCGGAGCTGGCGGCGCGCTCGGGCGACGCCTACCGCACCCTGCGGCGCGTCCAGCATCAGCTGCGCCTGCAGGGCGTGGAAAAGGCGCGCGTCGCGCCCGAGCAGCTGCAGGCCGAGCGGGCTGCGGTGCGCGAACTCTGGACCACGGTGCTGGGCTGACGGCAACTCGTCGTAAAATAAGGGTTTTTCCGCTTTTGCCTGCCAGCCATGTCTGAACTCGTCCGCCCCAAACTCGACCTGCCTGCCGGCCGCAGCAAGGTGCTGATGCATTCGTGCTGCGCCCCCTGTTCCGGCGAGGTCATGGAGGCCATGACCGCCTCCGGCATCGATTACGCGATCTACTTCTACAACCCGAACATCCATCCGGTCAAAGAGTACGAAATCCGCAAGCAGGAGAACATCCGCTTCGCTGAAAAGCACGGCATCGAGTTCATCGACGCCGACTACGACATGGACAACTGGTTCGAACGCGTCAAGGGCATGGAAGACGCCCCCGAGCGCGGCGAACGCTGCACGGCGTGCTTCGACATGCGCTTCGAGCGCACGGCGCTGTACGCCCACGAGCACGGTTTCGACACCATCACCAGCTCGCTCGGCATCTCGCGCTGGAAGGACATGAACCAGATCAACGGCTGCGGCGAACGCGCGGCCGCGCGCTACGACGACCTGGTCTACTGGACCTACAACTGGCGCAAGGGCGGCGGCTCGGCCCGCATGATCGAAATCAGCAAGCGCGAGAATTTCTACCAGCAGGAATATTGCGGCTGCGTCTATTCGCTGCGCGACACCAACCGCCATCGCCGCGCGCAGGGCCGCGAACGCATCCACATCGGCGTGAAGTTCTACGGCAAGGAAGACCTCATCAACGAGGAACAGCTCTGACCGCCCGCTGAGCCTGTCCCGGCGGCGCACCGCCGCCATTGAAAAAGCCTGGCAGTCCGCGCGCCGCGCGTCCTCCAGGCCTGCATCGGCGCCCCACGGGGCGCCGTTTCTCTTATGGGGCGAGTGATCAGTCCAGCGTGAGCACCGTCGCGCCCGTCGTCTTGCGCGAGGCCAGCGCGGTCTGCGCCTCGCCCGCCTGATCCAGCGAGTAGCGCTGGTCGATGCGAACCTTGATCTTCTTCTTGAGCACCAGGTCGAAGAGCTCTTCGGACGCCGACTGCAGTTTTTCCAGCGTATTGACGTGGATGCCCAGCGACGGGCGCGTCACGTACAGGCTGCCCTTCTGGTTCAGCACGGCCAGGTTGACGCCGGCCACCGGACCCGACGCGTTGCCGAAGCTGACCATCAGGCCGCGCGGCTCGATGCAGTCCAGCGAGGTTTCCCAGGTGTCCTTGCCCACGCCGTCATACACCACCGGCACCTTCTTGCCGCCGGTCAGTTCCAGCACGCGCTCGACCACGTTTTCACGCGAATAATCGATGGTTTCCCAGGCGCCGTTGGCGCGCGCCAGTTCGGCCTTTTCGGGGCTGGACACCGTGCCGATGAGCTTGACGCCCAGCGCCTTGGCCCATTGGCAGGCGATCAGTCCGACGCCGCCGGCCGCGGCATGGAACAGGATGGTCTCGCCGCCCTGCAAACGATAGGTCTGGCGGAACAGGTACTGCACCGTCAGGCCCTTGAGCATCAAGGCCGCGGCCTCGTCGAACGCGATGCCCTTGGGCACCTTGACGACCTGCGCGGCAGGCACGTTGCGCGCCTGGGCGTACGCGCCCAGGGGGCTCTGGCCGTAGGCGACGCGGTCGCCCTTCTTCAGGTGCTTGACGTCGGCGCCCACGGCGGTCACCACGCCGGCGCCTTCGAAGCCCAGGCCATGCGGCAGCGGATGCGGATACAAGCCCGTGCGGTAATAGATATCGATGAAGTTCAGCCCGGCAGCGTGCTGCTCGATCGTGACTTCGTTGGCGGCCGGCGGCGGAACTTCCACCTCAACCAGCTTCAGGACTTCGGGACCACCGTGCTGCTCGATACGAATTGCCTTGACGAGATTGCTGGCCATGCTGGCCTCCTTTCATTGGAAATTGGAAATAACGCGAACTGATCCAAAAATGCCGACCTTACCCCGGGGGAGCCACAGCGTTCACAGCGTTCACCGCGGGGATTGCCGGTCGTCCTGCCTGGCGGCCGGCCGGGCCGCGCCGCCGCCCATCAATGCAAACACGCCCGCCAGCACCAGCACGGTTCCGGCCATCTGCCACACCGTGATGGGCTCGTCCAGGAACCATGACGCCAGGAACAGCACCGATACCGGCCCGACCATGCCCAGCAGCGATGCCGTCGGCGCGCCGATCAGCGATACCGCCCACATCAGCATGAACACCGGCACCACGGTGTTGAGCGTGGCATGGATGATCGAATATTTATAGACCGCGGCAGGCTGGATCAGCATCGACGGCGGATGCACGACGAAGAACTGGATGATGCACGCCACGCACGACACGAGCATCGCGTACGCCACCAGCCGCGTCGGACCAATCCGCTTGATCAATTCCCCGGAACAGATGAGGTACACAGAATAGCTTGCGGCGGAGCCGAAAACGAACAAAGACCCTAACAGCACCTCGCCGCCCCCGCCGAAGGACAGGTCGTGCGCGAACACCAGCACCACGCCGGCGTAGGACAGCACCATGGCCAGCCATTGCCGGCGCTCGATCGGACGCTTGAACCAGATCGCGGACAACAGAACGACGAGGGAGGGAGACAGGAACAGGATCAGGCGTTCGAGGCTGGCCGTGATGTAGCGCAGGCCCAGGAAGTCCAGGAAACTGGAAAGGTAATAGCCCAGGAGGCCAAGCACGCACACCTGCACGCGCTCTTTGGTGGTCATCACGACGATTTCGCCCCGCGCCGCGCGGCGGGACTGGTGCCAGGCCACCGCCGCGAAGAACGGCATGGCGAACAGCATCCGAAAGGCGATCAGGGTGACCGCGTCGATGCCGTAGCGGTAGGTGAATTTGACGACGATGGCCTTGGCGGAAAAGAGGATCGCGCCAAGCACGGCCATGGCGATTCCGGCGGCGCGGCCGGAGGCCAGCGGAAGCGCCGTAAGCTTGGCAATACGATTCATGCGATGATTTTAAGTTCACCGCGAAAATATTTGCACGCCTTCCATGACGCATTCTGCCTTTTCCGCCGCATGACCCGACACCGCGCCCTCACCTACATCCATATCGCCGCCGTGCTGTTCGGGCTGACCGGAGTCTTTGGCGAACTGATCCAGGCGAGCGCCGCGGTCATCACGTTGGGCAGGGCGGCGTTCGCCGTCATGGCGCTGGGCATCTTCGCGCGCATGCGGCGCAAGCCGCTCCTGGGCGTGCTCACCCCGGCGCAATTGTTCGTCCTGGTGATTGCCGGCGCGCTGCTTGCCGCGCACTGGGTCACGTTCTTCATTTCCGTGAAAGTGGGCGGCATCGCCATCGCGACGCTTGGCTTTGCCAGCTTTCCGGCGTTCATCACCCTCTTTGAAGGCCTGATATTCCGCGAACGCGTCCGCCTGGCCGAATGGCTGCTGCTGGGGCTGGTCACCGCGGGCCTGGTGCTGGTCACCCCGTCGTTCGACCTGGCCGACCAGGGCACCATCGGCCTCGCGTGGGGCCTGCTGTCGGGCCTGAGCTTTGCGCTGCTGGCGTTGAGCAACCGGCGGTCGGCCTCGGGCATGGACCCGATGCAGGTGTCATGCTGGCAGAACCTGGTGGTTGCGCTGGTGATGGTGCCCTTCGCGGTCGGCCAACTGCCCGCCGTGCCCGCGCTGGACTGGTTCTGGCTGGCGCTGCTGGGTATCTTCTGCACCGGGCTGTCGCACTACCTGTTCGTGTCCAGCCTTACGCGCCTGAATGCCCGCAGCGCCGGCCTGGTGATCGCGCTGGAACCCGTCTATGCGATTGCCTTCGCCTGGGTGCTGTTCAGCCAGCAGCCCACGCCGCGCATGCTGGCGGGCGCCGCGCTCATCGTGGCCGCCATCGTGTGGTCGGGGCTGCGCAAGCAGACGCCGCCGTCCCCCACCGCCGAAGCGCCCTCGAAGATACAGCCTTGACAATAACTGACTAGGCAGTAAAATTCGCCGCATGACTGCCGCGCCTTCCCCCTCCACGTCCGAACCTTCCGAGTCTCCCGTCCATTACCGCAGCGACACGCGCAGCATGGCGGACGACAACGCGGGCTTCCTGATCAAGCTGGTCTATCACTCCCTGACCCGCATGCTGGACCAGGAAATGGCGCCGCTCGATCTCACCGCCATGCAGTGGCGGCCGCTGGCCATGGTGTTCCTGGGCCGCGCCGACACGCCCGCCGAACTCGCGCGGCTCAACGACATGGACACCGGCGCCATGACCCGCGCCCTGGACCGCCTGGAAGCCAAGGGCCTGCTGCGCCGCAACCGCTGCCAGGAAGACCGCCGCGTGGTCAAGATAGAACTCACCGAACTGGGCGAAACCAAGGCCCGCCAGATCCCCGCGAACATCGCCCGCGCCCTCAATCACCACCTGCGCGGCTTCTCCACCGACGAAGTCGCCCAGCTCATGCATTTCCTGCGACGGATGATCGCCAACGGGTCCGCATCCGGCTCGCCCGCCGAACGCTGACCCGCCGCCCCGTACCGAACCGGGGTTTTTATTTGGCATAATCACTGCCTAGGCAAATACAGATCAATCAATTACTTTCAGCTAACAGTCAGGATGAAACGCCTTTTATCTACCGTAATGGTGCTGGCCCTCGGCGGTTGCGCGCTGATGGAACCCGCGCCGCAGCCCGTCGCGGCGCTGGACGCGGCCAAGCTCGGGCTGACCGGCCAGACCGCCGACTGGCCAGCCACGCATTGGTGGGAGCGCTACGGCGATCCGCAGCTCAATGCCCTGATGGCCGAAGCGCTGGCAAACAGTCCGTCGATGAGCGCCGCGCAGGCGCGCCTGGCCAAGGCCAACGCAGCGGTCGGCATCGCGCGCGCGCCGTTGCTGCCCCGCGTGGACGCGGGCTACACGCTCACCCGCGAGCATCTGTCCAAGGACTACATCTACCCCGCGCCGCTGGGCGGTTCCGTCGTCAGCAACAACCGGCTGGCGCTGGACTTCAGCTATGAACTGGATTTCTGGGGCAAGAACCGCTCGCGCCTGCAGTCCGCGGTGTCGCAGCAGGAAGCCGCCAGCGCCGACGCGCAAGCCGCGCGCAACCTGCTGGCCAGCGCCACCGTGCGCGCCTACCTGAACCTGCAGAACGCCTTTGCGCAGCGCGACGTGCTGAACCGGGTGATTTCGCAGCGTGCCGAAGTGCTGTCGCTGACCCAGGGCCGCTACACGGCCGGGCTGGACACCCAGGTCGAGGTCAAGCAGGCGGAATCGTCCCTCGCCTCGGGCAAGGTCGAACTGACCCAGATCGAAACCACGCTGGCGCAACTGCGCAACCAGGTCGCCGCGCTGGCGGGCGCCGGTCCGCAGCGCGGGCAGAACCTGGTCCAGGTCACGCTGACCGCGCCATCGGGCAGCATTCCGTCCAGCGTTCCGCTCGATCTGCTGGGGCATCGTCCCGACGTCACGGCCGCGCGCTGGCGCGCCGAGGCCGCGCGCCACGCCATCGACACGGCCAAGGCCGAGTTCTATCCCAACGTGAACCTGGCCGCTTTCGTGGGCTTCCAGGCCATCGGCACCGGCAACCTGCTGGGCGCCGACGCCCGCATGGCCGGCTTTGGCCCGGCCATCACGCTGCCCATCTTCCACGGCGGCGAGCTCAACGCCAACCTGGCGGGCCGCCGCGCCGATGCCGACCTGGCGGTGTCGGACTACAACCAGACCGTGCTGGACGCCGCGCATCAGGTCGCGGACGCGCTGGATGGCCTGCGCCTGCTGGACCAGGAAAAGGCCCAGCAACGCCAGGCGCGCGAGGCCATCGAGGCGGCCTACGCCCTGGCCGTCGATCGCTACAAGGCGGGCATGGGCAACTACATCACCGTGCTGATCGCGCAGACGGGCGTCCTCACGCAGGCTCGCCTGGACACCGATCTGCGCATCCGCGCCTACCAGCTCGACGCCAACCTGGCCACCGCCCTGGGCGGCGGCTACGCGCCCCCGGCCGAGCCCGCCCCGAACTCCATTCATTGAACGATCCCGGATTCAGACGTCATGAACGCTGCCACTCCCTCGACCCATCCCGCCCGTAAACGCCTGCTGCTGATGGCGACCGGGGCCTTTATCGTTGTCGCCATCGCCTACGGCATCTGGTGGGCGCTGTTCGGCGCGCACTTCGAAAGCACCGACGATGCCTACGTGCACGGCAACCTGGTGCAGATCACGCCGCAGGTGCCCGGCACCGTGGTGGCCATCGAAGCCGACGACACCGAAACCGTCACCGCCGGCCAGCCGCTGGTGCGACTCGATCCCGCCGATACGGACATCGCCCTGCAGCAGGCGCAGGCCAAGCTGGCCCAGACGGTGCGCCAGGTGCAGACCTATTACGTGCAGAACGATGCGCTCGCCGCCGACGTCGACCTGCGCAATGCCGACATCCTGCGCGCCCAGGCCGAACTGACCCGCGCGCAGAGCGACGTGAAGCGCCGCCAGCAGCTCGCCAAGTCGGGCGGCGTCAGCGGCGAGGAAATCCTGCACGCCGAGGTGGCCCTGAAGTCCGCCCAGTCCGGCGTCGCGCAGGCCAAGGCGGCGTTGGCCGCCGCGAAGGCCAAGCTGGCGACCAACCAGGCCTTGACGCAAGGCACTTCCGTGGCCGAGCACCCCGATGTGCGCCAGGCGACCGCCGAGCTGCGCAACGCCTGGCTGGCGCAATCGCGCACCGTGCTGCCCGCGCCCGTCGGCGGCGTGATCGCGCGCCGCAGCGCGCAGGTCGGCCAGCGCGTCGCCCCCGGCGCGGCGCTGATGACCGTCGTGCCGCTGGACCAGGTCTGGGTCGAGGCCAATTTCAAGGAAGGCCAATTGCGCAAGATGCGCATCGGCCAGCCGGTCAAGATGGTGGCCGACCTGTACGGCAGCTCCGTGACCTACCACGGCACCGTCGCCGGCCTGGACGCCGGCACGGGCAGCGCCTTTGCCCTGCTTCCCGCGCAGAACGCCACCGGCAACTGGATCAAGGTCGTGCAGCGCGTACCCGTGCGCATCACGCTCGATCCCGAAGACCTGAAGCAGCATCCGCTGCGCGTGGGCCTGTCGATGGACGTGGAAGTCGACGTGGGCAAGGACGACGGCGCGCCGCTGGCCCAGGTCGCGCGCAAGGAACCGGCATGGTCGACGCGCGCGTTCGAGCCCGCGCACAATGAAGTCGACGCCATGATCGGCAAGATCATCGCGGCCAACCTCGCATCATGAGCACCGCCGCCCAGCCCGCGGGCGCAGGCGCGCCCAGTGACGCCGCCCGCCCGCCGGGCACCTATCCGCCCCTGGAGGGCGCGACCCGCATCATCGGCTCCATCGCGCTGTCCACCGCCGTCTTCATGAATGTGCTGGACACCTCGATCGCGAACGTGTCCATCCCCACGATATCCGGCGACCTTGGCGTGAGCTCCAGCCAGGGCACCTGGGTCATCACGTCGTTCGCGGTGGCCAACGCCATCACCGTGCCGCTCACGGGCTGGCTGACGCAACGCTTCGGCCAGGTGCGCCTGTTCCTGATTTCCACCCTGCTCTTCGTGGTGGCCTCCTGGCTGTGCGGCTTTTCGCCATCGCTGGAGGCGTTGATCGCCTTTCGCGTGCTGCAAGGGGCGGTGGCGGGCCCGATGATCCCGCTGTCGCAAACACTGATGCTGGCCAGCTTCCCCAAGGCCAAGGCGGGTATGGCGCTGGCGATCTGGTCCATGACCACGCTGGTGGCCCCGGTGGCCGGGCCGTTGCTGGGCGGATGGATCTCGGACAACTACACCTGGCCCTGGATCTTCTACATCAACGTGCCGGTGGGCCTGCTGGCCGCCTGGATCAGTTGGCGCATCTACGGCAAGCGCGAATCCATGACCCGCAAGCTGCCCATCGACAAGCTCGGCCTCGTCCTGCTCGTGGTCTGGGTGGGTGCGCTGCAGATCATGCTGGACAAGGGCAAGGAACTGGACTGGTTCGCCAGTCCGACCATCATCGCGCTGGCGGCGATCGCCTTCGTGGCCTTCGTGTTCTTCCTGATCTGGGAACTGACCGACGCCCACCCCGTGGTCGACCTGCGGCTGTTCAAGATCCGAAACTTCACGGTCGGCGCGTTGACGCTGGCGGTGGCCTATGGCGTCTTCTTCGGCAACGTGGTGCTGCTGCCCCTGTGGCTGCAAAGCAATATGGGCTACACCGCGACCTACGCGGGTCTGGTGACCGCCCCCGTCGGCCTGCTCGCCATCCTGCTCACGCCCATCGTGGGCAAGATGCTGGCCACGCGTGACCCCAGGCAGATCGTGACTGTTGCCTTCCTGATCTTTGCGCTGGTCTGCTTCATGCGCTCGGGCTTCAACACCCAGACGGACGTGCGCACGCTGATGATCCCGACCATCATCCAGGGCGCGGCGATGGCGGCGTTCTTCGTGCCGCTCACCTCCATCACGCTGTCCAGCATCGAGCCATGGCGCATCCCGGCGGCGTCGGGCCTGTCGAACTTCCTGCGGTTGACGGCGGGCGCGTTCGGCACGTCGATCTCCACCACGCTGTGGGAAAACCGCGCAACCCTGCACCACGCGCAGTTGACCGAGGTCGCCAAGCCGGGCCAGCAGGCGTTCGACCAGACCATGAACACCCTGCAGAACGGGTTGGGCGTCACGCATCAACAGGCGCTCACCATGGTCGACGGCCTGATCAACGCGCAGGCCTTCACCATGTCGGCGACGGACGTGTTCTATGCGTCCGCGCTCATCTTCCTGCTGCTGACGGGCCTGGTCTGGTTCGCCCGGCCCCGGTCGGCCAAGGCGGGCGGCGACGGCGCGGCGGAAGCGGCGGCGGGTGCCCACTGAGCCGCCCTGTCGCCAGACGAAAACAAGGCGCCTCGCGGCGCCTTGTTCTTTTTTGGCAGCGTGCCCGTCAGTCCCTGAGCAGCGTTTGCCAGTCCCGGCGTTCGATGATGTCGGCCGACAGCGCACTGATCGGAGACAGATTGAACACGGACACCCCCCGTGCGCGCCAGAGCGCCGATGCAAAGCGGAACGACGGTTCGATGAGGCGCGGAAAATTGCGTGTCAGCCGGCTGGTCTGGGGCTTTCCCCCCTCGTCGTAGAAACGCAATCCGCCCTGCAGGGTCAGGTCCAGCCCGTGCACGTAGACCTCGCGCGCGCCGCCGGACACCAAAACCTGCAAGGCGGCATAGGCGACGGTATCGGCATCGAAGACCCCGAGCGAGGCGTCGAAGCTGTAGCCCAGTCCCTGCTTGGCGTCCAGCAGCTGGACGTCCGGCGAGGCCGCGGCAATGCGCTTGAGCACGGCCGGCGCCACGCTGCGCTCGTAGGCCCGCCTGGAGATCAGTTCGATGATGCAGATGCGGCAGCGGATCTGCTCCTGGGGAATGCCCTGCATGATGTAGCGCAGCACCTCGGGGAACACATACAGCGTGAGGTCCCGCGCCACGATCTCGCGCACCAGGTCGATACGGTCGCGCACGAAATTCTGGTCGATGATGCAGTAATACTTGAATTGCAGATCGAACTTGCGCGACAGCGCGATGGCGCCATTGACGCCCATCGCGACGCCGATGTTCATCCGGTCATAGGGAATCTCGGCGATCGACGGGCCGCTCAGGATCAGGTGCACCACCTTGTCGGCAGGGTCGTAGCCCTGCGACAGGGGCGTGACAGGCAGAGAACGGCCGAAGGCGCGAAAACCGCTGATCGCGCCGTCCTTGTCCCGCCAGATTCGTACGAACGGCCACAGGTGTTGATTGTGCCGCTGGGTGCGCGAGCGCAGCATGCGGAAAAGCTTGCGCACGAAGCGGTCGGCCCGCCCGCCGCCCACGTGGTCGGAGGGGGGAGAAAAAATCGAGTCGTTCATCTACCAATCGGACAGGCCTGCCCGCCAAAGCACTCAACCAGCCCTGACCAGCGACGCGATTGCGTCGCCGACTTCGGCCGTCGAGGCGTTGCCTTTCATATCCCGCGTCCGCGGCCCGTCAGCCAGCACGGATTCGATCGCCTTCACGACGGCAGCGGAAGCGTCGGGATACCCCAAGAAATCCAGCATCAATGCCCCGCTCCAGATCTGCCCGATCGGGTTGGCGATGCCCTTGCCATAGATGTCGGGCGCCGAACCATGCACCGGTTCGAAGAGCGACGGGAACTTGCGCTCCGGGTTCAGGTTTGCCGACGGGGCGATACCGATCGTGCCGGTGCATGCCGGTCCCAGGTCGGAGAGAATGTCTCCGAACAGGTTGGAGGCCACCACCACGTCGAACCAGTCGGGATGCTGCACGAAGTGCGCGCACAGGATATCGATGTGATATTTGTCCCAGCGCACGTCCGGATAGTTCCCGGCCATCTCGGCGACGCGCTCGTCCCACCAGGGCATCGAAATCGAAATGCCATTGGACTTGGTGGCTGCGGTCAGGTGCTTGCCGCGCTTTTGCGCCAATTCGAACGCGAACTTCAGCACGCGCTCGGCGCCAATGCGCGTGAACACGCTTTCCTGGATCACCACCTCGCGGTCGGTGCCCTCGAACAGGCGGCCGCCGCTATTGGAGTATTCGCCTTCGGTGTTCTCGCGCACGATGAAGAAATCGATCTCGCCGGGCTGACGGTTCGCAAGCGGCGACGGCACGCCAGGCATCAGGCGCACCGGGCGCAGGTTGATGTACTGGTCGAATTCACGGCGGAACTTGAAGAGCGAGCCCCACAGCGCCTCGTGGTCGGGCACCGTGGCGGGCCAGCCGATCGAGCCGAAGAAAATGGCTTCGTGCTGGCCGATCTGCGTCTTCCAGTCGTCGGGCATCATCTTGCCATGCTTGGCGTAGTAGTCGCAGCTCCAGTCGAAGTGGTCCCACTGGAACGCGATGTCGAACCGCGTCGCCACCGCATCGAGCACCTTCAACCCTTCCGGCACGACCTCCTTGCCGATCCCGTCTCCTGGAAGCACTGCAATCTTGTGTTTCTTAGCCACCACGTTTTCCTTTGGTTTTCACTGGTTCAACGCCCGCAATCTTAGGCATAAATGCGGGCAACACAACACCCCCCGTTACAAAACCAACGGGAGGCGAGGCGTCGATGACTGCCGATGCGGCTCAGCGACGGCCTTTCGAGCCCAGCAGCGACCCCAATATCCCGCGCGTCAGTTCGCGGGCAATGGAGCGCGCCGAGCTCTTGGCGAAGGTCTGCACCACCCCGTCGCGCTTGCCGCCGCGCGGTCCGGTCGATCCGAACAGCACGTCCTTCAGGCTGTCCATCAGGCCGCCGCTCTCTTCGGCAGGCGGCTGGCCGGACCGGGCAGACGGCTGTCCAGGCCTGGCGGGATCATCCCGCGCCACCTGGGGATCGGCCGGCACGGCCGCGCGACCGGCGAGGATTTCATAGGCGGACTCCCGGTCCACCGCCTTTTCATACTTGGCCGCCAGGGGATTGCCCTGGCGCAGCGCCTGCCGCTCGGCATCCGTGGCCGGCCCGATGCGGCTGCCGGGGGGCACGATATACGCGCGCTCGGTCGGCATCGGCCGCCCCTTGGCATCGAGCAGCGACACCAGGGCCTCGCCAACGCCAAGTTCCGTGATGGCGGCCTCGATATCCAGGCCGGGATTGGGACGCATGGTCTGGGCGGCCGTCTTGACGGCCTTCTGGTCGCGCGGCGTGAACGCACGCAGGGCGTGCTGCACGCGGTTGCCCAACTGGCCCAGCACGGTATCGGGGATGTCCAGGGGGTTCTGCGTCACGAAGTACACGCCCACGCCCTTGGAACGCACCAAGCGCACCACCTGCTCGATCTTGGTCAGCAGCGCCTGGGGCGCGTCGTTGAACAGCAGGTGCGCTTCGTCGAAGAAGAACACCAGCTTGGGCTGGTCCATGTCGCCCACTTCGGGCAGCTTTTCATACAGGTCGGCCAGCAGCCACAGCAGGAAGATGGCATACAGGCGCGGCGCCTGCATCAGCTTGTCGGCGGCCAGGATGTTGACGATGCCGCGCCCCTGCGCGTCCGTGCGCATCAGGTCGGCGACGTCCAGCATTGGTTCGCCGAAGAACTTTTCGGCGCCCTGCGATTCCAGCGCCAAGAGGCCCCGCTGGATGGCGCCGACGCTGGCCGAGGACACATTGCCATACCGCGTCTTGAGTTCGGCCGAGCGGTCGGCCACGTTCTGCAGCATCGCCCGCAGGTCCTTCAGGTCCAGCAGCAGTTGCCCCTCGTCGTCGGCCACCTTGAAAACCAGGGTCAGGACCCCTTCCTGCGTGTCGTTCAATTCCAGGATGCGCGACAGCAGCAGCGGGCCCATGTCCGTAATGGTGGCTCGCACCGGCAGGCCCTGCTCGCCGTAGACGTCCCATAGCGCAACGGGGCTGGCGCCCCAGGCCGGTTCGGCCAGGCCCAGGTTCTTGAGGCGTTCCTGCAGCTTCGGGCTGGCCGCGCCCGCCTGCGAAATGCCGGTCAGGTCGCCCTTGACGTCGGCCATGAATACCGGCGTGCCGATCCGGGAAAAGGATTCGGCCAGGACCTGCAAGGTGACGGTCTTGCCGGTGCCGGTGGCGCCCGTGATGCACCCGTGGCGGTTGGCCAGGGCCGGCAGCAGCCCCAACTCGGTCTGCGCGTTCTTGGCGATGACAAGGGGGTTGGACATGTGCGGCTCCGGACCAGGGATTCAAAAGGATGCCCAAGTGTAGAGCCTGCCGCCCGCCTTGTGCGCGTGGCTATATGGACACATGCAGCCCTCTGGCCGGACGCGAGGGCCGCCGGCACGGTAAAATGCCGTCTTTGCAGACACATTTTCCTGGGAAGCCATGGCCGGACACAGCAAATGGGCCAATATTCAGCACCGCAAAGGGCGCCAAGACGCCAAGCGCGGAAAGCTCTGGACCAAGATCATTCGTGAAATCACCGTGGCGGCGCGC
>Ga0182739_1002120_pt1 | contig 18967 bp, 23 predicted proteins | sample eDN5th30CBELigBY_FD_128873 | JGI IMG/M metagenome (GOLD analysis project Ga0182739, IMG submission 128873) | Enriched backyard soil microbial communities from Emeryville, California, USA - eDNA 5th pass 30_C BE-Lig BY (version 2) (version 2) | ecosystem: Environmental > Terrestrial > Soil >...
CAACGTTCTTAGCATTACTTAAAGTGTTCGGCTAAAACCTATATAACAACTACATTAATAGCCCGCCTTGAGCGGGTTTTTTATTGCCCAAAATCTATCATAAAAAATACCCATAAATTATTTTCAATTTTATACACGATTTGTGATTGACATGTTTACACATAAAGTGTAAATTATCCTCATAACAAACAAAAAACACACAAATACTAATAATAAATAACCACATATCAATAATTAACTAAGGAAACATAAGATGATCGACTTTGAAGAAATGATTAGAAATTCACATAACGATAGCTGCGATAGTAAACAAAAAGAAATTGAAGAATTGAAGCAATTTTTAAAGATTGAAATTAGGTGTTCAAAAGAAAAAATATCATTACTGAATAATTTATCGTCTAACCTGGCTAAAAAGCTTTTAAAAGATGAAAAAATTAAGCTTGAGTTATCGAAGATGTTATTTGTATTGCTGAATGGTTTTGACAGCAGAGGGGTAAATTAATTGGATCTTAACTTTTTACAAAACATGCTGAAAAGCATCAGGGCTGAAAACGATAAGCTTAAATTATTGAGTGAAAGAGTAAAGAAGTATTATAAAAAAAGTAAACAAGGGGGTAAATCGTATGATGGCGAATTATATAGATCATGATCAACTTATTCAGCTACAAAAAGAGCGGATAAATTATTACAAGAGCGAAGATAGGAAAAATTTACTAGTCACGGCAATGCTGTTATGTGTAATAACAATCGTAATTATAACAGTAACTATAATTTTTTACTATTCTGATAATAAAGGATTAACTGAAAATGGAAACTATAACGTATCTAGTATTGAGTCAGTTAAAAAAGGAACTAAAAACGTCTAAAAAAGTTGCAGCCTTCTTAGACGTACATACAGGATTAATCAAATTTTATTTAAGCGATCCAAGTATAGATGCAAGCTCATATTATCGCAAGCGTTTTATTCTTGGATTAATGGAGCTAAAAGGTGGACGAGTCAACAGAGCTAGCACTTTGGGCATTTAAACAGGCATTAGAAGAACAGGAGCAAGAATTATGTCAGAGTTTGTATTTAGAAAAGCAGAGAGAAAGCAAGCAAAACTAAGGCTCGCCTTGTGCGGAACTAGTGGCAGCGGTAAAACCTATAGCTCATTATTGTTAGCCAAAGGTATCGGTAAAAATATAGCTTTTATTGATACTGAGAATGGTAGTGGTGAGCTTTATGCAGGCCATGACGGTATTCCTGAGTATGAATATTGCCGCATCTCAGCACCATTTACTCCTGAACGCTATATAGATGCAATCAAGGCAGCAGAAAAAGCCGGCTTTGACGTCATCATTATTGATTCATTATCTCATGCATGGTCAGGCTCTGGTGGTGTTTTAGATATGGCAAATAATGCCACAAAAGCATCAGCTTCTAAAAATAGTTATTACGCCTGGCGTGATGTAACACCCGCTCATAATGCGTTGGTAGATGCAATTTTGCAAAGCAGCGCTCATATTATTATTACTATGCGCTCTAAAACAGAATATACCACCGTTGATGATGGTGGAAAGAAGAAACCAGTAAAAATAGGCTTGGCTCCAATCCAGCGTGATGGCATGGAATATGAATTTACAGTTGTGCTTGATTTAGATAATGAAAGCCATATTGCATCAGCATCTAAAGATAGAACCAGGATTTTCAAAAGCAAATATGAGGTTATTACTGAAGAAACCGGCAAACAGATACTTGAATGGTTAACTAGTGGTATATCTGAAGAAGAGGCAACTCAAAGAATAATTGATGATTATGTCGAGCAAATACATCAGCAGCAAGATGAAAGTTCACTTAAAAAAGTATTTGCAGAAGCCTATAAATACGCCCAGCAACTTAACAATATTGAAAAGTTGGAGTGCGTTACTAACGAATATAACAAACAGAAACTAATCATAGCCGATAACCAAACACAAGGAGCATCTCACTAATGAAACCGCTTTATGCAATAAAAGACGAATATCTAAAAGCTCTGGATGAATTACCAGAGCTTGACTTGCAAGATGATGTTATTAAAGACACCTTAGAAGGCATTAGGGGTACATTTGAAGAAAAGGCTATTAGTATATCAGCCTATATTAAAAACATAGAGGCTGAAAAGAAAGCTATTGCAGATACCACTAAAACACTGGCCGATAGAAAAAAGGCTATAGAAAACAAGGTTGAGCGCTTAAAAGGGTATCTAAAAACAAATATGGAAGCCTGCGATATCAAGAAAATTCATGACCCACTGCTTGATGTAATGATTAGAAATAATCCGCCTAAAGTTAATATTTTTGATGAATCCATTGTGCCTAATGATTTTGTGAGAGTAGTAAAGGAGATAGATAAAGCATTAGTTAAAGAAGCGCTGAAAGACGGGATATTTGTCCCTGGCTGTACTTTAGTTCAAGAGAAAAGTTTAATTATTAAATAAGAGGAATTTATATGTTAAGTCGTTTCACCCCATTAAGCGATGAAGAGTTAGAAGCCCTAGAAAAGCCATTAGAGGCTGGTCCTGGGACTTTTGAAATTATTAGTTGCGATGATGTACTTTCTAAAAATGGAAATCCTATGTATGTGCTACAGCTTAATGTGACTGATGATAATGGCTCTACACGATTAGTTAAGGATTATATCGTAAAGGCTGGCCTCGGCATGAGGAAGCTTAAGCATTTTTGTGAATCTATTGGATTTTCTGAGGAGTATAAAAAAGGAATTCTTAATCTAAATCTGCTGCCAAAGAAGCGAGGCTTATGCGTCATAGGCTATAGAGATGGCACGGACAAACAAGGTAATCCTGCTAAATTTGCTGAAATACAAGACTATATACCATCTGCACAAGGGCAAGCAAAGCCTGTAAAAGAAAGACAAGCACAATCTGATTATGATTTTGACGATTCAATACCATTTTAGGATTATGAAAACGTTATTTGGTACACAGTTCAGCCCCGCGATGCTTGAAAAAACAGCTGAGCGGGAGGCTGATAGGGATGAGTTTTTAGAGATGCTCAATCCCAGCGATGAGAACATCTATAACGACATTATTATAGTTAATGGTAAGCGGTACGGTCTTACCCTGCTGGAGGATTAAATATGCAAGAACTAGATGTAAACAAGCCGATGCAATATAGGAAAAATCAAAACTCTAAGATTAGATTCGTTTCTTATATTATAAAAAATGGTATGAAAAAAATACTGCTTATCGAAACAATGTCGTACGGTGAAGAATTCACCAGGGTTGTTGGATTAAATGGATCATGGCTTAACAATGGTGAAACACACGATTGCGACATCATAAACGTACCTGAGAAGCCTGCTTTTAGTTGGGACAAGCCTATTCGACATATAGCAACAGGAGGCATATGCGTATTTAAGCATAGAGAAAAATCAGAAAGCATATACCCATGGTTTTTAGTTTTTAAAAATAAAAATGGCATTCATTGGGCATCTTATTATACGGATGAGGCAATGTTCCACGTCGGTGACGATATCCCTTCACTAGAAAACTACGAGCCGGAATATTAAAAACTACCGTGGCGGCACGTGTTCAATAACCATCGGCAACGAGAACACGTTTAAAGAAGATTTACTTTGGCCCATGCCAACGCACTGGGCTGAGATTGAGGACTAACAACATGCAAAAAAGAATGAGTACAGATAAAAAAGCTCGTAAATTCTTTTTCAGCTATTTTTTTTCAAATGGTGGCAAAGATGGACTTGGTCATGCCGTTTTTGAATTTATCAAAATAGATGAAACATTTATAAGTAATGCAGCTGAATTTATAAAAAACAAGAATAATTTTGAAACTGTCACAATTCTTAGTTTTCAAGAATTGCCAGTTGGTGAGGTGGGATGATGGCAGCATTATCTAATAATGATGAAAGAATGCTGAATCTTAAGCAGGCGGCTAAATATTGTGGTGTTAGTATTCCAACATTTAATAAGGGTGTAAAACCTCATGTTACTATGGTTCCGCCGCCTGGTTGTCCTCGCGCTACGAGAGGAATTCGGTTTGATAGGGTTGATTTAGATCGTTATTTAGATGATTATAAAGCGCGTTATGGACGCCCTGGCAATAAGGAGAATGATTTATGGCAAACCTCCCAGGGTTACGCAAAAACGAAGCCGGTATCTATGAAATCGATATCGCAAAGAAAAAGAAGTACGGTAGGCGAATTCGACAAAGCCTTGGTACTCGTGATGAAGAAGAGGCAATTGCCCTCTATAACAAAATAATAGAGGAAGCTCTAAATGCTAAGTTATATGGTATTCGGCCTACTCGCACATTTGAGCAAGCAGCTGCTTATTATTTGATATATAAGCAGAATAAAGACAGCTTAGAGGATGATGCAAGGCATTTAAAGTTGCTAGTTAAATATATTGGTGATGAAGAGCTGCATAAAATACATCAAGGCACGTTTGAAGAATTTATTCGAGAACGCCAAGAGGCTGGCAAAAAAAATAAATCAATCAATAATGCACTTGGGGTAGCTAGGCACTTATTAAATTTAGCGGCTACAAAATGGCGTGATGAAAACAACTTAACTTGGTTGCTTCAGGCTCCTGTAATTGAGCTGCTTGATACAAATGATAGTCGCAATCCTTTTGTTCTAAGTTGGAAAAAGCAAGATGAGTTATTTGCAGAATTGGCCCCACATTTGCGTGAAATGGCAACCTATAAGGTCAATACAGGTTGCCGGATGAGAGAGGTGTGTTATCTCCAGTGGGACTGGGAGTATTATATCCCGGAGCTAAATACTACCATCTTTATTATCCCAAAGGAATACACTAAAAATGGGGATATTCGTTATGTTGTACTAAACTCCGTTGCAAGAGATGTTATTGATAGGCAGCGCGGCAAACACCGTGAATATGTTTTTACATACAGAGGCAGTCCAATTGACGATATGAACAGTAGCTCATGGGAAAGAGCGCGTAAAACTGTAGGGCTTAAAAATCTACGCGTACATGATTTGAAACATACGTTTGGTCATCGCTTACAGGCAGCTGGAGTACATGAGTATTTAATGCAAGACTTGCTTGGACATACAAAACCTAGCTCAAGCAAAAACGTTACTCGGCATTATTGTTCGTCACATTTTTTGCAAATGATTGAAGCAGCAGAGAGAGTTTTAGAGACTAGAAAAACGTTGCCGCACTTGACACTGGTTAAAGCCAACTCACCAGATTTTCACCAGATTAAAAAAGTGGCAACTATGTAAGTGGCGCGCCCGGAAGGATTCGAACCTCCGACCTCATGGTTCGTAGCCATGCACTCTAATCCAACTGAGCTACGGGCGCTTTAAGAGAAAGCGATAATAACAAAATTTTTACTAATAAACAATATGGCGGAGAGAGAGGGATTCGAACCCTCGATGGAGCTTTTGACCCCATACTCCCTTAGCAGGGGAGCGCCTTCAGCCGCTCGGCCATCTCTCCGCAGAGCCAGCAAGTATAACATTCTTTTTTAATAAAATTAAAGAGGAAATTCTACTTTATTAAAATTTTCTTAATAAAATATAAGCCGGCAAAGGCTGAAGCCTAATAAACAAAGGTATTGCAGCAAAATCCGTTAATGACTCCAAGAAAAAATAGCCAGTCATTCAAGTGCTGTCATGCTTAAAAAGTTTAGCATTTCATGATTTTATCTAGACAAATTGTGATAATATTTTTCTTGAATCGGTAAAAAACGTTATAAAAGGAGCAATTTATGCGTAAGTTATGCGGATTGTTAACGATGGTAGGTTTAGTATCCACTCATGCTTTTGCTTATACTTGCATAGGCTCCTGCCAATTGGGTAAGGAAAAAGTGGAGTATATTAATAGTGCAGGGAATACCCAATTAAATGGCACTACCGTAACGGGTAATGTACACGTGGCAGGCAAATTGATAGCAGAAGCCGCACGAATGAATGGATTATACAGCGCTGGCAAAACGGATTTAACCCATACAATAATTAAAGAAAATACCAATATTGCTGGCAAAGCCACTTTTCAAAGTAGTACCTTTAATGGTGAGGTTATGATTGCCGCCAAGGCCGAGGTTACTGATGCTAAGTTTAATAATCAGCTAAAAATCGCCGGTAAGGCAGAATTAATAAATTCTCGTATGATGGGGCAAACTAAAATAGCGGGTGTGTTGGTTGCGAAACACTCGGTATTTGAGGAAACGGTAAGTATTGCTGCTGAAAAAGCCATTTTTAGCGATTCAAAATTAGATAAGACCCTGATTATTGAATCTAAAGATAAAACGCCTATTGTAGAGTTAATTTGCGGTACTCTCGTTAAGGGAGATATTATTTTTAAAGGAAAATCGGGCATAGTAAAGACCGAGCAGCCGAGTAAAATTAATTTTAAAGTCAAAAATGGTAAAGTCGAGTCAGTGAATAACCCAACCTGTGCAAAATAGCATAGCGGTATAATCACCTTTACTTGGAGCTATCATGAAATTTCAAGCCATTATCCATGCTGATTTTGAAAAATTGGGAGTTATTGAAGATTGGATCCACCGTAGACGGTACCAATTGGGCTGTTCTTATCCCTATGCTGGCGATAAATTGCCTACTAGCGATGAGTTTGATTTTTTAATTGTGATGGGTGGGCCGCAAAGTCCACGGGATGCAGAAAAGTTACCCTATCTTAAGGCCGAAATGGCATTGATTGCCGCGGCCATTGCTCAACAGAAACCCGTGTTAGGCTTTTGTTTAGGTGCCCAACTTATTGCCGAGAGCTTAGGCGCTAAAACTGAGCGAAGTCCAGAAAAAGAAGTGGGAGTTTTTCCCATAGAATTAACCGAAGCGGGTAGGCAGGATCCCATTTTTAAAGATTTTCCAACGAAATTTAAGGGGTTACATTGGCACTACGATATGCCCGGTATCCCGCAAAATGCCGTATTATTAGCCAAGAGTGAGGGTTGCCCTCATCAGGCATTTCGCCATGGTAATAAGGTTTATGGTTTACAGTTTCATTTAGAGCCTAAATTGTCTGACATTCAAAAAATGATTGAAAATTGTGCGGAAGATTTGAGACCTAGTCAATTTACGCAAACGAAAGTGGAGCTATTACAGCAAGATTACTCAGTTATCCATAACTATATGGAGTTGATTCTAGATAAGCTAACGGAAGGAACATTAACATGAATTATAAAATAATCCATAAACCCGCGTTTAATATGATTGGCATAGGGATTAGAACCTCTAACCAGAATTTTATGCAGGAGGTGCCACCGCTATGGCAGCGTTTTAACATGGAAAATTTAGCCGAGCAAATTCCCAACCGTTTGGATAGGGATATCCTCGTTCTATACACAGACTATGAGGATAATTATACCAAGCCCTTTACCTATATTATAGGTTGTAGAGTCGCTAACTTACGGCAAATACCTACGGAGATGATGAGTAAAGCGGTTCCAGCCGCTGACTATGCCGTTTACACCGCCAAGGGTAAGATGCCCGATTGTATGATACAAACTTGGCAGCAGATATGGCTGGCCGATAGTGAGCTTGAGCGTACTTACTTATATGACTTTGAAATATATGGTGAAAAATCCCGGGATAGAGATAATACCGAAATTGAAGTTTATCTTGGTACTCATAAAGCTAAGGTTTAAATACAGCTTTAAGCATCTAGCTAAACGTTTTCAGGTTAAAGGCGTGGGTCCCGTCGCTCAAGTCACCCCTTTGTTCTCGCTCAAGCTGCGGGCGTTGGGGGTTCCACTTTAGCGCCACCCACGGTTAAAATACCTAAAAACCTTTGTTTGAGTACAATCAATAAAGGTTCTATTAAGCCTCTTAATTCCAGGTATTTTTCTAATGGCAATCAAGCCACAAAATACCAGCATATTTCATTAAATCCTGAAACATCAATAAAATGATTCTGATATTCTATGGTTATGTTAACAATGGAATGACTCATGAAACAAATAGCCACTATTGCCGCTTTATTAAGCGATGAGACTCGCATAACCATGCTGGTTTGTTTACTCACCGGTAAAGCCCTTACCGCGGGAGAATTGGCTCGAGCCGCTAATGTCTTACCGCAAACGGCTAGCATGCATCTTAGTAAATTATTGCAAGCTAATTTGATTAACTGCACCGCAGCGGGACGGCACCGCTACTATCATTTAGCTAATGCTGAAGTTGCCCAAGCGATAGAAAGCATTGCCTTATTAACTCCCACTCAAGTAATAACCAAGCCGGGATTTAATAAAGCCTCCGCGGAACTTTGTTTTGCTAGAACCTGTTATGACCATTTAGCAGGTAGTTTAGGTGTTAATTTAACCCAAGCTTTGATGAGACGTGGTTATTTTTTTCAGGAAGATAAACAATTTATTTTAACTCGAGTAGGAGATGTTTTCTTTAGTTCTCTGGGAATTGATTCTGCAAAATTGCGGCAGCAAAAAAGAGTCTTTGCCAAATGTTGTATGGATTGGACCGAAAGACAATATCATTTAGCAGGAGCCTTAGGTGGTACTCTGCTAAATAGCCTATTAGCTAAGCATTGGATTATTAAAGCGAAGCAGGGCAGAGCCGTTTTTTTAACGGCCGAGGGTAGGAGGATATTCGTTAATGAATTAGGTTTAAGGCTATAGGAGCAGATTATGAAATCAGATAATATTAACTTAGTAGAAATGTTTTTAGCAGGATTAGAGCAAAAATCTATCGAGATTATGCCATTGGCCGATGATATTGTGTTGATAAGCCCGCTTAGGCCAGAGCTTCCCTGTGGGGGGAGAGAGGCCGTAACTACTTTTCTTAAGCAGCAGGTATTTCCAAGTTTTCCTAAGTTAAAAGCAAATATTGAGCGACATTTGGTTGACGAAAACGCCATTTGTACCTTATGGCAAGCCTATTTCTCAAATGGTATAGTGGTCTCCATTGCCGACTATTTTTTGATTGAAAAAAATAGACTTAAATTAATAAGACCTTATTTTGATCCAAGATTATTAATAAATAATATGAATAATATCCTTTCTATTAACTAAAGTTCCTTATGGCGGCTTGTTGGATAAGGTTTAGTCTAAGTTAAGTTTAATTTTAGCTAAAGCTGGTATAATAAAAAGTCTGGCTTCGATCCCTATATTTGTTAATGGGGGAATACCCGATGAAATCAATTAAGCTTGATCAGCTTATCATTCGTCCTTATAGAGAAACCGATGTCAGATTGCTTTATGAGGCCGCACGGGAGTCTATTAAACATGTTTATCCCTATCTAGCTTGGTGTCATCCTCATTATCAAAAAAAAGAGGCCGAAATATGGGTATTAGCTCGTCGGCAAGCCTGGATAGAAAAAAAACAATATAGTTTTGTTATCACGACTCCCGAAGAATGGTTTTTAGGTGGAGTAGGTATCAATAGCATTGATTGGCAAAGTCGTATGGGGAATCTGGGGTATTGGGTAAGAAAAAGCGCCTTAGGTCAAGGCGTTGCCGTCATGGCAACCCACCTAGCCGCCCAATTCGCCTTTAATGAAATAGGTTTAAATCGGCTGAAAATAGTTACAGAAATTACTAATCGGGCGAGTCGGCGGGTCGCTGAAAAACTAGGCGCGCAATATAAAGGCTTAACTTCGAAACCGCTAAATAACCAATCTAGAGCAAAACAGTTTCTTTTATATGAATTAACTCCTGAAAATTTAAATAAGGTATTGGTTAAATTAAGAAAAGTTGAACTGGTTAATTATGACCCTATCTGGCCAATGCAATTTCAGCAAGAGGCTAATTCTCTTCAAGCGGTATTTGCGGATATCCTGTTGGAGATTCATCACATAGGTAGTACCGCAATACCTAATCTGATGGCAAAACCTATTCTGGATATTTTAGTGGTAGTTAAAAATCTTGCTCAAGTCGATGCTTTAAATTCGAGCATGGCTAGGCTTGGCTATGTGGCTCACGGTGAACTCACTATTCCCCAGCGACGTTTTTTTACCAAAGACAGTATGGGCAAACGTTTGGTTCATCTGCATACCTTTGCTCAAAATCATGCGGAAATTGCACGTCATCTCCACTTTAGAGATTATCTCATCGCGCATCCGTCGGAGGCGGAAGCCTATCAACGATTAAAATTAGGCTTGGCCAGTCAATTTTGTTATGATTCTCGTGCCTATGCTCGCGCCAAAGATCGGTTTATTAGAGCAATGGCTCGTAAGGCTAGTATTGAGCAAGGGTAATAAATAGCTAATGCTTGCGTTATAAAATGGTACAATAAACTTGCATTTTGACAAAGTCCTTAGCATAATAAAATTTCTTTCTAAAAGAGGTGAATTATGAACAAAAAATTACTCGTTGCTGCCGCAGTTGCCGCAGTTACTTTATCCGGTGGTGCTTTTGCCGCTGAAAAACAAGGTTTTTATGTGGGTGCGCAAGGCGGTGCTTCCCGTGCCGATGATGGTAGCGCTTTAAAAGATAACACTGAAAAATTCCGCCATTTTGGCTATGAGTGGAAGGAAGGTGGTTTTGGCTGGCGTGCATTAGCCGGTTATCAAATTAACCGCAATTTCGCCATTGAAGGTGGTTATACTCGTTTTGCTGAAAACAACTATCAAGCTTATGGGAGTTATGACATTACTCAGAAAGTTTCTGCTTGGGATGTAGTGGCTAAGGCCATATTACCTGTTGGTGATAGCAATTTTGACGTGTATGCTAAAGCCGGTGCCGCTTATCAAATTAACAAATTTGATGGCGCAAATGTACTTGGTGGTGAAAATTCCAGTAAGAAAGTGCGTCCAGTAGCGGGTATTGGCGCTGCTTACAACTTTGACAATGGTTTAGCCGTAGACGTGTCCTGGACCCGTATATTTGGTAACGATGATACAACTATTACTCCTATAGGCGATAATAAAGGTGTTTTAAACATTGGCCAACCCAATTCCGATCTTGTAGCGGTAGGTTTGACCTATACGTTCCAACAATGGGCTTAAGGCTTATGATGACTGAGGGCTTAAGGCCCTCAGTTGTTTTCTGATGCTAGATCTGCTTCTACTAATTCTTCACGCAATACTTTGATATGTCTTGGCGCCGCAATCCCAATTTTTACACTATGATCCCTATGGGATAGCACTTTGACTACAATATTATCACCAATTTTTATGGATTGGCCGGCATGACGTTCTAGCACTAGCATAAAATGAATCCTTTTTATGATTGATAACAAACTGGCGCCTAATATAACTCATAATGGATAAAAAAACACCTATTAAATAGTATGACTACTCAAACCATTTCCTTGACTCCTATTCTATATGACTATTTACTAACAACCTCCTGCCGAGAGCCCGAGTCGTTTAAACAAATCAGAAACGATACGGCGCAATTAAAGCAGGCTAAAATGCAAATTGCACCCGATCAGGGCCAGTTTATGGCTTTATTGCTAAAATTAATGAATGCGAAAAAGGCATTGGAAATAGGCGTTTTTACCGGTTATAGCGCGTTATGGATAGCAAGCGGGCTACCTGCCGATGGTAAACTAATCGCTTGTGAGATTAACGAAGAGTGGGCTAAGCTTGCGAGCGCTAACTGGCACAAGGCAGGGCTTGCAGAAAAAATTGATTTAAGACTTGCGCCCGCGTTAATTACCTTAAAAGAATTAGTTGCCAGCGCTCAAGCGGGTACTTTCGACTTCATTTTTATCGATGCGGATAAACCAAATCAAGAGGCCTATTATGAATTGGCCCTGCAGTTAGTACGCCCTGGTGGGCTCATTTTGCTTGATAATACGCTTTGGTACGGTAAGGTAGCCGATAAAATGATTAATGACAACACCACGCAATTAATTCGAGAGCTGAACGTCAAATTACACCAGGATGAACGGGTAGATATTAGTTTAATTGCTATTGGGGATGGTTTAATGCTGGCACGAAAGAGGTAAATGGATGCGGGTTATAATACAAGGGACAGCGTTGCCCTTGCTGATTTACCTATTGGCTGCTTCATTTTATTTATATGAATTTACGCTGCAAATTGCGCCTGGAGTGATGACATTTGAATTGATGAGGGATTTTAATATCCAGGCGGCTGGACTTGGAGTTATTTCCGCTTGCTTTTATTATGCCTATACGCCCATGCAGTTACCGGCCGGATTATTCTACGATCGCTTTGGACCACGCCTGCTTCTTACCTTAGCCACTTTAATTTGTGCAAGCGGCGCCTTGCTATTTGCTCTTACTGATATAACTTATATTGCAGCGGTTGGCCGATTTTTAATGGGAGTAGGGTCTGCGTTTGCTTTCATTGGAATTTTAATTATTGTCGCCAATTGGTTTTCCCCCCGTTATTTCGCTTTATTTGCCGGCATTACGCAGTTAATGGGAGCGATAGGTGCCATTGTAGGTGAAACTCCCTTGGCTCTAACCGTTGCTCGTTTTGGTTGGCAGGCAACTTTACTGGTAATTGCAGGGATTGGTTTTATTTTAGCTTTAGGCATATGGTTAATTGTTAGAGATAGCCCGCAAGATAAACCGGCCCTTCATACCAGCTCCACTAGAAGCATTAGCTTAACGCTTAAAGAGGTATTAGGTAAGCGTCAAACCTGGGCGATTGCTGGTTATTCATTCACTATTTGGGCACCTGTTACCGTATTTGCAGCCTTATGGGGCGTTCCTTACTTAATGATCAGATTTAATATATCTGCGGCCATGGCCGCCAGCGCAGTGAGCATGATTTGGTTAGGGATCGGTATAGGTAGCCCTTTCGTCGGTTGGCTTTCCGATAAAATTGGCTTAAGGAATTTGCCGTTAACGCTTTGTGCTGGTTTAGGCCTATTCTCTACCTTAACTATTTTATACATTCCTCAACTTAATTTGACCACTCTCTGTTGCTTACTATGTCTATTTGGTTTTGCGGCAGGAGGACAATCGCTCATTTTTGCCGTGGTAAAAGATATTAATCCTCCTGGTATTGTCGGTACGGCAATAGGTTTTAATAACATGTGTGTAGTCGCTGGAGGCGCTCTGTTTCAGCCCGTGGTAGGTTATATTCTTCATAAAGTTTGGCATGGAGAATTAAACAATGGTGTGCCTGTTTACCTGGTGCAAGATTATCAACGGGCCTTAATATTATTGCCATTATGTTTTTTAATTGCCTGGCTAATAAGTAGATTTGGTTTGCGTGAAACTTATTGTAAGCCCAATGATTAAAATTCGATTTTAGGAGTAATTTATGCAGGAAACAAAAATTTCGATTTATGGCATAGCTATATTTTTATTAGCAGCAACCTTTTATTTATATGAGTTTGCCTTACAAATCTCGCCTAGTGTAATGACCCATACTTTAATGCGTGATTTGCACGTGGATGCGCTGGGTTTGGGACTGCTATCGTCTTTTTATTATTATACCTATGCGCCCATGCAGCTTCCCGCGGGCATTCTTTTCGATCGCTTTGGCCCACGATTATTATTAAGCTTAGCGATATTATTATGCGCGATAGGCGCCTTATGTTTTTCCTATACTCAACAGCTCATTTTCGCAGAGCTGGGGCGAATGTTGATGGGGGCAGGCTCTGCGTTTGCTTTTATTGGTACCTTAGTGCTAATTACTCGTTGGTTTCCAGCGCAGTATTTTGCTTTTCTAGTTGGCTTAACTCAATTAATGGGTTCAATGGGAGCCATCGCCAGTGAGGCGTCTTTAGCAAAAGCCATAGACATCTTTGGTTGGCGGCAAAGCTTATGGTCCTTAGGCATTTTTGGCATTATCTTAGCCATAGTCATTTGGTTAATGGTGCGAGATTGGCCCTCCGCACAAATGCAAGCGACACACACTCGAGTACAACGGCATGTTTGGCAAGATCTAAAAGAACTTCTGAGTAAAGCTCATACCTGGATAACGGCAGCTTATGCTTTTTTAGTATGGACACCTATAACAGCCTTTGCTGCCTTATGGGGCGTGCCCTTTTTAAGTAAATTATATAATATCAGTACGGCACAAGCAGGTGCTACTGTATCTATGGTATGGTTAGGGGTTGCCCTGGGCTGTCCTGTTTTAGGTTGGTGGTCGGATAAGAGTCGCCGCCGCAAGCCTGCCTTGGTGGTATGCACCTTACTAGGAATTACCTCTTTGGCGTTGATAATTTATGTGCCTATCCCTCTATCGGTTTGTTATCTGGTTTTATTCTGTTTTGGAATTGCCGCAGCAGGTCAATCCGTAAGCTTTGGCGTAGTAAAAGATAATAATTCTAACCGGGTAGCAGGTACCGCAGTAGGTTTTAATAATATGGCTATTGTGGCGGGAGGTGCCTTATTTCAACCTCTAATAGGTTGGCTTTTGCATAAGCAGTGGCAAGGACAATTCATTCATAATGTACCGTATTATTCCTTAACTAATTTTCGCCATGCGCTTATTGTACTGCCCCTGTGTTATTTATTGGCGTTGATCATTGCCACGGGATTATTAAAGGAATCTTATAAATCCCATAAATAATGCCATTTCTGTTAATGGAGGTTCCTCAAGCGAGAACTCATCCCTAATCGCAATCCGTCTGAATACCTTACTAGTAGCCCTGTATTATAGCCATGAATCAATGCTTAGGAAAGATTGTTTAGTGGGATTGGTATAAGTACTTGTTTGTTAGGATTAGGCGTTATAATATACTGTTTAGCAGGGATCGCTCAGAGTCTATCTTGTAGCTTTACTAAGTTATCCATGAAAGATTAATTTTCTAAGATCCACTGCCTTACCACATATTGGTGTTCGATAGTTAACCTGGGCTGTGGTTCTCAAAAATCAATCTTTTACCTTAGCAAATTTCAAAATAGATTCTTTTTTATCTCTAACAATTTATTAATTAATGATGAAATTTAACCTGCAAAAACCTAAGGTTTATAGTTTTTTAAATCAACTGTTTGTCAGTAAAATTCCTTTTGCTCAAGCTTTGCAATGCCCTAGCTATTTTTCCTATGAAAAACTAGGGGCCTTTACCTCAATCGACTCTAAGTCTCAGTATATTATTACTTATCAGCTTGCCAGATATATCAAGCCAGAACAGAACAGCGGCCTTTTAAGGACATGGGTTATGCCAATTCAATTAATGGATTTTAACCATAAAACTATAGGTAAATAAAAATGTTTAGTAGATTATTTGGTAAAAAACAAGAGCAACCTAAATCCAAGCCAAATCCTAACGTATTAACTTATCCACCTTCTACGCATTCATTTGAGCGTAAAGAACCCTGGTCGGAAATTACTCAGCAAATCTCGCAGCAGAAAGATAGATTAAAAAATTCCAGAGAAGAAGAAGCCCTTAAACGCTATAAGGAAGCAATCGAAGAAGAAAAAACCGATTCCGAAGGTGCTTTTGGCTTATATTTATTTATAAAAAATAATTATTCAGATTCGATTCAAGCTTTTCGGCTTGAGTTGTTGCAGCGTTTAATACTGTGCGGTTTAGCCGATAAAAAACCCTCTGTGATTAATTTACAAGAGCCTTTCAAAGAGCTAATAGGGTATAAAACGCTAGACGAAGCAAAAATTTGCTTAATTGCATTAATGAAATCTAACTTTAATTTCGCTGAAAAGAAATATTTTTTTACCTTATTTAAAAATGAGTGGTTAACTCAAAATGAGCAAATTTTACCATCTTTAATAGCCGAAATTATCGGAGATCAAGAGATTTCTATCGACAGTTTGAGTGATTTTTATAAGCTGATAGTGGATTTAAATCTAAGCGCTGGCCTTATTGAATTGGCTTATGAATTAGCCAGGCGTTATGCTAAGCAAGCAGAACCCATAATCAGCTTAAGTTATTTACAAAAAGTGGTCGTTGAAAAACCCGAGTTTATTCAGGCTAACGATTTTGTTAGCGGTTTTTTTAGCGAAAATGATATAGAGTCTAATATCTTAGTTGAGTTGGCCAAGCATCCTGAATTAAATAAAACCTTGTCTATTGAACAATTGTTTAAAGCCCGAGCTTTAAATAAAACGGCTGAGGTAGTTAATATTGATAACCATATTATTGCTCAAGCAATCGCTACGGAAAATTGGCAAGCCATAATAAAGGTTATTCAAGCTGCCGATCAGTTGGATGTTAAAAAATTAGCCGAATTAATAAAAATCTATCCCCAGTTAAGCAAACCCGTATTAACGGCTTTAGTCGATAAAAGCCCTAAACTGGCTTATGAATTAGCCAAAGAATGTATTCAAACCGAACCTCAAATTGCTCACATCCTGTTGCAAGCCCTGCTTGAACGAAAGCAGGAGCAATTGATCCTCCCTAATAATTTTACTTCCAGCCAAGTTAAAGAGATGCCGCCGGAATTGCAATATTTCTTTTTGACTACCGCGGATCTATCCAAGGGCTGGGGGAAAAACGAGGTGGAATTATTTGCTGCAAACCCGAAATTATGGGGGCTTATTTTAATGAAGTGGCATTTGGCGACGCATTTTTCCTGGGAAGAATTGGTTGATTTTGGTTTAAGAGCGAAGATATATGGTAAGAGTTTTGCAACTGTTGAGCAAAATTTTACGAGACGAGCTTTAAATCATGAGGTTTTTGAAAAAATAATTGCTAAGAAACCCCAGCCAACGGTGCAAGAGCAAGCTAAACAGGCAATGCCAACAACTTCATTAGATCAACCAGAAACTCAATCCCATACATCAGCTGATTTGGAGCTACAACAGCATAATGCTGAATTACAAATGCAATTGCAGATTATGCGAGGGCATAAGGAGGATTTAGAGCGGAAGATAAAGGAACAAGCTGAATTGAGTAATCTACAGCCTGCCACACAACAAACTGTTGACTCGGAAGAGACAAAATTATTGCGGCAGGAATTAGAGCGATTAAAATCTGAAATGTTAAAATCAACTCAATCCGATACGCAGGTACTCATTGCTAAGACAGAAACTATAGGAGAAATTCCAATATCAACTAATAAAATGAATGTGCCTCCACCACCGCCAGTAACGTTAAATATGGCGCCTCCTCCGCCACCACCGCCTATGCCACCAAACAGTGGGATGCCACCGCCTCCACCTATGCAAAGCATGCAGTCTGCAAAATCCGCTCTTAATATAGAATCCGCAAAGAGATCGTCTCAGCCAGAGACAGAAAAAATACCCGCCATACCTGCTTTTCATTTGGCTTTTGTTAGGAGCTTGTTATGGGAGGCTTATGGGGTTACCGCATCAAAGCAGTTATCAGAAAAGGAGATTGAGACTATAAAAACTAAAATTGCTAGTTGGATTGCTAGAGGTAAGGTGCAGAAAGATAAAGTAGTTGAACTCATTGCCAATGTTCCCGAATTAGCGAGTGATAACAGTAATCAATTTAAGGTTGAAGAACAGGTAAACTCTGCCGTTAATACCCAGGATGAAAAACAAAAAAATGCGAGTAGATTAAAAATACCGGCGTTAAAGGAGAGAGTAACGTTTTTTATAAACCTGGCTAAGGTAGAAGAATTATTAAAAGAAACTCAAACCGAAGAGCAGAAAAATTTTTTGGATAAGAGTAAAGCTCTAAAAGATTTTTTAATTAAGTTGATAGATAGCATTGAGGATAAGGAGAGTCTTTTAATAAAAATTAAGCAAGAATTATCGGCTGGTTTTGCTAAAAAAAACTTTGATAAAAGCGTAGTTGATACAGGACAATTAAGGCTCATGTTAAATCGCTTAGTAGGGGTTTATAAGGTAAGCAAGGCGGAGATACCTGAAAAAATTACTAAGACTAAACTAGCGAGTTCAAATCAAGCTGCAATTAACTTTTCAGATGAGCAAAATTATCAAGAATACCTGCAAGAATTACTGGATAGCATAGAAGACGAAAGCACTATTTTATATAAAATTAGGCAAGAATTTCTAAAAGGTAAGGAAGCGGAGAACTTTAACGAAGAAAAACTGAGCAGTGAAACTATAGAAAATTTAATAAGTAATCTAGTAACTAAAATGGGTGGTGATCTAGCCGTAGCTAAGCTAAAAGTGCCTAATTTAATCAGTAATCTTGATGAACTGGCTGCTACTAAACTTGCGGCTGCAAATAAACAGGAGGCTAGCGATATCGTTTTATGGTTTAAAACGGTGGCGAAAACTAATAAGGCTTATCAAACTATAATTCGGGAAGCCTTAAGTATATTAGGCGATCCGCAGGCGGCCTTACAGCGAAAAATGCAAGCTTTTCAAAGAAAATCCATGGCTGGCTTATTTAAAAGTTCTGGCGAAAGCTCTTCCACTCGTTCTACTATAAATAGCCAGACTTTGTTTGAGGAGCAGGAAAAAAATAATAAGGATAAACAAATTCTTATTAAGCAGTTATTTGAGTATGATTCGGCGAACGAAGTTCAAATTAGCTTGCGAGAAAAGGTAACGAAAAGTTTGGAAAATTTGTTTACTCATTACAGTGTTCAAATTTCCGATCTAGAGCGGTATAATAAATACAAATTGAGTGAAAATACTCATACTTATGGCGGTGAACTTTATAAGGCCTTGTCTATAGTGAGCCATGTTTTACAAGTGAAAAAGCTGTTAGCGGAAAAAATAAAAGACGGTAGTGCTTTACAAAATAGTATTAAGATTCTTCACAATGATTATAAGCTTAGCTACGAAAAATTAGCTGAATTGGCCTGTGTGGATGAAGAAAAAAGTAAACTTTTAAAAGACAGCTTAAATAAGCTGAAGCAATCTTCTGATAAATCAAGTAATCCTTTGCTAAAGAAATTTGCTAATGTCCGCGATGAGTCTTCGGATGAAGAGGATTCCGATAGCGATAATGAATGGGAAGAGTCTAAACCGGCTAAAAAGGCTAAGGAGAATTATGTAGCTTGGTTTAGCTGGGTTGAAGATTGGTTAACAAAGCAGAATAATTCCGAACTAAGTTCATTTCAACTAAATAATAACTAATGTATGAGTTTGAAAGGCTTAATAATAGTGATATATTTCATGAAAACAAAAGGCTAGGAGAGTCAAAATGCCAACTAAAGTTGCTAAACATGTATCAGAGCAACATCTTAATAAGCTTAATCAA
>Ga0182739_1002121_pt1 | contig 18966 bp, 22 predicted proteins | sample eDN5th30CBELigBY_FD_128873 | JGI IMG/M metagenome (GOLD analysis project Ga0182739, IMG submission 128873) | Enriched backyard soil microbial communities from Emeryville, California, USA - eDNA 5th pass 30_C BE-Lig BY (version 2) (version 2) | ecosystem: Environmental > Terrestrial > Soil >...
AGGTTGGTCTGGAAGACCCTGTGCGAGCGATCGACGAAGTAGATGTGCTGCACGCCGTACTTGCGGGTCAGCGCATCGAGATCGGCCACGGTGAGCTCGGCGGGCGTCCGGCCGGTGCGGTCGAGCTCGGCCGCGATCTCCGGCAGCACCTTCTCCATGTGCGCGACGATCTCCGCGTGCTGCGAGCGCAGCAGCCGCTCGAAGACGGCGAAGCGGTCCGAGAGGCTCGCCTCCAGCCGGTGAATCTCGGCGTCCTGCTTCTGCGAGACCAGCCGGTACATCGCGACCGAAGCCACCACCGTCGCGCCGAGGCTCACCGCCACCATGACGGCGAACAGGAAGACGCCGACCTTGCGCTTCAATCCCATAGACTACCCCCTGCCCCGAGCCCCGGAGAGCGGGTACGCGGACCCTATTTCGACACGCCGAAGAACATATTGGGAAAGTACAGCGCGATGTCGGGGAAGGCGATCAGGATCAGCACGCCGACGAAGGTCACCAGCACGTAAGGGATGACCGACCAGTAGATGTCGCTCATCGTCACGTCCGGCGGCGCCACCGCCTTCAGGTAGAACAGGTTGAAGCCGAAAGGCGGCGTCATGTAGCCGATTTCCATCATGATGATGAAGATCACGCCGAACCAGATCGGATCCCAGCCGTAGGATTCCACCACGGGCAGGAAGACCGGCAGGGTGATCAGCATGATGCCGACGGGATCGAGCACCATGCCGAGCAGCAGCAGCACGAGGAGCATGAAGGCCAGCGCCCCCCACTGGCCGCCCGGGATGAGCGACATCAAGTGGTTCATCAGCTCGTTCGCGCCCAGCGTCGTATAGGCCGTCGAGAAGGCATGGGCGGCGAACAGAATCCACATGATCAGCGCCGTGAGACGCAGCGTCTGCATCGCCGCATCCGTCAGAACCGGGATCGACAGCTTGCGATGGACCGCAGAGGCGACCAGCGCGCCGAACACGCCGAGCGCCGCCGCTTCGGTCGGCGTCGCGAAGCCGCCGAAGATCGCGCCCAGCACCAGGACAACGATCAGCAGTGGCAGGAAAACCGCCTTCAGCGAAGCGATCTTGAGCCCCCAATCGCCGCGGTCCTCGACCGGCAGCGCCGGCGCCAGCGACGGCTGCAGCCAGGCGCGCACGGCAATGTAGATCGTCACCAGCACGAACAGCAGGATGCCGGGCCCGATGCCGGAGGCAAACAGCCGGCCCACCGAGACCTCGGTCAGCAGCGCATAGAGCACCATCAGGATGGACGGCGGAATGAGGATGCCCCAGCCACCGCCGCAGTTGATCGCACCGATGGCCAGCCGCTTGTCGTAGCCGCGCTCCAGCATGCGCGGCAGGGCGATCGTGCCCATGGTCACGACGGCGGCGCCGCTGATGCCGCTCATGGCCGCGAAGATGGCGCAGATCGCCACCGTGCCGATCGCCAGGCCGCCGCGCATCGCCCCGAACCAGACGTGCATCATGCGGTAGAGGTCCTGCGCCACACCGGATTTCTCCAGCAGCATCGCCATGTACACGTACATGGGAATGGCGATCAGCGTGAAGCTCATCATGGAGTCCCAGAACTTGGACGCCACGATGTAGAAGCCGACCGACCCCATGGTGAAATAGAGGAAGATGCAGGAGATGCCGCCGAGGGTGAAGACGAGCGGCGTTCCGATGAACAGGAACAGCAGCAGCGACCCGAAGAACAGCAGGGTGACGAGTTCGACAGACACGGGGCTCGTTCCGATCAGTGAGAGGATTCGTCGGTGGCTTGCTTGCCGAAGATCGCGGGATCGTTCTCGAGCCCCATGACCGTGCGGATGTCGGAGGCGATGCGTACCAGCCCCTGCAGCAGCAGCAGGATTCCGGCAATCGGGATCGCGAGCTTGACTGGCCAGATGTGCGGATTCCAGATGCTGCTCGACCGTTCGAGCTTCTCCGCCGACTCCCACGCCATGTCGGCGCTCTGCCAGATGAGGACACCGAGGAACAGGAAGAACAGGAACGAGGTGGCAAGGTCGACCTTGGCCTTCGCCACCCGGCTGAACCGGCCGTAGATGATGTCGACGTTGACGTGCCCGCGCTCAACCAGCAGGTAGCCGCCGCAGATCACGGCATAAACGCCAAAGATCAACTGGGCGAACTCGGCGGTCCAGATCTCGGCGCTGCCGACCACGTATCGCATGATCACGTCGGCCATCAGCAGGAGGAACATCGGGATGATCAGCCAAGCGGCGACCCTGGCGATCCAGACGTTGAGGCGGGTGATCGCGCCGGCGATCTTGAGCATCCTGACACCTGTCGGTTCAACGGCCACGACACGGCGGCACCCGCACGGATGCCGCCGCTCCACGAGTTCGAGGCTCAGACGTAACCGAGGTCGGTCATCAGCTTGATCAGGGCCTTGGCACCCTTGGCGGAGATCTCGCCCTTCGCCTCTTCCTTCTTCAGGATGCCGGTCGAGGCGTCGGCGAATCTCTTCAGCACGTCGTCGGGCCAGCGCACGACCTCGACGTTCATCTTCGCCTTGCCGGTGTTCAGGGCGATCGCCTCCTGCTGGAGGTATTCGACCGAGCGCAGGAAGTAGCGCTCCTCGAGCAGCGAGAGGAACTGCAGCTTGAGGTCGGCGGGCAGCTTGTCGAGCGCCGCCTTGTTCACGATCCAGGCGTCGTTGGTGATACCGAGCGCCGGCTTCATGTGGAAGCGCGCGACTTCCCAGAACTTCATCGACAGGGCGCCGATTGCCGCGCCCCAGTGGGCGCCGTCGACGACGCCGGTCGAGATGGCCTGGTAGATTTCCGGGCCAGCGATCTGCTGCGGCGACGCGCCCGCCGCCGCGAGATATTCCAGCATCGAGCCGGTCGAACGGACCTTGAGCGAGCCGAGGTCGGCCGCGGAGGCAATCTTCCGCCGCAGTACCACCTCGGTCGGATAGGCCTTCTCGGCCTTGATCAGTACGCCCTTCGGCACCAGCTCGTCGTTGACCAGCTTCTCGATGCCGAGATTCTTGGTCAGCTGCAGCATCTCCCAGGTCTCGCGCAGCGTGCCGGGCACGCCGTAGAACAGGCCCATCGCCTGGGCTTCGCCCAGGATGTAGGACGGCGAGATCGTGCCCATCGGCACGACGCCGCGGCGGACGATGTTGTAGATCTCGCGATCCTTCGCGATCTCGCCGGCGCCGAACGTCTCGAGTTTGAAGCGCCCGCCGGTGCGCGTGTCGAGTTCCTTGCCGAGCGCCACGAGACTGTCGTTGAACGAGCCCGATGCCTTCGGCCAGTGCGATTGCACCTTCCACGTCACCTTGTCCTGCGCGAGCGCCGGACCGACGATCGCCGGCGCCGCCAGCACCGCAGCCGAACCCGCAAGCAGGTTTCGACGAAGGACCTTTCTGTCTTCGTTGGTCATTCTTGCCTCCACTGTTGTTGTGCTTTTTTTCGATGAGACACGCCTCGCACCATCGAGTCAATCGATGTGAATCGACGCGGGATGGCGAACCCGGCGAACGATCACCACCGATACGCGCATGCCATTTTTTCGCCACGTCCGCCGAAACGCACGTATGTTGCCGATGGCGGCCGCCAGCGATCGTCGACGGGCAACCCTCGGTCGCAGCATCGGACGCGGGAGCGCACGCAAGAACGCGCGGTCATCCCAACGCGGCAACGGACCTCCTGAGTGCCAGGCGTTCAAGCTGGTCGACCGCGCCGATCGCCCGCTGTCGTCCTGTCCGACCGATCAGAGGTGGACAGAAGCTGGCCTCCTCCCGCCTCTGCCGCCAGCCGGTATCCGCACGGTCTTCCTTGGACGATCGGGCCCGATTCAGGGGGTGCGACGTTGGCTTCGTTTGATTCGTTTATTTCGCTTGTTTCGTTTATCCGCCAGGAATCCGGCACGCGGCCTGCCCGGGGTCGGCAATCGCGTGCAGGATCGGCGCTTGCCCCAGACGCATCAGGTCGACGCTCGGGTGCGGCGTCAGCACCGTGACCTCGCTCGCCGAGCCGGACGGGCTTGAAAGTGGACCGCATACGTAACATATGAAGTTTCATGAGAAGAGACAGCCGACTTTCGGGCGTGCTCCACGTCCTGCTGCACATGGCCGAGCACCCGGATCCGATGACCTCGGAGATGCTGGCGCGCGCGATGGGCACCAATCCGGTGGTGATCCGCCGACTCATGGCGGGCTTGCGGGAGCGCGGCTTCGTTCAGTCCGAGAAGGGGCATGGCGGCGGCTGGACGATCGCGTGCGATCTTCGCGCCGTGACCCTGCGCGACGTTTACGAAGCGCTCGGCCGGCCCGCGCTGCTGGCCATGGGCAACCGCACGGAGGCGCCCGGCTGCCTCGTTGAGCAGGCGGTGAACGCGGCCCTCGGCGACGCCTTCGACGAAGCCGAAGCGCTGCTTCTGCGCCGCTTCGGCGCGCTCACCCTCGCGGCGCTGAGCGCCGACTTTCACAAACGACTCGCCCGACGCGGCGGATCGACCGACCTGGAGAAAAACCATGCAGCATGACGCCGTCATCATCGGAGGCGCCTTCGCCGGCCTCGCCGCCGCCACCTACCTCGCCCGCGCGCGGCGGCGCGTGTGCGTCATCGATGCAGGACGACCGCGCAACCGTTTCGCCGAAGCGTCGCACGGTTTCCTCGGAGCGGACGGCAGCGATCCGTCATCGATCCTCGCCCGGGCGCGCGCGCAGCTCGCCGCCTATCCCGGCGTCACCTTCATCGAGGGCGAAGCCTCGGATGCAAGCGTCCGCAACGACGGATTCGCCGTCTCGCTCGCGGGGGGTGGGGAGATCGCCGCGCACAAGGCGATCCTTGCCTTCGGGCTGCGCGACGAGCTGCAGCCGATCCCCGGTCTGCAGGAACGCTGGGGCCGGACGGTGCTGCATTGCCCCTACTGCCACGGGTTCGAATTCAGCGACCGCCCGCTCGGGGTGCTCTTTCGCACGCCGATGTCGGTCCACCAGGCCTGCCTGGTCGCCGAATGGGGGCCGACGACGCTGTTCCTGAACGGCGCGGACCTCGTGCCCGAAAGCATGGAGATGCTCGCGCGCCACGGCGTGACGGTCGAACGTGACAGGGTGAACCGTCTGGTCGGCGAGGGCAGCGCCCTGTCCGGGGCCGAGTTCGAGGATGGCCGGGTGGCTGACCTCGCCGCGCTCTATGTCGCGCCGCAATCCTGTCTGGCCAGCCCGATCGCCGAACAGCTCAGTGTCGCGATCGACGAAGGGCCGATGGGCCCGATCATCCGCACCGATGCCGACAGGACGACCAGCGTGCCTGGCCTCTACGCCGCGGGCGACATCGCCCGCGCGCCGCACAGTGTCAGCTGGGCAGTGGCCGACGGCGTCACCGCCGGCACGTCGCTCCACCGCGCGCTGGTGTTCGGCGGATGAACGCGGCGCAGTCCTTCGCCGCGCCGGCCATGATCGCGAACTATGTCGCGAGCACGCCGCGCAAGGTGCCGGGCTATGCCGACCTGCATCGCATGGCGATGCTGCTGCTGGCCGAGCGTGCACCTGCGCAGGCGGACATGCTCGTCGTCGGCGCCGGTGGCGGTCTCGAACTCAAGGCCTTCGCCGAGGCGCAGGCGGGCTGGCGTTTCGTCGGCGTCGATCCTTCGGCCGGCATGATCGAGCTGGCACGCCGCGTGCTGGGACCGCTGGGCGCGCGCGTCGATCTCCGGCAGGGCTTGGTCGACAGTGCGCCGCCGGGGCCGTTCGACGGCGCGACCTGTCTGCTGACCCTGCACTTCCTGCGACGGGAAGAGCGGCTGCATACGCTGCGGGAGACCCACCGGCGCTTGAAGCCCGGGGCGCCGCTCGTGGTCGCGCACCATAGTATCCCGGACGGAGGCGAGGCATCCGCGTGGCTGGCGCGATCAGCGGCCTTCGCGGGCGAACCGGGCACCGGTTTCGAAAGGGCGTGGATTTCGGCCGCGATGAGGGAAGAGCACCTGCCTCTGCTGTCCGGCGAGGAAGAGGCCGCGATCCAGCGCGAAGCGGGGTTCTCCGACGTGGCTCTCTTCTACGCCGGCTTCTCGTTCAGGGGCTGGGTCTCGCGGGCGTGATCGCGCTCACGCGCCCGGCGTGTTGCTCGCGTTCAGGAGCTGCGAAACCGCAGTGATGACCTGTGCCGGCGCAAAGGGCTTCGGCACCAGGATGCTGTTGGGCACGCCGAGCGAGGGCCAGTCATTGCTTTCGGAGCCCGTCATGTAGACCACCGGCATCTCGGGCTTCAGCTCGCGCGCGTGCCGCGCCACGTCCCAGCCGGTGGTACTCGATCCCAGCTTGATGTCGGTGACGAGGGCCCGCTTCCTGGCCCCGGGCGTCGAGCGCGGCCAGCGCCTCTTCCGCCGTCGCGGCGAGCAGCACGTCGTAGCCGCCATCCTTGAACGAATCACTCAGGATGTCGCCAATTTCCGCCTGATCCTCAGCGATCAGCACGAGCACCGCTGTCTTTTCCACAACGCCCCCCCAATGACCGGCGCTCCCAACGTCCGGATGCCGCCAGCTTACCCAACACGGCACTAGAACGACGGGAAGGTTCTGTTAGTTCCCGTACGCAAAAATGTAAGCCGAAACGCCGCAGGCACGCCCGCCTCACCCGATGACGGGGAACGTCACGGAGGTCGACGTGCCCTTCTTCGAACTCTCGATCGACACCTGGCCGCCGATCTGCCGCGCCAGCGATTCGATCAGCTTGAGACCCGAGCCGCTGGAATCCCCCTTCTCAAAGCCGTTGCCGTCGTCGGCGACGACCAAGCGACCTTCGCCGAACCCGATACCGGCCTGCAGGCGCACCACGATCCGGCCGGATCTTCCGGGGAAGGCGTGCTTCACGCTGTTGGTCACCGCCTCGTTCACGATCAAGCCGAGCGGCACGGCACGTTCGATCGAAAGGGCGACGTCGTCGGCCTCGATCTCGATCGCGACATTCTCCACCTGCTGCTCCATCGAGGCGCACAGTGCGCGAAGATAACCGGCCACCTCGACGATCTGCGCATCCTGGCGCGCCGAGAGCTGGTCGTGCGCGAGCGAAATGGCATGGATACGGTTGGCGATGTGATCGAGCGCGCGATGGGTCTCGCCGGTCCCGAAGCGCCGCTTCTGCAGGCTGATCGAGGCAAGGATGAGCTGGAAGTTGTTCTTCACGCGGTGCTGCAGCTCGCGCAGCAGGGTCTCGCGCCGCCGCGCCTCCGCCGCCGCCTCTGCCAGCGCGGCAGCCTCGCTGCCCACCGCGGTCCGCCGCTCCAGAGTGGAGCCGATGATGGCTCCGGCCGCGATCAGGAAGGCCAGCGTGTCGGAACTGAAGTCGCGCGGCACCGTGCTATCGACCTCGAGCACGCCCCAGGCGGCGCCGTCGGTGAGAATCGGCACGTTCGCCAGCGAGACGATGCCATGCTCCCGCAGCGTCTCGGACAGCACGAATTCCGGCGCATTCGCGCAGTCGGGGATGCTGACCGGGTCGGCCGTCAGGTAGGCCCGGCCCGGCGGCGAGCGCAGGTCGGAGGGAAACGTCGCCACCCTCACCACGCCCTTCCTCCAGCCCGTGCCCGCGACCATCAGCAGGTCGGCCATTGCCGGACGGTACTGCAGGATCTTGACGTGATGGATCTCCACCGCGCGCCCGACCTGCACCACCGCCTGGTCGAGGAAGCGCTCCGCCGTCCAGGGCTGGCCGGCGAGCCTTCCCAGTTCGACGAGGATACGAACGTGCCGGCGGAGCTTCGCGACATCGGCCGCCATGCTGGCCGGAGGTGACTTGTCGGGCATGGGTCCTGAACGCTCGATACACGCAAAGGTGCCCGGCGTCGCGCCGGAGCAACGGTTCCGCGCTTCCCCGGATTTTTCTTACGAGCCCCTTGACGCGCGGAAAGGCATTTCTAGATCGATCCGTTGCCGGTAGCTGAACCGGCTCGCACAATCGGCCGCCTTTCGGGGGCCGGGTCGCAACCATCGCTCAACGGAGGATGCTTCATGCGCAGCACCATCGATTTCGCACCCTTTTATCGCGGCACCGTCGGCTTCGACCGGGTCTTCGACCTGCTCGATTCGGTCGCCAGCCGCTCCGGCACGAACGGCTACCCGCCCTATGACATCGAGAAGACCGGTGACGATTCCTATCGGATCGTCATGGCGGTGGCCGGCTTCACCGAGGCCGAGCTCAACGTCATGCAGAAGGAGAACGAGCTGCTGATCGGCGGCAAGTCGTCTGGCGGCGAGGACAAGCGGGAGTATCTCCATCGCGGCATCGCATCCCGTGACTTCGAGCGCACCTTCCAGCTCGCCGACCATGTCAGGGTCGTGGACGCGCGGCTGGCCAACGGCCTGCTGACCGTCGACCTGCGGCGCGAAGTGCCGGAGGAGAAGAAGCCGCGCGTCATTGCGATCGAAAAGGCGGCGCCGCGGGCGTCGATCGCCCGGCAGTAGCGTCCGCCCCTTCCATCGTTTCGTTCAACAGGAGGACAGGCATGACTGGCTCAGCTGCTTCCACGAACACCCAGTGGAAGCCCCTTCACTCGCTCCCCCTGGCGGCTCCGCCGTCTCACCTCGTGGCAGAGACGCCACGCGAGCGCATCCTCGTGGTCGAAGACCAGGCAGTGGTGGCGCTCGACCTGCAGCGGACCCTGCGCGAGGCGGGCTATCGCGTCATCGGACCGGCCACCAGCTTGCCCGCCGTCGAGGGATTGCTGGCCCGCGGCAGGATCGATGCCGCCATCGTCGACGCCGATGTCGGGCGGCGCGCCTTCGTGCTGGCGGACCGGCTGGCCGATGCAAGCGTGCCGGTGCTGTTCCTGGCGGATGGCACCAACCCGCTGCCCGCCCGCCATGCCGGCGCGCCGATCCTGGAGAAGCCCTTCTCCCGGCCGCGCCTGCTCGAGGCGTTGGAGAACGTGCTCACCGCCCGGCGTCTCGCCGACGAGGAGCTGACCTACGCCATCTCCCCGCCACCGGCGAGCTGGCCGCGTGTGTTCCCGCAACTCTGACGGTCGGTCAAGAACGGCGCGGCGAAGGACGCATCTCCTTCGCCGCGCGATCACGCGAATGTTTTCGTTTCGCGTGGGCAGCCGGCGATTTCGCGGCTTGTCCAACCCGGGATGCTCCGACCTATGATACCCGGTGGAGTAACCAGCCGGGTCACGAAGAGCTGGACTTCGATGTCGCCTGCAGATGCCACAGCGTCGATGGTCACATGGGAGGAACAAGGATGACCGACGAACGGACTCAACGTCTCGTCCACTCGCGTCACTACTGCACCGACCGGCTCGTCGAAGTGAAGGACGAGATCGCCCGATTCCAGGATGAAAGCCACGCCCTCAAGGCAAAACTGGAAATCGCCGCCAACGAGGCCGCGCTGAGCCTGATCCGCCGGCGCCGGCGTTTCCTCGGTCGCCGCCTCGAAGAATTGAAAGCCGAACGGGCGGCGCTCGCCTCGGAGCTGGAGGCGTCGACGCATGAGTTGAACGCACCGCTGGCAATGCCCGAGCCTACCGCCATGCACCAGTAGCCAGCTATCGCGACCGCGGCGTACGCGGCTTCTTCGGTTCGGGCGCGGAGGTCCAGTTCGGGCTCTCATCGTCTTGCGCAGCGCCCTGGCCGACGCGGACGACGCGCCGTCCTCGCCGAGCCAGACGGTCCAGGCATCGTCGTCGAAGATCGCGGGCATGCGCGGCTCCTCCTCGCCGCTTTCGATCGTGCGCCGAATGAGGTCGTCGGCCAGTACGATCACCATCACGCAGAACGGCAGCGGCGCCGGCTGGCCCTCGATCGCAAAGCGCCGCCACACGACGGCGAAGCCACGCCACGGCGCCTTGGAAGTCCCCAATCCGCAGGGTGTCAAACCATTCACAGGCCGCGCGGAATGGTCGAAAATCATTAAAAAACAATGACTTGGGTGGTGATTTTTACTGTGGCAAAATTACAACATTTGTTGGACGGGCCGCCCTCCGTCGGCCATTATCCCGGCAGGCCGCAGGCCGCCACCTTTGGTTCCACACGGAGAAAAGATAATGGCGTTGGAAGCCGGTCACCTGATCCCCTCACGCTCCCGCCTCCTCTCCCGGGCCACAGCCTGGTCGGTGGCGATGCTGGCCACCGCGGCCCTGATCGGAACGACCGGTGTCGTTTCGCCCGCGATGGCCCAGGCCAAGGTTCCGGCAAAGTCCAAGCTCAAGCCCGCCGTCAAGGCCGTCAAGGCGGCGCCGACCGATCCGACCGACCGGATGGCCGACGAGCTGAACGCCAGGTGGCAGCAGCAGAACAGCAACTTCGCCGGCTTCAATTCCGCAGCGCCCGCCGCGGCCGTGACCCCGGCCGCTTTCTCGGCCGGACCCGCCGCAGCCCCGGCCGCTGCGAGCCCCGCCACCAGCGAATGGGGCGATCGCCTCGTGTCACGCGCGATGAACTATCTCGGCACGCCCTATCGCTACGGAGGCACCTCGCCCAAGACCGGCTTCGACTGCAGCGGCTTCGTCTACTATCTCTACGGCGCCGTCTTCGGACAGCGTATCCCGCGCATGCCGCACGACATGGTGCGCGAGGCGACACCGGTCGCGCGCAGCGACCTGCAGAAGGGTGACCTGGTGATGTTCGGCTATCGCGGCGCCATCACCCATGTCGGCATCTACAGCGGCAACGGCCAGTTCGTGCACGCCACACATCGCGGCTCGCCGGTCATGGTGACCTCGCTCGACGCCGACTACTACAACACGCGCTACCTGAAGGCCGTGCGACTCACGCCGCAATAGGCCTGCGAAACGCGACTCGCGCCGGGGGATTGCCCGGCGGGCGGGTGGATGGAATAGTCCGCGGCGATCCTGCGACCGTACCGCCCGGAACCGCTCTCTCACATGCACATCGACCTCGAAATCGACCACGACCGGCGACTGGTCGTTGCCCGCGCGCAAGGCGCTCTGCAGCTCACCGACATCGGCAGCTATTTCGCGCGGCTCGTCTTCGAGAAGACGCTCGGCTACCGGAAAATCTTCGACGGGCGCAACGCCTGGCTCGACCTGGCGGATCACCATATCGGGATGCTCAAGGGCCATGTGCGGGCGATGGGCAACCGCGGCTCGCGCGGTCCGGTGGCGATCGTCGCGACGACCCCGCGCGGCATCGAGGGCGCCCGTCTCTTCATGCAGTTGCCGGCGGCCGACCGCGTCGCACAGCTCTTCGACTCGATCGACGCGGCGCGGAACTGGCTCGGCCCGCAGGACGCGGCGCCAGTCGAGGCGCCAGTCGATCGCCCGCCCGCCGGAAGCCCCCTCGCCGCCCGCCCCGCCCTCACCGCCGCCAGCGCGCGCGAGCGCGCCGAGAAAGCGCGCCGGCTAGCCTGGGAATTGTCGAAGATCGAGGATCGCGACCGTCTGCTCGATTATGCGCGCGAACTCGACGAGCAGGCGCGGATGCTCGAAGGAGCGGTCGCTAGGTCAGCATGAGCGCCTTGCGCACCCGCTCCGCGACCTGCGGCGAGAATTCGAACTCCTGCTGCGTGGCCCAGCCGACGTAGCGGCGTACCGGCTTCGCGCCAAGCACCTCGGTGAGGCGCAACGCATCGTTCTCTTCCTCGAAGGCGGCCTGCACGAGCAGGCGGCCGCGGTCGCGCCCGACCCGGATCGCCCAGTCGCCCTTTACGCGCAGCGCCACGATGAGACGTGCGAGCAGCTTCGGCCGTTCAATCCGGTCGACCTCATGCTCGCCGGTCACCAGATGGCAGCCGGGATGCCAGCTCATCAGGCGCTCCCACGGCACCGGTTTGCCGCCGGACGATCCCCGGCCAACGGTCCGCGCCTTCGCACCCGCCTTGACTGCCGCCATTCTCCGCTTCCCTCGCGCATCACGTCTTGACCGACGCTTTGTGGATCGCCGCGATCGAACGCTCAAGCGCGGCGTCGAATTCGGGGTCGCTCATCGTGACCTTGAGGCCCTCGGTCAGCGCGCGCGAGAAGCTCGCGATCATGCCCGGCGTCGCGGCGAGGCGGCGGCAGGCCTCTTCGCGCGAGTAGCCGCCCGACAAAGCCAGCAGCCGCGCCACGCCTTCGTGCTCCAGCAGATCGACATACCGGCCGGGATCGCTGGGCAGGGTCAGCTTGAGAATGACCCGGCTGCCTCCGGGCAGATCGTCGAGACGGCGCCGCAGCTCCTCGTGCAGCATCGTCTCGGCGGCTTCCTTGTCGGGACTGTCGATCAGGACCTCGGGCTCGACGATCGGCATCAGCCCGTGGCCTGCGATCCGCTCAGCGATCTCGAACTGCTGATCGACCACGGCGGCGATGCCTTCGCGCGACGCGTGCCGGATGGTCGAGCGCATCTTGGTACCGAAGACGCCGAGCCGCCCCGCCTCCACCAGCCGCGCCTCGAGACCGGACATCTCCTTCATCAGGCTCACCCCGCCCCGCTCGGCCTGCAGTCCCTCATCGACCTTGAGGAACGCAACGATCCCGCGCCCCCAGAGGAACGCCGGCACCGGCGTGCCGCCAGCCGTGCCCTGCATCGTACCCTCAAACAGGATGGCGCCAAGGACGCGCTCGCCGGTGAACGAGGGCGCGGTCATGATCCGCACGCGCATCTCATGCATCAGCGCGAACATCTGCGTCTCATTCCCATATGCGCTCGCCGCGATGCCGTACTGGGCCAGCGCCTTGGGCGTGGAGCCGCCGCTCTGGTCGAGCGCGGCGAAGAAACCGGCGCCATGCGCAACCTTGTCCTGCATCTTTTCCCGATCGTCCGCCATCCCGCCCTCGCTTCGCTGCTGATGCCCTGTTCACGTCACGATCCGGTGAGGGCGGTACCGGGCGTGAAACCGACTCTGACGTTCGAACGTAGAGAAGGTTGCAGGGCTGTTCACAGGCGCTGCTTGTTCAACTGCGGAGTGCCGAGTGGATAGATCGAGCGCCGAGATCCTTAAGCAGCTCCTCGTCGACAACTGGCGCGACTGTGGGCTGGTCCTGCTCGACACGGAGGGCAAGGTGCTGAGCTGGAATGCCGGTGCCAAGGGCTTGCTGGGATACGAGGAAGCCGATGCGGTGGGCCAGCCCTTCGCCCATATCGTCCCGCCCGAGAGCCTCGACGAAAGCGGCGCGCCGCTGTCGCTGTCCAAGGCGCGGCGGTTCGGGCGGCACGAGGAGATCTGCCGGCGGACGCGCCGCGACGGGGCCGGTCTCGAAGTGCGCGAGGTGGTGATCCCGCTGCGCGACCCGCAGCACAATCTGGTGGCCTTCGGCCTCATGATGCACGCACTCGAGGCCACGAGAGCCGGCGCGACGGCGCCCGCGGTGCAGCCGGCGCCCCGGTCGCCCAAAGTGCTGCTGGTCGACGACGAGGAGATCGTGCGGGTGATGGCCGTTCACCAGCTCGAGGACCTGGGCTACGAGGTGCTCCACGCCGCGAGCGGCCCGGAAGCGCTCGACATACTCAAGCGCGACGAGAGCATCGACGTGCTCTTCACCGACGTCATCATGCCCGGCATGGACGGCGGCCGGCTCGCCGAAGAGGCGCGCACCATCCGGCCCGACATCCGCATCCTCTTCACGTCCGGCTACTTCGAGCACGCGCTGGTCGAGCGGGGCAACATCAAGCCGAATGCGAACCTGCTGGTGAAGCCTTATCAACGACGCGATCTCGCCCGCATGATGAACAGGATTCTCGCGAGGGACGTCGTCGATACGCAGGAACGGGCGTGGCTTTCCAAGGGCGGGGCGCCGTCGCCCGAAGAGGCGAGGGTCGATCTTGCGCGCGTCTGACCTTGTCCTCGCCGCCACGCTCTGCCTGTCGCTGCTGATCGCGGGAACCGCTCCGCCCGCGAAGGCGATGACCTTCTCGGTCCTGACCGAGCCCGACGGCACGCGCATCGTTCTGGCGCAGGGGCCGGTGGCCGACGGCGACGCCGCGCGGCTCGGCGTTGCCCTGCAATCGGCCGATCGCGACGCTGCGGGCTACAAGGTGCTGGCGCTCGACAGTCCGGGCGGCGCGATCGTCGAGGCCTTCGCCATGGTCGGCGTGATGGACCGCGAAAAGGTCGCCACCGTGGTGCGGACGAATGCCACCTGCGCCTCGGCCTGCGCCCAGATCCTGTTCCTGTCGGGTGCGCACCGCACGATCGAGGGCAATGGCCGGCTCGGCCTGCATTCCTGTCACACCGCGGGCGACCGCAGCCGGTCGGTGGCCTGCAACGAACTGATCGCGCAGAACGCGATGGCGCGCGGCACGCCCTACACCTCGATCATGGTGTTCCTGCATCTGACGAGCCCGACGCAGATGAAGTGGCTGGGCGCCGCCGAGGCCGGCCCCCTCGGCTTCACCCGCAAGCCGTCCGACGTTCCCCAGGTTACAAGCGCCTATCGCATGTGAGCGGCCGAGAGCGGCTCCTTGACCGGGTCGAGCGGCCAGATCGGGCGGCGCAGCTTGGCGTAGGTGAAGCGCGAAGCGTCGGTCGAGCAAAGGCCGCCGGCATCGACCAGCATCACCTCCCGCGCGATCGGTTCGAAGGCGGCGCGGAAATGCTGCGAGCTCTTCACCACGAGCACGTTGCGAGCGAGCGGATCGATGCCCTGGCTGAGGAAGACCTGGAGGTCGATCGTGTGCATACGCGTCGAGGTCGCCACGACGTCGATGCTTTCGCCAAGGCGCAGCACGGCGGTCGCGCCCAGCGCCACCTGGACACCCGCATTCATCGGCCCGTCGTTGCGGAAGTTGCCGTCAGAGAGATGACGCACCTCGGCCGTCGCCTGCACCGGCGCGCCGAGCGAGGGATCGGTATGGCCGCCCAGCGCCACCTCGATGTGCGCGCCGACGCCCGCCTTCAGCGCCTGCCGTACCGTGCCGGGATCGTAGATCGTGCCGACCGCCACGTTGGGGATGCCGACGTCGAGCAGCGCGCGCAGCAGATTGGGCGCGTCGTTGTAGCCGCCGCCGCCGGGATTGTCGGTGCCCTCGGCCAGCACCAGCGGCCGATCTCCGCCGCGCCGCGCGGCCGCCACCGCCTCGTCGATCGAGCGATAGGACGAGGAGAACTCGGTGCGGCGCGCCCACATCTCGGCGATCAGCGCCTCAGCGGCCTGCCGCGCGGCGTCTTCCGCGCCCGGCTCATGGCTGACGGCGATCGACGGACCGGCCCACGGAATATCCGACCAGGTGAAGCCCACCTGGATCGACACCACGTTCAGTCCCGGCTGCTTCTCGAAGGCTTCGGCGCGGGCCAGCAGGTCGCGCATGATGCCGGGCTGCGTGGTGCGGCCGTGGTCGGCGCCCTTCAGCATCGCCGGCTGGACCAGCAGGCAGCGCGGGCTCTTGCGTCCCTGCAGCGCATCCTCGACGAGCTGGGCGGCCTGCTGCGCGCGCTCGTAGCCGTCGACATGCGGATAGGTACGATAGCTCACCAGCGCGTTGGCATGGCGCGCCATCCGCGCCGTGGCGTTGGCGTGCAGGTCGAGCGTCGCGACCACCGGCACGTCGGGCCCGACCACACCGCGCAGCGCCTCGAGCAGCGCGCCCTCGGCATCGTCCTCGGTCTCGCTCACCATGGCGCCGTGCAGCGACAGGCAGACGGCATCGACACCGCCCTTGCCGTCACGGCCGCCGCGCGCCGCGTCGAGGATCCGGTCGCGAATATGCTCCCAGGCCTCCCGCGTGAGCGGCCCCGAGGGAATGGTGTTGGCGGCCACGCCCCACACCGGCTCCCAGCCATGGGTCTTCGCGGCGTCGATGAAGCCGCCCAGCTCGTTCCGCGTGCCGGTGAAGTTGGGCACGATCGCCGCGCCCTCGACGAGGCGCTGGCGGCGATAATCCTCCAGCGTGGTTGGCAGCTTCGAGAAGGTGTTGGTCTCGTGCATGAACTGCGCGATCAGGACCCGGCTCGCCATGTCGGAACGCTCCCGCCTTACCGCTTCTCGACGTTCCAGAAGACCGTCACCGGCGAGGTGACGTTGCCGGTGACGACCTTACGGCGTGCCATGGCGCTGGTGTACTGGCCGAGGAAGGCATGGGTCGGCACCTGGGCGGCGCGCAGCTGGATCTTCTCCACGATCTCCTTGCGCCTGGCCTCGTCGGGCTCGTCGGCGAAAGCGCTGCGCAACCGCACGAGTTCTTCGTCGCAGGGCCAGCCGAACGGGGCCTTGTCGCAGGTCGCCACGATGAAGCCCAGCGCCAGCGGATCGAGCGCATCGGGCGCCGAGGTCGAGGTGATCAGCACGTTCCAGCCGCCTTTGTCCGGCGGATCCTTCCTGGCGCGGCGGGCGACCAGGGTCTGCCAGTCCATCGACTGCATGTCGACCTTCATCCCGGCCTTCTCCATCAGCGACTTGGCGATCGGCGCCATGTTCGCGAGCGCATAGAGGTCGGTCGAATGCAGCAGCACGACCGGCGTATTGTCGTAGCCGCCCTCGGCCAGAAGCTGCCGGGCCTTGGCGAAGTTGCTTTCATACTTGTCGGCAAAGCCCGCCGTCGTCTCGTAGGGCCCGCCGCAGATGAACATCGCCTTGCAGACCTGGTAGAATTCCGGATCGCCGATCACGCCGTCGAGAAAGTCCTTCTGGTTCAGCGCGTACAGCATCGCCTGCCGGTTCTTCGCATTGTCGAACGGCTTGTGCAGCTGGTTGAAGCGATAGATGTACTGGTTGCCCCACTTGCTGGGATTGATCAGCTCGGCGTTGCGGTCCTGCTTCAGCAGCGGATAGAGGTCGTGCTGCGGCGCCTCGATGATGTCGATCTCGCCGGTCTGCAACGCGTTCACCGCGGTCTGCTGGTCGGGCATGGCGATCCACTCGACCCTGTCGATCTTCGCGACCTTGCCCCCGGCGAGGCCCGAAGCGGGCTCGGGCCGCGGCTTGTACTTCGGGTTCTTCACATAGACCGTCTTGTCGCCGGGCTTCCACTCGTCGGCCTTGAAGATGAAGGGGCCGGAGCCGATGAATTCCTTGATCTGGTCGTTGGGCGAGGTCTCGGCGACCCGCTTCGGCATGATGAAGGGATTCCCCGAGGGCTTGGACAGCGCCTGCAGCACGACGCCCGTGGGCGACTTCAGCACGAGCTGGAAAGTCTTGGCATCGACCGCCCTCGCCTCGGCGAGCTTGCCCCACAGGATCTGCCCCACCGAGTCGCGCGCCGCCCAGCGCTTGAGCGAGGCCAGCACGTCCTCGGTCGTGACCGGCTGGCCGTCATGGAATTCGAGCCCGTCGCGCAGGGTGAAGGTCCAGGTGAGATTGTCGGGCGTGACGCTCCACGTCTCGACCATCTGCGGCTTGATCCTGAGGTCGCCGTCGAGCGCGAACAGCGTGTCGTAGACCATGTAGCCGTGGTTGCGGACGATGAAGGCCGAGGTCCAGATCGGATCGAGGATCTTGAGGTCGGAATGCATGACCACCCGCAGCGTCTTCGGCTGCTGCGCCAGGCCTGCCATCGGCATCATCAGCGCCACGGCGGCCGCCGCCAGCCACCCCCTCGCCCGACGCTTCGCCATCCCCGCCTCCAGTTTCATTTCCGGTGCCGGAGGCTAGGGCGGCCTTTCGTCCGCTGGAAATTCATTCGGCCTGAAGGTTCATTCCTTCACCTCATGGGCGACGTGCGGCCGGGCAGCGATTGCCACGCCCCCGGCAGACGGCGCATTGTGGTCGCGACGCTGCGGGCAGCGGCAGGGGGAGAGCGACGTTGAGGACCTTGGGCAACATTCTGTGGCACATCCCGTTCCTCGGATTCCTCACCGCAGCCTTCTACTGGCTGCTCGGCCTGCTGCTCACCCTGCTGGTCGTCACGGCACCGCTGGGGCTCGGGCTGATGGAGTTCGGCAAGTTCCTGCTGGCGCCATTCGGCAACGAGATGGTGAGCAAGTCGGATCTCGACATGCCGCAGAACCCTCTGTGGCGCGCCTATTCGACTCTGGTGATGCTGGCCTACCTGCCGTTCGGCGTAGTGTTCGTGATCCTGAACGCGATCCAGGTGTTCGCGCTGTGCTTCTCGATCGTCGGCATCCCGGTCGCCCTGGTGATCGCCAAGTCGCTGGGCACGGTGCTCAATCCCGTGAACAAGGTCTGCGTGCCCACGGAAGTGGCCGAGGAGATGGCGCGCCGAAACGCCCGTGCCGAGATCGACCGCCGTCGCGGCTGAGACCGGCTCCTGGCGAAGCGCCGCTCAGCAGGAGGCGGCATGGCCGCCGCCGTCTCCGTCCGGCGGTAACGGAACGACATCCGCGGCGGCCCTCTCCTCTGCGAGTTCCTCGGCGAGCTTCTGTTCGGCGTAGCGACGCTGCGCCTCGTCGAGCTGGCCGCCCGCAAGCTGCTTCGTCAGATTTGCGATGTTCTTGCGGCGGATGAAGTCGAGCATGGCCATGCGCCCCTCCGGCGTTCGACTGCAGACTCATGCAACACCCAAAGCCCGCGGAGCGCAACCGGCAGGCGCATAACATTTGATATGCGAATCGCGGAAGTAGCGGAGGCCGCCCGGCCCGTCAGCCCCCGAAGGCGGCACCCAGGGTGCCGATCAGGCCGCCCATGAAGACGAGATAGGCGAAGGTCGCGAGGAGGAGTTGGCGAGAGCTGTCGTCCATTCTGGTATCCCATGTCCCGTTCATTGTGTGTCGTCTCGACGGCAGAGCGAACGACGGACGCGCGCGACGAGTTCCGGCACCGCTGGCGTACCGATGAACGATGCCCGTGGAGCGTGGCGGCGCGGCAACACTTGCGCGGGTTCTCGCTTATGATTGACGGGTCTCTTTTTCCAAAGGCCCCTACCATCCCGGCAGATAGGCGCGCAGGTACTGGACCAGGCGGATGTCGGGGAAGCCGACGAAGGCGCGGCGGCCGATCGGGCATTCGGGGAGGCCCGCTGTATCGGTGATCTCGACGAGTGCCTGGGCGCTCCAGCTCTTGTGGCCGCGGCTGAGGCTCGCGAGATCGTCGCCGCCGATGCGCGAGGAGGCGCCGCGGGTCAGCAGGACGGTCCCGGCATGGCTGCGCGAATCGCCTTCCAGCA
>Ga0182739_1002127_pt1 | contig 18914 bp, 19 predicted proteins | sample eDN5th30CBELigBY_FD_128873 | JGI IMG/M metagenome (GOLD analysis project Ga0182739, IMG submission 128873) | Enriched backyard soil microbial communities from Emeryville, California, USA - eDNA 5th pass 30_C BE-Lig BY (version 2) (version 2) | ecosystem: Environmental > Terrestrial > Soil >...
AATTATATCAGGATGTTCTTTATAATCGTAAACGATACTTTTGTATCATGTCCCTTTATTTTTTGAGTTTCTTCAGGCAAATGAGATCACCTTCATTCGTTTATTCAACTTAAACTATGATACCAGCAATTATAGATACGACAAACATAAATAAAATTGTTTTTTCATGTTTTTTTAAAGAAATCTCTTTTCTTTTCGAAATAAGTAGGAGAAGGGAGTTGTTATTGTGTCACAAACATTAGATAAAATTATAGAGCATGTCAAAAACATGTCAGAACAAGAAGCTAAAGAGAAGTTTGCTGAGCTTTTAGTGAATTACTACAGAATTGGTTTTGGTGGTTATTCGAAAGAAGAATGTATGAAGGATTACGAAAGTATTTATAAAAAAATTGTATTACGCGATTTATGGAAATGAAGCATCTTCCGGGGTGCTTTTTTTTGTTGAGGTGAAAGCCATGAATAAATGCGAATCATGCATATGGGTGAACAAAGTAAATGGAATGACGTGGGTGTGCAAGTTCCCAAGATGCTTAAAGATGCAGGGGGTTAAGGTGGATAACGAATTAAAGAATACACCTCGTCAAAATATGTAACAAGTGTATATAGTTTTGAATAGAGTGATGTGTCGTGAATAATTTGAGCTATTCGCAGCAAGTCATCTCCCTTTGTAGAATTAAGCAGACGAAAGTGTGGTGATATAAAATGGATACGGAAAAATTAGAACTTATCCAGAGCAGGGCTATCGAAATAGCTAACGAACAAATAGAAAAATATATACGAGGTTTAGGTGATGATAAAATAGAAAAACTAGCCGAAACTATTATTATTATTAATGCAGCAGTAACAGCTCGACTTCTCGTTGAATACGACAACAATAAAGAAGCGGGTAATATTTAAAAAGCGTCCTTTCGAGGGTGCTTTTGTTTTGTCTAAAAAGAGAGGACGAAATGCTTCCAAATAAAATTAAAGTAGCCCGTATCGATTATCAAATACAAGAAGTTGAAGAAATAGATGATGATCCTAGTGTAATGGGTGCGTGCGTATATCAGAAATCAACTATTAAGATTAAAATCGGCATGTCTGAGAATAAGAAAGAACAAACATTGGTTCATGAAATGCTGCATGCATGTTTTAATGAGGCTGGATTTCATGAACAAGATGAAGATGTGATTAATCGAGTGGGGATTGTTCTGTATCAGGTGTTGAAAGATAATAAATTGAGTTTCATGAGCACCTATCTCCCCGAAAGATAGATGCTCATGAAACTCAATTATTTTTTCTTTTCCATATTTATATATTTCTTATTGCTAGTTCAATATGTAGAAGTGCTTGAAACCTTTATCATATAAGAGTTTCTCATTCTGCTACATTGCTCATTTCCAACATCATATATGTTTAATAGACAAGTTCACCCATCAATACATGACAATGTATTAATAGCTTGAAACCGTTGAAGCTCTGAGCGCCAGCGGTTTTTGGTGTTTTGGCCATAAGAGTGATATCGGAGAGAGTGGGGGATGACCAAAATATGAATTAAATTGGTCAAAAATTGTATTTGTAGATTTTTTAATAATTAAGTAAGAAGACTAATTTCATATTCTTTAAATTTGGGGGTATTTATCCAATCTAAGGCGTAATCAGTATTTAAAGGTTGCTTTGCTTTAGTTTTGGTAATATAATATTTCGGTATAGAAAATTCGAAAAAGTTTAATTACTTAAAGTGAACGTGTGGGGGACAACTATGTCGGGAAAATTTCCAACATCTTATATTATTGTTATCGGTTTAATGCTGTTTGCATTATTTTTTGGGGCAGGTAACCTCATTTTTCCTGCTATGCTCGGTCAATCTGCCGGGGAAAATATCTGGGTGGCCAATGCTGGATTTCTAGTTACGGGTGTCGGTTTACCATTGATTGGTATTCTGGCTTTTGGATTTTCGGGTAAAGATAATTTACAGTCGTTAGCTAGTCGTGTTCATCCGATATATGGTATTGTTTTTACAATAATTTTATATTTATCTATTGGTCCTTTTTTTGCAATTCCTAGGGCAGGGACTGTATCATTTGAAATTGGCGTTAAACCATTCTTATCACAAAATGGGGATTCTGTGCCTTTGTTAATTTTTACCGTTATTTTCTTTGGGGTAACGTGTATTTTGTCTTTGAATCCATCTAAAATTGTTGATATTGTTGGAAAAGTCTTAACGCCAATCAAATTAACTTTTATAGGTATCCTAGTAATAATTGCTTTTATTTTTCCTATCGCTCATTTTCAAGCACCTATGCCTGATTATCAAGTTTATCCATTTTTTAAAGGATTTCAACAAGGATATTTGACAATGGATACCTTAGCTTCTTTTGTTTTTGGTATTATTATAATTAATGCGATTAAAGAGAAAGGTGCTACGACCAAGAAACAAATTATGAGTGTTTGTATTAAAGCGACAGGAATCGCTGCAATCATACTCGTTCTTTTTTATACAGCTATTGCTTATATGGGAGCATCAAGCGTAGGGAAGCTTGGATATTTAGATAATGGAGGAGAAGTTCTAGCGGGTGTTTCCCACTATTACTTTGGTTCATATGGTAATGTACTTTTAGGCCTTCTTATAACAGTGGCTTGTTTAACAACAAGCGTTGGCCTAGTGACAGCTTGCTCATCATTCTTTCATAGTCTATTTCCTAAAATCTCTTATAAAGCCGTTACGATTGTTTTATCAATTTTTAGTGCGATGGTTGCTAATATTGGTTTAACACAGCTTATCACTATTTCAGAGCCTGTCTTAACGGTGATTTATCCACTTGCTATCGTGCTGATTGCCTTAACCTTCTTACATTCATTATTTAATGGTCATCGGGAGGTCTATCAAATCAGTTTGCTATTCACATTTATTATTAGTCTATTTGATGGACTTACTGTAGCTGGTTTTCAATTTCAGAGTGTCGATGATTTCTTTCATCAATATGTGCCGTTATATAGTATCGGTCTAGGTTGGGTACTTCCAGCTATCGTTGGAGGTTTATTAGGATATTTTATTAGTAAATTAAAACATAAAAAGTATACAGTACTAGAAGATATTAAACAGAAATAACCATATTTGAATATTCTCAAAATAAAGGCGTTCATAAAAGTATAATACTTTATGAGCGCCTTTATTTTTAAATAACTTTATTTCTAAAAAATATACCAATAAAGTCGTTTGAAAATCTAAGTTTTCAAGTTCCGAATCATTAAATCATACATCAATGCTAATGACTGCCGAATCATCGTCAGTTGGACCATGGGTTATTAATCAGCATCTCAAAGTCTAAGTAATCGTGCTCATTATGCAACTGGTTATTTTAACTAAGGGTAATATCTACAATTTCAACCATTATGATAAATATAATACTTGAATGAATAATAAAAATTAAAAATTAATAATATTAAACAATAAATAAATATTATTAATTTTTAATTGATAAAAATTTAATTTTGTTATTTATATTTTCAATTCCTTATTATATAATCGAATCAACTAAAAGGAAGGAATTTCATTATGGCTTATAAAGTAATCACAAATTGTCCTGTATGCAGTAAAACATTGAAAATTACAAAGTTACAGTGCTCTCATTGTCGCACTACGATTGAAAATGAGTTTGAATTATCTAAGTTGGCATCATTATCAAAGGATCAGCTTCATTTTGTGGAAGTATTTTTAACATGCAGAGGGAATATCAAAGAAGTTGAAAAGGAACTGGGGATTTCGTATCCAACGGTTCGAGGCAAGCTAACAGACATCATTTCATCCCTTGGATATGTGCAGAAGAAGAAAAATGAAGTAGACGAGAAAAAAGTTGTCACCATGTTGGAAAATGGCGAAATCACACCAGAAGAAGCCATTAAGCTCTTAAAAGACGAATAGGGAGGAATTTATCATGAAAGAGGAAATTACAAGAGTGTTAACAATGGTTCAAGAAGGGAAGATTGATGCAGATAAGGGGTCGGAACTGATTCAAATATTAAAAGAGAAAGAAGAAACAGGTAATAAGCTTTTTGAAAAACCGACTAAATATTTAGATAAAACATTAAAAATTCGTGTTGTATCAGCCGAAAATGATAACGTCACGGTCAATTTGCCTATAAAACTTGTCAAGGTAGTATTAATGGCTGGACACAGCATCGCAGCGAGTATTCCTCAATCAGAAAAATACGTTAAAGATGTAGACATAAGCCTTATTATTGAAGCAATCGAAAACGAATTAGATGGCCAAATTGTTGATATTAAATCGGCAAACGGGGATACCGTTTCGGTCATCGTTGATTAGTGATTTGCTTATGATGCATGTAAAAGTGAAAGCAAAAGACGTTCGATTTACCATCCCCATTCCATATGCTATTTTAAACATTGCTATTTCCATTTTGTCTTCAAAGTTTTTTCAGCAAAGTGCAAACAAATGGACAAAAGAGCACTTCGAAAGAAAAAAACTGGACTTTACCTTTCCACTAATAGACAAAAAAACGCTAAAGCCTATCGTCAAGGAACTGAAAAACTATAAGGGGATCGTGCTAGTAGATGTCAAAGCTAAGGACGGTACTGAGGTTAAGGTTAGATTATAATTTATTATAGAATATACCGAACACTGACTGGCGTTTTGAAGAAAAATCCTAATTTCTCGCTTATGAAGTGACCCAAAAAGTTAGACACGGTTATTTCATCAGGCAGCTTGCTCAAAATGAGTTCGATATTGTATCGGACTCATTTTTAATTTTGCCGTTATCCGTTTCGTATTATAATATGCTATTTGTAGAAAAAAGAGAGTTCACTTTTAATAAAGGCATCCCCTCTAAAATAAAGATGTTTCAAAATGGTATACCTTGTAGGAGAGTCAAGGGATATGTTTAATAGACATATCCTTTTTATTTTGGAATAGGAAATTTTAGCAGTGTCTATATTGATGGTTCTAAAGCACTATTAATCACTTAATAATGATGTTTATACTAAAAATTTACTAAATCATTGATGAATGACTATTTTCTAAACGTAATCGATAATGTATTATTATGTAGGAATACTTTTAAGGTACGCGTGCAAGTATATAAAATAAAGAGTCCATTAAAAAGAGGTTTTATAAAATTGAAGGAAGCTATAATATTTTTGCATGGGGTAGTGGGAAATAAAAGTGCATTTAAGACAGAAATAGATAGATTAAAAGATAAATATAATTGTATAGCTTACGACTATTATAATTCCGAAAACTTAGGAGCAGATTGTCCTTTTTCTTTGGAGCTATTACTTCAACAGCTTTATGATCAATACAAAAGAAACGGAATTCAAAAGGCTCATTTGTGCACATTAAGTTTTGGTTGTATAGTTGCTATGGCTTTTAATAAAAAATATCCTGAAATGGTAATGAGTTTGACTTTTGTAGGCGGATATTTTTGTAATGCTCTCTCAAAATTGAACACAATCCAAATTCAATTGTTAAATGAAAAACCACAATATGATTATAAAGCATGGCTGAAACGATATGCAGCCGCTATGAATCCAAACAAAAAGCAAATACAAGAAAACTCAGAGGCTATTTTTGTAAAGAATGCTCTGTTACTTCATCCGAATGTTTTTGAAAAAGCCGTTAGGGTACAATTTGAATATGATTCGAGAGTGGATTTAATGAACGTAAAAAGTCCAATTTTATGGGTAATGGGCGAATATGATGAATTATATAAAGAAACATTAGCGGACTTAGAACAATATGTCCCGCATGTTGAATATCATGAGTTGCAAAATGCTGGACATGTAGCCCATATTCACCAGCCTGACCAATTCATGTCTATATTTCAACCTTTTCTAAAAAAAGTGAGCAATCAAAGAAGCTTAGCTTTAGAACTTATAGAGATATAAATAACAACCATGTAATGTTGTCATCTACCTATCTTTAAATTGGGCTTTGTTAAGTTAAAGATACGTTTTGGTGAGCTACTTTTAATACTGTGATTAAAATATGCTTGCTTTGTCGGATTTTGCCCATTTGTGTAATAATCTTCTTACAGAAGAGAGTTTTTGCTAAAAATTTATGTTGATTTTTAACTATGCTACTCACAATACCTAATGAACTAAACGATGATTAACGGTTAAATATCAGCAGGAGGTAGATCGATAGTGTCCATCAAGAAGAAACTTCCATTAATTTTCACCTTGTTGGTATTATGTATTTTAATAGCGAATAATGCTTTACATTATTTACGATCTAAACAGCAATTAATAAATTTTAATGAAAAAGAAATAGCGTTAATTACTCAGGAAGTATCGTATCAGGTGGAAAGTGCAAAAGAAGGGTCTTTATTTGTAGAAAATATTCTTGGGAGAGAATTAAGAACGGCTTCTATTGCTATACAAAACTCGTTACCTTCTAAACACGAAGAGATAACTAATGAACAATTAAAAGCTTTGGCTGATGAGTTGATGATTTCACATATTACTTTATTAGCTCAAAAGGAAAACGATATTATCGGTGTAAAATCATCAGACCCACATGAAATCAATATGTCAACAAAAGAATGGGAATACTGGTATGATGCCTTTCAACAGCTTTTCTCTTTATCACCGGTTACTGTACAAGAAGGGGTAGCCCTGCCGAACTACTGGACAGGTCCAATTGAGATTGCTTCTAGCAATCCTGATCATATAGATAAATGGGGCTACTTTTATGATGGCTCTACTAATTTTATTATTAACCCCTATTTTCGTGACAATCAAGTATTAGAGTATGAAAAGCGGTTTGGTCCAAGTAATGTTATGGAACGCTTTACGAAGGAACTTGATGGTGTTGTGGAACTGACTGTTTTTAATCCGGAGAATTTTGGGCAAAAAGACCAAATCATTAATAAAAATGGATACAATTATATTCGAATTGCTGATAAACCGATTTGGTATGGTACGTATAAATATAGCAACCAAAAATTAGATGCAGAGATGATTCAAAAAGCTATAAAGACAGGAGAGACACAGCACTACACTGAAACGATAAACGAAAAAAATGTTAGGAAGACATTTGTTCCTATTAATACCGATGTAGAGGCACCATATGTAATTGGTGTGACATACGACTATGGGTTAATTGAGAAAGAACTAAACCGTGAATTGCTGAATCATATTTTATTATTGATTCCGTTTATACTTATTGTGTTAATTACAAGTTTTGTGTTCTCTCGTTCGATTACAAAACCGATTGGTTATATAGTTGGACAGGTCAACGAGATTGCTCAAGGGAAGTTCGGGAAAAATTTGATTTTAAAACGAAAAGATGAGTTAGGGCTTCTTACACAAAATGTAAATGCATTATCGAATTTTTTACAAGTCTATGTAGCGGATTTAAAGCAGAGTCAAGAAGTTATTGAATTTCAAGCGTACCATGATTCTCTTACTGGACTGCCTAATAGAAGGTATCTTCAAGAAGAGCTAAATAAGATGATTACAAATACAAAACAAACAGATGGTTCGGTAGCCGTGTTATTTATTGACATAGACCGATTTAAAGATATTAATGACTCATTAGGACATGCGCTCGGTGATGAATTAATCAAGCTTGTATCAAATCGACTAAAGAGCTGTCTCTCTAGTACAAATAGTTTTGTGACCAGACAGGGCGGCGACGAATTTGTTATTTTATTTAAAAACCTTGAATTAGAGAAGGTAAAAGCGGCGGCTGAAACGATTGTCACAGTCATTAAACAACCTTTTATTATTGAAGGAAATGAAATACATGTAGGTACGAGTTGTGGTTTAAGTTTATATCCAATGCATACGGAGAATCAAGATACTCTGATGGTATATGCTGATATAGCGATGTATGAGGCTAAGAATCAAGGGGGCAGCAAAGTCGTTGTATATAACGATACAATCAATATAAAAAATAAAGAGAAGCTGCGTATAGAAACCCGATTGAGAAAGGCTATTAAAGAAGAAAAAATTGAAGTCTATTATCAGCCGAAAATAAATGCTAAGGAAAATATCGTGACTGGGGTAGAAGCATTGGTAAGGTGGACAGACGAGGAACTTGGATTTGTGTCACCAGATAAGTTTATTCCTGTTGCAGAGAGCACAGGATTGATTCATTCTTTATGGGAATTAGCGATGAAGAAGGCTTGTTTCCAGGTAAGCAAGTGGAATGAAGGTCGTTTAGAGCCGTTAAACCTTGCCGTAAACTTTTCACCAAAGCAATTTCAAGATTCTAATCGACTAATAAAACAGGTCGTAGACATTCTTTCTGAGTCCAAATTGTCACCTGCCTATTTTGAAGTGGAAATTACAGAAAATATTTTATTTGATCATTCAGCAGAAACTATAGAAGCTTTGGAAAAGTTACGAAACTACGGAGTTTCTGTTTCAGTGGATGATTTTGGGACCGGGTATTCTTCATTCAGTTATTTAAAAACATTACCCATTGATAACCTTAAGATTGATCGAACATTTATTCAAGATATTCAGGAAGATCATAGCAATTCTGAAATCTCTGAAGCTATTATAACGATGGCACGTGGCTTACGGTTACATGTAATAGCAGAAGGGGTTGAGGAAGAACATCAAAAAGAGTTTTTATTAAAGAATGGATGCTATCATATGCAAGGTTATTTGTTTAGTAAGCCGCTTAGTAAACAGGAGTTAGAAATATTCCTGAAAGAGAACTATTAACTTAATTAATACTAATTAATTATAGAAAGAATCAATGCATACTACCTTTACATTCTTCTTTTAATTATTTATGATTAGCTAATGTTAGTAGATAGCGAGGGTATCGATTCCTTGTATATATTTCAAATAAAGGCTATGTTATATAACCTCGTTGATTCGAAATCAACAGCGTTATATAACATAGCCAGAATAAAAGAGAGGTACTTAAGAAAATGTCTTTCAATGAACAAAAATTAATTGCTCAAAAATTCCCGGATATATTTGAGCAAGATGATGCTACTGAAATACATAGAAAAATTGATCAATCTCAACATTTTATGGAAGCTGTTAAAGGCTTAATTGAGCTCTGCGGCGATGATCCTAATCGTGACGGTCTTATAGAAACTCCATATAGAGTATTAAAAGCATTTTTAGAATATACAGAGGGCTATAGAGAAGATCCTAAAGCTCATTTGTTAAAGACTTTTGATGTAAATCATCAGGAGTTGGTTTTAGTAAGAGATATTGAATTTTATTCGATGTGCGAACATCACTTTGCTCCTTTTTTTGGTGTAGCCCATGTAGGATATATCCCTAATGAAAAAATTACAGGGTTGTCGAAGATTGCTCGTATGGTGGAAGGATATGCGAAGAGATTTCAGGTTCAAGAACGATTAACAACTGAAATTGCAGAGGCCATTGAAGAAATTTTACAACCTAAAGGCACGATGGTAGTAATTGAAGCCAAGCATATGTGTATGTGTGGCAGAGGAATCAAAAAGTCGAATGCTTCGACTGCAACATCATCTGTTCGCGGAATATTTGCTGATAGATCTGAGACACGTGCAGAGTTTTTATCGATTCTTCAAAGACCTAGTGTTTTATAGGAACAGAAAAGGCGTAACCTAAATTAAATTGGGGTACGCCTTTTTTATTAATAGAGAAAAAGAAATTCCACTACATTTCCGAATTAATACATCAGCATAAAAATTTTAAATGATAAATAAATATATTTAAAAGAGGGGAGTATTTTCATGAGAACATTACTAATTGATATGGATTCTGTCATATGTGATTTAATGTCAGAATGGCATTATCGATATAATAAAGACTATGATGATAATTTAACTGTTGATCAATTAAAGTGCTGGAATTCTGAAAAATATGTAAAGCCTGAATGTGGCATGAAAATATATGATTATTTGAAAGAACCAGGTTTATTTAGTCGTTTAAAGCCGCTTCCGCATGCAGTAGAAGTTTTAAAAAGATTATACAAGGATTATGAAATTTTAATCGTAACGAGCAGTGTTTCGAGCGCCTTTGCCGAGAAAGAAATATGGGTGGAAAAACATCTTCCTTTTATAGGGAAGCATAACATGATTTTTACTCATCGAAAAAACATGATTGTCGGTGACTTGTTACTTGACGATGCCCCGCATAATTTAAAGGAATTTGCCGCTACTGGAAGGCTTGCTGTTGCTATGGATTATCCTTACAACAGAGATATTGAAGTTCCGAGAATTGGAAATTGGCTAGAGTTTGAAAAGTTTTTACAAACAGAAGCTTGGGTGGGGATTTCATGAAACATATTGATGTCATCATTATTGGCGGAGGGCCAGCGGGAATGTCAGCAGCAATATGGTGTAAGAGGCTGGGGATTGATCATCTTCTTCTCGAAAAAGAAGAGAAGTTAGGTGGACAATTAACCCAAATTCATAATGAAATTATAGATTATCCAGGCTTATATACTAAAAACGGAAAGGAAATGCAACAGGAATTTGCCGCTTATTTTCATAATGCAGGATGTCTATATAGATTACATACAAAGATTTTATCCATCGATGTTTCATCAAAAATTCTTAAAATTCAACAGGAGAATAAGATAGAAGAACTTCACTTTCATTATTTAGTTTTAGCAATGGGGTCAGTACCAAAGTTGCTTGAAGTTCCGGGAGAAAGGGAGATGATTGCTAGAGGAGAAGTTTACTCTGCGACAGCAGATAGATATCGATTTAAAAATAAAGTCGTAGCCGTTGTAGGAGGAGGAGATCGAGCTTTAGAGGGGGCTATTCTTTTAGCGGATGCGGACGCTGCCGTTTACTTGATTCACCGATCTGAAAACTTCAAGGCGAGAAGTCAATATATGGATATCGCAACCAAGAAAGAGAATATAAAAATAATCACAAATACTCGAGTGACTTCTATCCACGGAGAACAGTGCGTGACTTCAATCGATTTGCTAAATAACAAAGGGGAATCGTTTGCATTGAGGGTGGATGCTGTTTTCCTACGGATAGGAAGTAAACCAAACAGTGAGCTTGTGAAAGGTCTTGTTAAAGTAGCGGAGGATGGATTGATTGTGACCGACCGTATAGGTCAAACAAGCAACGGTGCTATTTATGCTATTGGAGATATTTGTACAAATCCTTTATTTTCGAGTATAGCTTCATCAAGTGGACAGGCAGCAGTCGTTGCTAAATATTTATCGTTACTATTAACAAATGAGCAAACTTCGAAACATTTGGATTAATTCGCGTTCAGTGGGGATACAAGGCAATCTAGATCCCCACTGACTGAATGAAGTTTGGCTTAATGCTCAGGTAGTCATTACGAGCGCATCAAACAAGAACATTATTGATTGGTAATGTTTTTTGACAATGTAACGGAATATTTAGTTATTATATTCGATAGATTAATTGTATATAAGAAAAGGTTTGCAGGAAAAGACTGAAGAAGTCAGGAGTCTAACAGATGATTAAATCGTTCATTAAAATTGAAGGATTAGTTGTATTTCTAGCATCTATTTACCTATATTATTCCCATCATTTTAGTTGGCTGTTATTTCTTATTCTTCTCCTTGTTCCCGATATTTCTATGGTAGGTTATTTCATCAATAAGAAAGTAGGGGCAAATATATATAATGTATTTCATTCATATTCTATCCCTATTGTTCTATACGTCATTGGAATGATGGTGAGCGTTCAAACTTTAGTTATGGTCAGTTTAATCTGGATTGCCCATATTGGAATGGACCGACTACTAGGTTATGGATTAAAATATGACAGCGACTTTAAAGATACACATATTCAGCGAATATAAGAAAGGTTCACGATGAATAAGTTTATTTCTAGATTCAAACCTTAGCTCTGTATTTTATGGAGCTGAGGTTATTTTATTTGTTCAGATTTTAATTGCTCAAAAGCTTCTTCATACAAGATAAATAAAGATGTTTTTAGAAAAATATCTTTGTAGTGAACGAATGGATAGTGCTAAACGTCATAGTAATAAAGTTAGGGGAGGAATGGGATATGAAAAATCGGACGTTTTGGAAAACATTTTTGGCCTTTTTATGTATAGGTCTTATAGGAATCGGATTTTTAGTACCCGCTATGATTCCGTTATTGGAGGAACAGTTACAATCACTTCCGAATGTACCTGACCTTCCCTTTGAAGTGCTTGTTATTAGTTCCTTGATTAATCCACTGATTCTTTTAATTATTGCCATTATAGTTGGCCAACTGACAGCTCCAAAATTAAAGCTGGACTCATATTTATATCACCATATGCAAGGGAATAAAGGCATATGGAAGACGTTTACATCGAATCTTCCTATTGGAATTATTCTAGGGGTTATTGTATCTGCTATTTTCTTTATCTTTGAGCTGATATTTCAACCATATCTACCGGAAACTTTAAAAATGAGTGTGGATTCAAGGAATCTTGTAAATACGTTAAATGGAATATTCTACGGTGGAATAGTCGAGGAACTATTACTCCGATGGGGATTCATGTCTTTGCTTATTTGGATTATGTGGAAAGTTTTTCAACGGTCAAAATCAGCCCCTTCTCCAGCAATATTTTGGATTAGTATTATCATTAGTTCCATCTTATTTGCATTAGGTCACTTAGGCGTTAATATGTTAGCTGCTCCATTAACACCGCTTATTTTAACTCGAATGCTGCTTCTTAATGGAATTGGCGGAATTGTATTTGGCTGGTTATATTGGAAAAAAGGTCTCGAGATTGCAATGGTTTCACATGCTGCCTTACACATTACTACAACAATTATAACGAATATATGGTTTTTATTATGATGATTTAACTAGTTCCTTCTATAACTTAAATAAAAAATGAATAATTGGAATAAATTGTTTAATATTTGATATCCATTTTGAAGTGCGTACCATGTTTAAACCTATATAAATGGGGTGGAGTTATGGACAATATCGATTTACAGAAAAATGGCCTTCATTTAACACGACCAATAGATCCGAATTGGAATTATCGAGTTTTCTTTTCATTAATGATGCGTACGTTATTATTTATTGTGTTTGGAGCTGTTTTTGTGGGTCTATTTTCCGTGTTAGGAAGTGAAACACCTTTAAAAGCTGCGGAAAAGTGGTGGCCTTTCCAAGCGATATTAGCAAACATCGCAACGTATTTTATTTTAAGGTCTTTTTTAAGAAAAGAAGGAATTCCATATAAGGGTATGTTCAATTATCAAAAGGGTAGTCAACGGAAATATGCTGTAGAAACATTATGGTTAGTGTTAGTAGGGTTTGTTTTAGGTGCGGTGCCATTATATGCAGTTGCCTATCTGTTATTTGGCACATTTAGTCTACCTACGACAATGTTTCAAGAAATCCCTGTATGGGCACTAGTCCTTGCGTTGATTCTGTTCCCTTTAACAAACGGGCTGGTTGAAACCCCTACCTATATCGGATATGCCCTTCCGCGTCTCCATGCCATTACAGGAAAACAGTGGCTAGCCATTATTCTGGCTGGTTTGGCACTTGCCTTTCAACATGTTGCCTTGCCTTTAGTATTTGATATACCTTATATGTTATGGAGATTTTTATCGTTCATTCCACTTGCCCTTGCATTAGGATTTATATATACGAAAACGAGGAGACTAATTCCTATTATGTTGGCACATTACTTAATCGATTTGCAATTAGTCATTCAACTAGCCTGGATGATGTAGATTAGCAACATCTAAAATACGTGTATCCATTTTAAAAGTGAAAAAATGGATACTTTTTTTAAAAACATGTAGTATACATTAGGGGGGTATAGTATAATATAAGTAAGGGGGTGCTATAGTGGATTGTGAAAACCAAGAGGACTTATTAGAAATCGAACCATGTTGCTCGAGTCACTCTGAGAGGGTAAGCCATCATTCTGAAAAGGTAAAGAAGAGTTTAATTAATCGTCTAAATAGAATAGAAGGTCAAATTCGCGGGGTGAAAGGCCTCATTGAAAAAGATACTTATTGTGATGATGTGATTACTCAAGTTTCAGCAATACAATCTGCACTAAATAGTTTTTCCAAAGTTTTATTAGAAAATCACTTGAAGAGCTGTGTAACAGAGCGAATTCAAGAAGGGGATTTAGAAGTAGTAGATGAACTGTTGGTTACTATTCAAAGATTAATGAAAAAATAAGGAGAGAACATAATATGGAAAAAGTAACGTTACTTGTAAGCGGAATGTCTTGTGGCCACTGTGTTAATGCAGTTGAGGGTGCTGTTGGTAAATTGAACGGAGTATCTAATGTAAACGTTCAGTTAAGTGAAGGGAAAGTCGATGTAGAATTTGATTCATCAGCGGTTTCATTAGAGACTATAAAAGAAACAATTGATGATCAAGGATATGATGTAGCATAATGTGAATTTTACATACGTGCATAAACAAAAATGCACGTATTCTTTTCGAAAAAAATATACCTTACAGGGGTATTTAGGAGGGGTGGGAATGACACAAGAGTTAAAAGAAACTGTACTTCCGATAACAGGGATGACTTGTGCCGCTTGTGCTGTGCGAATTGAAAAGGGAATTAAAAAAATAGAAGGCGTAGAAGAGGCGACAGTCAATTTTGCTTTGGAGAAAACTTCTATTATGTATAATCCTAATGTAGCTCATATAGACGACTTTAAAAAGAAAATCCATGACTTAGGCTATGAAGTAATAGGGGAAAAAGCTGAGCTGGATATTATCGGCATGACTTGCGCAGCTTGTGCGACTAGAATTGAAAAAGGGTTAACTAAACTAGAAGGTGTAACAAAAGCGACGGTCAATTTAGCGTTAGAAAGCGCCTCTATCGAGTATAACCCATCACAAATTGGAACATCGGATATGGTAAAGCGAATTGAAAAGTTAGGGTATCAAGCGACTTTAAAAGAGGAACAAAAAGAGAACATTAAAGATCTTAAAGCAAAAGAGTTAGAAACTCAAAAAGGGAAGTTTATTTTTTCGACTTTCTTATCTTTACCATTATTATGGGCGATGGTTAGTCACTTTAGCTTTACGTCATTTATGTATGTACCAGAAATGTTTCTAAATCCTTGGGTGCAATTAGCACTTGCGAGACCTGTTCAGTTTATTGTTGGGAAGCAGTTTTATATAGGGGCTTTTAAAGCACTTCGAAATAAAAGTGCTAACATGGATGTGTTAGTTGCTTTAGGCACATCGGCTGCCTATTTCTATAGTTTGTATTTGTCTATAGCGTCTATTGGCAGCAATGAGCATATGATTGAGCTTTATTATGAGACAAGTGCCGTTTTAATTACATTAATCATTTTAGGAAAATTGTTTGAAGTTAGAGCAAAAGGCCGTTCATCCGAAGCCATAAAAAAACTAATGGGTCTCCAGGCAAAAACAGCGACCGTGTTGAGAGCTGGAGTTGAACGAGAGATTCCGCTAGAGGATGTATTAGTAGGTGACATTGTTTATGTAAAGCCGGGTGAAAAAGTACCGGTAGATGGAGAAATCGTAGAAGGAAGTTCGGCTTTAGATGAATCGATGTTAACAGGTGAGAGTGTTCCTATTGATAAAACAGTAGGCGACTCTGTGATTGGGGCCACAATCAATAAAAATGGATTCTTAAAAGTAAAAGCAACAAAAGTAGGTCGTGATACAGCACTCGCTCAAATTATTAAAGTAGTAGAAGAGGCTCAAGGTTCAAAAGCACCTATTCAGCGATTAGCGGATCATATTTCGGGAATCTTTGTTCCAATCGTAGTAGGAATCGCTTTTCTTACCTTTTTAGTGTGGTTCATCTGGGTTGCTCCTGGTAACTTTGCTGAGGCATTAGAAAAATTAATTGCTGTTTTGGTGATTGCTTGTCCATGCGCCTTAGGATTAGCAACTCCTACTTCAATTATGGCAGGTACAGGAAGAGCGGCCGAGTTTGGTATTCTTTTTAAAGGTGGAGAGCATTTAGAAAGGACCCATCAGTTAACGACAATCCTGTTAGATAAAACAGGAACAGTAACAAATGGTACGCCCGTTTTAACGGATATTTTGATTGAAGAAGTGTTTGAAGAGAAGCAGTTTTTAACGTTAGTCGCTGCTGCCGAAAAGCAATCTGAACATCCGCTAGCTCAAGCAATCGTTGCTGGGATAAAAGAGAAAAACATTGAACTGGTAGATGTAGAGGATTTCAAATCAATACCGGGCTATGGAATTGAGGCAAAAATAGATGGCCATGTTATTGTTGCAGGAACGAGAAAGTTAATGAACAGGCACAACATTCATATTGAACATATGCTTAAGACGATGGAGGATTTAGAGGGAAAAGGGAAAACGGCAATGCTTATTGCCATTAACAATCAATATGCTGGTTTAGTAGCTGTTGCGGATACGATAAAAGATACCTCAAAAGAAGCAGTTCAACGACTTAAAGATATGGGCCTTGACGTGGTCATGATTACAGGAGATAACAAACGTACAGCCGAGACGATTGCAAAAGAGGCAGGCATTGATCATGTTGTAGCGGAAGTTTTACCAGAAGGAAAAGCAGAAGCAGTGAAACAACTTCAAGCTCAAGGGAAAGTAGTCGCAATGGTTGGAGATGGAATTAATGATGCTCCAGCATTGGCGACGGCGCATATTGGAATGGCAATCGGAACAGGAACAGATGTAGCGATGGAAGCAGCTGATATTACGCTTATTCGAGGAGATCTCGGTAGTATTGCAGATGCCATTTACATCAGTAAAAAGACAATGCGAAATATTAAACAAAACTTATTTTGGGCGTTTGCCTACAATGTATTAGGAATTCCAATTGCTGCGTTTGGTTTCTTAGCTCCATGGTTAGCAGGAGCCGCGATGGCGTTTAGTTCTGTGTCAGTGGTGTTAAATGCATTGCGCTTGCAAAGGGTGAAACTTTCAGATAAAGGGGAAACAAACCGATGAAAAAGTGGGTGTTTTCAGCTGTTTTATATCTAGTCGTTGTTGTTGCGGGGTATGCTGTTTATGAGGCAGCGTTTGATGTAAATAAGGGTGCAGAGCACAATGCTTCGAAAAATGCAGCCGAGCAAAAAATCGAAGAACATAATTCCCATGCTAGTACTGGAACAAAACAACAGCATGAGGAAGACAATCATGAACATGGCGAAACAACTAGTAAAGAGAATGAAATACAGGTAACAATTAAAGAAGGAAACAAGCAGCTATTTCTAACACTAAAAGATGATTCGGGAAATCCTGTAACAGATTTAGAAATAAATCATGAGAAGCTTCTTCATCTTATTGTCGTTGATGAACATTTACAACAGTATCATCATTTGCACCCTGAAGAAATAGCACCAGGTCAATTTAAAGTGACAAGCGAATTGGAAGAAGGAACTTATAAAGCTTTTGTAGACATCAAATCAACGAGCTTACAATACGAAGTTCAACCAATTCCTTTTATAGTTGGCAATCCTGCAACGAGTGAACATGCACATGGTTCATTGCAAGTCGATAAAGAATTAACTAAAACAGTTGATGAAAACAAAGTATCTCTTATAACAACGGATTTGAAGGCTAATGAATCTGTGACATTAACATTCGATGTTTATGAAGCTGTACTTGAGCCTTATTTAGGAGCAATTGGTCACGTTGTAATTTTAGATGAACAAGCGGAAGAATACTTACATGTCCATCCACTAAATAAACATGATCCAATCTTCGAAACTCAATTTCCGCATCCTGGTATTTACAAAATCTGGGCGGAATTTCAACAAGATGGAAAAGTAACTGTGTATCCTTTTGTGGTAGAAGTTAAATAATTGATTTTAAGGGAGCTATTATAAAACTCAGGATGCTTAAGTATCCTGGGTTTTTCTTTTCTTAGACTGTTCGCTTATCCGTTTATCCTTGTAGAACAGGTATAAAAATATCATATATTTCATAATTGATATCGATAGAATATATAAAATAACTATCACCAATAAATACATCAAAAATCATATTATATTTTTAACAATATAAAATAGTTAAGGGTTTATTTTACATGTTATATTAAGGGAGTAATTTTATGTGCTTTTTTGATGTATGAATGTTGTAAAGAATTAAAAATCAGAAGGGGATGTATAATGGAGATTTTTTCGCTGTTTAGAATCGTACATATCGTGGCGGGATTTGTAGCGCTAGTCCTTTTTTGGATACCTATGGTTACCAAAAAAGGAGGTAAAGTTCATAACCTTATCGGGTGGATTTATGTATATGCTATGGGCGCAGTTGCCATTTCAGCCTTTTATATGGGGGTATATCGAGTGTTTTTCGATAATCAGGCGGATGCTGATAGAATTTCTTTTTCTTGGTTCTTAATATTTATTTCTATTCTGAGTGGTGCATCTGCATGGTACGGAATACGTGTACTCCGATTTAAAAAGAGAAAAGATACGCATCGTAAAGTAATTGATCTTCTTGTCAGTCTATTGTTGCTTTCTTCAGGTATTGGGGTTGGGATATATGGTATAACCATTGATTCAGCACTTATCACTTATTTTCCTTTACTAGGTCTTTTATTAGGCGGAATCCAATTAAATTATTGGTTGCGTAAACCGGTGAAAAAGATGCACTGGCTATTTGAACATTTTGGAGGAATGATTGCTTGCAGTATCTCAACAGTTACGGCCTTTACTGTATTTGGAGCTCCAAGATTATTAAACATTCAATCTTCAAGCCTGCTTTTATGGCTGTTGCCGACATGTATTCTTGTTCCAGTATTAATCGGCTTTACAATGTATTATGAAATAAAATTTAATAGAAAGAAAAACGATTCCTCTATAAATATTTAATGAAATATATAATACTTTTTTAATAGAGGAAGGTATAATATCAGTGGTCGTAACAAAGAAAAAATGTGTTTTAAAAGAAGTTCAACAAATCGTCAGGTTTACAATTAATGCTATTATTGCGGCTGTTCTAGGTAGTAACATTAAAAAGAGTTCAGCACATTAAAAATTAATGGATATAAACAAAATGCCCAGTTG
>Ga0182739_1002129_pt1 | contig 18879 bp, 16 predicted proteins | sample eDN5th30CBELigBY_FD_128873 | JGI IMG/M metagenome (GOLD analysis project Ga0182739, IMG submission 128873) | Enriched backyard soil microbial communities from Emeryville, California, USA - eDNA 5th pass 30_C BE-Lig BY (version 2) (version 2) | ecosystem: Environmental > Terrestrial > Soil >...
CTGGTTCCTGATCGAGCGCACGAAGCTGGGTGCCTATCTGCGCGCCGCCACCGAAAATCCGGACCTCGTCCGCGCCTTTGGCATCAACGTGCCGCGCATGCTGATGCTGACCTACGCGTTCGGCGTCGGCCTTGCAGGCTTTGCAGGCGTGATGGCCGCACCGATCTATCAGGTGGGTCCGCAAATGGGTCAGAACATCATCATCATCATCTTCGAGGTGGTGGTGATCGGCGGCACGGGATCCAACTTCGGCGCGATCATCTCGGGCCTTATGCTCGGCGTGATCGAAGGTCTGACCAAGGTATTCTGGCCGGAAGCTTCCTCGACCGTGATCTTCGTTATCATGGCGATCGTGCTGGTGTTCCGTCCGGCCGGCCTGTTCGGCAAGGAAACCACCGCTCACGCCGTCACCGACCTTTCGTCAGGGCGCAGCGGCAGCTTCCTCGAGAACGGGCGCATCTGGTTCTTCATTCTCGCTGCCATCGGCGTCGTGCTGCCCTTCACGGTCTACCCGATCTTTGCCATGAAGATCCTGTGCCTGGCGCTCTTCGCGCTCGCCTATAACCTGGTGTTCGGCTACGTGGGCCTTCTCGCCTTCGGCCATGCAGCCTTCTACGGTACGTCGGCCTATGTCACGGCTCATGCCGCTGCTGTCTGGGGTCTGCCGCCGGAGCTCTGCCTGCTGCTTGGCGTCGTGGCAGCCACGGCAATCGGCGCCCTGTTCGGTGCACTCGCCATCCGCCGTCAGGGTCTCTACTTCGCGATGATCACGCTGGCGCTCGCACAGATCGTCTACTTCTACGTGATCCAGGCTCCCTGGACGCACGGCGAAGACGGCATCCAGAACGTGCCGCGTGGCATGCTGTTCGGCCTCATCGACCTGCGCAACTCGATGAACATGTACTTCGTTACGCTGGTCGTGTTCCTGGCTGGCTTCGCCCTGGTCTACCGCATCATCAACTCGCCCTTCGGACAGACGCTGAAGTCGGTCCGCGAGAACGAGCCGCGCGCCATTTCGCTCGGCTACTCGACGAACCAGTTCAAGCTCATCGCCTTCACCCTCTCGGCCATGCTGTCGGGTGTTGCGGGCGGCGTGAAGGCGATCGTCTTCCAGATCGCATCCATCTCGGACGTCTTCTTCATGACGTCCGCGGATGCGCTACTGATGACGCTGATCGGTGGCGTCGGTACGCTGCTCGGCCCGATCGTCGGCGCGGCGATCGTGGTGACGCTGCAGAACAAGCTCGCCTATTTCGGCGCCTGGGTGGTGGTGATGCAGGGCGCGATCTTCGTCCTCTGCGTGCTCTTCCTGCGCAAGGGCGTGGTCGGCACGCTGCAGGATTTCCTCGCCAATCGCGAGGCGCGCAAGCGTGTTGCGACTGAGGCTCCTGCGAAGGCTGAAACGAAGGTGGCGCAATGAGCAAGCCCTGCACGGTCGTCATCGGAATGGGTCCGGGCCTCGGCCGGGCCCTCGTGAAGAAGTTCACAGAGGAAGGCCACGCCGTGGCCTTCGTCGGGCGGCGCGAGGCTGAAATCCGTCGCCATGAAGCGGAGCTCCGGGCCGAAGGGTTGGATGTAACCGGCTTTCCGGGCGATGCCGGTTCGCAGGAGAGCATGGCCAAGGTGTTCGACCAGATCCATGCCACCTACGGTTCACCCGAAGTGCTCATCTACAATGCAGCGCTGATCGAGCCCTCGCGCTTCGTGACACCTTCCGGCAAGGCTGAAGTGAAGTACGGCACCGCTGATGGCTGGAACTCGCTCGGCGAGCCAGTCAGCGTCGATTACCTGAAGCACGCATTCAGCGTGAACGTGGCTGGCGCGCTTGACGCCGCGAAGAAGGTTGTGCCTGCAATGCTGGAGCGCGGACGCGGCACGATCCTGTTTACCGGCGGCGTTCTCGCGTTCGAGCCATGGATCGAATGGGGCGTGACCTCGCTCAGCAAGGCGGCACTCCGCAGCCTCGGACGCAGCCTCTACAAGGAGCTGAACGACAAGGGCATCAATGTCAGCACCATCGCCATCCACGGCACGATGCAGGCTGGTACGCCCTACGATCACGACCTCGTCGCGGCCGCCTACTGGGCGCTTCACCAGCAGCCGGCGGACAAATGGGAGGCGGAGTATCATTTCCGCGCCGACGAGGCGGACGGAAGCGATCCGGACGTTTGAGAAAGCATCGATATAAATTCTGAGGAGGAGCCATGCAGCAGATCAGGTTTGACGGAAAGCGCGCGCTGGTAACTGGCGGCGCGAGCGGCATCGGCGAAACTACGGCGAAGCTGCTGGCCGATCTCGGCGCCCGCGTGGTGCTGGCCGACATCAATGCCGATGGCCTGAAAGCCGCCATGCATCGCACCGGTGCCGTTGGCGTGACATCGGGCGATGTCGCCAACGAGCAGGACGCCGAGCACATGGTCGACGATGCAGCGCGTATCCTCGGTGGGCTGGACCTGCTGTTCAACTCCGCCGGTATCGGCGATGATCTCGTTCCAGTCCACCAGCAGCCGGTGGACCGCTGGCAGCGCGTACTCGATGTGAACCTCAAGGGCACCTATCTCATGTGCCGCAACGCCGGACGCATCATGGTGCCGCAGAAGCGCGGCGCGATTGTCAATGTCGCCTCGATTGTCGGCCTTGGATCGTTCCCGGGCCGCTCGGCCTATGGAACGGCGAAAGCGGGCATCATGCACCTAACCTCGACGCTTGGCTGCGAATGGGGTGCCGACGGCGTGCGCGTCAACGCGATTGCTCCTGCCTACACCAAAACGCCAATGGTGCGCGATCTGCTTGATCGCAAGATCTTCGATCCAACGAAGATCGAGCGCCGCACGCCGCTTGGGCGCATGGGTCTGCCGGAGGAAATGGCCAAGGCCACCGCCTTCCTGCTATCTGATTGGGCATCCTACATCACGGGTGTGACGCTACCTGTCGACGGCGGCTGGAGCGCATTCGGTGGCGCAGGCGATGTTGCGCGTAACTTCGAACCGCAGGGGAAGTAAGCTCACCTGATCCGGTGAAGAGTGGCCCCGAGTGGTTCACCCTCCGACAAGCTCAGGAAGCTTCAAATGAGGGGATGGAGATCGACCAACTACCACAGCGGTCTCCACCCTAAGGCAGCCGCAATGCTTGCAGAATGCGGAGCAACACGCTCAAACACCCTCATGGTGAACGTGTCGAACCACGAGAGGGGGCCAGAGGGCTCATGTAGGTACTCACCTGGTCTTGACGCAGTTTTGTCTAGGGCTTGTCATGGACGGGAACTCGCTGATATCTGAACGGCTTTTAATCAAATATATACGGAGCCGATTTTTTAGATGTCCAGGAGAAAGCAATTCCGAGGAATTTGCCACGACGTACTTGGATCATTTGTCAGCCGCAACAATGATTTCGAAGGTTATTGGGCTTTAGGCCACTACGTTTCAATTCTCGAAAGCCTTGGCGAATGGTCCTTCAACTCAGGCTGCAGCACGAGACGGAGACTTCTGATCATCGCGCTCTTGACGTATTGAAGGATTACTATCGAAGCGCAGTTTTGCGAACGATGGCGGCGAATGCGATGCCTCAAGAGTGGCTTGCGGATGCTGCTATAAAGGTTTCCATCGTGGCTCCGGCCCAAATGATATGTGAAATCGAAATTGTCTCCGATCTAGGTAGGACTTACCGAAGCGAGCGCACAATAGCTGTTCGGCCCCATGACCCAGGCGTTGAGCTCCGGAGGGCCGATAGGTTCGGTCCTTCAAACCAAAAAGGCTGTTAGTCTAAAGCCGAAGGAAGTGCCATCTCTCCTTGGGGGCATTTCGGGCGCATCATACCTCTACGAGATGCGGTGGCCGTTATGTCCTTTGCACGCGCATGCTCCCGACAAGCGTTGCAACGGTTGGCGGCGGGAGCTAGGCTCCCACCGCCTCACCTCGGTATTGGTCGATCGTGCCTTCCTTGAGTGCTTTCACCAGGTCGCGCTTGCGGATCTTGGCGGCTTCGACAGGCATGCGGTCGATGAAATGGACAGCGCGCGGGGCCTTGTAGGCAGCCAGGTTCTCCCGGCAGTATTGAATGATCTCGGCCTCGGTAGTGGCGTCGTCCTTGTTCTTGACGATCACAGCGACCGGGATCTCGCCCTTACTTTCGTCCGGTGCGCCGACGACAGCGCACATGGCCACAGCCTGATGCTTGTAGAGCAGCGTTTCGATCTCCAGCGGATAGACATTGTGGCCGCCCGCAATGATGAGATCCTTCTTGCGGTCAACGATGAAGAGGTAGCCATCCTCATCGAGATAGCCGATGTCGCCGGACTTCCAGCCAAGTTCGGTGAAGGTTTCGCGCGTCGCTTCCTCGTCGCCCCAATAGCCCGAAGCGATGCAGTCGCCACCGATGACAACCTCGCCCAGCTCGCCAGCGGGCATCTCATTGCCATCGTCATCGATGATGTAGATGCGGGTGCTGCCGACAGGCAGGCCGGCAGAGCCGCGCTTGCGCGGGCCGATGGTCGGTTCCATCACCGACTGGCCGCAGCTTTCGGTGGAGCCATAAACCTGCGTGACGCGGGCGCCGCTCAATGCCTCGAACTTCTGGATGACCGGCTGCGGCACTGGAGAGCCGCCCGTCGTGCAGATGCGCAGCGACGAGAGGTCGTGCCTGGCCTGATCATATTCGTTGACGATGTAGACATACATCGTCGGCGTGCCGCCGAAGTAGGTGGCCTTGTATTTCTTGATATCTTCCAGAACACGCTGGGTGTCCCAGCGCTCATGCAGCACGATCGTGCCGCCGCCATAGAGACAGAGATTGAGCGTGACCGTCAGGCCGAAGTTGGTGAACAGAGGCACAGCGCAGACGTAAGTCTCGCTCGCATAGCGGTTGCGGTGGGAGACGAACATGTCGCGCAGGGTCGAGGTGATGCTGAACTGCGTCTGCGCGATGCCTTTCGGTACGCCGGTTGTGCCGGACGAGAAGAACATGGCCGCAAGATCAGTCATCTCGCAGGGCACGTCCTCGAAGGTGGAGGGTGCAGCCGCCATCAGGGTGTCGAGGTCGTCCGCATCGCCCGTGCCGGAGACGAGGCAGGCTTCGAGGAAGGTGAACTCATCCCGGATCTGTGAGAAATAGGGCCAGGTGGATTCGTCCGCGATCATCGCCTTCATGGAGGTCTGCGCGATCACCTTGCGCAGTTCCGCGTGGCGCAGCATGGCGCTTACGGGCGCGGGAATTGCACCCAGCCGCTGGCAGGCCCAGTAGCCAATCGCCATCAGGGCGTTGCTTGGAAGATAAAGCCCGACGCGGTCGCCCTTCCCCACACCCCTGGCAGCAAGCACATGGGCGAGACGGGCTGTCTGTTCAGCGAACTCAGCGTAGGTCAGCGAGACCTTGTCCGTTATGATAAATGGTCTGGATCCGATGGCGCGAACATTTCGCGCGAGCATTTGCGCAAGCGTTTCCATATGACCTCCTTCTTGTCCGCGCGAAACTATTCCGATCATGATGGGCGGCATCGTCTGCAAAGACTATTTCGCGATTGTTCGAAGAACTTCACCTCGTCGCGTCTGCTCGGGAATAGTCCTTTCAGCCTATGTCGCGCGGGCGGGTCGGGACTACTCTTTCCTCAGAAGTGCAACATTCTACGCATGATCAGGGAAGCCCCATGACAAAGAGACTGGAAGGAAAAATCTGCTTCATCACGGGGGCTACGCGCGGAATTGGCGAGGTCGCATCAAGGCATTTCGCTTCGCATGGGGCCAAGGTGGCATTGGCCGGACGCGGAACGGAGGCAGGCGAAGCTATCGCGGAGTCGATTCGGGATGCGGGCGGCGAGGCCTTCTTCGTTCAGGTAGATGTCACCGATCCGGAGAGCGTGGAGAAGGGCATCGCCGCCACCGTCGAGAAATTCGGCGGGCTGCATGTGATCTACAACAATGCCGGTGGTTCGTCAGCGAAAGACGGGCTAGTGACCGAGACGCCGCTCGACGTGTTCTGGGACACGATGAAACTCGAACTCTTCGGCACCTGGCTCTGCTGCCGTTACGGCATTCCCGAGCTTATCAAGAGCGGCGGCGGGTCCATCATCAACTCGGCCTCGATCATGGGCGCTATGGGTGTACCGAAGCGTGACGCCTATTCGGCGGCGAAGGGCGGCATCATCGCGCTTACCCGCTCGATGGCAGTTGAGTATGCCCAGCATAAGGTGCGAGCAAACGTGCTGGTACCGGGAGCGGTGGCTACGGATCGGGTGCTGAAATTCTTCGCCTCCGAACCGCATCTGGAGGACCAGAAGAAAGCCTACCTGCTCGGCATGAGTGAGCCGATCGACGTGGCCAATGCTGCGCTCTACCTCGCTTCGGACGAGTCCTGCCGGATGACAGGGCATATGCTGCCAGTCGACAGCGGCATCCTCATCTCCTGACCCTGTCCTTCACAAGTTCAACCAATCTGCAAAGAGCGCCCCGGCGCTCTTTTTTATTTTCTGCCAAATACTTAGGTCCCGGAACGTTATTCACATGGCAAGATCCAAACTAGTCCCAACAGACGATGTTGCTACCCCTTACCCATGGCACTTGATGGGCTGTCGGGCTCCGTAAGGCTCGATTGAGGGAGATGAAATGAAAGCCGTCGTTTGCCGCGCCTTCGGTCCGCTGACCGACCTGAAACTTGAAGACATTGCGTCCCCCGCCGCCGAGCCGGGGAAGGTGCTGGTGGACGTCAGGGCCTGCGGTCTGAATTTTTACGATGGCCTCGCTGTCGAAGGTAAGTACCAGACGAAGCCTCCCTTCCCTTTCTCTCCGGGCGGTGAGATTGCGGGCATCGTGGCCGCCGTAGGCGAAGGTGTGACGAATGTTTCCGTTGGCCAGCGCGTCCTCGCCTTCACCGGGTTCGGTGGTTACGCCGAGCAGGTTGCGGCGGACGCCACGCGCGTCGTGCCGATCCCGGACAGCATGGATTATGCAGTCGCCGCAGGCTTCCTGATCGCCTATGCCACCTCCTGGCATGCGCTCAAGGATCGCGCGGCCATCCGCCCCGGCGAAACGCTGCTGGTCCTCGGTGCTGCAGGCGGTGTGGGTCTTGCTGCTGTGGAACTGGGCAAGGCGCTCGGCGCGCGCGTCATTGCAGCTGCCTCGACGGATGAAAAGCTTGCGCTCTGCCGTGAGCATGGCGCAGACGAAACCATCAACTATTCAACCGGCGACCTGCGCGAGCAGGTGAAGGCGCTCACGGGCGGCAAGGGCGCCGACGTGGTCTACGATCCGGTCGGCGGCAAGATTGGCGAGACCGCCGTGAAGTGCCTGTCGCTGCTCGGCCGTTACCTCGTGATTGGCTTTGCCTCGGGCGACATTCCGCAGCTCGCGTTCAACCAGCTGCTGCTAAAGCAGATCGCCGTCATCGGTGTGCTCTGGGGGGGATGGGCGAAGGCCAATCCGGCGCTGGATGCGGCAAACCTCGCCGAACTTCTCGAGCTGCATGCGAAGGGGCAGATCCGCCCGCACATCAGCGAAACCTATCCATTGGATGAATATCTCACGGCGCTCAACCGCGTCATGCAGGGGCAGGCGAAGGGCAAGGTCGTCCTTCTGACCGGCACCGCTTCCTAACAATCGAATTACGGCTCGCGAGAGCGGAGGTCACGTCTTGAACCAGATCCAAAATGAAGCTGTTCGTCTCACTGTCGAGCGCAACGTCCTGATCGCGACAATCGACAATCCCCCGGTCAATGCGCTGTCGCACAGCGTGCGCGCGGGGCTCGTTGCCGCCGTCGACCGGCTGGAACAGGACGACAACCTCGTTGCGATGGTCATCACCGCCAATGGCAAGCAGTTCTGCAGCGGAGCCGACGTCAAGGAATTCGGCAAGCCGATGGTTGCGCCGCTGCTCGGTGAAGTCATCAAGCGCCTGGATGCCGCGAAGAAGCCCATCGTCGCAGCGATGCAGGGTGCAGCCCTGGGCGGCGGCCTCGAAGTTCCGCTCGCCTGTAACATCCGCGTTGCTGCCCCTTCCGTGAAGATGGGCCTGCCGGAAGTGAAGCTCGGCATACTGCCAGGTTCGGGCGGCATTCTGCGCCTGCCGCGCCTCATCGGCATTGATGCGGCTCTCTCGCTCATCACCGAAGGCAAGCCGATCAGCGCGGCTGAAGCCCTGAAGCTCGGCGTCATTGATGCGGTGATCGAGGGCGATCTGGTGGCTGGCGCTGTCGAGAAGGCAGAAGCTGCTGCTGCTGCCGGTGAACTGCGCCGCACAAGCGACCTGCCCTTCCCTGCATTCAGCGAAGAGGCACAGGCCGAGGCCCGCGCCGCCATGGCGAAGAAGCATCGTGGCCGCGAGGCTCCGCTGAAGGCCGTCGAGCTGTTCGCGATGGCCGCAACCACGCCGTTCGCAGAAGCTGTCGAACTTGAATATGCCGCATGCAAAGAGTTGCTAGGCACCTCCCAGTCGCGCGCCCTGCGCCATATCTTTGCCGCCGAGCGCGAAGCTGCCAAGGTGCCGAACGTTCCTGCCGACATCAAGCCGCGCAAGATCGAGACCGTAGGCGTCGTCGGTCCCGGCACGATGGGCCGTGGCATCGCTGCCGCACTGCTCGACAAGGGCTTTCCCGTCGTGCTCGTCGGACTGTCGGATGAGTCCATGGCCAAGGCCACTGCCGCGATCCAGAAGATCTTCGACGGTTCCGTAAAGCGTGGCCTGATCAACGAGGCGCAGGCAGCCGAGCGCATGGCGCGGCTGACGACAAGCACCGAACATGCCGCGCTAAAGGGCGTCGATATGGTCATCGAGTCCGTGGACGAAGACCTCGACACCAAGCGCGCGCTGATCGCGGCACTCGACAACGTGCTGCGCGAGGATGCGATCGTCGCGACCAACACGTCGTTCCTCGATATCGAGAAGCTGGCAGCAGCCACGAAGCGGCCGGAAAACTTTGCTGGCATGCACTTCTTCAATCCGGCCAACATCATGAAGCTGGTTGAGAATGTCCGCACCAGCCGGACGGCTCCGGACGTGACCGTCACGATCATGGATCTGGCCAAGAAGCTGGGCAAGAGCCCGGTCCTGGCAGGCGTCTGCGACGGCTTCATTGCCAATCGGATGCTCTCCAAGCGCACCCGCGAAGCGCTGTTCTTGGTGCAGGATGGCGCAACACCCTCGCAGGTGGACCGCGTGCTGGCCAAGTTCTTCCCGCTCGGACCGTTCGCTCTGGCCGACCTCGCCGGTCTCGACGTGATGAGCGCCACGCGCAGGTCGCGCATGGCTTCCATGTCGGAGCGCGAGCGCAACGCCGATATCGCTGAGACGCTGGTTGCGGCTGGACGGCTCGGCCGCAAGACCAACGCCGGCTACTACGCCTATGGCGAGGACGGTAAGCCGACGCCGGACCCGGTCGCCGAAGAGATCATTGCGGAACACCGCAAGGCCCGTGGCATCCCTTCGCGCGAGATCACCGATGAGGAGGTCATGGAGCGCTGCATCCTGGCGCTCGTCAACGAAGGCGCGAAGCTGATGGACGAAGGCGTGGTTTCGCGTGCCGGCGACATCGATGTTGCCTGGGTACGCGGCCTTGGCTTTCCCGAGCATCTGGGCGGCCCGATGTTCTGGGCTTCCGAAATGGGCCTGCCGCGCGTCCGCGATGCGCTGCGCAAATATTCCGAACTGGTCGGGCCAGAATACTTCACGCCCGCGAAGATCATCGAAGACCTGGCGGAGAAGAACGAACGTTTCTCCTGACGCCAACCAATTCACCCTTCCCTGAACTAACGAACCGGACCGATAGATATGAACAAGGAAATGTCCCTCGGCGCTGTCGTCAACGAGCTGCGAGACGGCATGACGATTGGTTTCGGAGGCTGGGGCCCGCGGCGCAAGCCAATGGCTCTGGTACGCGAAATCCTGCGCTCCGACCTGAAAGACCTCACCGTGGTTGCCTATGGCGGCCCCGAGATCGGCATGCTCTGCGCTGCCGGTAAGGTGAAGCGCGCGATCTACGGCTTCGTGTCGCTGGATTTCATTCCGATTGAGCCGTTCTTCAAGAAGACCCGCCAGGAAGGCGTGGTTGAAGTGAACGAGCTGGACGAAGGACTGCTGCTGCTCGGCCTGCAGGCTGCAGGACACCGCATTCCGTTCATCCCGACCCGTGTGGGTCTCGGTTCGGACGTCATGTCCTACAATCCGAACTTCAAGACCGTGAAGTCGCCCTATGAGGACGGTGAGACGCTGCTGGCGATGCCCGCCATCAAGCTCGACGTCGCGCTCATCCACGTGAGCCAGGCTGACCGTCTCGGCAACACGCTTACGGATGGTCCGGACCCGCTGTTCGACGGCCTTATGGCCCGTGCGGCAGACCGCTGCTTCGTCTCCACCGAGAAGCTCGTTGACCGCCTCGAGTACACCGACCGCAACCAGGCCAAGAACAACCTGTTCGAGCGCAGCTTGGTGAAGGGCGTGGTGCACGCTCCGCTCGGCGCCCATCCGACCGCCACTCACTATGATTACGGTTGGGATGCCGAACACCTCAAGGAATACGGCACCTTCGCTGCCGAGGAAAACGGCTGGCAGAAGTACTTCGACAAGTATGTCGCTGGTTCGGAAGACGGCTACATCGAGCGCGTTGGCGGAGCCGACCGCGTCCGTTCGCTGCCGCATCCGGTGCTCTAAGCCAGGGAGATCTGGGATATCATGACGACTGCAACTGAATTCACCCTCGCCGAGCTGCTCGTGGTCGCCTGTGCGGAAGCCTGGCGCGACAGCGAGGAATGGCTGGTTACCGGTATCGGACCTCTCCCGCGCCTTGCTGCGGGCCTCGCAAAGCTGACTTTCGCACCGCAGATCCTGATGACGGACGGCGAGTGCATGCTGATCGAGGAACCTATCCCGCTCGGACCGCGCGGTGACTATCAACCGAAGTTCTCCGGCTGGATGCCCTACAGCCGCGTGTTCGACACTGTCTGGAGCGGCAAGCGCCATGCGATGGTCACGCCCGTGCAGGTTGACCGCTATGCGCAGGGCAACATTGCAGCGCTCGGTGGCGACTTCAGGAAGCCGAAGACGCAGCTTCTCGGTGTACGCGGATTCCCCGGCAACAGCATCTCGCATCGGAACTCGATGTTCCTGCCGTCGCACACCAAGCGCACCTTCATCGAGGGCGAAGTGGATGTCGTGGCATCGGTCGGCTTCAACGAGAAGCGTTGGCCGGAGGGCACCAAGCCGATCATGCCGGATATCGGCATCGTCGTCACAAACCTCTGCGTCATGGATTTCAAGGGCCCGAACAATTCGGCCCGCGTGATCTCGCTCCATCCGGGCGTGACCTTCGAGGAAGTGCAGGCAGAGACGGGTTTCCCGCTCATCGCCATCGAGAACCTCGGCACGACGCCGGCGCCGACGGAAGAGCAGCTGGCGATCATCCGTAAGCTCGATCCGCACAACATCCGTGCCACGATCCTCAAGGGCAACCCGCCCGGCGTTCGCGCGTAAGGAGTGCTGACGCATGGATTTCGAGCATAGCGCAAAGACCAAGGAGCTCCTTGAACGCCTTCAGGCGTTCATGGACACCTATGTGTACCCCAACGAGAAGCGGTACCACGAGGAAGTGGCCGCCAATCGTTGGGTCACCCCACCTGTCATCGACGAGCTCAAGGCGAAGGCAAAAGAAGCGGGTCTGTGGAATCTCTTCCTGCCCGAGAGCGAGCACGGTGCGGGCCTTACCAACGTGGAATACGCCCCGCTCTGCGAAGTGATGGGACGCGTCCACTTCTCGTCCGAGATCTTCAACTGCTCCGCGCCGGACACCGGCAACATGGAGACGCTGATCCGCTATGGCACCGAAGAGCAGAAGGCTCAGTGGCTGCCGCAGCTGCTGAACGGCGAGATCCGTTCAGCCTTCGCCATGACGGAGCCGGAAGTTGCATCGAGCGATGCGACGAACATCTCCAGCACCATCGTGCGTGACGGCGACGACTACGTTCTCAACGGCCGCAAGTGGTGGATTTCCGGTGTCGCCAATGAGCGCTGCAAGGTGTTCATCTTCCTCGGCCTGTCCAATCCGGATGCGCCGAAGTACCAGCGCCATTCGATGATCCTCGTGCCGCGCGACACGCCCGGTATAGAGATCATCCGTCCGATGACAGTGTTCGGCTACGACGACCTGCCGCACGGTCACATGGAGATCGTGTTCAAGGACGTGCGTGTTCCTGCCAGCAACATGCTGCTCGGCGAAGGACGCGGTTTCGAGATCGCCCAAGGCCGTCTCGGACCAGGCCGTATCCACCACTGCATGCGCCTGATCGGCCTTGCAGAACGCTGCCTTGAGCTGATGTGCCGCCGCGTAAAGAAGCGCGTCGCCTTCGGCAAGACGCTGGGCGAACAGGGCGTGACGCTGGAGCGCATCGCTGAAGCGCGCATGATGATCGATCAGGCTCGCCTGCTCACGCTGAAGGCTGCCTACATGATGGATACTGTTGGCAACAAGGTGGCAAAGCGCGAGATCGCGATGATCAAGGTCATTGCCCCTAACATGGCGTGCAAGGTCATCGACTGGGCAATCCAGGCGCACGGCGCGGCCGGCGTGTCGCAGGACTTCGTGCTGGCGAACTACTACGCCCACGCACGGAAGCTGCGCTTCGCTGACGGCCCTGACGAGGTGCATCGTCACCAGATCGGCCGCCTGGAACTGGCACGCTACACAGACTAAAATCGGGGAATTCAGATGGAAGCAGACCGCCTCGCGGGAACAGAGCCGCTTGCCGAAGGCGGCAGGATCGATCGTCAGCGCCTTGCAGGTTTTCTCAGGGACAACGTGCCCGGCTGCAGCGGTGAGATGACCATCGAGCGTTTTCGCGGGGGCCAGTCCAACCCGACCATGCTCATCTCGTTCGAGAATGGCCGGAAACTGGTGCTGCGCAAGAAGCCGGACGGTACCCTGCTTCCTTCTGCCCACGCCGTGGATCGTGAATTCCGCGTCATCAAGGCGCTTGCGGAGACGGACGTTCCGGTTCCGCAGGCGCATGTTCTCTGCGACGACGAAAGCATCGTTGGCGCCATGTTCTACGTGATGGATTTCGCCCAGGGCCGCTCGTTCTGGGATCCATCCCTCCCCGACCTCCCCCCAGCCGAACGCACCGCCATCTTCGACGAAATGAACCGCACGATCGCGAGGCTTCATTCGGTCGACTATTTGGCGATCGGGCTTGAGACGTTCGGCAAGCCCGGCAACTATATCGGACGTCAGGTCGGGCGCTGGTCGAAACAGTACCGCGCATCCGAGACCGAGACCATCGAGGCGATGGACCGGCTCATCGACTGGCTGCCGGAAAACCTGCCTGCCGACCGTCCGCCCGCGCTGCTGCACGGCGACTTCCGGCTGGACAACATGATCATCCATCCGACCGAGCCGAAGGTCATTGCGCTCCTGGACTGGGAGCTGTCGACGCTCGGGGATCCGGTGGCCGACTTTGCCTATCACATGCTCACCTGGCACCTGCCGAGGAAGCCCTATCGCGGACTTGCCGACCACGATCTGGAGGCGCTCGGCATCCCAGGTATCGAGCAGTACCGCTCCACCTATTTCAAACGCATGGGCCTCGAGGATATCGGCCCGCGCGAGTGGAACACCTATCTTGCCTACAGTTTCTTCCGGGTCGCAGCAATTCGCCAGGGCATCATGAAGCGCGTGGTGGACGGCACTGCCTCCAGCCATTTCGCGCAGGAAGCCGGCAAGCTTGCCCGCCCGACCGCCGAACTCGCCCTACAATTTGCTGAAGCCGCCGACAGGTCTCGCTAGGAGATATCCATGACGTTATCGAACCTTTTCCCATCCACTGGCGCTGCGATCGTGATCGGCGGTAGCGGCGGCGTGGGCGCCGAGATCTGCCGCGTACTCGCGCGTGAGGGTTGTGATGTAGCGCTCACCTATTTCGGCAATGTAGAGCGCGCCAAGATGGCTGCCGGCCTCGTGGAGGGTGAAGGCCGCAAGGCTGCAATCCAGAAGCTCAACATCGAGAATTTCGAGCCCGTGAAGGAATTCATCGACAGTACGGCGGAAACCTTCGGGGGCATTCATACGATTGTTTACGCAGCCGGTCCGCTGGTGCCGCTGATCCACCTCAGCACCGTCGAGCCCGAACAGATGAAGAAGCACCTGATGCAGGATACATTTGGCTTCTTCAACGTGTTCAAGGCCGCCGTGCCGCATCTGCGCCAGTCGCGCGGTTCTATCGTCGCCTGCCAGACGGCAGCGCATTTCCGTTACGCATCGGCGGATGGGCTCTCCGTCGTGCCCAAGGCAGGCGTCAACGCGCTCATGCGGGGTATCGCCAAGGAGGAAGGTCGCTACGGCATCCGCGCCAATGGCGTCGCACTCGGCCTCATCGAGATCGGCCAGCATGACGAGCTCACCAAGCTTGGCTATATCAACCAGGCCTATGTGGAGGCTGCCGCAAAGGCCACGCCTCTGAAACGCAACGGCAAGGCCGTCGATATTGCAGAGGCCGTGGCGTTCCTCGCTTCCTCACGCGCCGGTTTCGTTACCGGTCAGGTAATCTGCGTCGACGGTGGATACCACCTGTAGGTTCCAACCAGTCAGCGCCTATCCCCTTCATGGTGAGCTTGTCGAACCACGAAGGGGAGCAACCGGGCAAACTGGAACCCTCGTCCTTCGACAAGCTCCGGATGAGGGTGTTGATGGTTCCGGAAAACTCCATCTTATTTCCTCAAGCGCTAGTCCTAGCGGACGATGTTGCGAGCCTCGTGCAGGGCTAACTCTCAGACAAAATGAAGGGAGTTTACCTTGCGCGAAGCTGTAATTGTATCCGTCGCCCGGACTCCGATCGGTAAGGCCTTTCGTGGGGCTTTCAACGATACGGAGGCTCCGGCAATCTCTGGCCACGCCGTGCGTCACGCCGTCGAGCGGGCCAATATCGATCCGGCAGAAGTAGAAGACGTCATCCTGGGCTGCTCGGCGCAGCAGGGAACGCAGGGCTACAACATCGGCCGTCTGACCGCTGCCACTGCTGGCCTGCCCACGACCACCTCGGGCATGACCATCGACCGCATGTGCTCGTCCGGCCTGATGGCCGTTGCCACCGCCGCCAAACAGATCATGTATGACGGCATGGACATCATCGTCGCCGGCGGCGTGGAGTCCATCAGCCTCACCCAGAACAAGCACAAGAATACCTACCGCTCACGTTCCGAAGCGGTGGTCTCGGCATGGCCGCACATGTACATGACCATGATCGAGACCGCTGAAATCGTCGCAGAGAAGTACGGTATCAGCCGTGAGGCGCAGGACGAGTTCTCGCTGCAGAGCCAACTGCGCACGGCCAGGGCCTATGCCGAAGGCCGCTATGCCGACGAAGTTGTGCCGATGCCAACCCGCAAGGTCGTTGTCGACAAGGCCACCGGCGAGACCCGCTACGAGGACACTCTGCTGACGCAGGACGAAGGCTTCCGTGCCGATACGACGATTGAGGGCCTTAACAAGCTGCAGCCCGTGTTCAAGGACGGTGAGGTGATCGCCGAGGGCAAGCACGTCACTGCAGGCAACGCCTCGCAGCTTTCCGACGGTGCGGCAGCGCTCGTACTGATGGATGCGACGCTTGCCGAGAAGCGTGGCCTCAAGCCACTCGGCGCCTATCGCGGCATGGCGGTGGCTGGCGTTGCACCGGAAGAGATGGGCATTGGTCCGGTCTATGCCGTGCCGAAGCTCTTGAAGCAGCATGGCCTGACCGTTGATGACATCGGCATCTGGGAGCTGAACGAAGCCTTCGCCTCGCAGGCGATCTACTGCCGCGATCAGCTCGGCATCGATCCGGACAAGGTCAACGTCAACGGCGGCGCGATCGCCATCGGACACCCGTTCGGCATGACCGGCGCCCGCATGACCGGCCACGTCCTGCTTGAAGGCCGCCGCCGTGGCGTAAAGTACGGCGTGGTGACCATGTGCGTCGGCGCCGGCATGGGCGCCGCCGGTCTCTTCGAAATCTATCCGTGAGAAAATCATGAACAGCACGCTTTCGCCAATTCTGGGTCCCGCAACACAGCTCGGGTTCGTCGTGCGCGACCTGGAAGCGGCGATGCGGCACTGGATCGACGTCTATGGCGTCGGTCCCTTCATCTGCATGGAAAAGGGTACGTCCCAGCCTGCCCCCACAACCTACATGCGTGGCAAGCCTGTCGTGGTGGAGACGAAGCTCGCCTTCGGCTTCATGGGCGACGTGCAGATCGAACTGATCGAGCAGCGCAACGACGCGCCCTCGCCCTATACCGATTTTCTGGCCGCCGGACGCGAGGGCCTGCAGCACTTCGGTTTCTGGGTCTATGACCATGCGACAGCAGCTGCCCGCGTGGAAGCTGCCGGATACGAGCGGGTTTATGAAATCGGCTTGCCTGGCCAAGATGATCCCATCATCTACTACAATTCCCCATCGCTCTACGGGCCGATGCTGGAAATCGTCCCGATCAAGTGGCGCCGTTCGCGTGAGGCCGTCCGCGCTGCCTGCGACGAGTGGAAGGGCGGAGATCCTATCATCCGCTACGAGACCTACAGTGCATTTCTGCAGGACAAGAACGTCACGTTCGATTGAACTCAGCAAGGGCGTTGAAGCTCGTTTGAACTTCAACGCTCCAAACAGGCTGCTCAGAACAGCATCTTTTCTAGATCATCGATCTGCCCGCGAAGGGACTGTATCGTCGCACGGGCCGAGGCAATGTCGTTGGTCGGCGCGCGCAGCCCCTGGATCGCGATATCCGCAATGATCTCACCGATCTGCTCCGGCGTCATCGGCCCATTGGGCGAATACCAGCGCGACGTCCAGTTCGCCATACCGATGACGGCGAAAGCCGCGACCTTGGGCTCGACCTCGCGGAAATCGCCTGCAGCAATACCGTCACGAATACAGCGGACGTAGAAGTCGTAGATCTGGCGGCGGCTGCGGTTGTACAAGCTTCCGAGCTGGTCCGGGATCTGCGTCTCCAGTCGCGAGAAAAGCAGGAAGCGCGAGCCCGACGACAGACGTCGCACGATGCCGTCGATCAGTCCGCGCCGCAGCTTTTCGGTCGGCGACAGCGTCTCGTCGTCGATGATTTCCTGCAGATGCAGCGAAGGCTTCAGGGCTTCCGCCTCGACCAGTGCAGCAAGAATCTCTTCCTTGCTGCTGAAGTAATGATAGACCGCCGAACGCCCCAGGCCGATCTCGCGGGCGATATCAGCCATGCCGGTTTGCGTGTAGCCCTTGCTGTCGAACATCCGGGCAGCAATGTCGATCAGCTGCTCGCGCACCAGCTCCTTGCGTGGGTTGGTCGGCAGGCGTTGACCACGCGCTTCGGCGGAAGCCGAGGCCGGACCTGTTTGCATCAACGCATTTTTCGCAGTCGCCATAATGTAAGCCCGTGGTTCAGCCTGTCGTGACCGGGTCTAGTTGTTCCCCCGGCTTGTAAATCGCGTTGTGCCGTACAGCAACTTCGGACATGGCAATTTCTTCTGGAAATAGCTCGAACGCTAATTCTTCTGCTGGAAAGTGAGACCAAGTTTGCACTGTTTCTGGGAAAGACTTTCCCGGAATGCCTGTTCCACTGTCTCCGGCGTCCATTCTCCTTCCAGCACAGGATGCGCAATCATCGGATGTGTCACGAGGGAAAGCTGGTTGCCAGCGATACGAATGACCTGGCCGTTGATGCCGATCGAAGCATCGGAAATCAGGAACGAGACGACCGGCGCGTTGCCTGCCGGATCGGGAAGCGTCGTGTAGACCACCTCACGATTGGCCGACTGCTGGGCGAGGAAGCCCATGTTCGACTCCGCCATGGCCGTATAGGCCAGAGGCGAGATCGCGTTGACGCGGACGTTGGTTTCTTTGAGCTCCATTGCCCATGAATAGGTGAAGCCTGCGACTGCCGCCTTTGAAGCGGCGTAACCGCCGAGCGCAATGTCACCCGCCTGCGAGCCAGAAGCCACGTTGATGATCGAAGCGGGCGTTCCCTGTTTCAGCATGGCGCGGATGGCGGGCGTGGCGCAGGCGGCCGTGCCGATCGTGTTGATCTCCAGCATCCGGCGCAGATCCGCCTCGGTCATCTCGGTGATCTTGCCGTGACGAAGAATGCCCGCATTGTTCACCAGTGCGTCGATCTTGCCGAAGCTATCAATGCAGGTCTGGATCAGCTTCTCAGCGAAATCCCAGGACGAGACATCACCGACACAAGCTACAGCTTTGCCGCCGGCATTGGTGATTTCAGCAACAACGGTCGCGGCGTTTTCCGCATTGACGTCATTTATCACCACCTGGGCACCAAGCGAGGCAGCTTCACGCGCGTAAGCTGCGCCGAGGCCAGAGCCTGAACCGGTGATGACGACAGCTTTTCCTTCGAGCATTGGCATGGGCGGTGATCCTTTTTTCGATTTCAGGATGCGGCAGCCGGTCGCTCCTCACATCATCCGTTCAGACGATGCGGCGCATCACCCACGCAGAAGTTCGCGGGCAACGGCATTGCCGTTGAGCAGGCTGTTTGTGCGGGATTTAACCTTCCAACCCTCTGCGGTGCGGGCAAGTTCCCAGCGGTTTGCACCCGTGCGGTCCGCGCGCCAGCCGGTATCGTCCTTCACGAAAACCTGAGAGTAATTGACCGCAATGGCCGTATCACCCTCGATGGTGATGCGCGGAGAACTCAGGACATGGGCTGATCCCGCTGAAACGTAAGCGCGGTGGCTGTCCAGTTCGATCAGTCGCGCCACATTCTCCCGACCCTTCAGCGGGTCGCCTATGCCGAAGTCGTAGCTCCCATCCTCCGTCCACATTTCGAGGAGCGCTTCACCGTCGAGCCCATCCACTGCGGGACCATAGGACGCGATGAGCTTCTGGATCGCGAGCGTGTCTTCCAGCTCGCGCACACGGTTTTCGAGCGCTTCAA
>Ga0182739_1002130_pt1 | contig 18877 bp, 15 predicted proteins | sample eDN5th30CBELigBY_FD_128873 | JGI IMG/M metagenome (GOLD analysis project Ga0182739, IMG submission 128873) | Enriched backyard soil microbial communities from Emeryville, California, USA - eDNA 5th pass 30_C BE-Lig BY (version 2) (version 2) | ecosystem: Environmental > Terrestrial > Soil >...
GCCCAGCATTTGGAAGTGGGCATATGTCATTCCCAGGGAAATCATGAACAGGCCAATGGCAGTGCTGAGTCGTCCAGGTCGAGTGGCCCGCCAGGTCAGCCGACCGGCCAGAAGCGAAGTGGCCGCTCCCAGTCCCAGCGGCAGGATCAGGCAGGCTCGTTGCCATTCGTTAATGTTAATGAACATTCCACCAAAAATTCCGGTTTCAGAAACCTGAAAAAACTGCACCATCCCTGCATAGCCAACGAAAATTCCCCGGGCCAGCCCTTCTCGGACCAGCGAGAAGCTGAAGCGGGGCCAGGCGAGCCATAATGTGAAAATCAGGCAGATCGTCCCGGTGAAGGTGATGATCAAGATCGTGCGGTCGTCTTCCCAGCCACTGAGATGGCCCCAGTGCAACAAGTACCAAAGGCAGGCCAGTCCAAAGGCAAACGGAGGTAAGTAGTCCACATTCCGCCGGGCCCGGGTGGGAGGAGCAACAGGCGGAGCGAGCGGAACCACGCATGCCAGTCCGAACAATGCCAGGATCGCCTCGAACAGGAACGCTCCTTCCCAGTCTGACCAGTCGTAGAACATGCTGGCCAGTGCAATGACCGGCGGACCCAGGGCCGGCAACAGGACTTCGAACAGGTCGACTGCTCCCGGGCGTTTTTCAGGGAGCAGGCGAGGAGCTGCGATCAATGCCTGTCCCGCACCGAAACCGGCAATCACTCGTCCGATCACAGCGAGTTCGTATGACGCATGAAGGTCCAGACCGTTCAGGAATGACCCCATCGCCAGCAGGCCGAGACCCAGCTGGGCGAGAACGTGTGAGGTTGTGATCCGCCGCAGTGCTGGTGCAAACAAGATGGAAATTGCGACGGCAAACAGATAGGCCGAGTGGAGGCCAAATCCGACCGAGGGAATCCACCCTCGGGCGTCGTTCATTTCACGGAAATTGGCGGTATGTCCGGCGGTCGTCAGCCAGACTGCGACCTGGGCGGTGAGGGGGCCCGCAATTGCGAGCTTTTCCGCGAAAAAACCAGGCTGGCCGCCGGAATTATTCGCCGTCGCCATGAAGCAACCTCCGTCCCGGAGTCAGGTTATTCACCCAGGCCAATTCCAGTCCTTGCGGTGTCTGGATGGTGACCGTGGGGCGAAGCGCGGGCTCGGTCTTGGACTTGGCCAGACGGTCCGTCAGATCGTTGAAGGCCGTGGCCGTGATTTCCTCCCGGTGATCAGCTGGTAAAGCAGTCCAACCTGCGCCGGTGGTCAAAATCACCGGCAGTCGGAAGACCTTCTGATAGGTCCCGATGCCATATGGCTCGAGGGTTTGGACGGGGGGCAGGACTTCGATCCGCCCGAAGATGGGGTTGCCATCGGCCTGCTGTTGTCCGATCCATGTGGTGAACTCCTCGGCGGCCTCGGACACCTTGGGATCGGTGATCGTGGCACGCGGATAAACCGGAGGCAGGTCGGCGGTGGAGACTGGTGGAGGAGCGGGAGGCCGGCACCCCACCGCGCACACCAGCAAGGCGGCGTTCATGATCCACGTTCGTCCACTGATCACGGTCTTCTCCTGTTGTGCTTCTTCATGTGTTTCTCTTCTTCCGGCTCGTGTGCCGGGAACACCTTGAGTGGAGATTCCGGCGGCAGTTTTCTGGCCTCTGTTGTCCCAACGGCGACCGATAATGTATCGCCCGGCTCCAGTGATGCCGCCTGTCCTGGCTGGAGGCTGGCATAGGCGACTCCGAGCAGGAGTCCAATTCCGCCCCCGCCAAGAGTTGCAGCAGCCTTGCCACGGTCGAGTGTCGAGCCCACGCTGGCTCCCAGGGTGAATCCTTCGACTAAAAACAGACTCGTGATCGCCCGGCGTTTATAAGCTGACGAGAAGCGTTGATCTTCCACATCAAATCCCCAGCTGTCGCGTTGATTGCCGGACGGGTCAAACGGCCAGGCAAGTTTCACGGAGATCTTTCCGGCCCGACCAAATCGGCCAGGGGGAGTGACTTCTTCCACGCAGCCGATCAGAATGATTGATGGCTGCTCGGCCGGGCCGGGCAATTCTGCTGTAAAGACATCTCCAGCCTTGACCGGGTGCTGACCGTTCAGCATCCGCTCGCCCCGGCTCAGTCCGTCAACGGGAATCACCTGGCGGACGCGAAGATTGACTTTCGCTCCTGGAATCAGGCCGCTCTGGCCTTCGGGCCCCACAGGTTGGGCGAATGCAGTTGGCGTTGTGAGTACGGACAAGACAACTGTCGCAAAAAATAGTCTCATGGATTGTTCTCCGGACGTGGGGCAGGAAGATCCGGAAGGAGGACCGGAAGATCTGGAATCACGAGAGAGGCTTCCGGTTTCGGATCTGGATTGACCGGACTTGGGCCGGAGCGTATTCCAGTTCGCGACTTCTCAACGTAGTCCAGTAATAATTCAATGGAGCGAAGAATATCGAGCCGGGCGAGTTGCAGGTTATACCATGAAGTCCACCGGTTTGTGTCCCCCTGTGAGAGAGCAACCTCGGCGGCCAGAACATCAACATCAATCGCTTGTTTTTCTGTCAGCAAATATTTCTGACGGGCTAATGCTTCCAGTCGCAGTTCGTATTCATGTTCACGCAGTCGCCATTCTTTTTCCGCGAACTCCCAGCGGTCCCAGGAGTCACCCGCATCGGCTGCAACTTCGATCAGCGCCCCTTCCAGTTCGAGTTGTGAGCGAACCACATCCAGCCTGGATTTCCGCAAATCGGCCCAAAGTCCAATATCCACCAGCGGGACGTCGTATTCTGCTCCGAAGATTGCCCCAAACGCGATTCCTTCGTTTGCTTCGCCAGCATTCTTGAATCCCAGTCCAACAGGCGTCTTGCCGATGCCGAACAGTGACAGCAGATCCTTCTTGTCCTGAATGCGGGCCGCCCGCAAGCCAACTTCCATAAGTTTGACTTCATATCGCTGCTGCTTGGCCCGTGCGACGGCATCTTCACGAGTGGCTGGAAAGTCCGGAATCAGGCTGAGGTCCACAATCTCCGGATCGGTCAGAATGAATTCATAATGGGATTCGGGCTGAATCGGCATCGGTCCCTGTTCCTGAGGCAGCAGCAACCGGCTTGTGTGTAACACGATCCCCAGTTGTTGTTGGCGGATGGCGAACTCTTTTTCCAGATCGGCCTCCAGCACCTCGGCCCGGTGGACATCGACTTTGGCCTCGGTGACCTCCAGGTCGAAAGCCTGTTTCTCTTCGAACCGGTCTTCGACGACGTTCAGGTTTTCCTTGGCATACTCTACTCCCAGTTCCGCCGTCTGCATTCCATAGGGAACCTGTTTGGCTTCGAAGAATCTCTGAGCAGCCAGGACCGCCTGTGACCGGCGAATCATCTGTTCCATCAACTCTTTGGCTCGGATTCCTTCTTCGGCCAGCGGCAAAGCAGCGATTTGACCCGCCGGATCAATCGGGAAAAACATGTTGAGCCGGTTCAAGGAGGCATAATTCAAGCCGGGCTTCGCCGTGAGGGGAGCCCCGTCAGTCACGTCCGGAAAGAAAATCTTTTGCCCGTTTCCGGCGAACTGATTGAAGCCGGCAAACAGTTGCGGGAAATTGGACATGGGAATAAACGACTTCAGGGCTTCAAAACGGCCCACGGTTGCCGTCCGGATGGCGACGTTTGCCTGGACCACCTCAACATTGGCGAGGCTGCGAGCAAAGGCGGTGTTCAGTGTCAATGGACTGTCAGTCAGCTCGACCGGTCTGGCCCGGCCGGGCAACACGACCTCTGGATGAAGAAGGTGGCAGCCTGATGTCAGCCCCAGCGTCAACACCAGTAATGTTGTTGTCGCAACGGCAATCATTCGAGTTGTTACCATGCCCCACCTCCCTTTCGGATCAGCGAGGTTTCATCAACCCAGACCCGCGACGACAATCCTGGTCGCACACGAGTGTCATAGTTCTTAGGTCCGTTGAACCGGATACGCACCGGGAGCCGCTGAACGACCCGGGTGAAGTTCCCGGTCGCATTATCTGCGGGAAAGACGGAGAACACTGTACCCGTGCCGCCGGAAACACTCTCCACCCAGCCTTCATATGTTCGATCCGGAATGGCATCGACACGGACCCGGACGGGATGCCCAAGACGGACCCGGGCCATCTGATCCTCGGTGAAGTTCGCCACGACCCAGACATTATCGATATCGAGCGGAACGATACTGAGAAACGGACTTCGTGGCATGACCGTCTGGCCCAACTGGATGGTTCGCCGACTCACGATTCCCGCTTGCGGGGCACGAATCAGGCAGTTACTGAGTGAAAGCTGGGCCTGGCGAAACTTCGCTTCCGCCAGTGCAACCCGGTCCGTGGCTGCCCGCGATTGTGAACTTGCCACGTCCATCTCGAGTTGAGCAGCTTCGGCCTGTCCGACGACCGCCTTCGCATTTGAGAGCAGTCGTTCTGCCTGCTTGTACCGGACCATGGATTCCTGGACCTGGCGCTCGCTGGCCAAGACCTGCCGTTCGGCGGCGGCAACTTCACTGCGGATGGCTTCGAGTTTTGCGATGGCATCGCGGTGGGCAGCTTCCCGGTCATCCCGATCCTGGATCGAGACCGCTCCGTTGGCAGCCAGCCGTTCGAAGCGGACTCGGTAGTCCTCGGCATTCTTAGCCAGGGCCTCAAAGCCTGGCACCCGAGCCTTGACCGCAGCGAGTGCTTCTTCTTCTCTCTGGTGAATCCGTTGACGGGTTTCGACTTCGACCGCGGCCGCCTGCATCGCCTGATCTGCTTCTTCGCGACGTGCTTCCGCCCCAACTAATAGGTTTGCCCGGTCATCCTTCACGAAACGGACATTGACTGCTGCTGCGACGGCTTCGGCTCGTGCCTGACGAAGATCTGCCTGGGCCTGGTCGACTTGAAGCTGGTATGGAACCGGATCGAGTTGGGCGATCGGATCGCCAGCCGCGACAACCATGTTGTCGTCCGTATAAAGGGCAACGACCGTGCCGCCAACTTCAGACGATACGGGAGTGATATTTCCGACCACGTATGCATTGTTCGTCGTCACCTGCCAGTGCGAGTGAAACCACAACACCCCGACCCCACCAATGGCAGCGATGAATAACAGGCTGGCCACGACGTGACGCAGCCGAGAACTGCGGGAGGCGCCATGAGTCTGTGTGCGTGCATGGGCAGGCACGTGTTCATGGGCAGAAGCGGAAGCAGGTGCTGGCGCAGAAGCAGGTGCTGGGGCGGAAGCGGAAGCTGGCGCAGAGGCAGATGCTGAGGCGGGAGCAGGATCGGGTGCTGAGGCGGGAGCAGGATCGGGTGCTGAGGCGGGAGCAGGTGCAGGATCGGAATGCGGATTGGGAGGTGGATCGGGAGGTGGGAGCATGGTGGTCTTGGGTGAAAACGGAATTGCCCTGTCACGGCCCACGGTCTTCTCAAATTGTAAGGAGCATGACCGTTAATCCATACTCTTTGCCATCGAATGATGGCGCCGGGCAGATGGAGGGAGATGGGGGAGCGTTTGCGACGCATCTCAACCAGGCAAGAAATCAGCCAGGAAATGGGGAGAGATGTGACGCAACGTGTACAGTCTGGCGACTGCTGACGGCAGACTTATATCCACGCAATTTGAGGATGTCAATCTCTGAAACGGCGAGAGGAAGAGGAAGAAAGCGGAATGAAAAAATCGCCGACTCCATCGGCAGAAAGTGCTCTTGGAGCCGAAATTCGGGGCTTGATCATCAGGGAACTGGTTGCAGCAGCAGCGGCGCGGTGGCCTCTTTTCGCAATTCCAGGAAACGCTTTCGCAACTCCTGCAGCTGGTGCGCGTATTGCGGGTCCCGTATCAAATTCTGTTCTTCGAATGGATCGGTACTCAGCTGGAACAGTTCTTCGTATTGAAATTCCGGCCAGTGAATGTATTTCCATTCCCGGCTCACCAGGGCTTCGGAAGAAGGAATGAAATCCTTGTTCCTGATGGTGGCATGCTCATAATAGAAATCAGTGCGCCACGCGGGTGGTTCGGCAGCCAGATACAAAGGGGCCAGATCCTGTCCTTGCATGTTGATCGGGGCAGGGATCTTCGCCGCAGCCAGAATCGTCGGCGCCAGGTCGACATTGAGCGTCAACGCATCGTGAGTCGTTCCCAGGTGATGGGCAGGCATCCTGGGATCTCGAATGATCAATGGGACCCGAATGCTCTCTTCGTAAGGATACCATTTATCCGCCAACTGGTGCTCGCCGAGGAAATATCCATTATCGCAGGTGAAGATCACCAGGGTTTGGTCCAGAACTCCTTGAGCTTTTAATTCGTCAATCACGCGGCCACAGGCAGCGTCCACCTCGGTGACCAGCCGGTAATAATTCTTCACAGATTCCTGATATCGTTCGGGCGAATCGAATCGCCAGTGCCAGCGATTTCGCGCTTCGTTCCGCTCATTGGCGATGAAGGGTGGCAACCGGTGAAAATGCTCATCCGTGGCCGTCCGCGGGACGGGGATGATGGCATCCTGATAGAGAGACCGGCTTTCTGGCTGAGGAAGATACTGTTTTGGATTGGCATCTTCCGCGTGTGTCGCAAAGAAGGCGAGAGTCAGACAAAAGGGCTTTTGTGCGGGGCGTGTCCGCAGAAATTCCAGGGCGTCGAGTTCATTCTTCCGGGTCACATGAATCTGTGAACCATCCGGTTGAGCGATCCAGTGCTTCGAACCGGTGATGCGACTGAAATCATAGCGTTCTTTGGGGAACGGACCATTATGCCATTTTCCGACATGGGCGACAGCATACCCGTTTTCCCGGAGCAGTCCCGGATAGGTTTCTGCCCAGGGAGTCTGGAAAGCGGAAAAGGCTTTGTTGCCGTGTCGTGACATCCATTGCCCCGTCAAGAGCGTCGCCCGGCTGACACCGCAGATGGCGGTGGTGACGCAGTTGTGCGTCATTCGCACTCCGGCGCTAGCGAGATCGTCGAGACGCGGAGTTTTGACAATCGGATTTCCCGCACATCCCAGGGTGTCGTCACGCCAGTCATCGGCGTAGAGGATGACGATATTAAGGGGCTTTTGATGAAGGGGCTCCCGGGTCTCGGCGGCGGTCGCGCAGAGCGCCCAGGCCCAGATCATACAGAAACCGGTGACGCACGCCCGCAGGGAGGCAAGTCGATCACAATTCTTCGTGAAACGATTCATGACGGCTTTCTATTCATGCGGTGCACGACCTCACGGCTTCGCATCATTATATGGAGATTCAACGGCACAACGAAGGCATTGTCAATTCTAAAAATCTGGGTCCGTCTCAACTCAAAAATGCGTCAAGGAGTGCAACGACCAGGGGCGATCGTTTGTTGAGACAAGGTCCGACAACGGAGGACGTTTCGTGATCATGTCTCCCATCACCAAGCCCTGCCCTGCCCTGCCCTGCCCTGGTGACCGCGTGGTCGAATCCGTTTTGCCGGTTCATCGGTCTGCACACATCAAGTTTTTCCGTCCGGCGATTCAGATTGGAGGTCTCAGCCGCTGACTGAGCCTCCTGTATACGGGGGCTCCACGCAGGGGCTGCATGTGGGAGAGAGGCCGGCAGGAGATTCTTCGGCAGGAATGATCAGCAGTTTTCGCTTGTTCTCACTGGGCATCCTGGAGTTGAAGCCCCTCGGTCGGCAGCTTTTGCAGACAGTTGGCCAATCCAGAATCATTTCACCTGAGGCAACTGGACAGTGAATTGCTTCTTTCGTTATTTACCTTTTCCGCCAAGCGAATGCCTCTGGCGAAACGGAACAGGAATCGCGTTCCGCATGTTGCAGAACTGTCGCAGAGAACTTCTGCTGGCCGTGCTCAGTACAGCCAGGGCGGAGTTTTCGGGCCGTTGCAAAGCGGGATCGAGATTTCACGGACAGGCCCGTTCGCAAATGAATCCCCTCATCGACATCACTTGAACACATTTCAGACGAAGACCGACGAGCGGCACATCACAGTGTCGGTTCCCCGGTCAGTTGCTGCTGATCAATGAAATCGTCATGCAGGCAAATGCGAGACCACCATTCCAGGAAGTTCGATGTTCGCTCTCCCACCGGAGCCGACATCAGTTTGGGCATTCGGATGTTAATCTGTAACGATCACAACAATTATACCAAAAGTGTTCAATTGCTCTTCTCGCTGAGCCGATAATCAGATCAAGACTTACTGTCTTTGTTGCGAAGCAATCGCACAGGACAGGCACGTTTCGATCCTTTCGGTTCCGGCGACGACATGAGGTCACGGAGGAGTTTTATGGCCATGAGGGTCAAAGAGGATATCCAGGTTGTCTGGCTTGAATTCAAAAAAGATCAGATGAATCAGGATCTGAGAAATCGCCTCATTGAAAACTACTTTCCACTCGTTCGGTTTAATGCCGAGCGTGTCTGGTCCAAGTTGCCGGACGGAGTAGATCTCAATGACCTGATTTCCGCGGGTGTGTTTGGTCTGATGGACGCCATTGAAGCCTTCGATCTGGAGCGCGGCGTCAAATTCGAGACTTACTGCGTCCCACGTATTCGAGGAGCCATGCTGGATGAATTGCGAACCATGGACTGGGTCCCCCGTCTGGTTCGCAGCAAAGCCAGCAAACTTGAGGCGGCTCGAAAAGAGTTGGAGGCCGCCTTTGGCCGTCCCCCAACAGATGCGGAACTGGCGCGAAAAATGGAGATGTCGCTGGACGACTTCGAAAAATTGAAAACCGAAGCCAGTGCCGTCGGCCTGGTCAGCCTGAACAAGAAATGGTACGAGACGGACAGCTACAAAGATGTCCGGGAAATCGACGTTGTCGAGGACATGAAGGGGGAAGACCCCACGCTGGGAATCCAGAAGCGCGACGTGATGAAACTCGTCACGAAAGGTCTCAATCGCAACGAACGGCTCATCATCATTCTTTATTATTATGAAGAATTGACGATGAAGGAAATCGGCCAGACTCTCGGACTTTCCGAAAGTCGAGTCAGCCAGATGCACTCCAGCATTGTCGCCCGGCTGAAAGACCAGCTTCGCCGTCGCCGACCGGAATTTGCCTGACTCGACCGGGGCACCATTCGCCCATCAGGACATGTGATCAGTTGATCAGTCTCTTTCCATCGAATCGAAATGACGGCCCATCGCTTTGCCTCTGCTGCAGATCGATGGGCCGTTTTCGTGATGCCTCTGATCGTGATGCCTCTGATCAGATTCTGCCACAATCATTATTCTCGAGCGTTTTTGTAAATCTTGTATCGCACTTGCCCCGCGGCATTCAGTCTTTCATCAGGTGAGACCCTTTCGACGCGGGCACATGATAGACCAAACTAAACTGGTCTCGCATCACTCTCGGTGACGGGATCGATGACCAGCAGGGTCCGGTCCACTTCGCTCGCAGGTTCGCGCTTTTGATGAGGTTCTGGCGCTGGGAAATCAGACGAATCCCGGATGCACCTGGAATTTCGATTGTCTGTGCAATTGCGTCCCCCACGGACGTTCGCCATGATAGCACGAGACAAGACAAGAGGAAATTACTGCCAGGTGGCGGATAAAGCGGACTCCGCATACGGGCTTGTTTCAATCGTTGAAACTTGCTTCGTGAGAGGAAGGAATGAGCAGAGCAACCTGCTTTGCAGGACAGGGTTCACATCAGTCCCCAGAGTCTGGGGCTCCTGATTTGACCTTTTTTATATTGATGAGTGTGTGTGCCATGCCCGCGAGATTTTCGCAGTAGACATTTTCATTCACCGTCATGTTGTTGATCGTCCCTTTCTCTTCGATCCGGGAAGCAGTGGAGAATGGCTTTCTCTGGTCCCCGTGTCACTGGTCTCCGTGCAACAAGTGTTTCAATTCCTGAAACACTGCCATCCTCCGTATGGCAGACACGGGTCATTATCAGGCAAAATGCTCGAGCAGACGGGATGACAGGACCATGGGAAGTACAGGTCAATATCGCTGGGGTGCCATCAGCATCACTGGCAATTTTCGGTCCAATAACGAAGACAAATTCCTGGTCGATTCGCAGGGCCGGTACTTTCTCGTGGCTGACGGCATGGGGGGGCAGAGCGCCGGTGAGCGCGCCAGCGAACTGGCTGTCGAATTGATCCCCCAGCGTCTGGTTGCGCTGATCGATTTTAATGGTGACTCGACCAACTCCGTCATCGAAGCCATTGACAAGGCGATCAGTCATGCCAATTCTGAAATCATGGCCTTGGGAGAACTCGAACCGGGCTGCCGGAATATGGGGACCACGATTGCCTTCATCGTAAACGTCCATAATGTCCTGTATATCGGTGGTGTGGGAGACAGCCGGGCTTATCTGCTCCGCTTCAATGAACTCAAACAGCTGACAGAGGATCACTCGCTCACGCAGGCCCTGGTGAAAGCCAAAACCATTACTCCGGAAGATGCAAAAACACATCGCTACAAAAATGTGCTTTATCGTTATCTCGGGACAAAAGAAGGCAGCGCCGGGACAGATCCTGCCCAACTCACGCCTCAATCTGGCGATCGGTTTTTACTCTGCTCGGACGGCATCACCGATGGAACGACACCCGAACTGATTCAGCAAATCCTGACCGCGGAAAACGATCCACAAGTTGCCGCCGAAAAACTGGTGATCTCGGCCCAGGAAGGCGGATCCAGAGACAATATCACCTGCGTTGTGCTTTATGTCGAATGAACTGCTTATTCTTGGTTCTCGTTCGCCGCGTCGTCTGGAGTTACTGGCACATCTCCTGCCGCGATTTCGCATTCGTGTCCTGGCTGCTGCGGACGAACAGGAAGCCGGTTTTTCCGGACGAAACTCCATCGGTGAAATCCTTTCACAGCTGGCTGGCATTGCCCGCACGAAAAACGACACAGTTTTTCAACAAGTGGACAGCACTTTGCGTGGCTGCGGAATTCTTTCAGCCGATACCGTGGTCATTGTTCCCAATCGAGAAAATTCCCTGACGGTTCTGGGAAAGCCGGATGGTCCAGACTGGGAGCAGACAACCCGCGTCTGGTTTCAAAGTTATTTTTCCGGAAAATCACACCAGGTGGCCACGGCACTGTGTCTACGTACCAGGCAGAATGAACTCCTGGAAAGGCAAGTGTTGACGACCATCCAGTTTTGTGAAATCCCGCCAGACATGATCGACTGGTATCTTTCAACACGAGAACCGCTGGGAAAAGCAGGTGCCTATGCCCTGCAGGGAGCCGGCAGTTGTTTTGTGACCGCGATTCATGGCAGCCCGAGCAATGTGATTGGACTGCCATTGCTGGAAACCCGGGAATTACTGCAGCAAGCACGCCTGCTGCCATAGTCATCCTGGGCCGTACAGGATCGGATCGATTGTTATTCCTGTTGCGACTCCGATGAACGATACCATCCAACCGGGGCTCATTTTCTGAATCATCTGTAAAATCCCGGAATTCGTGCTGACCGTCAGTGGTCTCTTGAGCGGTCTGCAGTACACCGGATTGGAGATCCTTTCAGACTCTCCGAACTCGGAGTCCAGATCTGATGTGCGTTGGACCGAAATTGGGACAGGGAATCTCTGGCCCTGGCATTGTGAAGGCCCTGCGGGAGTGAGATTTTCCTCATATTCCGAATCAGGGAGTTCGCGGATGTTCGAAATTCTAACACAACTCAGCGACAATCAGGTCGCGCTGCTGGGGTGCCTTGGAACTGCAGCAGTTTCACTACTATTGCTGACAATCAGCTATCACAGTCGTGGGCACAGTCATGGGGGCCACCGTTCAGGCGGTCGAGAGCTTCTCAAAACGCAACCTTCCAAGCAAATTCCTGACCAGCAAAATGAACGCCGAGCCGCATAGTGCGTTTTTGTAAATCTGGTTGCGGACTTGCCTCGCGGCATTCAGTCTGTCATCAGGTGAAACACTTTCGACGCGGGCACATGAGAGACCAAACTGGTCTAGTGCTACGATCATTCTGTCCTGGCTGGTTCTTGCATCACGTTCGCAGGTTCATTGGACAGTTCGTCATTGGACAGTTCATAATAAGATTTTCCAATCTGCCAATTCAGGAAGCCGTGACACAGCACTCCGGACAAAATCCAACGACTGAGCCCTCAATAACAGGCATGTCAGGCTCAGCAATTCAGGGGAAGATCATGGTTCAGGTTCGACAACTGCTGCTGGCCGCATTGTTCCTCGGAATCGGTTATGTTGCTGGCATCAGTGGAATTTCTTTGCCCCAGGTGACCGCCCAGGATGCCGAGCCATTGGTTTCGGAGCAAGTGGGGAACAAGATCCAGGACGCCCAACGGCGGTTGCAGGATGCAAAAGAAGCCCTGGAAGCAGAAGGCAAGTATGAAGCGATCACAGAAGGGATCAACGCCTATCTGGTCTTTACCGGGGGGGGGAATGCTCGCGAAGACCTGGAATCAGGTCGTGGAGTCGATCCGGAAACTTTTGCCGGACTCTATGCTGGCAAAGCACTTCCAGAAATCCAGACACTGCTGGGGCTGAACGAACAGGGACAGATTACCTATAACAACGAAGTCGTTCGACTGTATTCCAAGTCGCGCTTACAGAAGCTGTTCACCCAGCGGACTCAAATCATGGAATTGGGAATGTAGCGGGAAGATCCTGAATGACCCGTGTCGAGCCTGGAAACGGCACTGTCAGCCCGGGTATACCGATGATATCGAGACACTTCCAATAAGTTGTTGCGGATTGCGTAAGTTTGGCAGGATTTTATTTCACTTGATGGCTTGTCTCCCATTAGAATGCAAACTGTCTTTCTGACGGCTCCGCATGTGCGGAATTGAAAATATCCCCATCCGCGTCGTCCAGATAACGATGGATGCTCCAGATCTGGAGCACAAGAATGAGGCCCGGAGATCACTATGCACAAGTATTCGTGGCTGTCCGTTCGCGATTGGTTTCCAGTTGCACTTACTGGTCTGGCCCTGGCTGGTGCCGGTTGGGTTTCGCAGCCGAGCCTGGCGGGCGACACGGTGACCCGGACTTATCAGACTCCGGAGGGACGGCATCTGGCCTCCGTTTCATTAAAGCTGAATCTGCCGGTGAGCCAGCGGCAGGATGTTCACCATGTCATTCTTCTGGATACGTCCGCCAGCCAGATGGGTGAGCATCGGCAGATGGCCTCTGCCGTTCTCAATCATTTTCTGAATGCACTCCCATCGGGAGATCGCGTGACCGTTCTGGCCTATGACGTCCAAGTGGCTCCCCTCACTGCGGACTGGTCTGCCCCCGCGGTGGCGGAACAGGAAGCCATGCGAAACCTGGCCTCACGGTTCCCCGCAGGATCTTCCAATCTGCAAGTGGCCCTGGAGGCAGCCACCGAACTTCTGCCCTCGGCGCAGGCAGGTTCGATCCTGATTATTGGCGATGGGATGAGCACGGCCCATCTGTTTCAGCCAGATGAATTGAAAACATTGACGGGAACGCTGCGCGAGCGGGAAATTCCGATCCACTCCTTTGCCGTCGGTTCGAAAACGGACGTCCGTCTGTTGGGGATTTTGGCTGAAGAAACCGGTGGATATGTCGCTCAGGATGAGTGGTCTCAAACTTCGCTCTCGGCTGAGAAGCTGGGGCGGATTCTTGCCCAGGCCAGCCATCAGCAGGTTTACTACCCAGAGCATGTGACCGTCGATGGGGAAGGGATTGAAATCTCCCCAGCACGAGCACTTCCGATGCGGGCCGACCGCGAAACAGTCTATCTGCTGAACGGAGCCATTTCTCCCGAGACTCGACTCTCGATTTCCGGGCAACTCAATGGTCAACCTGCCAATTTGAAGTATGACGTTGCGGAAACAACCCGGGATCAGGGGAATACATTCCTGTCCCGGTTCTGGAACGACGCGAAATCGTCCGATGGAGTGGCCATCGGACTTGCTGGAGAATGGATGGTCGATTATGCCCATCAAGCTTATGAAGACCAGATCACCCTGCTCTCAGCGGAAGGCCAAAAAGCCCTTCGGGACGGCTCTTTGCAACAGGCAGAACAGATTGGAACTCTGCTTCAGAAAGTCGACCCTCAAAACCAGATTGGTGAGACCTTGGTCCGGAAGGCCCGGGCGGGTGGCGTACTGGTCGCGCAACTGCCCGCTGCTGGTCCGGCCGGTTCTGCTCCAGACGAGCAGATTCCACAAACTCCCGTTCCCGGCTCACCTGTTCCCGGAGTGACAAACGGCACTGCTCCAACTCCCATGCCGCCGATTCCCCAGGCACCGGCAGCCGCAGATTTGCAAGACCGTGAAGGTCCTGTCCCAACGGGAAATATCACGAATTACGAAGCCCTGGTGCAGGCCAAGGGGCAAAAACTGCAACGGGAAGTGGAAGTTCAGATCGGGCGGGCCAATCAACTTGTTGATCATGCCCTGGGAGCGCAAGCCGAAGATCTTCTGAATCGGGCGCGGGCCACAATTAAATCTGCCACAGATGTCCCAGCGGATCTGGCGAATAATCTGCTGCGTCGTGTGAATTCCAGTCTGCAGGATGTGCGTTCGAAGCGTGCGATGTATGACGCACGAATCCAGGAACAGCAGCGCCGTCTGGCGGAACTGGAAGTCAGTGGGCGATTGATCGATTATGCCATTGAACGCGATCTGAAGTTGGAGCAGATGGTGGACAGGATTCGCAGTTTGATGAACGATGCATTCCGCGGGAATCCCGAAGCATTTGAATCCGCTGAAGCTCAGGCCCGCGTGGTCCTCAGTGATTACCCAGGAAGTGCCGTTGGGATCGCCACAGTGACCATGACAGAAGCCGCCGGCCAGGTGGATAAAGCGGCTCGTCTGCGTTCTTTGCGTGCAGACAGATTGCTGGAAACATTGCATCAGGTCGAACTCTCCCATGTTCCATTTCCAGATGAGCCTCCCGTGGTTTATCCCCCCGCAGAGGTCTGGTGGGCACTCACCAAGATGCGTCAGAAATGGAAATCCGTGGACTTGAAGTCCAACAGTCCGAATGAAGAGAAGATCTACAAGGCGCTCGATCAGATCACTAGCGTGGAATTCCCAAACACACCACTGAAAAGTGCAATTCAGTACATCTCCCAACAACATGGAATTCCCATCATCATGGATGCCAGAGCGCTGGAAGATGAATCGCTGACCGGCGAAGAGGAGATCACTCTGGTGTTGTCTGGGATCAAGTTGAAGAGCGCCTTGAAGCTGATGCTGGAAAATGTCGGTGGAGTCGCCTTGACTTACATCATCGAAGATGAAGTCATGAAGATCACTTCCCAGACAGCCGCCGATGAGAAAATGCAGACCCGTGTCTATCCTGTTGCGGACCTGGTGATTCCCGTAATGCCACTAGGTGGCGGCATGATGGGTGGTATGGGCGGCGGTATGATGGGTGGTATGGGTGGTGGTATGATGGGAGGAATGGGCGGTGGCATGGGTGGAATGGGTGGCATGGGGGGAGGCATGGGTGGTATGGGCGGCATGGGTGGGGGGTTCTTCAGCGTTCCCGCGACTCCCGTCTCCTCCGTCAATTCGTCCGTCAATTCAGTTTCCCCGACAGCTTCTCCTATAGAAAAAAATGTTGACCTCAAAAAAAAACCGGTCTTCTCGCCCAGACCTCAATAACTCAGGGAACTGGGAAAAATAGTGAAACGAAACAGGAGCAGGCTCCACCTTCTGAGCGTGGAATGCCTGCTTCTGTCATTCAGGGGACACCCGCAGATGCCAATGGAACGGGGCCAATCCAGTCGCCTCCTCCGCTTTTTCAGTATGAAAAGAATCTGGCACTGCCGGATCTCAATTCCGGAACGCCAGCCGAAATCTGGGGAAAGCTTTTCGCAGAGCATCGGCCTTCTCCTCGCCGAGTCAGCGAATGGGTCTTTAAGCTGCATAACGAAAAGCAATATCCGCAGGTGATTGCCTGCCTTCAGGCAGCCATTCTAAACGGGCAGGCCCAGCCTTGGATGTACGAAGTGCTGGCCTTGAATATGGAGATTGAAAATTACCCCAAAGAACTTGTGGAACGAGTGGTCTTGTCCTTAACGGACTTTGGAGACGTGGACTTTGCCTCGATGATGTATTCGGGAGCATACCTGACCCGGTTTGGGAGAAAGCATGCCGCGCTGACCATGTACAAACAGGCTTCGCGACTGCTGCCCGAACGCTCTGAACCTTATACCCTGGGGCTGAAGCTGGCCAAAGAAACCCAAGCTCCGGAAGAGATTGCCTGGGCCTCTCTCGGCATCATGGAAAATGATTGGAGACCGGATTTTGCTGAGAGACATAAAGCTGCTGAAGCGGTGATGCTGGACCTCATCAGGAAGCTGAATCAGGAACAGAACACTCTTCTTGCCGATCAGATGCGAACCAGACTCAAAGAGGCCCGTGGCTGCGATCTGTCAATTCGCCTGGACTGGAATGGGGATGCCGATCTGGACATGGAAGTGGAAGAGCCTTCTGGAACGGTCTGTTCTTTTAGTGCTAAAGAAACGGGATCGGGAGGGATTTTTCTGCACGATGGCGTCGGTCCGGATGCTGCGAATGCTTATGAACTTTATTTGTGTCCGCGAGGAGTGGCAGGGCCCTACCGCGTACGCATACAGAATTTTGGTGGTCAGCTGGTTGGAAACCGGGCGACCCTCACGGTCACCATTCGTAGTGGATTGCCGAACCAGTCCCGCTTTGTCCGGACGCTCATCATCGACGGTGAGGAAGTGGGGCTCACGGTCGATCTGCCACAGGGACGGCGGACACAAATGCGCGTCATCTCCGACCAGCAGGCCGAGGTTCCAGACATTGAAAGAATTGTCCCCACGGGGTTTGAACAGCAGATTCCAGATCGACGGGACGCGCGGCATGCCCAGGTCTTACAGCAGTTTGAAGAGAGCCGCCAGGGTCTGCAGAAAAAAGGGCTGCCCACGAATCGACGTGCTGGGGCCATGGGATATGCGCCTGGAGTCCAAGTCATTCAGGAAGGGACCTCGATGTCGGCCCAGGCCGTGATCTCTGCGGATCGACGCTATATTCGCCTGGGAATTCAGCCAGTCTTCAATGATGTCACGGATGTCTTCACCTTTTCCTATCTGAATGGTGGGAACCGGTGACGTCTTAAGGACGGATTGCTGAGAGACATTAACGGGGCGGCGCGGCGGTCCATGTGTCCACCGGTACGCCGTTTCGCCAGACCAGAATTTTTGGGAACAGCCTCAGGGCCAGGGTCCCGTCCAGCAGCTCCACTTCAACCTGATCCCCAATCATAATATCCCGTGATGCGCTGCCTAATTCGAGAGTCAGGGAACCCCAGCCCACCTGCGTGATTGATGCATCCGGGAGAGGGCGGCCAAGTGCCGTCCTGCGGATCCGGAGTTGCTCACTCTCGCGACTGCCAAGGTGTGCACGCCCCACGTCAAGGACGGCACGTTCCAGCTTCGAACGGCTGAAGATCGTGGCGATGACGCTCAATGGACTGGAAGTGTCCAATGTCCCGGTGAAAAAATTTCCGGTCCGCAATTCCGTGATGGCTTCACATTTCAGCAGCGGAGTCAGGTCTCCCTCTGCGGAGACAGAAACTGTTTCACAGCAGATCCCATCACGAATCAGATGTTGTTTCAGTTCGCTCAGCATCCCGGTCGCGGATTCTGCACGAGCAATTTCTCCCGGCCCCAGGGTCCCCAGTGACGTCTCGATTCCTCGAATTTCGATTCCAGGCAGCCGGGATGCGCCACGAGCCAGATCCCGACCGTCCAGTCCCGGCCGCACACCAGATCGATGTCGGCCGGCATTCAATTCCAGCAGAACCGGTATTCGCCTGCCAACTTCACTGCCAATGCGGGACAGCGCTTCTGCCTGAATATAGTGATCGCAGGCAATGGAAATCTCCAATTGCGGTTGATCTCGAAACTGCTGTTGTAAGAGGGTGGCAACCGCCGGTGGCCGCGATAGGTGAAGGGAAGAAACTCCAGCATCGATAAATCGTTGTGCCTGGTTGATGGAATCAAGGGCAATGCCGCTGGCTCCAGCAGCACATTGCAGCATGGAAATCTGAGGAAGCAGATGCCAGTCCGCGCATGGACGCCAGAGTTTGCCGCAGTCGTCAATCAGCTGTGCGACTTCATCAATCCGTTGCTGCAGTGCCGTCAGGTCGAGGCAAAGTGCTGGCGTTTCCAGCGATCGAAAATGTCCCGGCATCATTTGCTTGTTCTGGCTGCAATTAGCAGCCTGTTGAAAAACATGGACTCTCGGCCAGACAGAAATGTCCGGCCCACTTTTTTCAATGATTCAGAAGCTTCCGATGGCACAGACATTTCTGTCTGTGCATTTTTCAACAGGCTGTTAAAGCGATTCTCGTTGTTCGAAAGCCTTGCACCGGCCAAGACGGCCAGGGAACAATGAGTCGATCCAGATTGGATGAATCACACTTATCACACCTACGCCCGCACAGTATTTAGAGCGTTTCTGTAAATCTTGTGGCGAACTTACCTCGCGGTATTCAGTCTTTCATCAAGTGAAACTCTCTCGACGCGGGCAGATGATCGACCAACTTGCTCTCGCTGTATCAGGCAACGCGGGCGGACACATTTTCCGCCACGAAGACTAAGTATATCTGGACACGGGCTGTGTGGGAACAATCTCCCTGTCGGCGAATGGCAAGACGTGCTCCGTAAACATGTGTCAGGTCCAGTTCCGCAGCCACCATTGAGGGATCGTCAGATTCGCATTCGCAATATCCTGTGGGCTGGGTACGAAAAAACGGCATGAACGGCACATGCACATAGCAATGTTTCTGCCCGCTCCGCAGTTCTGCCACGAGCATTCCTTCTAATCGTTCCGAGTCCAGATTCTGAATACGGGTCCACTGCTGTACTGGTTGGTCCGTATTGGTGAATGCCTCATTAAATGCCTCATTCTCGAACAATTCGCTGTCATCCCCATCCCCATCCCCATCCCCCATCCCACCCCCCACCCCCTCCCCTTTTGTAAAACAGTCCAACA